>Ga0307517_10000028_pt1 | contig 181318 bp, 198 predicted proteins | sample 23_EM_MG_FD_194515 | JGI IMG/M metagenome (GOLD analysis project Ga0307517, IMG submission 194515) | Populus trichocarpa ectomycorrhiza microbial communities from riparian zone in the Pacific Northwest, United States - 23_EM | ecosystem: Host-associated > Plants > Roots > Unclassified...
AGCCAGTTCCGTACTATCTGAAGAGATAGTATTTCCCTCCGCCCTATTATAAAGAAAAAGACTGGCTCACTACAGGAAACAACTATCGTTGCCTGTTGCCTAACTACCTAACAATAGGATTGTTACACTTATAGTATATTATTATACAATTACTAACTATTCATGCTAGCGCTTAGAAGTGGTTTGATTAAAGATTGTAACTAGAATTATGAAATTTTATTTCATTAATTCATTAGTATTGATTTTCAAAATTCTTACAGCCTGAATGTTATGGGATAGCTAACATGGTAGAATTCCAAGCTAACTAGGCCAAGGATATTTGAGACAACAGATTATTAGTCAGGAAGGCTCGTAGGTATCATAATCGTTTGGTAAAGGTAAAGTAATAAAGTGTAATCAAATATCAAAGAGTTAAAATATAACTCACTAACTTGTTATATTGTTAAGATCTCTTCTCCGTCACTTGATGATTCTTCAACCGCCGGGGGAGAGGCCTACTATTTATACTAATGTTCATGCTACTTCGACTTCATTAGTTATGTAACGGAGGCACTCTATAGGAAGACGGATCCTAAGATTGCGACCGCACCGAAAACTCAAAGTAGAAGTAAAGATCAAAATAAAGATAAAGATAATTCAAAGTAGAATCAAACGGTAAAAACTTAATATCATTAAGCCTAAAAGCTTCACTCAATAAGTTCTCTCAAGGATCATTGGTTATCAGAATAGGGTGTCTCTCGCTTTAGTTAAGTAGAATAATGTAAAGCCAGAAGACACCTGTCAACCATTCTGACCTTTCGTAAGCACCCTGCTCAGCTCAAGGCTGCCCAACTCACCTGCCTAAAGTAAACAAACACTCGGAGGCAGTCGGACCGTGGGATATTTACTATCTCTACAAAGAGGAAGTGCTCCCAGTGATGTCTCTCCAACTACATCTGCATGAGCGAAAACTCTTGCCTATTAGTAGCATGTCAGTGGCCGACTGACATGCCCACCGTAGAGATAATATCCATTGGGACTCACTGGCCCAGCAGTTGTTTCGTCTATGCATGCTACGCAGTCTATCGGCAAATCTACTTGACTATACTAAGCTTCTAAACCTGACTGCATGCTCCCATAATAAGAAATCTCCTGCTGTTTGACTGCATGGGCGCTACCTATAGCCAACCATGTGGGACCCTCTTAAATCATGACAAAACTCACACCTCTAGAGTCCACTAATAACTCATGGTAATGCTACAGTTCACAGGGTAGCCTGAGACTGGCATTGGAGTGGTTGTCCTGAAAGTCTTACAGCTTCCCCGGTCAGCACCAAGCTCTCTACTGTTAACCATACTACTACCTGGAGGTCAAAGTATGGCTGTAGGTGGTTCCCAGTTGTTATCCAGGTGGCGCATCAGGAGGCGGTGACCCTCACACCCCTTATATATCCTGCGAACAGCTTCTGGTCGGTTGGACGGCCACAACTCATGCGGTGTTGTGGGAGCGTTCCTATGGATCTCACTTTACTAGGAAGCACACAACTACACAACTGTACAGTGCTGTCACGCCGTACCAATGCTGGGGCCGCAGGGGGGTGTTAGGAATATACCCTGAAAATTACAGGAGGTTCGGACCCCTCCAGCTCCGTCAGTAGCCCGTTTCGTGCCATACGAAGCAACCCTGTGAACATATAAGAGCCCTACTATAGTAGGATAACTTTCCCCTAAGTCCACAGATGAGTATTTCTGTAAAGGTAGGGTAACTGGGGTACCTCAGTAGGGTAACTGGGTCCCCATCGTAGGGTAATCATGTTTCCAAGGTAGTGGTCTTATGCTCGTGTAACACTGTCTTTTCACTACTTCATTTTTCTTAAATGTTTCGTCATTGAAACTTTCGTGTTACGCACATAAATAACTCTGCCATTAATGCAAGTTGAACACGTAACCTTCCACAGAAGTCACATGACATGCCTACTATACTACCATGTCACCACGTCACTTTATAGACACTTGTACCAACTCATGCCTACCGGTAGTATACTAAGTATAAAGGTCTAGCCTCAATTTGGTTACCTCTTGGTATGCCATATGGGCTTGAGTCTAGTCCACTGTAGCTACCTACATCAGCAAAAAAAGCGTTTGCTCCAGACGGATAGGCATTGCGTCCGGACGCAGGAAATCCGTCTGGAGCATCCTGTCCGCCCAGTCCGCCCTCAGATGGCCCCAGCACAATGGTTGCATTCTAGTCCGTTGGGTGCAATACAACCCGCATCCTGTCCGCCCAGTGCACCTGGATGGTCCATTTCACACCCTAATCTCCCGAAGAAACCCAAGGTAAGTGACCCATAGGGCTCGGCATTGGGGAACACTCCCTGCCAGTAATGGCCTCTACTTACAACGGACTACTTTATCACCAGGTAAAGACTGTTCAGACGAAAGAGGATCTACACATAAGAGGACTAACCATCTATTGTCCCGGTAACGACCCAAAACATACCCCTTATTTGATCACTCCTAACAACTCTCGCAAAAGGTTTCTAAGTTCTTTCCACCTCGTATCAGGCTTCATGATCGAATCAGTTGAACTATTGAATATTATCAACCTTCGGAGAGGGGCATGCTCTTCCATCCAGGTTGACACTATTCATGATTCCTAAGCGAGCGGATTCCATTCAAGCCCTTCCTGACTCTGGTGGATTGCAATGAGGCCCTGCCGGACTCTAGCAGATTGCAATCAGGTCCTGCCAGACTCTGGCGGACATCGGCCAGTGCCCGGTGAGGTATCTGCGTTTTTTTTCCTGCTGACCTCTATAGCCATGCGGATGCTTCGAGACCTATACCATTCGATTCCCCTCTGCGAGCGGACTCCAATGAGACCCCTCCTGACTGTAGCGGACATCAGCCCGCTAAGTTATCTGCCTTTTTCATGCTGCTGACTTCTATAGCCATGCGGACGCTTTGAAACCTATACCATTCGATTCCCCTCGACCGGCGGATTCCAACGCATCCTGTGCCGACGATGTCCGACGGGTGGTTGAAATGTTATCCAAACTTTTGTACTTGAGTTCCCTGGGCAAGTACTTTCAAATTGTTGGCTACTGGGTGCTACAGGCATGCAGAGGCTTCGAGGCCTATACCATTCAATTCCCCTCGGCGAGCGGACTCCAATGAGACCCCTCCCGACTCTAGCGGAGATCTGCCCGCTGAGGTACCTGCCTTTTTCATGCTGCTGACCTCTATAGCCATGCGGACACTTTGAGACCTATACCATTCGATTCCCCTCGGCGAGCGGATTCCAACGCACCCTGTCCCGGCGCGGTCCGACCGCTGGTTGAAATGTTATCCAAACCTTTGTACTTGAGTTCCCCTGGCAAGTACTTTCAAATTGTTGGCTACTGGGTGCTACAGGCATGCAGACGCGTCGAGGCCTATACCATTCGATTCCCCTCGGCGAGCAGATTCCAACCCACCCTGTCCCGACGATGTCCGACCGCTGGTTGAAATGTTATTCAAACCTTTGTACTTGAGTTCCCTGGGTAAGTACTTTCAAATTGGCGGCCACTGGGTGCTACAGGCATGCGGACGCTTCGAGGTCTATACCATTCGATTCCCCTCGGTGAGCGGATTCCAACGCACCTTGTCCTGACGCTGTCCGACGGCTGGGTGAAATGTTATCCAAACCTTTGTACTTGAGTTCCCCAGGCAAGTACTTTCAAATTGTTGGCTACTGGATGCTACAGGCATGCAGACGCTTCGAGGCCTATACCATTCAATTCCCCTCGGCGAGCGGACTCCAATGAGACCCTTCCTGACTCTGGTTGACATCTGCCAGCTGAGGTATCTGCCTTTTTCATCCTGTTGACCTCTATAGCCATGCGGACGCTTTGAAACCTATACCATTCGATTCCCCTCGACCGGCGGATTCCAACGCACGCTGTCCCGACGATGTCCGACTGCTGGTTAAAATGTTATCCAAACTTTTGTAATTGAGTTCCCCGGGCAAGTACTTTCAAATTGGCGGCTACTGGGTGCTATAGGCATGCGGACACTGAGAGACCTATACCATTCGATTCCCCTCGGCCAGCGGACTCCAATGAGACCCCTCCCAACTCTAGCGGACATCTGCCCGCTGAGGTATCTGCCTTTTTCATCCTGCTGACCTCTATAGCCATGCGGACGCTTTGAAACCTATACCATTCGATTCCCCTTGACCGGCGGATTCCAACGCACCCTGTCCCGACGCTGTCCCACCGCTGGTTGAAATGTTATCCAAACCTTTGTACTTGAGTTCCCTGGGCAAGTACTTTCAAATTGTTAGCTACTGAGTGCTACTGTTTTCTAGACTAGCTTTAATAAATATATTCCTATATTAGTATCTCAATCACTCAAATAAGTAAACATGAGTAATACTGGATGGATCTTTCCAGACAATTTGGATATTCTCCACAGTTTTCACTAACTCATTCAAAGTCCTTGAAGGTACAGTTGTTGACTTAGCAGGTATCCGATGATAGCCAGTTACACCTGAGTACTTCCACTATTCTACTATCCTATAGGGTTGCGTCCGGAGAACCTGTTTGCGTCCGGAGAACCTTTCTGCGTCGGGTACCTTCCGAGTCCTTGATTGCGTCTGGTGCGTCCGGGCGGCATGGACCCCTGTCCACCAGCACCCAATATAAGACCGCACACCCAGAACGCGAGTTTACGTTCTATGCACCTGGACCGCCGGACGCACAGGGAGCCCAGGGTGCGTCCGGGTGCAACCTCTTTTTTTTTGCTGATGTATCTGTAGCGTCGTTACAAGTTAAGAAGTATCTTCTGAACAATTCAGTTTGTCGGAACAAAGTGCGAACACTGTTTGACACTGAAAACTTGCCCAGCTGAACTCAGAGAATCTCCAGAACTGCTATTTCATCTGAGGGTGTCCCCACTCCATCAGTAGACAGTCTTCGATCTCTTCGTCATAATAGACTATATCTGAATATGCGGTCCAAATGCCAACATGCCAATAGTAATATAGAATATGGAGTGATCAGTTCCGATATCCAGCTATCAAAGCATTATGCAGCAATATGCATATGCAACTAGAACATGAGAAGAGTAGTGTTCTCTAAACATCGTTTCAATCAATTAAACTTATCTTAAAACGTGCTCTCATCCAGTGGTCTGAGTTGTCTTCCAGATGCTTCTAGGAAGCTCATAACTTCTAGAGCATAGGTTCAGATATATGGTCATCATATAAGTGTAGTTTTATTAGAACCAGCATGTTGGCTTTTTTGGTTGCCACCAGGAGAACAGGATTGAAGCGTGACAACCAAAATGTACCTTCTTGAAATAAACATTCTTTTGTGTTTGTTCACATCAAACTGACTTCTCAACTCTAATAAAAACCTTTAAAAATAAAAGAATTTAATTTTATTATGATTTAATATGTAAAGTGTATATCTATGAATTAAGATACATGAAAAAACCTAATTTAATATTTTTTGATCCTGTATTAAGCTTTGCACTCCTGTAATATTCCAATGTTTTTGGGTCTTGACAATGTTTTTCCCACCCCTCAATCCTTGATTACACACCTACTTTAAGGTATCTCTCATATATCATATTGTAACAAAAGAGTATACTTTTATTTTAACAACTAATAGTATTATAACTGTTTGTTCAATCAACTTTAAAATGAGCTGTACAGGTAGCCAAAAAAATCAACTATTTTTCTATGTGAAAAAGATCTTTTTGCAATATTTGATAATTTTGGATATAATGCATGCTACAGGGGTCATTGGAGTCTCAAAAATATTTTTTAAGCTATTGGCAGTATGCTCTAAACATCTATCCAGCCAGTTACTAGTATATAAAAATAAATATTTTGGTCTTGGGTGCCCATGTACAGGTTCTAATAAAACCACACTCATATGGAGCCATATACCTCACTCTTAAATATTAGGTAAGCTATTCCCACTAGGGTAATAGGTAGCCAAATCCTTGATTGATGCCTCGACGATTGGGAGGCCTGGATCCTAGGTCTAGGACTCCGAGAGGGACGGGAAGAGGCACCGGAAAGCTGGTTCACTCTCATTTCAAGAGAGGCTAGTGTGTTGGCGATCGAGCACAGGAGAGGGATGGTTACAAGTTTGCCAGAGGTGAATTCTGAGATGTCGCCCCCCACAACTGAAGCCGGGAGGGGGGCAAAACACAGAGGAAGGGCCTCAAGACGATTTTCTGCCCAAGACTGGGCTGTTTCAAGGGGGTCTGGTTGAGAGAAGGGAGTGGGATACTGGTTGGTCCTACCTGAGGCATGGGACGCGGACCTAGAAGCGGACGCGCTTGACAAGAACCTTGTGGAATTCCTGGAGGGCTGTTGACGCGTAGGCGTCTGGGTATCGGGGGGGTCCATCTCCTCAGACTGGAGGGGGAAAAATTACTGGGTAAACACAGATATCTTGTTTTCCCTCTTGAAGCAAGTGAAAATTTTATAAGCAAGAAGTAATAGTAGTGTGATGAAAAAATTGTTGAGTTTGGTCCACTGGCAGAGGGGAGATTTGGTGCCAAAGAATTTCCTAAGTTCTACCTGGAGAGTGTGCAGTCTTTCAGAAATTTCTGAGAAACGGCGGAGAGGATTTGAACTTTACGGTATAAACGAAACTTGTATTTATAGACCTTCTCACATAAAAGGAGGTCACTATGATCAATCAATATTGTTCTGTCAACTGGTTGAAGATGATGTTTTCAGAGTATTCCTCTTTCATGCTGTTGAGGCAGCTGCCCTAGTAGAGGAAAACAGTCTCATGAAATTTTTTTACCCACAAACAATCCCACCACAGTCGCTATCATGTACCCTAACTAAAACTCACTACCCTAGCTCCAACCATGCGAATACTAACAGAAAAAACACCCAGACCTAATTTTCTCCCCAATTCAAGTCTCATGCTACCCTGTACCCCACTTCCAAATCCATAAGCTAAACCAAGATAAGAACGCGCGGACGACACCCTGCATCCTGCACGGCAAAGCTTATTTCAAGCCCCACCCAAGAACTCCGTCGCTCGGGCCTCCTCCTCACGGACAACCCAACTCCACTCCCAACCCCGCCAACAAACCCCCTCCATCCCCGCCCCGCCAGAGCGCCCCTCAATAGTAACCGACAGGCCCCCAAGTCCAAATACCACTGCTCCACAATCGTTGCAGAAAACCTCACATTCCCAAAAAAAAATACAATAAAAAACGTCCCTCCTACAATCATACCCCCCTCCCCCTCCCTCCTCCCAATCGCAACAAGTTACTAACGCACACACCCCACTCCCACCTCAAAATAGTAATCCCCCACGCTGCGAAGATACAAGTGTACTCGGGTATGGAGGTAAATGATGAGACGGACAGGGAGTCAAGATGTCAAAGCTTTTTACCCTTCCTGGCATTACTCCTGCCAAATTAAATCATTTTTTACCTCTACTGTACCAAGTGCCCGGACCTATAAACCCCTGTCCGTCTCATCATTTATCCCCTGACCCGAGTACTGTACTGTAGAAGCCGCTGTGCGCCCTCGGGGAAGAGCATGGCGTGGACCCGGAGCGCACTGGCCTCTGGAAAACGTGTGCGTGGGAAACCTTCTGGTCGATTTCAAAGCGCGCACTAGAGCGTGCTTGACCGAGGCGCACTTGCCCGTTATCATTGCCGATAGCGGGCATAGGGCTTTCGCCGGCGTGTTGAGAAGGTTGATGGGTGGAATTATCCTTCTATCTCGCTGAAGTACTGAGTTACCGCTGCGGGTGGAGTGGAGGGTGGGTAGGTTAGCTACAGTACTTCATTGGTGGTCGGATTTTTGGGGGCAATCATGCTGGGTATGTTAACGGGGAACTTATCGAGATGGTGGATACCGAGCAGGTCAGTGCTCCCGAGTGGATAGATCAGTTATAGAGGGGGAAGGGAGCCGATTGAGGACGGGAAGATACCAAGCCTTATCAGGGTTCGAGATATATAATAGCAGTGGAAGGCTACTTTGCAGGGATATCCAAACTTTGGGGGTTTTCTAATTTACATAGCGTATGAATAACTAACAAAACATAATTTTGTGCAATACAAACAAAAGCTGCCTTGGTCCAATTTTTTTGATTTCTCATGCACTCGCGATCAAGTGCCACACCAGTGCCTATACACTATATATAATCGAGTGAGAATTCATCTCTTTGCCCTCTTTGCTCTCGGAACGTCCGGATTCACGTCTTCAAGCTCACTCCCCAATTCGTCTTCTAAATCAACGCTTCCCTCGTCATCACTACCCATATTATCGTCGTCATCTCCTTCATCCTCGTCGTCCTCGTCTTCATCGTCCTCCTCACTATCGTCGCTCCCACTACCATCATCGTCTTTACCCTTGTCTGGAACGTAATCCTCCTCCTCCTCGTCTTCCAATTCCTCAAAAGCCTTCTGTAGATTGCCTGCATCTTCTCCGTCTTCCCCCTCCTTCCCATTGACGTTATGCTTTTTAGCACGCCTTGCCTCAGCCATAGATGCGTCGTTCAATCGATTCTTCTTGATATATGTGTCGATGCCGGCGTACTCCTCCTGGTCAATCATACTGAACTCGAATTCCGCATCACCACGCTCCTCCGCGACATGGATAGACAAATTAAGTGTTCGCTTTGTAATTGAGGTATACGACACCGACTCAATCGCTGCAAACGAGAAATATATAAGAGGCTTTTTGAAAGCCCACATAATTCCATTCTTCAAGAAAAACAAATAACCTATTTCGCACCACTATTAGCTCGCCATTTCTGTAGGGAATCAAGGAAAATTAGAGGGTTACCTTCTTTACTTCCAACATGTGCCTTAACATGAAAGGCCTTCTCCCCCTTCCTGTGGCTCTGCGGGACAGCGCTGTAAAAGACTTTCTGATCCGGTTCCAAAACTCTCGTCCCCTTATCAAGAAGACTATCAAAGACAGAAACGAGCAGAGATTTGTAGGTACTTGTGTCATGCCCTGCTCCCATTCCATCTCCTGTTGCAGTCTTGGGCGCACCGTCCGGAATAGTAAACACCAGGGCATCCGCAGACCCGTCTCCAAGCCCTTCCGCTCCCTTAGGGAAAACGCAGAAATTCCATTGTCGCGCAGCTTTGTCTGGAACAGGGAGACATGCAACGTACTCTATCTCGCACGGGTAGGAAATCAGCATACCACTAAATAGAGTGAAAAGTCGACTGAAAGAAATACTCACGAATCTCCCTCCAAGGAACCCCGAACTCCACTGCCCCGGTGGCTGCATTGACAGCACTCATGGAGCCATTCGTGAGAAGCAAAGAAAACTTTTTCCGCGCAGGAACCGAGAAGCTAATCTCCTTGACCGTTATCACAACATCCCCTTTCCCCAACCCCACATCTCCCTTCATCACCTTCTTAACACCATTCTTCTCATCCTCGACCTTCCGCTTCTTAGAGGGTGGCGCTTCTGCGCCTTTTAGTGAGAGTATGTATTTCCCGATGTTCTGGAAAACTATCGAGTGTTTTGGCTCTTTCGCTGCATTTTGCCCATGGAATCAGCTAGCTGCCGGGTGAATTAAGAGTGAAGAAACAAAAAAAACAATATAGAAAGATAAAAATAGGGGATCAGCTACCTATAATATCTCGCACCGATTTATTTAAACTGTGTTGGGAGGGTATTGGGAATGCTTCATCGATCCAAGATAAATCCGCCGATTTTGGCATTTTGCAATATTACTGGTATCCTTCGCGTTTTTGTGATGTGTTGATGATGGAGATCAGGGTACGGCAAGAGCAGTACTTCCAAGGGGCGTCAGGGAGGGCCGTTGGCTTTGTCGATGATGTAACGGCGATGCCAGCAGTTCAAGTCCGAGAGAAAAGTAAGAAACCCCCTTGGGACGAGTATCCAATATAGAGCAGAGAACTTTCCACTGGCCCGGAAGAATCCCGTGTTCAAGTAAAGGAGAGGGCGAAAGAAAAGGGCAGACGGTATGCCAAAAAAGCGAGTTTGTGTTTTTCTGTGAATGGTGATTGCTCGTGTGGTCTAAGGGGGGCCCTTTCTTTCTCCGGAGGCGAAAGCGGCTCCTCCAGCTGTTTCGGAGCCTTGTCTAACCTACCGCTTACCCCTAAGCCGGGGAAGAAGAGGCTTAGGGATGGAAATCTGCGCCGCTGGCAACTGCGTCAGATTCATGGACTTTTTTTTTTTTTTTGATGCGGCTTCTTCTCCGTGCACGAGTACTAGTACTTCGAGAATTGAGGATTCTTAAATCCCTACGCGCGGCAGTATGCATTTTTTTTAACCAAAACTTTTGTGTGTGCCAGGAGTGCGGATAAGCACAATGAGGACGGATTATTGTTTTTCCGGTGTTGATCAGGTCCGGGTGTTCGAATATATGGTTTCTTTCTCCTCTCAAATCTTTCTTTGAGCTCTTTATGTCTTCCTACTCAATACTGGCTGAAGTATAATGTGCGTTCTTTCATTGTTTCTTTTGTTCCTTTCAGGTGGCTTTTTCTTTGACAGTCTTTGTTTTTACTTTCCTTGTGGATGGATCCCAGCCGGAATGGCTGGACTAAACCGCTGTACTATATCGCTGCGCTATGTCTTCCTTATTATTTGATGGATAAGAGTTATCGCAATAAGAAATCTTAACTATTATCTATTACTACTTCGCCCAAGTACCGATCGCATATTGCAACACCGGGGGGAATTGGTAGCTTCCAGTGACAATGCATGCCGTTGGAAAACCGCAGTATCTCGCTCTATAATTCTACTTTGACGCATCAAGTTGACTAGTGCAGCTCCCGTGTATACACCCGATGTACCTGAGGATTGTATGCTTCGGGAATTGGCATATTGATGCTACCATACACTGGTTTAGAGCACTTCCTACGTCCTCCCTCAACTGGTACCTCCGGCGCTCCGTTATGGAGAGCAGAATCTGTGGGCCTTACAAATGTGTTGAATACGGATAGAGATGAATGTGAATTTTCCCCTAATAAATCTGAGAGCAAAAAAGCCATAAATCATCCAAACTAATGCACAGTGTCTACGTGTGTAGCTCCTCGTGGGAAACCACTTGGGCGTGGCATGGTGCTGGGGAGAGATGGCAAGTGGGATAGGTACTGGTAACCCGCAGCATTTCCTAGTCAAGGCAATTTCACCAAGTACAGTACCACACTCACCATTGGCCTCCCGCTTCAACATCCACTTCCCAACCACTCGACTCAATTCATTCAATCCAAGCTATCGTATAGTATTCATAGGTCCTATCCATTCATCGACCCCCTACCCTGCCTGCAAAAAAAAAATCTACAGTATGATACATAGATCAAGCAGGCAAGCAGGCATGTGCGCCAAAAGCGAATCCAAACTCACGTTCAAAAAAAAGCGAGAGCCCAGAATTAAGAAAGGCCCCTTATCAATCTAGATCCCAAACCAAAAATTTGCAAAAGACGTCGAGGCACAGAAGTCATCGCAAGGGTATGTTGTGGATCGTGGGAAAAAAAATATGTGAAGAGCGGGAAAGGGGAATGCAACTAGATGGCGTTTAAATATTGTAATTTATCATACCGTGCATAGGCTTTTGGTTATCCGGGTAACCTAACCCTTAGCGCCGAGGTGCCCCCTTCTTATCACCAGGGGCAGTATACCGGTATACTCGAGTATAGCAGAGGGTGGGTAATATGTGCTGTATCCTATCATCACAGTGCACGGTACACGGCAAAAAAAAAAAAAAGAACAAATTCGGGGACAAGAAAGATGCAGCCAGATTCAACAACAACAAACTTGGTCCGCAGAGAGTATAATCCATCGATCATGTCCCAGCAGGATCTCCCAGAGTACTCCCCGCCCGACCCACCACCCGGGTACAAATCTGCCACAGTGGGAGTGTCCAAAAACCCGCTCAAACGCCTGGGCGTTGCGCTAAAGAATGAGCTGGAGGAGATAAAAGCACTGCAAAGTATGACGCTGGAGGAGATCAAAGCTCATAATATCGAGGTTATGGAAAGGCATGTTAAGAAGTAAGTCTGGTCAACGATACGCCATATCCCCGGAGGGAGGGAAGGAGTGGGAAGGGGAATGCTGATGGGAATTATCGGATGGGCAGGCAAGACGAGAAGGAGAAGAGGATGCAGCAAAAGTATGGTTCTGTGGGCAGGATCGTGGCTAGAAGTACCAGGACTACTCTGGATCCCAAGTGGCCGGTTTGCTCGCTTGCCCTGGCGAATTCGGGGGGGTTGAGTAGTGGGGCGACGTAGGGGGCGGGCGTATCTGTGCTGTCGGGTTTGCTTTGTTAGGTTTGGAGTTCTGTTGGATGGGCTATGATACTGTATGATCATCTAGGAATGGGCGCTGGATTTGGATTTTCATTTGATGTTTACGTTGGAAATGCCTACAAACTCAGGTCATTCAACCATTACTTGTATGAGAAACCCTAGCTTGAAGATGCATGATATTCTACAGAGCGCCAACGAGGAGAAGGCTTGAGATTTGCGAGGCTTGCGAAGATCCATACTTCCTTGTTCCTAGATTTTGGAGAGATCTACTACTGGCATTCATATCGCATATCATGCGCCATTGCTCTACAGTCCCTACAGCCCCAAAACAATATATCAATCCCGAACAACCTCCTTCCCCGAGTGATTGTTGATGAAGTATTTCTCTGGCCGTATCTGCGTGGTTCTTTTCTGCGAGCACATCGTATGAGCCACTAGTTTTAATATAGGATTACCCTCCATGCTGCCTGGAGGAATGCAGTATAATAAACATTGACAATTATTTAACATCCCATGGCCTCTGCGCGCCCAATACTAAGATATCATCCTCCCGCCGAAACATTTTCGGAAGGTCAAACACGACGCCTAGCGGCTAAAGATATGGATGAGAGAAGGGGCAACTCCAACACCGTATAGACATAAACAAGATAAAGGAAGGGGTAATTCAACGAAAGTATCCCGTTGCTTAGTTGTGAGGTTACACAGTGATGAAGGATATTAACCGATAAAACTTGGTCAATTATGGATGGTATGGAGGTAAGAAAAAAACAGCTATGCAGGGCCCAAATGAGCTACTTGAGCGAGTGCTGGGGCTTCAGATCTCGGACTGCGCCGGGACTCATTAAACCAGCTGGCATGATGCCGTTCCCGAACTGCATTCCCATATCTCCCACTGCGCTGGTCATTGTTGGGTGGGTTTGGCTAAGAAGTGTAGCGCTTCTGCTGCTGAAACCATTTGCACTACCCATGCCCATTGGGCCATGGCCAGGGTAACCTTGTGGCATTGTTGCTTGCGCAGCATGCCCCAAGGCAGCGGAAAGTGGGGTAGCAGTCATAGTTTGGTAGGGAAAGGATGCGGAATAGGGGGTTGGAGAAAGAGACCCGCCGTTATGAGGAGAGGGCTGCTGAGATTCGGCCATGTGGCGGAAAGAAGAGCTATTCATGAGGATATAAAGGTCTTTCGTTGGCCGAACTACTGTACCCACTGCGGCTAGAGTGGGCCTCGGAAAGGCATATTCTTGGGTAACCGACTTGATGAGTTCGGCGATACTAATCACAAGCTGGATCGGATACAAACTTATTAGTACTTCAGTTTCAACGATTCGGGGAGGGGAATCTAACATTAGTAAACTTATTCGTATCTTCCCAAAATTTCCTCCGTTCAACCATGTCACCGTCACGAATGGCATCCCACTTAGTTTTCGAGAGCCTCCTAGCTGCCTCCGTGCCTGTGGCACAAAGCGAAGAAACCTCTCGTAGTTTCAATGTAGTGCTAGGTTGTAAATTCTGGGTTACAGCCGTTTTGATTTCCCTATCGATAATCGGAAGGGTTGAAAGTGCGGCAGCGGTGGCAGCCTGGAATTTTCCATACAGCGGTTCGTCATGATCAAACCCGCCATCAGAGGAATGCGAGAGATTAGGTTGAAATCCTGGGGTAGAAGGTACTGCGAATGTGTCACTTCGAGGCGTCGGTAACGCTGGAGGGGCTACCGCCGATTGTGAAATTGAGACGACAGAAGTAGCAACGGAGGTCGCAGACGAAGTAGTTGACGTAGATTTAAACCGAAGGTTGCCAGTTGAATTGGGCGGATAACGGGCTATCAAATTGCCTGGGTTATAAGAACGTAAGGTACTATCAGAAGCTTGTCCCACAATCAATGGCTTGATAATATCATACGAGCTTTGAATCTCGACGTATGATCCATACACCATCAACAATAGTGTTCTCATATATCTCGCATCAGCACCAACCATACCAGCACCAATTTCTCTTGAGTCGGATTGAACCATATTCAGAACTTGCTTGAATGCGGCGAGGCAAGCACAACACGCATCCACAACTTTGTCCACTGCAGCCTCATCATCCTTCTCCTCATAGGCCTCTAATGAACCAACAAGAGAGCCAATATGCAGGTTCCCGTTATAAAGCACTCGTTCCACTTTGTGATGAGGGCCACCGTTAGGATCTCCAGCTGATTGAACATACTGCTCAATTGGCCTCTGCAACGTTGACATGGCGTATAATATTCCCCGGGCAGCTTCACCGACTCGAGCAGAAGATAGAGATGCACGTTTGTGTTCTGGCAGGGAGGATAATCTTCGAAAGTAGGGCCCTGGTTGTCTCTCTTTATCAGTGGGGCTGCGTGAGCTACCATCAATTGGTTTCCCAATTTGGGCAGAGCGTTGAGCGGAATCTATGACAGAGTCGTGAGAATATCCTCGCTGATGCTTGAGAGTTTTTTGTTCTTCGACAGTTCTTAATCCCTCGGCAGCCGCAATGTTGGAAGTTTTTCTTGGCCCTAGCATGCCCATGCGCCGGTTACCGCGGTGAGCTTGAACAGTAGATTCACTGTTACTTCGCGATCTTTCCGTTTGCGAGGAATTGGCACCGGGCCTTTCTGATTCGAAGCTTGGGGTCCTTGCAACCGTGGTGCTGAGCGAAGAAAAGTCATTGTCACCTCCACCCTCATCACTGCTAGAATTGCGCCCAATCACATGTCATTTGTCAGTCACAATTTTGCGCTTGGCATTAAATAGTGTTATTGCCCCCTTGCTGATAAAGGAGTAGCCCTACCTGGATCCGGACTCTGTGTCCTGCGAGGGGTTGGACCTCTCAGCGTGATTTTTCAAAAACCGTTTAACAGTTTCTAACCATGTGTCCCGATCTGCTTCCCCATTTTCCAGAACATCCTTTGGTGGAAATAGAATAGGATTGTGATCCAATTTCAGTATCTTGAGCTCGTTCATGTCCCCTATATAAGTTGGTAGCACATTGATCTTGTTCTTCGACATTGATAGAACCTTGATCACCCAATCAGCTCGGAAAATGATCCAACGCGTGCCCGGGGCCTTAGAGCTGTGTTCGGGGCAACGTGTAAGCGAAAATTTCTTACCTTCAGTGACATGAGCTTCCCAAAATCTTGCGGCAGTGATCGTAGTCGGTTTCGGCTAACGTCTAATATCTCAAGCGAAGGCAGTTTGGTGAGCTACACACAGGTGCCAGCTGTCAGTTTTAAGCACGCAAACAAAGAAAGAGCAACCGTACTGGCAATGGGAACTCCCTAAGAAAATTGGATCGGAGGTTCAGATATCGAAGGCGAGGTAAACTTGAGAATTCCTCCGAGAACAAGGTCAATTGATTATGAGCCAAGGCCAATCTGTAAGGGGTGCCCACACGGAAAGCAGGAGGTTAGCGAATCCTTATTATCTGAGCAATGTGGTTCTCCGGCGGGCCTATCTCTCCACCACTGGGCTTCAAGCACAGACGCAGCGAAAAAAAAGTGGGGAGTATGTCTTGCGTAAATTGTGGTTTGGGGTTATCAGAGTTTCTCTGTTTTCTGACCTTTCAATCTCGTCCTTAATAAGCTCGATCACCTCCAGTGGGATGTTTGAGATCTTTTGATGGCTCAAATCAATTGTCACTCCCGATCGCTGGTAGAATTGTTGCTGTGCCCCCAGGTCAGGTGAGTTGTTGCCCCTCCCCCTCAGCTCGGCCTCCCGGTTCTTTTCTCGTGCTTCTTTAAGGGCGTTGGTGACAAGAGCTATACAAGTTGTTTTGTCTATAGGGACCGGTGGTGATTGATGATATCCGGTGGTGTTGCCGGAGGAGACATTGCCCGCTAGCGACGGGGCGGGAGAGAGATGATAAATTGTGGAGAGGTCGCTACGCATAGTCGATGTCTTGTAGGAGGAGAGTTCGAAACCGTTCATCGTGGGAGGATTGTTCCGGTACACTACGGGATCGAAGGGGGAGAATAAATGAACTCTAAGGTCCAGGGGTATGCCTGTTTAGATGAGATGCCGGACACAGGTGATGGAATATAAGAGGAGGAACGAAAGAAGGCGACAAATGACCCGACACCCACAAAGAAAACACCAACTCTTTTTTTTGCGCAAGGTTCCTTTTCCTCTCTTTTTCTTCCGTTCCCGTTTGCTCCTTTCCCTTTCTTATCCGGTGATCCTTTTGGCACACACTTGTCTTGTAACAACCCTTGGAGCGTGTTCAGCTGAGGAGCTTATGAATGGCTTAACACGCTGGGCTTTTTGATGGAACTTTTTGTTTCCTCCTCCTGTTCTTCCCGTGCCCTCTGCCTTATTCGTATTTTCGAGGGTAAGGTTGAAGAAGAGGAAGGTGGTGGTGGGAGTCGTAGGGAAGAGTAGTGGAGCGACGAGCTTTCTGACTACGGGTACCATGCAGCAGGGCCCTGGGGTCCGGTGTCACCCTCTAGGCAATGTACCAGTACTCATGTACTTGTATGGGTACTTGCAACCTTGAGTGGAAGGAAATAGCAGTACTTGTAACATGGATCAATGCCCAGCAATGATATTTTGCCGTTGCCTTTTTCCCCTTTCCTTCCTTCTTTCCTTCCTTCCTTCCTTCCTTCCTTCCTTCCTCCCCTCTCTATGCTATGATACTAGAGAACTTGGTTGGTTTTCTGCGCTTCCTTCTATCCAGTGGTTGTCTGTTGACTGCCCCCCCGACTGTCTTGTATGTAAAACTTCCTGTGCAGAAAAATTGTTGCACCGAGCGCCAGGAGCCGTACCCGCCCTCCAATAATTGATCGATATCATCACCCACTCCCTTCCCCCCTCCAACCGCTTTTGTCACACCTCAAACTCGAGCCGACGAGGAGGAGACTTGACAGAAAGACGAGTACAGCAGAAAAACAAAAAAAGAAACAAAAGGAATGAGGATAAAGACTACCATGGTCACGCAGCATTTTACCCAATCGCCATGAGCTAAAGCGCCAGCGTTCATTTATAATCGTTGTGGTGACCCCTTTCTATATAAAATATTACAATACATTACACACCGTCTGCACATTACCGGTACTCTACTCTTGGAGAGCAGCACGGTACTATATTTTGCACCACTGTCATGTCTATTTCCATCGAGGCTATTGTCACGTTCACAGCGGACATCAATACGACATATTTCACAAGCGAGTAACATTCTGAGCCTCGCTCCTATCTAAGCTAGCAGCCTAAATTGACCCTGACTGCGTCAAAACAATTTTCTGCTTCGTTCCTCGCAACCCCTGGGGAAGACGATACAGAGAGTGATTTGACGTATATTCAGAGACTCAGATAAAAGTACAGTATTTACGGGGACCGTGATAGACCGAATTTGCACCTCCCATGGCAACACTTGGCAAACAAGGGTTATGAAGTAGCAATTGCTGCCTTTTCTGGTTCGATAGTCTCCCCCCCTTCGACTTCCTCAGCCTCAATTGCTGGTATAAACCCTTCTTCGGTACTGGCTGATGTGAACTCGATAACCTTAAAAGCAGACTGTCTCTGTCGTCTCCTTAGAATAAAGGCAACTGTATCTCTCCTCCATTGCTCTAGATATTTCTCTTCCATTTCGACCCCCAGCTCCAGATAGGTCTTTCCGAATGTGGCTCCGCATGCTCGAGCCTCCTCAATAGCGATACGACGCTCAATATCTTCCTGCAAACGGAGATCGTAAAACTCCTTCCGGGCTGTGTCGTATGCTTTTTCCGCAGTCATTTCCGCATCATTTTCCCTTAGCCATAACTGCCGTTGCACCACACTGTCGACGAGTTAGCAAACTCATGGGGGGAACGTAGGGGGGGGGGGGGGGGCAGGGGGGAGATATACTCCATACAAACCTTTCGCCATCCAACGGTTTTCCCTTCTGCGGCATCTTGCTCCAGTCGTATTTTAGACAATCTTTCCCATCATTCTCCACCAAGACCCTCGGCCTCGCCAATTCCCATGGATGATCTCTGTAGAATTGAGTACGTAGCTTGTCTTCAGGGTATTCGATTTTTTGAGGCATGTACATTCGACTTGGCCTGTGATTCTTCGTCCACGGCTTTTTTCGCTCTTTTAGTTGTGGTGGAATTATTCGAACGAGGGATGTAGTAGGGGGAATAGATCCAACGACGCGGTACCAGGCAGGTTCCTCTTGGAGGCGGCCAGCTTCAAGCATTTGTGAGGCGTTCTGGTGAACTCGTAAAGACCGGAAGCGCCGCAGATTGATCATGGTTGGTGGTGTGGAGATGGTGAAGAGGAGGAGGGGTTAAAATGGCACCCAAGTGAGCCTAACTGTGCTTTCCTTGCGCGAACTGTATCAGAGATTCCAAGGGCCTTCCCGATAATAGAGCCCTGCCACCGTGCGATTTTATTTTCGAGAGACTTGGCCAATTGGAGTCAAGGGATAATTGAAATTCTCAAATGGTTTTTTTTTCAGGCTTCAGGATCTGAAGGTGAGCGAGCCAAATCGTTCCCAAAGTTGGCAGCCCTGGAACTGGGGCTGAGGTTCGGTGGTTCGTTTTGGGGCTCCACCAACCCTATTATATCCAAAATTTTCGATGGGAGGGCGAAATCGGGCCCCCACTATCGTATCATACCTTCTCCTCTCTAAGTTGCCCTCGTTATAGCCTCAACTCTTCTTCCGGGCCACCCTCACCAAAAAAATTCCTAGTCGACAGCGGACTTCTCAATGCGAACAATTGCTTGATTGACCTGCCATAATTTGTCTGAGAAACACACACAATGCATCCCTCTCTCGGACCCCCATGTTCCCCTTGTACCTAGTGGATCTTTCGACAAACAGGACAATTACAGTTTTGAGTGGGGGTATTCGAGGGCCCTGTACCTTCATTCGCAATATTCACTTTTCCAGTCATACCAGTCGTTCCAATCGCTCTCTGTCGAAATTCCGAGATATCTGTTTCCTCCCCGCTTCACCCACCAACAAAATTTCAGCCTCTTCTTTCCCTCAGCCAGTTCCTGCGCCTGGAGCTCGGTATCGTTCTATGGATACCTTTTTTGTCAATGCCCTAGCAAGGGCAGCTCTATGCAAGAACCATTCCCCCATGTACCCGTCGGTTAGTCGTAGCAGCTTCTATTTTCTACCAAGAAGATCATTGGTCATATCTGGCGGAAGTTTTGACGCCTACAAATGTGGGCCTGACGATAGACCAATATCATGGAAAGAGACTAGGGACGAGCTACACTCAATCGCTGATCCTTACTGGCGTCGCCACTTGGAATTTCCTCCACCTGTCCCGCCATATTTGCGAAGAGCCAGAGCTGCTCAAGGTCGAGTACTACCTGCACGATACCTTGATGACCCCCAGGAGCAGAAGTGCTTGGAAGAATTTCTCGAGTACCTCATCGACCCCGAGACCCCACACAGCACACTCTACGAACTCTATAGCAAACTACCCCCCCCTCGGCCCATTCTTTTGAATCAGGAGGAGTTGGATATGTTGGTAGCAAGGTTTATGTCGGTCCCTGAGCGAAATATGGAAGCTACAACTCGGTATCTCGCCATTCTAGATCAGATGAAGGCCTGCGATTTGCCCATATCCCGAAATGAATGGAATGCAGCCATCTCTTTCGTTTCGCGCTCTTTCAATGATGTTACAGCCACAGAAACCCAGTCAGCCATAGCTTTATGGGACCAATCTGAGAAGTACCAAGGAGGAATCCGAGCCAATACCACTACATTTAATGTCCTTCTCGATGCGGCGTCAAGATCCCCAACACCGCTACTTACAGACATGTTTCTTAAAGAGATGCGAGACCGCGATCTAAAGCCTGACAGATTTACCTACACCACGCTAATAACCTACCATGGGATATGCGGGGACGGGGACAGGGTCAGAGAGGTATATCGGGAGTTGGTGGACTCGGGGGAGGTAGTAGACACAGTTGTCCTAAATGCAGTAATGACGGCCATGATCAGGGCGAAGGAGCACGGGTCTGCTGAGTACATATACGAGAGAATGAAACAAACATTGTTTGATTCCGGAACAACTGAGAAACCGCCGCCCCCAGATGATTTCCGAGGTCAGAGAAGGTGGGCAAGGAATCTGGCGCAGGTGGCGGTGAATAGGAGGGTCGTGGAGGACTATATGAAGACGTTCAACGTCTCTCTTGCGCCGGATATCATCACCTTCAACATGCTTATACTCCTCCAGTGTCGAGTGGGAAACTATGACCGGGCAATGGAATTGATAGAGGAGATGAGGGAGTGCAAGGTTGACTACGACGAGACAATTTCACTGTCCCTGCTCAAGGGGTTCTTTTGGCACGGTGGGACAAGCTATTCCGACTGGAGTGTCCCAAGGTTGGAAAAACTTCTGCGACTAATATTCGACAGAGAGAAAGGGCATAAACTGGGGCTAAACTTATCGATGTGGATATTAAAAACAGTCGCAAGGGTGTATAATAGTCGGACAAGGGTATTCATGATCTGGGAGGCTATGGTGGCAAAGCGGGTGTTTGATGGTGAAGAACCAGACGAACACACTGCGGGTATAGCTAGGGGAATAGTAGGGGGAGCTGCATGGAATGCGTGGTTGGAGGAGCAAAAGCAAAAAACTGGAGACGGCGTGAGGTAAAAGCATTAGATTTGAGAGAGGGCCATATCTGTATCATAATAGCATGTATGTTGTACATAGGGTCAAAAAAGTCGACACCATTCCCACAAAAAAAAACCTTATGTAAGAAAATCAAGATGGAGAAACAACCTGTAAAACACCTTATCATAATAATACACCCATAATTTCTAGGCCACTCCCATTCCCACCACAATCACAATCTTCCGTCTCTCCCCCCACTACTTCCCAGCACCCGCGACATCATTAACCTCCTGCTTATCATCAAACTGCTTCCTGGCATCGGCAATGACCTTCGACATAATTAACAACTCCTCTACCCTTCCCAACTTCCTCTGGTCCTTCCTGAGCGCAAATTTGAAGTCGTCCACCTTGATCTTATTCCTTCCGCCCCGAGAGGCCATCCTTGCCGCGTCATGACACATATCGACGATGTAATCCGTGACAATCTCGTCGAGGACCTGGACCGATTCAGGGAGCGGATCTGGGTCGTCACCGAAGGCGTACATTAGGGACTTGACTATCGCGGTTAGGTTAGCTGGAGCTGTTGAAGAAGGGAAGGGGGGAAGGCAGACTAACGTTCTTTGGCGAATAGATGCTGACGCCGAGTGCGCGGGCGACGGATTCCTGCGTCAGTGGCCATCTTCTTCGTCGTGCTATATGCTGATGTTGGATGCCTGGGTGTCTGATGATGATGCTGATGGGAGGATTTCAGGCCGGTGTGGCTGGAGGTTGTGTCGTTCTGCGAGGAACTTCCGGCACGTGTTTTGGTATCCATTGTGGCTGTGTATTATAGTTGTGGTTGTTTTGTTAAGAAGCAAGGGAAGGAAATAAAAAGAAAGAAAAAAGCTTGGTGCAACGTCCTCCTTCTAGATTTTACTATGCAAGCAAGCTTTCGACCTGTTGCGTGATAGCTTTAAGAGGCAGGGTCTTCTTTAACCCTCACCTTTACCCTCTTTCGAACTCTTTCCGTTTCTCAAGTTCAAGTTATCGTACCTTGCCTTACCCGCCTATTACCTATTCATCATATCTACATACCTCAACTCGACGTAAACCCCCCGCTATTCACGCCACCTGTCCTTACTATCCCATTCTCTCATTAGTACTGCCATAGCTGCGATGGTATCAATCCCCTCCCTTCCTCCTCCCCTTCCGCTTCTCCCATCATCATCACCACACACTACCCCATTATACTTGGATGAAAAAGATGGAAAAAAACTAAACTTGAACGAAAATGCAGTCCGCCCTCTTCCACTTCGACGCCCTACTCCTGGTAATCCTCCTATTAATCTGTACATGTACATACGTCCGCCAGACAGTCCCTGGAATGGTTGATTCGAGGAAGGATAAGAATGTGTCTGTTCTCCCCTTCCTTTTCCCCTTCAGCTCGTCTGACCTCGTCTGCTATAGCTTCTTCGGTATGTTCTGGAAGTTCGCGCGTATCGGGGAGCGGTTGTCGCCCTATGTTAGCATTTGCTGTATGGTTATGGCTGTGAGTAGATTAATTCCTATTTTTCTGAGGAGGGTGGTGGATGGATGGGTGAATAGGGCTAATTGGGAGGGGGGATGGTGGTTCTAGGTTGTTACTTTCGTTTCTTGAGAGTGCGAGTGGGAGCTTTTTTTGTGGGAAAAAAAAAAGATACGGGGCGCGCTGCGGCATTCGCGGGGATTTCTTTTTGGCGTTTTGATTCACCGGGGGAGGAGGGTACCGCTGGAATTACCTATGGTAGTTCCGAATAATCACGGCTAAGAATTTCGAGGTGGGAAAGGGAAGCCTAAGGCTCGTGAATGCGTTTCTGCTTGCACGAATTATTCAATATTCTGCTAAGAGTCCAAGATTGCAAGAGTTTCTCTATGATATATCATGATACCCCCTGATCAACCGAACTCTATCAGCAAGTTATAATATTATATACAATGCTTTTAAATATCTATCATACAATTACGGTAGCCCATCAAACAAACTCAAACGTGTCACCTTTGTCCGTACACATAACCCTGACCCTCTTGCTACCAACGACCCTCTCCAGCTTCATAGCATCCCACTTGGAGAATATTACACGCACCTTCGGCTGCTCTATAACTCTCCCCTCGCCAATGCTCCGCCCAATAAAGCCACCCGCGATCTCGCGGTAGAAAAGAGAGTTATCCGGCAGTCCGTAAAATACCACGCTTGTGACTCCGCGGATGTCGTAGCGGCGGAAGTGGTGCGCTCGCCCACTGTAGAGAAGAACCGAGTGACGGCCTGTGAAGAAATGTGACCGTGCGCGCGCGATGGAAGGGATGGGCGTTTCCTCTGAGATGGCGCCGACGGAGATAGGGGCGCTGTAGAGGTGGCTCCGCATTCGGACAAAGTCAAAGTAACTTGGTATGAAGATTAATGTGCTTGTGGAGGTGTTTCGAAGGAGGGAGGGTAGGATCGCCTTTGTGAAATAGTCGAAGCGGAAGTCTGGGTCTGCGGCTGGAGTTGGGGGATCTATTCTTGTGAATGTCTGTATTATGATAGTAAGAGGAACTGTTGGATCAGGAGTAGGGGAAGGGTGGGAGGTATTGCCTGTCGAACTTGAACTCCCAAATCAATCATGGACCCTGTATACTCTGCTTGAGTCTTCACTTTCCCGGCAGCATTTAACATGCTCTGGTTAAACAACTTCATCATCTCTGGTGTCACGAACCCGCCGAGTACTAACGTCTGTCTGAAGTATTTTGCGTTAGTGTCCAAATACCAGCTCCGCACACGCCCAAAGTCACAACCATGCGGGTCCTTGGGTATCAAATTGAGGTGTTTGAAGATATGCTCTAGGTGATCCCAATTTTGCATTAGCAATGCGTCGGCTTGATCCACTACCACCAATTCTATGCTGGAGAGGAAATCGTAGTCGCGCTTTTTGTCGGACTCATCACCAATTGCCATACGCAACCCAAGTGGTGAAGCGAGGATTATGTCGGAATTGTAGAATTGACTAAAATACTTTAGAGTTTTCCGAGTTAATTTTAAGCCCAACCTGAAGAGGTCGTCGTGGTTTCCGCCAAAGAGAGCACGGAAGTCTTCGGGCTTGTTGGGGCTAATCCGCTCGGTATCTGGGGGTGTGCAGTATGTATCTTGAAAGCGTTTTTTGTTTTCCTAGAATCGTTGGCAATGTGTTAGGTATCCGGGTGAGGATGAGCTTACTTGTTGCTCTGGTTGTAGTATGTCAACTAGTGAACTTATTACCTCCACGCAAGCGTTCCGTGTTGGTAGTATGAAAAGGATTTTGGGCCTTGTGAAGCCTTGATCCCTGAGCTCTGTTTCCTCATCCGCAGCCTTTGCTAGGCGGGCATTGTTCTTCAGAACTCGGTCTCGGGTCCTAAGTTTCGATTGGTATAAAGCCGCTCTAGTATACGGGTGGGGACATACTTTAGGACATGATTTAACGCATGTAAAGAATACATCCTCCGTAACTCTTCAGCATTGCCCAATGTTCGTCCACCATATAAAACATCCACATAATGGAAGACAAGCTGCCCTAATGACTTCTGTAGCGGCGTCAGCTCTTCAGCGACTAACTTCTTCTTCAAATTCAGGTCTTTTAGGCCTTCAATCCTTCTTCCACCTGCGGTTTGCTCCAAGCCTCCGGGGATGGATAAGTAGGCATTCCCAAGTAGCCCGGATTTAGGTAGTTTAGTTTCCTTCCATTCACCTTTTGAAGCGGAGGAGATAGAAGCCAGTCTAGCGAGTGAGGGACTCGCAAAATGTGATTCATATGGGTCGGATTGATCCTCGTTATCTGAGCCTACGTCTATGGCCTCTTCTTCTTCGAGCCCTTCCTCTTCCTCAAGCTCGTCTGCTAAATCTTCACCGTCTAACAAGATGATCCCATCCTCTTTGGTTTGTGTGTGATCAAGTTTTTGGCGTTTAGGATTGCGTTGGTCAGACTTATTGCTCGATACCAGAGATTGGAGTAGGAGGTTGTAAGGCTTTGCTGCTAATATACCATCTTCCGATTGTGATTCGGGGTCGTCGCTACCTAAGCCTTCCTCAGGGTCTTCGCAACCGTACAGTTCAGGATCATCTGAGCTTTCGGGATTAGAATCGGGATCTTCAGCTTCTGGAATTCTATTGCGCAATTGTCAGGGCGGCCCCCAATCATAAAAGAGGGGTAGTGCGATTATATATTAGAGCCAATTGATAGGAAAAACGTACTTCTTTGGCCGATTTTTAGTTCTAATCGAGATTCTCCCCCGATCTCTCCCGCCTCGACCATCTCGGCCACCTCTACCGCCTTTGCCTCCTCGGCTTCTTCCTCTTCCTCTAACCCCCCCTCCACCTCTGCCACGCCCTCTGGATCCGGGTGGCATTTAAAAGCTTTGTTGATCTTATTACAGGACCGTCCGTCAGCGACCTTGTAGGAATTGCCGCAAGGATAAGTTCTGTGCTCGAGCAGGGTTCCGATATCAAAAGTCGAGTTCCTGCAGGGGTCATAAGGGCGGGTAACTGAAGAGTAGGGCTTGCCCTGCCAAGCCAACTCAGCTGCCCCACAACAGAAGAAAAAAGAATTGAAGCTCCGAAAATTGCCCCGCTATCAGTCAATTTTGTCGAAGCCAGCCAACCTGTCCCGTAGCTACCCCCCATAATCGCTACCCACTAATCGGCGTTGCCCAGCATGGCCGACAAAGATTCATATATTCACCTTGCTCGACCACTTCCTGTCGTCAGCCTTCCACCAGCCCAGGCCACCACCTCGCCTTTGAGTGTTGTTATCAGTGCCCAGGCCCTTTTCTCTATCTTGGACCATTCGCTAAGAAGGAATGTTGACCAGGAGAGAGTTATCGGAACCCTCTTGGGTGTGAGGAATGAGGATGGGGCTGAGGTTGAGATTAGAAATTGTTTTGCGGTTGGGCACAACGAGAGTCAAGAACAGGTGGGCCTTCAGAGGTCGTCATTTTGTAGAAATTACACTAATTGATAATGTGGTGAAGGTTGAGGTAGATATGGATTACCACAAGACCATGTTGGGGCTTCATCTGAAGGCGAATCCCAAGGAGGTCCTCATTGGATGGTATGTTTGCTCAGGATAGATGCCCCTGGGCGTCAGATGCCTTCCAATATAGCTAATCAGTGTACTCAGGTATGCTACCTCGCCAGAGCTCAATACTTTCAGCGCTCTTATCCAGAACTTTTATGCCTCCAATGGTGATGGCACCTTCCCCCACCCTGCCGTTCATCTTACCATGTCTACCGTCCCCGGTCAGGACATCGCCATTAGGACTTATATCTCGTCCGCTGTCGGTGTTCATCCGGATCGCCTTGCTGACAGCTGTTTATTTGTTCCCATTCCGTATGAAATTAAGTATGCCGATGCTGAGAGGAGCGGATTGGAGTTGATCTCAAGTGCCAAGAACAGCGGAAATCGAAGTGCAGAGGTGACTACGGATATCCACGCACTTGAGAAGGCGCTTGAAGAGGTTCTGGAGATGCTGGATAGAGTTGGTGAATATGTGGCTAGAGTCGTCGTATGTTTCCCGCCTCTAGGATATAAATGAGAGGAGGTGCTGACGTCTGCACTAGGCTGGCAATACCCAAGCCTCCGTTGCTATTGGGAAGTTCCTAATGAACACGCTCAGTTTGGCACCTAAAGTCTCACCTGCAGACGTCGAGAGAATGTTCAACACCCATATACAGGACGTCCTGCTCGTGGCATACTTGGCAAATACTATCAGAACCCAGATTGATCTATCCAACAGGTTGGCGAGCGCCAACTTCGGAACCACTGCCCCTACTCCAGCCGCGGCTGCTACAAACCCTACTGCCACAAGCACTACTACTCCAGCTGGCGGAAAATAGTAAATAAATCAATATAAAATGTGTTTCTTTACCGCAAAAAAAATTATATCTTCCTCTCGATTGTAGGGCTATACGCTTTCCCGAGTTTAACCCCCTTCTGTTTTTATCCAGGTCTAAAGATGGGGGTTTGTGCAGGGGGACGGCTAGTGGGTAATGGAGAATATCGGGGAAGGGTGATTTCCGTTTGTATGTATACACTGGTGCTGGGTCAAGTATTTGCTTGGTGATTTATGGACTTCATGCGAATTTTCAGATCATTGTGAATTTGTGACCGAATGATGTGCCGTGATCGAATCGGAGACCTTCAGCAGATAAGAGATCGGGGGATGAGGCTCTTTTTATCGCTCGCTCACGTCAAACCCTACAGGGTATAGCGCCACCCGGGGAAAGCGAGGGCCCAACGAAAAGAAAAAATTCATAAATTTCCCCTAACCCTAAGGTTCTAGCTTCTTCCACGTATTCTGTATCCCTTTTAGATCTGGACTATCTCGCGCAAACTTTCCGCTGTCGTGTCTTCACTCTCATTCGGTCCCTCTATATTTGGCACTGTTTCCCAAACTGTATGATAGCTTCTGCGGCTTCCTTCATTCGCCCAATTGCTAAGCGGACATGCGTGCCCTGAGCTTCCCGAGGATCCTCCTCCGGAATAACGTTCCACGGACATGTCGTCGGTGTCTATCAACCTCAAGGATGTATTCTCGGAGGCCAGGAAAGGGGGGGAAGGTGCTGATGGGTGCGGCTGCTGGGACGGCGTTGGGTGCCGTAGCTTTTGGTGTCCCGGATCTGGGACATAGTGTTGCGGCTGTCGAGAGAGCTGCTAGAGTCGCCAGCGCACTAGCACTATGTATTAATGAGTGAGTAGAGGATGGGATGAGTGTTTGGTTTTGCATCCTAGTTGCTGATTGCCTTCATAGTTACCGCGTTACTTTAAGATCTTTGGAGCTCGACCCGGACGATAGTAATAGGCTATTGGCGAAATGTCATAAGAGATGTGCTGGGAGGTTGGCCGGGAATTTTTTTAATTTTTTTTATATGGGAATGGAGTGTTTAAGCTGATATTGGGTGTTCTAGGACTTATAAGGTCCTCGAAAAGAATGGCTCAATATTCATTAAGCTTGGGCAACATCTTGCAGCCATGGGTTACTTATTACCGGCCGAGTGGACAGTACTGGATCTCAGGTCTTATTTGCGCGCAGGGCTTGTGGGCTAATTGCTGCTGTCTAGGATACCTTCATTCCACTACAAGACCGGTGCCCAGTCTCAAGTTTCGAGAGTATCGAAAAGGTACGATTTTGGGCGTTACCCATCCTATCTATGTCTAACCATAATGCATAGATGATATTGGACGATACTGGACGGTCCGTCACAGATTTGTTCTCTGAATTCGACCCGAATCCTATTGGAGCTGGTACGGTTTAAGCCCTTTCCATCCCGGTTATCGGTTATCGAATATGGATAGAAGCTGAGTCGTTGTTAGCTTCGTTGGCCCAAGTACACAGAGCCAAGTTGAGGGATAGCGACCAAGAGTATGCTTATTTTTCTGTGTCGAGGAGAAGGGGCTAATTAGACATTTTAGAGTCGCAGTGAAACTGCAGCATCCGGCATTGGCCGAATGGATTCCCTTGGATATGGCATTAACGAAGTTTACTTTTACAAATATTAAATACTTTTTCCCGGAGTATCCTATGACATGGTTAAGTGATGAGATGGAAGCATCGTATGCCCCCATTTGGAAATATATTTGCTTTTGCGAGGAAAGGATTAATAGGTTTCAGCCTCCCACAGGAACTGAATTTTGAGATGGAAGCAAAGAATATATTCCGAGTTAGAGAATATTTCGAGGGTGTCGAAAACACACCCCTTGTTATCCCAAACGGTAACTCTAAAAACGTACTACTTTTTGGGGGCGTGAGCTGACGTAGACCAGTTATATGGGCCAAGCCACGGATCTTGGTAATGGAATATCTCCCCGGGCACCGTTTAGACGACCTTGCCTTCCTGGACTCAAATGGCGTTTCTCGCGAGGAAGTTTCGGCTGCCCTCTCCCGAATATTCAATGAGATGGTTTTTGGGAAGGACGCACCACTTCACTGCGATCCCCATGGCGGCAATCTCGCCATCCGTTTAGCGGATCCAAATATCAACAATAGAAGCTGGGCTAAGGAAATCTTTGGCCGCCGAAGGAAGACCAACTTTGAAATCATCCTGTACGACCACGGCCTTTACCGGAACATTCCAATGCAAATGCGTCGCTCCTACGCGAAACTTTGGCTCGCCGTAATTGATGGTGATGAAAGCCGAATGAGACAATATGCCGGCGAAGTCGCTGGGATAACAGACGAGCAATTCCCATTGTTCGCTTCTGCGATCACGGGGCGGGACTATACGGCGTTACAAAAAGGCGTGGCAAGCCGACGAGATGAGAACGAAAAAGAAGTTATCACCGAAGCCCTTGGCGAAGGACTTCTAGCACAGCTAATTCAACTTCTCGCCAACGTCCCCAGTGTTATCCTCCTCATCTTGAAGACAAACGATTTAACTCGCAGTCTTGATGAGAACCTGCAAGCGGGCACCGGTCCGGAACGTCAATTCTTAATCCTGGCGAGGTATTGCGCAAGAGCAGTATACGAAGAAGCTGTGGAACTAGGCGGTTGGAATATCGTAATCGCAACTGTAGAGTACTGGCGCATCAGCCTGAAACTACGAATCTTCGAGTGGGGCGTCTGGTGGAAAGGTGTATTTCTTACCGCTACTTCTAGTAAGAGAAGGCTACTAGAAGAGTAAAATACCGTTATCACTGATGGGGGCTTGGTGAACTGCCGATGGATAGTTTCTGCGGTCGCATTTTTAGATTAGAGGTTGGGGACGCATATTTACATCTTAGAGTGGGGGGGGGGGGGGTATCGGGAAGGTGGGGGATATTGGGATTACCATAATGTTATGAGCGTGTAATAATTTACTGCTGTGTATTGTGGATTATGGAGGCTTATAGATCAGGCCGGGCGAGGGAGTGTTCTGGGTTGCTATATTGTTAAGGCGTGGAAGTTTGGGTGTACACCTATAGAAGCCATGTATCATAATCCCCCAAACAAAACAATACCATTTTGGTGCTGTTTTCGGGAGTGGGAGCCCTCTGAGGTGCTGTGGTGTTTTGCTTGCTGTTCTTAGAGGTGTTGTCCTTCATGAATTGTCACTCGCTGCACTGTCACCGCTCTCAATCTTCACAAAAAAGTATGGGTTGTTCCTAAAGTCACTAACCCTAACCCGCACCGCAACAAGCACGACACCCTGAGAAAGCTCGATATAACTAATTGCACACGAAGACTACGATAAATAGCCCAAGACCCCAAATCCATAATAAATAAATGAAAACATGAAGAGCCTGTTTAGATATAATACTACTGTTCAATTCCGTTGCCCCATACAAATGACCCCTTCCATTTCGTTGTTTGTAGTGGTTAAGGCTCGGGGGAATTGCTGTAGCCCGCTGCACAATACCGTACTCCGTTATCATACTTGGAAATAACTCGGACTTTTTTTTTTCCTTTTCGGCCAGTACATACCGTTCGCGATTTGAGGGAGTCTAGGGATGGGCAATCTTCTCCTTGGGTGTCCTATTTTTCGAGCTGTTTTGGGGTGTTGTAGTCTGGCTTGGAATCCCGTATATTATACCACGGGCAGCTAGGGTTTTAGTATTGAAACAGGCCGGTTTTGCCAGCAGCAGTGTTTTGTTCCATGATAATAATATTATTATGATATCTATTATACAAGTTAACTGGTGCGGGCTGGCCGCTATATTATCATATCATGCTAGCAATATTATATCATACAAGGGTTTAGAGTCCTTCTGCGGACTAAAACAATGGGTAACTTATATATCATACACTGAAAGCAGATAAGGATAAAAGGGAACTCTCTCTCACATATTATTCCCTAGCTTTGGAGTGCGTCCGCTGTCCAGCGCTATGAACAGCTGGGCTTATAAACTTTTACGCAATCCTCCTCGCGGGGTGCCCGGGCCGGGTCGCCCACGCCGGCACATGTGATCTAGAATCCCTTGTCCACTTCCCTTCGCCCACATCTCACTGACCCTACGGTCACCCCGCTCCCTCCTTTCGCTTTCCCTCCTTTCGCTTTCCCTCCTGGGAGCCAATCTCTCCAGTGCCTTCCCTTCCGGCAACTCCCCAGCCAAAGTGACAGTGGCATACCTCACTCCGGGGTGCATGCCATAGCCATCATGCAAGCCCCACGCACGCTCCCGGAGAATCTCCAACTTCCCACTTGGCGACCCAAAAATAAAGTCGTAATGAAGCGGGCTCTCGAAATTCCTGTTGGGAGCACTAATCAAGGGATCCCCCCTGCTCATGAGCATTCTGGGGGCCTTGTAGTTGGCATATGCAGCGGCAACCTGCATGAGCGGTGTCTGCCCCTCATCAACGTAGAACGTGGTTGACGCAGCGGGCGAGAAGCACAAGGACGCGCTCCGGCCGCTATGGTGGGATACTGGGGGTTTCCGGTTGTAGTCGCCGGTGCCCGCGTCGTTGATGTTTGCACTGTGAGCGATGAGGATACCCAGGCAGGAGGTGCAGCAGCAGTGGATGGCGTACTCGACGGCCACGCACGTCTGGGGCCGAAGGGCTGTCTAGCTCGCCTTGGCAGTGGGGCTCAAGTTTCGGGATTGAGTATAGACATCTCGGCTTCCCGGCCGCGCTGGCTTAATGCAGCGGCCGGGGCCCGTTGCGCTTGCGGAAGAGGGCTGCTGAATCGGCTAAGGAAGTCTCGAAGGGGGTGATGCCTCGGGAGGAGATCGTGGTATAGAGGTAGGGGTATAGGGAGGCTTACTGTTGAGGGATCCGATCAAGAGGTTTTTATTTGTCGACTGGGTATGAAGCAGGTAGCCACTCCCAAGCTGTCCCGTATCTTGCGTCTATCCCGTAAAAGCTCACGAAACCCGCTAAGTCTGGACCTAGATGTCTTAATTCCGGGCGAGTGAGAGAGAGAAAATTAGCCCTCGGGGGTTTCTCATATACCGGTATTGAACTATCCTACAACTCATTAACATCGCCAAAGGGCGCCGTAACGGCCCTAGGGATACCCCCGCCACCGTGACCGGTGACCTCGTGATGGCACCGCCCTCCCCTCTGGCTCTGGCCACTTCTGAGCCCCGCCCCGCCCCGCCCCGCACCAAAATTTCCATAGCTCCCCTCTCCCCTATGCCAACACTCCAATGCAAAGGCGCCCACCTCGGACCACTCCCATACCGCCCAACACCTATCCGCAAGTGTTAGAACCTAAGATAATATTGGGAACCGGGTGCATCCCTGGATTAGTTAGTGGACCCCGACTTGACCAAAGCGTTTGTTTATTGGGTGTACCAGTACGTATGTGATCTGATCAAGAAGCAATCGCCCCTTTGACGTGAGCCAGGCAGCTAGAAATGGTTAGGGTTTTATCAGTTATAGTATAAATACGGGCTGTCGTCATACAGGATCACTCGCGTAGCAATTGAGGTTAGGTAATCGTGCGTTATGTACTCGAGTGAATAGGGATACGCGAACATGAGCATTTGACCAATTTGTAAGATGTTACAATGTTTTTGTTAGTTTGAGAGGGATATTGGCTTGGCATGACTTGGGAAACATACTATAGGGTGCGATGGGTACAGTTGTTTGTGGGTTGAAGTTCACTGTGCCGCATGGCTCTCTAGCTGTGCTAGACGACTCTGAAGGACGCACGGTATTTTTAGTTTTCTGTAAAACAAATGGTATTTTTTCAGAAGGTATAGAGTTTCTGGTTCTTAAAGAGTCGGCTTTCTTTTCTCATTCTTAGAAAAAGCCCTATGGTATGGTATGGCAATGATGGTAGCGGTGACGACGGACGCGGGAATCAGCTCCAATACTTGACGCTTGTGTCATAATTAGAGCATTGAGGAATCTTTTCCCCTTGTGTTCTCCCTAAAGGTCAGGCTCAGCTGGTGCGATTCCGTAGATAGGAATACTATGGTGATGGTAGTGAAATTGTTCTTCTGCTTTGGGGAATGGATGGACGAAATTCTCGGCCCGGGAGACCCGGACACACGAGGGAGTTCGCATGATGGAGTCAACTGCCTCGTCTGGGCCCCAGCCGGCCTAGAGCGAGGTTGCTTGTAAAGTGGGCCTCGGAGTATTGAAGCAGTAAGAAGAGTTTGTATTTCCCCCTAATCTAAGATAGCATGGTACGCTACTCCCCAAGGAATTAGAGTACCGAGCAAAGGCTGGCATCTCGAGCATGTCCTAACTACAGATAGTTTCATACGACCCCTGAGACCTAAATCGGCAAGAACCACTTGCATCCATGTGTTATTGCGGCCCCTCAGACCGTACCGACTTTCTGGTTTTCCTTATTACTTATTCATGATCACACGAAGCAAACTTATCGCGGAGATGTACTCTTTCTCCCGAATTCGTCATTGCAATTTCGTATCCATGGGTAATTCAATAAGAACCCTCCCTCCTAGAGTCATTCTTCTTTCAACCTCTTAAACTCTTCAACCTCCTCCTTGCTCCTCGGCGTCGTCAGATAGTAGTATCCATGGGTAACAGTATTTGCTGCCGCAAGCCCCACGATCCCGAGTGGCGCGACCCGTCCCAATCGCAGCAATTTCCCAAGTTTTCGGGGACTCCCGTTCATGATGCAATATATAGCCGACCAGGCCGCGGTGGTGCCAGCGCCATCGATCGGCGCGTTATCATATGCCATCCAGCCGCTAGCTGAGAAAAGCGCCGAGAATAGCAGGACCGTCCACGGGCGGGGGAGGAGTCGGCTGTTGTAGAGGCGTTTGGAGTCTGGGAGTCGGGAGAGGACTGGTGGGTGGTTGGTGGGTTAGCGGCGTGTAATTGGTGGCGGTGGGGGGGCGGGGACTAAACTTGCGATTGAGGAGGCCCATGCCGGTAGTGGCGACTCTGGGGGTTTGTCAGTGAGGGGTCGAAGGTTGGAGAAATGAGGGGAAGGAACCGTACCAGCGTATTGGCGGCCACTAGTATCCAGGAAGCCCTTTGCTTGATGGGCTATTTCTCCGGACATTTGGTGATGAAGCGGCTGTACGATAGTAAGAGGATCTGGAAAATTTCCCTCCCAAGTTGCAGTTATTGTTGCACCCAGAAAAGAAGGTAGGAGCCCGGGTCCGGAGGTTGTGGCGGCAGGCACCCGATGAGGTCATCAAGGAAGAAATATTTGCGGTTCCAGGGTAAATAAGGTACCAGGTTCAGAACGCTTTCTGCACCCTTACAGAAACACCACGTTGACGGTCAAGGGTCGACATGACGGGTCGCTTCGTTCACAAGCGGGTGGAACGCCTAGGAAAACGTAACTAATACCCTAAAATCACGAGAAAAATTTTTCATGACAATTCAGCAGACTATTATGATGAATGTTTTTATATACAGCATACTCCCTCTCCCAAAACACCTACCCGCTGCTGATCTGAAGTTAAATATAGAACCGTGCTGGCCAAGCAGCCAGAAATACCCTGAGTTCTAGTGAAAAGTGGGTAGCGCCAGCCCTTTAAAAGAGAACCCTTCCATACCCGGTAGAAACAGAGGGAACAAGGGAAGGGGAAAAAAAGAGAAGAGGAAGACAAACAAGTAAATACCCCTAATGGACCAAGAACCCATGTGTGTTCATTTTGGATAATGCTCAGGACCACATGATTAAAAAGCGGTGTCTAAGCCAAATAAAGAACTATGGAAACAAAAAAAAGGCGGCCACTCTCTGAACGATGCAAAGCTTTTTTAAGTTCCGCAAGCGGAACAAGGTAGAAAGAAACAGACACTTATTTCCACAAGAAACGAACCAGGCCAATTGTGGCGATTTTGAATTACCCCTTAAAGCCTTCATGCTGTGACTGCGAGTGGGTTGACTGTTTCGTCTATCGTTCCCGTGCATTCTTCATCACACTCCTGTATCGAACAGCTAGATGGTATTACTGATGGAGGGACCCATCCCCACTGCCTCGCAGAGCCCATACAAGCCTCTTCGCGATATAGTTCAATCTTGAGTAGATCGAGAGCCCGGCTCTTAGGACCTGCAAAGTGACGGTATTCATCGAAGATGAGGGTCAAAGACCAGGCTTGGATCTTTCTGAGGCAGCCGACAACGCATCCAGTACGGTGCTAAAAGATCTTAGTCACAGGGATAGTCAAGCGTGGAATACGTGTAACTTTTAGCTACCTTTCCCTTGTTGCAGTGAATAAGGATGGGGTGATTGCGACGGTCCAAGATAATCCGAAGAGCCACCGAGATCTTTTCATCCGAAACTGCGGTAGAAGTGTTAACTATAGGCTCCACTAGAGTTTGTATTTTCGTCCACACGCCTACCATTGACAAAAGGCGCCTTGTTACCAGGCATGCCAATTTGAAAATGTTTGATGCCATTCTGCCTCATGAACTCATTATTTTCTGCAGGATGGGCCTCCGACACGAGAGTACTATCAGATCATCGTCAGTACTTGCAGTTGTGAAGTAGGCCCCGGGTTCGGGTCCTCATACATAATACTCTTCAGTTTAAGTTTCTGAAGATAGGGGAAGTTTTCGGGCTTTGGGAAGCTGCTCCTGTAGACAGAGCCGCTATTCCCAACCGTGGCAAAGTTGGCGGGGGGGGAGAATCCCTCGTGGGTAAAGGATGACGGACTCATGCTCGTGGATAATTCTGGGAACTGGGGGTGGCTATATAATGTGGTGGGGCGGGTCAATGTGTTTAAGAGCATTCAAGAGTACGCGTGCTTGTGCCTGGAAAGGCTTTTTTATATGAACCCAAGGCAACCCACAAACCCCATAACCCCATAAACTATCATTCCAACTTACTAACCCCCCAGCATCATCCCCCCCCCCTTCCGCCCTGTTCAGGTCAGTTCTATGTCCTGTCATCTTCGTGATATATGAAAATTAGGGCGGCCAACCGGATGTGACGCTTCTTTTGCTTGAAAGAAAATAAGACACGGTATACTCGCACAAAGGTACAGGCACCGCGGCACGCCATATTTTTGCTCCATTATTGCTGTTACCCTAGCGCGGTTATGCTCGGCCATTGATGCAGATACAGATGCAGATGCAGGCGCATTGGAAACCCTCCATCCCCAATTCCTCGACTACCGGTATGTTCATCTCGAAGTAATTCGCATTGTCATCTTTACCACTCGCACCGTGCTCCAGTTTAGATCTACCTCCCCTCTTTCCCCGCCTTCCGGGCCACGTGCATCCCAGGAGAATTATGGCGGGGGTTACCTTACCAGTTGAGCATTTTATTGAGAAACACCAAACAGCGGGCAGTAGTGACGATAGTGAGTGGGGGCACTACTCAATAGTAAGCATTGGATGACAATCCACTCGTCGGATTACACAACAGACGCCGGCAGCTGTTTGGAAGCCGACCGTGACTGCTCCGAACAACGGATAAACATGCGACAAGATTGGGGAAACGTGAAGAATGCTTGCTCTACTCGAGAATATATGTAGGGATCCGGCATTAGAAGAACTCTGGCTCTCAGAGTCAAGGTGCTGCCGGTGGGTAGTTCCTCCCGTGGGGCACGCGATATCAATTCGAGAAAAACGACCTGCGACCATCGTCACTCCCGCATGTGTATATGATGACATACGGTGCTCGGACAAATCTATTTTCGAATGCCGCATCCAAACACGTATCCAATCGCTACAAGTCCGGGGGATAAAAAATAAAAAATGTGTCGTGTGCGTTCATTAACGCCGGCCTCTGTCTACGTTTGGGATATCACACAAGAAGCTACGGTTGTGTCTAGGATTGGGGTTGCTCGAGTTTAATGTCGCAGCCTCAAATCTTCACTAACCAAATTTGCAAAGCGTTGGAGGACACCTTCAGCCAAACCAGCAATATGCAATATGCGAGGCGAACAACTATACGAGTCTTGTGTTGATGTTACCTCTTTCTTGCATATTGGCCAGCAATTTTTTCTTACAATCATCTGGTGGAAGTCTGAAGGGGGAAACATGAGCACGCGTTTGGACGAATACCGTTTCTAATTGGTTCTCCACACTAGGAAATCGCGGGAATCAGAGAAAACAGTTACCCCAGCACATACCTTTCATTCCGCTTCCTCGAAACTTCTAGTAATCGGGGCAGATCACACTACCGGTAGCCATCGAAACTGGATAGCGGCCGGCTCAAGTATGTTCTTGCTCTGGTCAAATCAGGATAGGGTCTAGAATTGTGATAGTCCGATTCAACCGTTAATCGCTAAGAAATTCTTTCCGATCGATGAGCATCTACGATACTCTCATTCTTATCTTTTGTATCTGAGTCCAATCCGACCTGGCGTGGCCCGGCTATTAAGCTAAGCTTTACAAAAATGGAAAGAAGAAGGCTATGGATCTGCAGCAGTTGTAGTTGGGAGCCAATTGGGTTGGGAGAATTTGGGCCTGATTCGATGCGAAATCGTACAAGTAAACCGCTGCGCAAATGTGGGCATATATTGGAATACAGGAATATGGCTTTCTGAGCCGCCCTTGCGAGTGTTGACCGGTCATGATTACCACCCGCTGTTGATAACGATCTCCGAAACCCTGGCGAGTGCCTCTGAGGGCATCTCAGACTGCACCTCGTTTAGTTTCGGCCATCTTTCTCGCCTCCTCCACCCCTTCGATCATAGACTTGAGTAATCTACTCTCATCGTCCTTAGCCTTTACCTGCCCCCTGAGTTTCTCTATATCTTCGATTTAGTACAACTTCAACTTCAACCCGCCTCCGAAGAAATATCCCGGCATCCGACCACCGTCTACAACGGGGAGGGCACAGCTGGCACCCCCCCCCCCCCCCGTGGGGAGCTCCTTCCCTATTACGAAATTCCGTCAACTCCTCCCATTTTGCGAGAGACTTCAGCCATGCTCCTGAGCCATCGCATGTAAGACGGGCCATGACTTTCTCAATCAAAACCTTTTCGTCCCTTTTATTCTGAAAGTACTACTTATATATTTCATCAATGAAGCGGATGAGTTGGATTTTGGATTCCATTGTCAGGGCACTGAGGAATTGGATAAATCTGGGAGAACTCCGTCCTCGGGAACTAGGAGGTTCATTAGTGATGGGTTCCCAGATATCCGGGCTAATGTGAATGGAGGGACGTGTTTTGGTTTAATGAGCGCTGGCGCTTCCAGCTCCAATCTCCGCTTGGCTCTTGAAGACCCGCGGCCTTTTAACCAGTCACTAATCTGGAAGTAAAGGAAGTAACAGCAACGCACAAAGTTTTGGGGGGGACATTGAGTGGATGGTTGGTAACTTGTGATGCGAAGATCAAACTCAAGATTGGAGCAAGAATTCTCCCTCTTTGAACTCACTCTATTTTAAGGACTCAAGTATTCCATTGAATTAAGCACGAATTCGCCAGAAGGCTTCTGGGCGGTCCTTTATGTTACTAATAGCAATTTAGCATGGGGGCCCCATATCACCCGAACTTCTCAACGGCTCTCATTTGGCATATTGGCATATACTCTCGTTCTTCAACATCTAGTGGAGGGCCCATTTGCTCTTATTTGAACTTACTTTTAGTAGTGCGGTTTGTCCACTTCTAAAGCGGGCTCGTAAGTCTAGGGGGCCGCGGGCCTGTCCTATTTTAGGCGACAAGTCAATGCACTAGGTGATTTGTGGGAGAGGCTTACTGGTGAAGAACAGCAAATCCGGGCCTGGGTGCTGCTGTAACATACATCCCTTCTATTTATTGATTTATGGGCAAAGCCCGTGGTCATAGGTATCCTTATATGACCATTGGAGTAGCCGGGGTCCTCATTGGTCTTAAACCCCGACAAAGACCCCAAACTTTGAGGTGTAATACGGCCGGCGAAAAGGAAGAAGGAAACGAAAAAGTAACACCAAACACCTTCGGTGTTCTTTTTGAGCCAGGAAAAACTGAACAAAGAGCTTTGCCTAAGGCCCCGAGGGCCTGTATCCGGTGTATGCTATGAGGGAAAGAACATTAGGATAGCAAGGAAAAAGCGTATATTTCATAGGGAAGGAGCTCAAATGATTTGTGTAAATTGTTGAAAATTGCAGGTCAGGGATTGATAAACAGGCGTGTGTTGGTGGGCCTGATAGGATTTGATATCCTCCTGCGGGTGAGGAGGGAGTATTAGGGACGGACACATGTCACTAGGGAGGCGGGTTTGTAGATCCAGGCTACTATTTGTTTGATGACGGTAATATTTCTTAACGTCTAGAGAGGCGCGGCAGTCGCGACCACAGCGATATCACCAATATGAAAAAACAGTCGGTTGGTTTTAGCTAGGCCGAGTGATTTCTTGTGAAAACCAACCTATTAGAACCACGCACCAACGAATGTTTGTTAATATCATCTATCATCCTCACGAATTTCGCAATGCGGGGCGAAGAGAGTTCAAGTGGCTGTATTATTCAAAAGCAGAAAGAAATCGCGTCCCCAATCACTTCTCTCTCCCCCTCAGCTCTTTTTAACCATCGCGGGTGAGAATACCCCCCCCACCGTTTCGAAAAACGGCAAAACTCCGTCGCAGGTTTGGGTTTTCTCTACTACCATCACAAGATTGGGCGGTCCTCGCATCTCACACTGGCAGTAGTAACACTCCGTGAATGACTTTTCATTCAAAGGAATAACGTGGTAGATTTACAAAGGGATTATCTGTGAAATGTTATCTTTATTTTTATTTCCTGGTAGGTAAAAATGGGTGGGTACCCCCACCTTGTACAGTACTCTGGGGATTTTAATCCTTGGGAAGTGGATGGCCAAGAGCACTGTAACTGGTTCGTGGCTTATTGTGATCCCGCCCGGGGAATTGCGGTCGATTTCCAATTCGCCCGCCATGCATGGGTCCCGGGGCCATGGATACGCGCCAGCTGTTACGGCACAGTAGGTTAAATGCGAGTGATTGATTGTGACAACCAACGTTCTGTGCTTTGTTTGTATGGTCTAGCACGGGGAAGGATTATTGTGATAATCTCATTGCCGAGCGGTCATCGATCTGGACTTGTGGTCTCCCTTTTTTTTTTATAGAGTTTTGTTTTGTTGGGAGGGGGGATTTCGATTCGTATTCGGGGGTTCTTGCTGGGGGTGGTGTGTTGTTGGGTACTATGATCAGGAGGAGGAGGTTGGGGTTACAAGGTTTTCTGCGGTTTGTCGATTGGAAAAAAGAGCAAGAAACGAAACTGGGAGGTATTGTATGGTGCTAAGAAAGGGTTTGGATAGATATAGAGGTAGATGGGATTCGGCTGCCGTGTGCAAAATACCATCTGTGGGGAGAGGCATGATAACCCATCCGTACTTGCAGGCAATAACTAGGGTGCCAGTGGAGGTGTCGGTGGTGGGTGTAGAAGTATCTGAGGCTTTGGTGATGCTGATTCTTCCTTTTGACGGCTTTGAACCCATACAGCATCTCTTCCCTTTTCCTGGTAACACATGAGTCTGCCGGTGCAAGCCCTTTTGTTTTGAAACCTAGTACTAACAGCTCTCGCTAGTGCTGCCCGTATTCGGGTGCATTGTATCATATGTACTGTGCTTTGTATTATAAGTCACTCGTTCGACACCGGGTTTTCATCAGATACCTTCGACCCTCTGCAGCGTAGCCTCTATACACAAACTCTTCTCAAGACAGAATGGGGTGCCAATGTAATACATACGTTCGCGAAACCCCACAGTTCCAATTTATAGACTCGCTCTGACTTTAAACTTAGCACCAAGTTAGTTTGCACGCAGATGGTTATCTGACATAGCGTAGATAAAGCATAGTGAGGGAAAGAAGACAAAAAAAAAAGCTGGCAGGAGCCGCCCGCCGTACTCCATTTCGGAAACCTTGTGGATTTAGAGAAGAAGCCTAGATATCCATCCCTTCTGTCTAGTTACCTCCACTCGCACCTCATACCCCCCTACAACACACTAACTTAACTGGCAAGCGTAATTGAAATCCTCTCCTCCTTGCTAGGAATGGTTAGCTAGGGACCCCATCCTCTTCTCATCTCATCTAATACCCCCAGGCTCTATCGTCCTCACCTTGCTCCAAACACTGCCCTCTTCCCCAATCACCGAACGGTATTAACCGGCGTACACGGAACACCGTACGAAGCGCAACTCTTAGCAGACTTAACGCTCACCCGGGGTCCGATAAACTTAGTGTGCCCGAGCTTGCAAAGGTCGTCCTCATCCTCGGTTTGCGAGCCCCGTTCTACATACTTCCTACCCCCCGTCGCGCCCTGTTTTTTGAAGGGGTTTAGGTTTTGGGGGATGGAGATGCACATCGTTTTTTTTGTTTTGCGGTGGTATGATAGCGGAAAAGGGAGGAAGCGGTGGAGGTGGAGGTAGAGGTGTAGGTAGTAGCCCCGTGGGCAACGGTGGGGGGGAGGAGAGGAGCACAGTCAGCGTAGAAGGGGGAATTTATCAAAAATCCCTGAGATAAATTTAATCGAGTGAAGGAAAAAGGGTTTAAGTTAAGGTGGATATTTATGCATCCTGGGCCTGCCAGCATGGAGCTATGGCACCTACCGGTATGTGTATGTATGATACGTTCATGTTTAAATCCATCACAGCATATTTGCTCGCCAGGATGGGCACGGGGGGTGGTTTTATTTTGGGTATCATGCCCCCGCACCAAGAAAAAGTCCGGGGAGAGATTCCTTGGTTGCCGTTACGCATCTAGCTCGAGAGGCCGAGCCGAGTTGCCCTGGTGCGGGGGTAGGGTGCAAACATAGTGTGGGCTTCTTCGGGTATCATAGTGTAGATGACTATTCTTAGTATCGTATCATGGGAAAAGATATGCTTTCTTTGGAATGAGTGGGGGAGGATACTTGTACCTGTGTGGATACCTACGGACTAGAGTCTTCTAGCGCTACAATTTTTCTTTATAAAACGTTTCTTTCCTTCCTTTCCTCCCTCCCCGGTTTTGCTCTTCAACTTTTCATATTGTTCTACCTCTGCACTCTGAATCGTACTTGTTACATTCAACCTCTTTCTCTGCCCCTAGATCTGCCCCTCCCGTGAAACCTTCATTCCGATAATTGCTTTACCTCCTAATATTTCCGGCAGGCATGATGGATGGATGGATGGGATGAGTCATTGTTTATGATCACCACTGATCCTATTTACTTATGATATCATACCTGTGTGAGGCGCAAGGAGGCAGGTTTCTCAGACCCTGGGTACTAGCTTAGGAACGCGGATTTATTTGTGACCGTCGTGTGGTGGTAGGTTAGCCCGGGGATTGGCCTAGCATAAAACTGAAATAATTGCAGCCCACACTAAGACGTCTAAAATTCCCCTCTTCAGATTATGGCGAAAAGAGCGAGAGAGAAAAAAACTAGCTTCTAGCTCCTCAGATGAGGCAAATAGAAAGGAAAATACAACAAACCTTAATAGGAGGGCAGCTCTAACGTCCTAGCGCGAGGTCCAATAATTATTCCGTTTTCAACGGTGGGGTATACTCAACTACATTAAATACGCATGGTGACCAATAAGTTAACCCGCCAATTCCTAATAAAAGTCCACACAATCAATCGAGATTCCAGCACTCAGGTACCCAGCATTTCCACTCCCACTTATAACCGTGATCTTTAGGACGTTCAACTGAGTAACATCTGTCAAGAATGCGGATGCCGGAACAGTATACTAAAATTATTGTTAGCCCCTCCTTCCGTCCGCTGTAGGGCAGGAAGGAACGCTTACGCTATAAATAAAATTATTGCCCCTATACGTCCCTACAGTCAAACTCCTAGTATCGCCCTGTGGAGATGCGGATGGGAGTGGAGAAGTCCAATTGTTGACGGCGATGGTGGGACGGCCGTTGGCGAATGCTTCTGTGATTCCGATGCGTATGGTCTTTGCGGAGGTTATTTGTTCTGCGGTGAGTTTGAAGTAGACCTGGTGCCCGTTGTTCACGTCTTTCCACATGTAGCCTGGGAAGTCACTAGTTGCAGTTACGCCGACGGTAAAATCTTTTGCGTCCCAGGGGGAGAGCCGGGGGTCGCTGGGGTGCATGTACGTTGGCTAGGATTGTTAGTTGAATATATTGTGGGGTGTGGGGGAGGGGAGAGTTACCTTGTAGGGTTTCGATTCAAAGTTAAGAAATCCGTCAGGTGTCCCATCCCAATCGCCTATCATTTCGTTGTTAGTTTCTCGATGCTACTGTGCATGGGTAAATATAGAAGTACCAATTCTCCAAATTGCCGTAACGTCTGAAGGATCAGAATTCGGCATAACAGTGCCCAATTCAGTGGCAGACCCAGCATTAACAGTGACGCTGGTAGTATAAACTCCATATTCCCCCTTGTACACGGTGAGCGTATAGGTCCCCGGAACGACCCTCTTGATAGTGTAGGCACCACCACTCTCCGCCGCAGTCCCCCAATACTGATAATCGGTGCTAGATAGCGCAACAGTATATGCGTACCCGTTCTTCATATTCGCGATACCCGCACCAGAAACAGAACCACGCGCAGAGTCCGCAACCCATCCCTTAATTCCGAGCGTGTCGAACCAGGACCAATCCGCATTCCGTGCAAACAACGCAGTATTTGGGGCGCCGCCATCAGTGAAAGAGAGAACATAGGGACCTTGCAAGCCCCACCTCTGAGGATCAGTATGGCCCATGCTGTAGAAGAGAATCTCGTAGAGGTCATCGGCATCGGTGGTGGATCTCCGAACGAGAGAGCGGAAAAATGGCCCACCGGAGGCTTTCTCATGGTTGGAGCGGATGAGCCAGACGCCAACACTGCCGGTAGTTTTGCCGACGTAGTCAAAATCCATTACTCTTCACCAGGGTCACATTAGTGGATTCCATGAAGGGGGGGATGGGGGGGGAAAGACACGCACCTTCCATAGTTGCTGCCCTGGTAGTGCTTGCTCTTGGTATACCCCTGTGAGTTCCGATTGACATCTGTAGCTTCAATGGCAGTGCTGCCGCCGTCGTAAAAGTCCGACATGGAAGAATCGTGAGGAAGGATATTTGGCTTCAGGCGAAGGATGAATCGTGAGGCTGGTACCGAGGCATCACCCTTGTTGGTGAGAAGGTAGATATTGTTCTGGCCATATCTGGCTACTATGTAGTGAACCATGGTGCCATACGTTACTGTGACCTTGATAAGGTTTGCCGGACTTTGATAAGATACTATGGAAACAGTGCTTTTCCCAAGACCGGACTCAATGTGACTAGAAACTCAATCAGAAACATCATGATAGTTTGGAGATTCGCACTAACGAGTTCTTGCCAGAGTAACCTTGGTATTCGGTCCCTCCGTACACGATCGAGTTAATATCTCCATTAGTTTTGGAGACCTTGAAGACAAGTTTCGACCCAACATCTATCGAGCCGTCAACCGGGTAACATAGAAGAGGAGGAATTCTGTCAGGACAAACCAATCACATAGTTCGACCCGTCGTCAGTATATCCCCAGGCAGCAAAGACCAGTAACGGTCTCAAGGCCAACACAAAGAAAAGTGACAGTAGATACATGCCGATTCCCAAGTACCCAAAAACCTCTGAGGGACCATGGCAAGTATATAAGCTTATAAATGTCCTACTGGTTCCAATGAGTAATGAAACCCTGCTAAATAGAGTGTAGTAGTACTTTGTAATCTCCGTTTGATCTTAATAATGTAACCCAAACGAAACCCAGTCTCTTGCACTCGGGTACGGAAGTAAATGGTGAGAACGACAGGGGTATTGAGTCCGGGCACTGATTACCGTCAGAGGTAAAAAATCGTTCAATTTGGTAGGAATAATTCTAGGAAGGGCGAGAAGCTTCGACATCTTGAAACCCTATTTTTCTCATTACTCGCGTCTATATCCGAGCAGGCCTGCGAATAAGAGCCTAGGCTCTTGGCACAATTTGTAGTGCCGGTAGTGTTCCATTTTTCCAAGGGTCTTGCAGCAGCTGCAGTAGAGGAGGATGGTCCTCTAATTAGGGGCTGTTTGGCGTGACAATTCTGGGATGGCAAACCATGGTTTTGATCCAAACCGTGGTTTGTAACTATGGGACTGTTTGGTAGACGTGAGTTTACAAACCATGGTTTGCAGCAACCAGCACCAAATTTTTGACTGTTTCCGACATAGGGTATGAGGTTCTTCCAACCATGGTTCCACAACCATGGTTTGTAGCTAGCCAAACTTTGCAAAATTGTCACGCCAAACAGCCCCTTATTAGTTAGGGAGACTCGAACAGAACGTCTGATTAATAAAATACTGTAGTCACCTGTATTTGAATAAGCAAAAACAGTGTGTACTCGTAATCGAACGACGTTTGTGAACACAGCTACTATGCATACCTTTAGTTAGGTGGATTGTTTAGGTAGAACATAGCTTTATTGCATACGGCTGAAATTCGGCTTGTTTCCTTCAGATCCCCACCAAATATTGGTCGTGTTCACAGAAGTCGTTCAATCAGGAGCGATAAGGCATTGTTCGGGTCCCAAATTTGGCACGCACTTTGAAGCACTCTCCAAGTCAAGCACTATATGCAAATTAGGGAGGGCCTATTAAGACGGCCATAAACCCGGACTATACTTACTTCGTAGCGAGCTACATGTACTCGTTCCCGGCATGAAGAATCTGAACATTTGGATCCGAATTTAGTATCGGCGCTCAGATACGCACAGACAATTTTCCATACAAAATTTTGATCCCTGTGTTTAGGTTCTACATGCCGGGAACATGTACTGGTACTTGTACCAGTACTGCGGTAAACCCAGGGCACTGAAATTGTGCTAAGCACGAAACTTGGTTGCGGATTTTGCTCTTCAGGTTAGCGCGGGCTGCGCCGATATTCGGTCGACAAAAGTACAAGCAAAGGCCTGTTGCTGCAGTCTTATTTGAGAAGTGCTCTTAAGACCGTGTAGGGTTGGGCCACATAGCACTAGAGCACATGCGTAAATGGTACAGTACTTGTAATACAAGTATCATTGGTCTGATGATAAGAAGAGTTCAAGTCACAACTGTCTTGACGAAACCTCCTATTGTGCCGGACGCCCAAGGTCCCTGCTCCCAGGTTTACGAGCCTAGGATACCAACAACGGCGGGTTAATATTGTTCCAAACTCCCACTTCCCTGGGCCCTGTAGAGTTTTATCTCTTCAAGTCAGGTGCAGTGCTAGTACCTTTGGTGCCAACATCGACGGGCGCCCCAACTTGCGATAACGACACCCACAAATAGAGTTTCTAAAGTTCCCTCTTTAAAGTTTTCCTAATTGGTCACTAGAACATGTCTACAAAGTGATTCCCCCTTAGCCTTCTAGTCGGGGCTATGGGGGCCTTCAAAGTCTCTGCCAGTATAATGTGGGAACGGGCAAGACTTGCATAAGGTAGAATTTTTCTGCTGAATCATTAGCCAAGAGACTTCCTAATTAGGTGTACTGTACTACTCGTAGTAGTCGACAACCATATCAGGACTAGCGTTCTCGACTCGACATGGGACTCCAGGTCTTAAGGCTCACGGACCCACTAACTTCCCCGGCGTTATCCCCGGCGCTCCAATACCAATGCTCTTCCTTAGGCACTCGAGTGCAGTATTAGTATCGTGGGGGGCTTCGATCTCGACTACCGGTAGCCCTTTAATCTCCGAATTCAGATATAAAAGCTGAGAAGGACTGGAATTTCCTGACACGGTACAAGGTCAGCCCACCACAAGTAACAGATAAGCACCCGAACATTCGAGTACCAATTTGGTATGGGCGCTCTGATACGCACAGATAATTAGATACATATTTTTCCAATCCGGGCATTCGGGAATAATACCCCCTGCATATGTACTCAAGTATTACAGTGTTTGCAGATGCCCCAGGTATCATTAACTGGCAGGCGCAATTCTCTTGACCTACAGAACTAGGCTTATTGTAGAGCTACTCCGGCTAATAATCTAATAGTGGATCCCAAGAGGGTTTTCGATAACAAACTCGAGTAGATGACGAGCACTAGTACAAATACCTTGTGAGAGGAAAGGAGAGCTATACTCGAGTAGCGGGGTCAATCCTAGGAATGTGTGTTCTAGCACAGTACTGTACCGTAAGCACCCGAATAAACGAACCTTGTGCTAGGACGCTGAAGCTGCCCCTCGCAGTGATATCTGGTGTTTCCTTTTTTTTGTCTCTGGGGGCAGATTTTTGGTGTATTCTTCGCCCCTTTTCCAGAGGACCACCAAGCATACGGTCCGTTTATCCGAGTTTTTGCGATACAGTATAAAGATGAACGGGCGTTACGGGCTGCCAGTCCGTCCATTTGTAGGCAAATACTTCGGCGTACCGTACTGGACCACCCACCAAAGGGGGTCGTACTGTCTGAACAGGAATCCCATGACTTTGACCTCAACAAAGAGACATTTTAGTTCGGATGGCGCGGTGGGATTTGAAATTTGAGGGATGTAGAAGAAAAGTGTGTGGTTTGGAGTTGCCAGAGGGGAAGTGTGTAGTCTTCCTTGCTGCATGGTGGCTTACGTGCAAGTGCTTGTATCGGATTTATTGCGGCTCTAGGCTTCAAAATACCGTACCAACTGGAACAATTAAACCCCACACTACCGGGTACTTGTAGGATGTTGGGGTTGCCTTTCCTAGTAACGCACGTTGTATTTTCTCCTTCCATCTGCCCCAGAGGAGGGCTGAAAGTCAGTCTTCTTCGTGGTAATTCCCCCCTTATCCAGAGAGGGGAATTCTGGACGTCTTAAGTTAACATGAGGCTTAATTGTAGTTGGTAGTCTGCTAGTAGTTGGCTGTCTTCTGCCGATTCAAAAATCGAAGTGGGAGGTTACATGCTTCCTCTACTGCACGCCTTCTAGAATCATATATTACAAGTCGGTGGACTTAGTATGTTAACACGCCCGCCGCGAAGCGAAGCTACCGAAGCTAATTGACTCCCTGCCGGCCATTATATCACTAGTACCGCACCTAGGCACCGGTACGTAGAGTCTATAGCTTCGATGATCGAATATCTGGCAGGCGGGTCTCAAAATAGTTATCAAAAGTTTCACTTGTCAAACCGAGACGATTATTAGGGTAAGTCTAATGAATAAAGGACCTAGGCTTGTTCCCGTTTGTTACCCATTATAGTCGCCAGAGAGCCAGGAGCATATGAAGAACGCACATAAAAGTCTCATCAGAATAAGGATAATTTGGTTTAAATGAGTTCTACTACGGATGTCGCACACCTAGACCCAAGACAAGCGGGATGGATCAGAATACCTTACTAAGCAGCCTCTTGACCTTCTCACTGCTCTCCTTGTCTTCGCCCTCTTCTGTCCTCCTTCCCTTGGCACTATGCTGCCTGAACTGCCGCCTAATTTGCAATAGCTTTGGCTGTTCAGAATCTTTGTCACCACATGTTTTAGCAAGCTCGTTGAGTTTGCGCTTCTTAGAAGATTCCATCTTTTCAACCATTTTAGCTCTTTCGACGTTGCGAATATATGTCTTGTTCTCGCGAGTAGCCTGAGCGATCTCTGCGCGTAGTTTGGCTTGTCGGGAGGCATTTTCATAGGCTTTGGTAAAGCTGTGGGTTAGTCAGGGGTTCAGGACAGCCATCAAGAGGAGGCCGGTGAAGAAGCGTACCAATTTGAGCTTGTAAATGGTGCCACTTGAACTTTGGAAGGTATTTGATGTTCCATACATCGTCGTGGTAATAGCTCCCCTTCTTCCCACCTGTGCCGCCGAAGGATTAATCTACAATTCTCGTGAAGGGTAGCAAATAGCAAAAAGAGCGGATAGCTTCTCACCAATGATAGTTGTATTCAATGTTTCAGCGACCAATCTAGCGACCTTCTTGCTCTTGAACTCAACCCACCCTTCTTCAAAATTCCGTTTCTTATTTCCACCAAAGCGAACTCGGCGAGCATAGACTTTCGGGTCTTCTGGTGATAAGAAAATACGGCCGATTTCGCCGAAATGAGAAAGTAGTGATTTTACTTTCATAGGCTTCATGAAAGGCTAACCCGGTTGAGAGTATTAGCAAAATTTCACTGAATCGAACACGGCGAAGCAGAACATACGGGTACTCTTGAAAGATAGACGACTCCTGTCTTTGCGGTTGCTTCTTTGGAGGCTGCTAGCTCCTCCTTTGATAGTGGCTTTAACTTCGATGAGCTTGTAATCAGTAGATCGCTGCGCTTGTCGATGTTTTTGCTCTTCTTTTTGCCCCTTTCTCGAATATCCCCTTGTTCTTCGTCGGTCTCCTTTCCATCCTCCTCCCCATTTGTGTCGCTGTCACCCCCACCGATATCGTCGTCATCGTCCTCACTGGCCGAAGAGGCATGGTCCACTTTGCGCCGTTTTGAAGAACGTCGTTCAAGTCCCTCCAGCCTACTCTCTTCTTCCTGTTCAGAGTCATTTTCAATTCCCTCCTCCTCGCTGTCCTCAACCCCAAGCCAATCCTGCTTTTTTTTATTGTCTTCAAGTTTTGTAGACATCTTTGTTGATTCTCCGAAGTTGAATGTTTTCAACTTTTAATTTGATGGAGCGAAAATTTGTGTTGGGAGGATGTGCCAAGACACCATCACCCAAGGAAGCCCGAAGCTTTTCGCAAGGAGAGACCAGATAACCACGCCCACCATTCCACGCCCACACCTCCCGCGCTTGGAACCTCTGCAAAACATCATCTCCCTTCACTCCCATCCGCTCTCCGAAGAAGAATAGCGGTCTGAACCGTCATCAAACGCCCCCCTATTTACGACAACAACAAAAAATCACAACATCCGCCTATTTATTACCTTACGATAATAACCGCCCGAGAGCTTTCTTTCCTGTTGATTCCACAAGTTTAATATCTGCTACACTATACACAATGCCTTCTGCGTCCTCGTCGGGAGCCGAGCCTAACTCCGGCTCCTCCAACTCTCGTGAGCACAATCAAGGCCGCCAAGATCGTGAATACACATCAGCACAAAAAGCAGCAGTCGACCGGGTTCGAAAATGCAAGGCAACAGCTTACTACGACATCCTGGACATCAAGGTAGAGGCTACCGAAGGAGAGATAAAGAAGGCGTACCGCAAATTAGCTTTGGTAATGCACCCGGATAAAAACGGAGCCCCGGGAGCAGACGAAGCTTTCAAGCGTGAGAAACCCTATCATCTCTCACCAATCTCCAAATTTATCACCTACTCCGGCGGGGATGTTAACGTGTAGAAATACAAAATACTAACATTCTTCGCCTTTGCTTTCCTTTCTAGTTGTCTCTCGCGCGTTTCAGGTTTTGTCCGATTCCGATAAAAGAGCACTTTTTGACCGACACGGAGGAGATCCAGATGCTCGTGGAGGGGGCGGAGGTGGGGGGTTCGCCGATACCCCTATGCGGGGATTTACCGGCGGTGCCCAGTTTGGTTTCACCGGAACCCCCGGTCGGGGAGGCCCCATGTTCGAGGGGGAGATCTCACCTGAAGACTTATTCAACCTGTTTTTCGGAGGTGGTGGAATGGGTCCTGGGGGTGACTTGTTTGGCGGTGGAATGGGAGGTTTTCAGACATTTGGCGGGCCGGGTATAAGGATCCGTCAATTCGGTGGGCCACGGAGGAGACCAGCGCAAACAGCGGGCAGCGAGCAAGCGCAGCCGGAACAAAGTTTGGTGAAAATATTGATCCAGCTCTTGCCGCTGATTGTATTCTTCATTCTGCCTATACTCGGCTCGCTCTTCACTGGAGACAATTCTGAAAAACTCCGAGGGCCTCTGTTCAAGCTTGATAGGGTCCCACCTTACACAGCAATGCGCGAGACCCCCAACTACAAAATCCCCTTCTGGGTCAACCCCAGCGAGCTAGGGGATATGAAAAAGAGCGACATTGTAAAGCTGGATAAGAGGGCCGAAACCCACATAATCTCCGCACTTCGTTTCAACTGTGATAGGGAGCAAGAGAACCTAACCGAGGAAAGAAATGCCGCGCACGGCTGGTTCTTTGTCGACCAAGAAAAGCTCAAGAAGGCCAACGAGCGACCCCTACCGAACTGCAAGAAACTGAGAGAGTTAGGAATTAGACAAAAATCACAGTACTAGACTTGGGTGGCTTTTTTTCCCCTCTCCCCCTTCATCAAAACCTCTCTGGATTGATTCCACGGTTCCCCTATGTGTCTATCCCCGAATGCTTTAGGTTATCCCTTTTCTTGTGACGCGCCGGAGCCTGTATGTATATACAGGCCATCCACCTACTTTCAATCCTAGCTTCTACGTTATGTTAAACGTCTGACGATTGCTTTCTCTCTACTCTTATTTCTTGCGGTGCTCACCCCTTTTCCGAACTTTAACGCAGAACACGGTGCGTCGCTGCGATGTGTCTGTGGGGGAACTCGATAAATTGTTGTCGGGGGGTGGTAGAATATATCCTCTACTTTCGGCTTGTTCTGTCTCTTCTGGGTGGCGTTCTCTCTTTTGTTAGCTTCAGCGGATTTCTCTTCTCTTGTATTTCATGGCTCTATATTACCATTGACTTATGCGTTAGTTTTGGCTTCCTACCAGTAGAAAAGAACAAAAACATCGATGCGTTGGGGCGGGTTCGGTAATGATGGGGGGCTACAGAGGATGTAGAGCGTGATGGAAAATTTTCCTTTATCTCATTTTGATTGTTCATTTTCGCCATCGAGCGGACAGGCGGGGAATACGTGTAATGGATCTACTGTTATTTTTTGGGAGAAAAATCAATGTCCGCAGGTTATGTTCCCAGGAAGGTGCATGTCATAGACGCCCCTATATGATACGATACGACACGATATCATACTAGAATAACTCCAATATGAAGGAGCGGAAGAGCTGATGAAGCCCACCCGCACCCACTCACCATCCATCCACTGTGCGGCAAGCCCCTTCCACTAGAAACTCCATATCTTACCTATCGACTAGGCAAGCGAACCACATCGACCCACAAAAACCCCCGGGCCCTCTAATCTACTAATTCACCGCGCCCCCAGAGCAGGTGGGGGTGGGGGAGGGATTCAAGGAGCCACGAGTGAAAAACAGCAAGTTGGACTTGAGCTATGTACCAGCTATCGGCTACCTGCAGGCCAAGATATCTGATCGATTAGATAAAACCGTAATAATAGCCGCAGCTGTAGCCTTAAGCATCAGTGCGGGATGACATAATAAAATACCGAGGCAACCAAAACGGGGAAGGCCATATATACCAACGACATTGCTTGTTAGCGGCATTACCCTTCTCAGCACATACCGTAAAAACTCAGTAAATCCACCATCGGCGGTCGGGCCCATAGCCCCCGGAATCTTAGATGAAACACCCCGAGAGGGAATAGAATTTTCCAGGAAGGGTATAGCCTATTTAAGTTGAGCCCGCTGGATCTCATTAACTGTATTCGCAATTTTGCTAACCTAGTTTGTTAAGCCCATTGCGGTTTAGTACAGCGATTGCCGATGGTGGATTTACTGAGTTTTTACGGTACTTGTATGATACCATTTTACATCACACCTCAACGTCCAACCAACGTCTTAAAAGTTATCTCAGCCACGGCACCCCCGCCAGACCCCTCCTCCTCCTCCTCCTCCTCCTCATCATCATCATCATCATCATCATCATTTCCTTCTTGTAGCATAAAACCACACTGACACTTCGCCTATAACTGCAACAACAGCCATGCCACCAATAAACGCCAAAGTCTCTTCCCCCACCCTTTTTTACCCTACACTACGGTACCCCACCTATGATGCAGACTAACCCCCCCACCTTTCCTTAAATCTAGACCTTAACAATGCCCCTAGCAGCATTCACGATGGCATTCTTGCTGTTGGCATACACACGAACGTCGATTTCTGCTGCGCGCTCGAATGCGCGGTTGCAGCGGGAGCTCGGTGGGGGTAGTGGTGGTGGTGGTGCGCGGAAGGAGAATGAAGGGAAGGGGGAAAGGGAGAAGCGAGGGTGAGGGGAGGGGAGGGGAGTATTTACAGTGGCTAGATGCTTTGTTAAGGTATTTTTGGCTATCGGGTGCGGTGGGGATCCGGGTGGGACAAGGGATTCGAGTGATGGGGTGTGATGAGATGGGGCTCTGCTCTAGGCGAGGGATGGGGGATGGGTGGGGGTTTTTAGGTGTTGGTAATGAGGTGTGTCCCTGGTATACGGCATTTGGCTGTTCTAGCTCGGGCATTGCGGCGCTTTATGTTTGCTCGGCTTTCTGGATACCACATTCGTGTGCGTTGATTGATCCGGGTTGCTCAACCCACCACACTTCGTCCTAATCCGAAATTTCATGTGAAGTCACGTTTGGGAGTGCGCAGGGGATAAAAACACAGTTCCATCTACATGAAAATCAACATGCGTCCACACCAGCACACAGTGCCGCGAAAACCTGGTGGAGATTGGCGCCTCTACAACCCTGGTATTAGTTTAAAGTCTTCTTCTTGTTCCTCCTCGTGAAAATCCTGTCTGACCGACGAGCGCATGTGCAAAACATTGGGGCTTCGATGGATTGGGCCTGAGGCCGAGGTGGGCGCCGCGCAGACGCCCGATCCACATGACCCTCTCGGGGTAGTTGGAAATAATTTCGCTAGAATGTATCAGTAGTTTTCCTTGTTTAATAGTTTAGGACAGAGAAATCTTACTCGACCCCGTGGCTATATAATGCGTTAGTAAAGGTATCGTTCTATCTCTTAAGAGGTATGGACTACTCGCCTGAACATCTTATCGATAGTAACTTCGTCATCAACCGTCCATGGAATAACCATCATACCAAGCTCATGAGCCCTGCTTACAATGGCAGCTGTTGTGAAGGGTTTATAGCCAGGTGTATTGACAGATGCAGACGAAGGGATCCCGTGCACGGGAGAAAGAGCAGTGGCGTTGATTGAATGTGCCGCCTTTACCCAGTCGCCGGCAAAGTCTTTCTGGAGCTATTGAATATCGTAGTTAGAAAATGGAATTAGTATGCATGGGTAATTGATTTCTTACGTCAATTCCGCCTAACCAAGTGAAGCCTAGGTTTCCGGAAGGAACCACGGTGGTGTCATCTAAGAGGGCAACGGTTCTGGTCTTGGGGAACTTCTTCTTGATCCCAATGATTGTGCGCCAATCGAATGATTGGATGTAGGTTCTGTCGGCATATCCACGTCTCTGGAGGATTGGTACGAGGTTGTCAATATAGGTATCAACGGGGAGGGTTTCATTGGTGTGCTCGGGGTCAAGTTTTGTCTGTCAGAGAATTAGAATCAAATTAGCACTCAGGGAAAGGAGGGTCTCACTTCAAGATTGAGTTGGACCCTCTTGTCACCGTAACAGTCAATCAGGTCCAGAACCTCCTCGAGAGTAGAGATTTTAGCCCCGGGGTGCACTGTTATCTGTTAGTCTGTCTACAGAAAATCTCCAAGTTAGGGGATTTGTGCAAGGTACACTCGGCTTGGTCACGGTTCGGAAGTTGCTGACTTCCACAGTCTAACGTCTGTAGTGTGCATTAAAACCTGAGTTTAACCCCAGAGAGCCTTATCTTACCTGAATTTGCGCGAGGGTTAAGTTGGCGATATACTTAGTAATTGGAGTGAACAGCAATCGTTAGCAAGGGGGTCTTGAAGCGCATCATGGTGTCGTATTTTCTCACCCTCCCGACGTAGTTTGCATGAGGGTCTGTATCGATACACTTGTCACTTTGAATGCGATGGTCGTGCCAGATAACCGGCTATCGCATGCGCGTTGTGGATTAGTTGTGGCATCTAATAAATTTGTCGAAAACGCCGCGTTCCTAGAACTTACGATCCCGTCCTTTGTGAAAACCTCAAGGATAGTCAGTACTATACTGGGTATGGCTTCTGCTTGGGAAAAGGGGAAATTGAATTCATCAAGAACTTACAGTATCCATCTCAAGCACATCCACCCCAATTTCGAGCGCATAGCCAAAGGCAAAAAGAGTGCCTATCCGTCGTTAGTATTTGAATCAAAGCCTGAGACAAATTGACAAATATACTCTCTGGCCTCATTCCAGCCCCTCCACGGTGAGCTTGAACACCTCTAACCTCTCCATACAAGTCGCCAGTGGCAATTGGATGAGAACTAGCGCCCATTAAGAGCTCAAAGGCCACACCTAGAACTGCAGCGGAACTGAACATTGCTTTGGGATTAATGTTTCGCTGGGGGTATTGCAAATGGAGGAGGAACAAGTCCACCGTTACCTACTGGAGAGGGGGAAGGAGGGGGGAGCGAGAAGATGGGGCAGAAGAACGGCGAAGAGATGGGCTTTAAATATAAATCAAGACACCGGGCGCGATCTCATACCATTGAATTGGATTGAATTAAATGCACCCTACCGCATCCTGTCGGCGCGTGTGAGCGAGTTGGGAAAAAGGACCCTGGAAGTTTAATATTATACCTGTAGTTAGGCCCGGGGTTTGATATGTCTGTGCTAGTGATGGTAATCGGATTGCCCTCATGGGGTGTACATGCTCTATGCTGACTCTTCATATACGAACACCAGCTGCATCTGCCAGGGGTGAGTACCGGTGGGTCCGATATTAAACCCTGCTGTTTCTTCAACGGTAATGTTACCAAGCATTATTTAGATCTGGATTGTGCCACCATCTTTATGTGTGGGTAGTTTGCGGGTTATGATTGGCTATATTAACCCTTGCAAATGCTTTTTACAAGTACTGTACGAGTACGATACCGGCACAAGCATTATTGCCCTGAAGATCCTTGATAGATCGGGAACGGGAGGATCGTATATCCTGCAGAAAGGAAAAGAAATGTGTCAGGCTTCTCTGTTCCGCCGGTGTTAACGTTTATCGAGATTCTTAACACTTGTGATATTATACAGCAATACTCTAAAGCATCGGATTGGTTATAAATCCACGTGAAGCCAAGGCTGAAGTATCTTAAATTATGCTTCTTACCGTATAAAGATATAGTTTTATCAAAACTTGGGCCCGGGGCGCCAATGATTGCGATGGAGGTCCGAAAAGTCCTACCCACATAGGGAAGGGGATATCTATCATATCACCCAAACGGACATCCGCATGGATTGCAGAACTCGTTCCTGCTTAAATGTGGGTTCATAAGGGTTATTGGACTCTATCACGATATCTAGATTCCTCGACTGCTAACGACAGCTCTTTGGGAACAGATCTGGAGCCTAGTCTTTGGAAAGGCTTGCGAGAAATGGGGATAGATTTGTATTAAGCCCCCCTCCTAGCATCATGTTAAATTCTCAAGATCTAACTCTTTAAACGGGTTTTCCCATCAGTCCCGCCCTCACGCGGCACTTGTGATTGAAACCTCCTTGCAATGGACATTACCGATATCATGAGATCCCTGTTCCAAAATCTAATGTTACGGACGAGAAAACAATGTCACTACATCACCTTAAAGCCAGCATTTTAGTCTCCATTTATCCTTGGATATCTCCTCCAAGCAGTTGTGGAAATTATGCCGGTTTAATATTCATACGCACAATGTTTGCAGAGTAAGTAGCGGCATCTGGGGGGTGTACCTCTCACCGCATCGTCTTTTTCGTAAGCCCTTCGTCCGTCTGCCATGTTAGATCATCTGTGAATGGGGTTTGCTCCCGTACCCTTTTCCCTCTGGTGGATAGAATTCCTTGGCACCCATACACGTACGTATCACTCGCCGCTCTTTTAGGGGAAAACAAGTATCTCCCTCCCCTCCTCCTCCACACTTCTCCCCTTTCTATACCACCAACCTCTCCGATCCCACTACCCGGTCTCCTTCAACCTAACATACTGAGAAAGAGGATCTCTGTATCGCTTAATCTTATTTTTCATCCACCACTCCATCGTGAGGGTATCCTCTCTATCCTGATTCTGATAATATAAGATGCCGAAGATGTCCTGCTTGGCTGAATTTTTTTCATGCTTCCGCTCCCGCAAACGTGATAGAATCCGTGATTCTACAGGAGCAAAACCATTGATATCTCGTCCGTTTCCCCTCCACACATCGAACATATCTTTGCTTCCTCCCGCTAGAGAATCAAACTTTCACGTTCCCCCGCTTCCACAACTTCCACAACAGGCATATGCTGTGGAAAAGGGAATAGTCTACCCACCTCATGTTCCTGATGTTGGAGGCGGCCCGGCGAGTATTGACTACTTTTCCGACGAGACTTATGCTATCCTTATGAAAAAGCGAGAAGAGTCTTTAGCTGCTAGTCCAGCTTTGTATAGTGAGAATTGCGTGGCTTCTTGGCCGAAATTTAAACCTGAAATCCGAGAATCATCGGAGAGCAGGTATGAGAGAATCCCCTAACTACTTTTTTATGTCCAACTCAGACTGATCTTTTTCGAGTGTTAGTAGAGCGGATTGTGAAATATCAAATGATAACACGAGCCTAGAGCTGTTGCCAAAAATCTACACCGGAGCTATGAGTCCCATAAGGATCCCCTCTCCGCCACTGAGTGGTAAAAATTCCCTATAGGCACTAGTGGCATTTTTGTTTTGTTTTCTAACTTCACAATGCGAATGCACAGCTCCACCCGTTCCTAGCGATCTTGAGAATGGCAGATCATTCCCCTCGCTGCTTGATGAGTATGACCCATCGCCTGTCAAATATTCAACCTCCCGTGGAAAATCTGGTACTTATAGGGAGGCTACCCTTTCACTTTTCACTGAGAGGAGGAATGTGAACCGGGAGAAGCAGCGAGGCATCACTGAGACATTGGGAAGCCTAAAACCTGGCAAGCTGCGCTCTCGGGAGGCTTCTCCAGGCCCGTCGAAAAGCGAAATAATCCATGGTAATGTCAAGGCTTATAAAGAACTGAACTCTGACGAACCGGTGGCCGAGGATGATCTTTCTGAAGCTACTACGAGGCTAGACCCCGCAAGCGATCTTTGTGACGAAAAGAAGATTGAAGATTCCAACGGCAATACAATTGGTATCTCCTTGAGGACAGAAGAGAACTCAGGCCCCCGACAGGAACCCCACACAGCACCGAACGATAATGTCAGCTCCCCCGAATCTACCATTAATTTCAAGTCTTCAATCAACCTTTCCCACCTTCGGGCATTGGTTAAGCCTTCAGAGAGCAACCTCGCTTCTAGCGAGTCTTTATTAAGCTATAGACTCAATAGTTCAAGCTCTCGCAAAGAAAATTTCCATAACCCTTCAGAAATCGGAGTATTGGGAGAGCCGGCGAACCTCTTACCTTCGGTCCAAGGTTATATACCCTCCCAGCCCACAGGTGATTCGTCTATTTATTCCTCAGAACGTACTTCTACTCCTATATCTGCAGGAATGGGTGAATGTCCTATGGATACTTCATGTTTAGCGTTCCCTTCTAGGACACCAGAACGAAAAGCCCCCGATCAGGCTCAAAATTCCTACCAAGCCTCAGGCAACGGATTGCGGAAGAAAATTTCACCGGTGCCGATTTTCTATCCACCGGCTGGAAGAACAAGGCCCCTAGACGTTGGAACTATCCGTAGTATATATCCGGATCGGTTTCCACATTCGCTCCAAAAATTGAGACGAGTTACTGACCACGAAATTTTCGAGAAAAAACTGGATAGTAATGACAAAGCGGGCGAGAGCTCTAAAGATATACAGGCTCAGTCGAGGAGAAGCTCTTATGGAGCTGTTACCACAAACGTGGGAGGTAGTAGTTCAAGACCTTCGGATGCTTGGCATCCGGAGAACTGTATCAAGTCTGGTGTTGGCGCCCTTCGAACGACGAGTTGCGGACTTAATCCCGAATACTTTCCGGGAATTGAAGGTCCTCAAGCTGCTTCTTCTTCCAAAGACAACGGCGAGGGGATTTCAGCCATCCCCACAAACCAGCTCACAGCCACGGGAAGATTGAAATCAAGCATTTCACTAGGTGACAGGCTTCGAGGACATGGCCGCTATAACAAGGATGTTGAAGCCCGTCGTAGGGCTTCAACAAACAACCTAAGAAATCATGCAACCCCTGACACCGAGAATATCGATGAAAATAGCGATATGAAAAATAAATTTTCTGGGCACAGACTTAAAATGGTCCGATCTTTGTCGAGGCTCAAGAACAAAATGTACCCGTTGAGTGGACTCAAATACGAAATGAATACCAAGAGCCCCGCCAGCACTACAGTCTATCACCTATCTTCCTATAAGCCCGGAGGAGATTTCGAAGACAAAGATAAGGGGAGTCCGACGTTAGAAAGTGATTTGGGGAATGAGATGGAGGAAGGGATGAAGTGCTCAAAGGGGGCAGGTGATATTCCGGACGGAATTTTGGTGAAGGAGACAGACAATTGGCCAATAGAGTTGGCTTCGGACGGTTCAGATAGCGGAGTCCCCATCATCGAAGCAAATCCTGAATCTGCTTTTACCGGTTACGAGGATTGTGTTTTGCTGCCGTTTTCTCTTGCAAGCTTCGAAACGTTGGCAGAAGTGCGGTCTCAAGAGAACCTTATGGAACTATCCTCGCCCGAGAGGATCTCAGGACGTTTAGAATGACCTAAAGAGCCATTGAGACGTGCTCACTATCACACTATCCGATAACCGAGAGAATTGCGAAGCAACTTTTTGCCGGATTCTAAATGGCCGCTGATGTTTACGAAGAGTTTCCTGACTACTATTACTTTAAATAGCCAGGTTTGAGAGTTTAAGGTGTTTACTTTGTTGCTGATTACTACGAATACCCCCCCCGGCATGTCCATCACGGGCACGTGCCACGTCTGTCCTTTCTTCAGATAAATTTTCTTCTTCTATCATTATTTTTGTTTCTATTCCTATACAGTTTTTCCCTGGTAACTTCATCTTATCAATGGCGAGTGACTAAGTGAAACACAGATGGTTGTTGTTCTGTCTCTTCGGCATAGGCGGTTTAGCCCCGAAGAGTGAGAAGTGATGGGGGTGAGCCTATTGCTAATCTGCAGCAAGATAAAATCGCAGTAGATTAACCCAATATGGGCGTCCAATTGATAATGTCCTTTGTCTTGATTGTCTTGGTTGTTTCTTCAGCGTGTATAATATCATGGGGTATTGGATTGATCTGGCGAGATGGCGAAATTGGGAGTTTCTAGATAGACTAACTCCTAGTCGACTATTCACTAGGGCGAGGGAAGGCATAGAATGTCTACACCTACTGTGAATCAGATTTACTGGACTTGTCTTTTTGTCTTTTTTTGCTTTCCTCTCCCGTATCAAAGTCATACATTAAGCCCGGAAAGAAAATATAGGGGTGTTGCGGCGTAACAATTTTTTATCAAATGCTTGCGTTCTCGGGATTGTACTTGTATTTGGTTTTTAGAAAAATCATGGATTGGTACTTTTTTTCTAAATGCTAAAATCCTCCGCCCAAGCCATGCAACTTGAAATTATTGCATCCATGAGCCCGTTCAGGAAGAGAGAGAGGTTCTAGAATATACTCGGTGCATACGGCTAAATTTAAATAATTAGCGTGTCTATTCCAACCTTAGTAAGGCCCACGCCCTTGATACCAGCTTCGTTGAAAATAACTAATTGCATCAGATAGCCCCCAAAGAGTGCCGCCTCCTCACCCGCAACGCACCTATAGCGAACACAACTCTGCCACGGCGACACTCATGTTGGAAAACACTTACGCGCTGGTACCGTATCTCATCAGTATCCTACACAGACGCTGTACCACCTCTTTCCTCCTCCCGAGTGAGAACCTATGCCCCGAAACTCCAGCCTCACAACAAAATCAAACAACCCCATCGCCAGAGGAGGTGGCCGATAGAATAGGTGTGAACAGAAGGTACCCGCACGTGCTTGTTCGTATGCGACCTGGTAGGTTGATAGTACCGTACCCTACAGCACTAGTCCCCCCCGCCGTGTGCAGTATATAACAAGAATGGTGAGCTGCCCGTCCCCTCTGAAACCCATGAGGAAAGCCGATGTCCCTTCACCACACTTGGAGGAGGAGAGAATTCAAACTGCATCGCAAAACGTTCGATCGTCCGGAGGTGGAAGGCCTAGACTAGTCCAATCACTCGGGTGTCTGGCGGCCGGCTGCGGGTGCCTGACGTGCACAATTTATACTAGCACCATCCGAATCATCCAATAAGTTCAGTACCATACCTGCGTACTTTCGTGCCCGAAAGTGTGCCCCTTTCTTTCTTTCCTTCTTGCTAGTCGGGAGCGGACCGCCACCAGAAACGCAGCAAACCTCGGAACGGACGGGCACGCAGACATAAGGAGTGAAAGGAAGGTTTTGCATTTTCAAAGCACCCGGAGAAGAACATTACGGTACTGTGAGCTAACGCCTACAGTACAGGAGCAAATGACATTTTGGGAGGAGGGTTGCTCGTCATATGTGCAATGCACCATAGTATAATAACAACCGAGCCACTAGGGAGATAATTTTACTTGCCTTCCGCGGTGGGGCCTATTGGTAAGAGTGGGGGGACAAAAGTCTGTGAATCCTGATCTTCACAACTTCTTTACCAGCCCCTCCCCCCACCTCAATCCTCCGTCTTCATTTTTCTTGCTTGCATACTCGCTTGTTTACTTACAGTACCTATCCGAGCCTTCTAGAGCGCAAAGCAGAAAGGCGAAAGGGGAAAGTAAAGAGAAACTTTCCCCCCTCCCTCCCTCCCCCCATAAACAAGAAAGCGAAGAATGGATGGATTGGAAGACAATTCGTAACATGTACCGTACCAACAGCGTTTGCTGTGGGATTGGTTGTCTACAGGAAAGCTGATTTTGCCACACTGGGGTACTATCGTTCATACCCTTGCATCCAAAAATCCCAATCCACCAATATCCATTCGTTCCACGGCATCGGGTTCGAGCCCAGAACTATTTACTTGTTTACTAAACTATTACACACTACGCGCGTACTCGAGTACAGTGCGGCGAGGGTGGGGTAAGCGGGGATACCGGTGCGATTCGAATGCTAAAGAGTTCCGGACTTACTCATGGGATTCAACTATCTCCGTCATCCTAGGATTGGTTCAGCTCAGTTTATCAAGTTAACAACAGAAATTGCGCATACAGTACCAGTTAATAAGATCCAACAACGTTCCTGAAAGCTGATCTTTTTGCACTGTGACAGGGAAAAGCATTTAACCCTGTTGTCTCTGAAACACGGAGGGGGATTAGAGACGTTCCGGAGATAGCGAATTTGCAAAGAGTGCGAGTACAAGTACTCGGGTACAAGGGTAAGTCGGGCGCGGTGCCACAAAAAGTCTTGGTTTATTCCCTGTTCTGGGTGTCGCCCGACTTTTTTCCACCATACAAAAAAAGGCCACAAAACGGGGTTGTATGGACAAAAACACTACGGAGGTACAGCGCCTAAGTTTTGTATGTTCCACAAGCGAGGTTTGCTGCCCCTACCTCCTGTGGAACATACAAAACCTAGGAGCTGTACCTCCGTAGTTACTTTATATGGGTGTCGTCCGACTTATGGTACCCCCCGAGTACTCTACAAGTAAATCCGTATTCGGATATTCTATTACACCGAGCGAGCCAGGCAGGGGTGGTAGTGGTGGTGGTGGTGGTGGGTAGGAGACATAAGAAAGCCGAATTCCACTGATGATAACCGATACAGACATTCAGAACATCAAACCACACCATATTAATCAACCCATCAATCCATCAATATATTCCCCAAGCAACAAAAGCTATGCCCGTCCTAGAATTCGCAATCTTCACCCTCCACCCTCCCAACACCCCCTCCTCGCCCGCCGTGAAATCCGTCCTCAGCGACACACTAAAGGCCCTAACCTCCGCCTCCGGCCACCCCTTCACCCTGCTAACGCAGGTCGAGTCCCCGAACACAATCTACCTCATCGGCGCCTGGGACAGCGTCGCGGCGCACAACTCGTTCCTGGTCACGGCCGAGAACCAGAAACTCCTCGCGGACGCGAAGGACGTGCTCAGCGTGGAGATCATGTACCACGCTGAGATGGATGGGAGCGCGGTTCCACTGGCGGCGCCGGTGGTGGGTATTGGGAGGCACCATGTTAAGCCGGGGATGAAGGCGGGTTTTGAAGGCTATTTTGGGAGGGGGAGGGGAGTGTTGAGGGGGTTTACGGGGGTGTGGGAGGTTGCGGGGGGGTGGAGGGTTGATGAGGAGGAGGGTGGGGGAGGGGAGGGGGAGAAGGGGGAGAAGGGAGGGGAGTGGTTGTTGTTTACGGGGTGGGAGAGTGTGGCGCAGCATCAAGAGTTTGGAAAGTCGGAGGAGTTTAAGGAGTATGCGGGGATTGGAGAGTTTTTTGAGGGGTCTGAGGTCAAGCACGCTGTCAAGTATGAGGTTTGAAGGGGCGGGTGGGAGTGGTGGAGTGGGGGGATTCGATATATGGGATTGCTACTGCTGGTCTGGTGGTGTATCCGTCATATCATACCCCGCCGTATCGAGCTAAGAGGAAGCTGGAAAGTTTCCAATTGTTTGTGTTTGTTATTTAAGCTCAATATCAAGTCGAATTTCAGTGATTCTAGGCCGTGCGCAACGGACGTACTCATAACCTGTAAACAGCCGACGACAACCCCCGACCAGGAGTCGGAGGATCAGGAGCCAACGAGAGGAGCGGAGCACTTAGAACGGTATGATATGTATGGGGCCGCTCAGGTCCCAGAGCTTCGGAGTCCCAACGGGAAGAAGCCGCTTATTACCTTAAGCTACCGACCAACAGATGGGCAAGGCCGAGAGGACCTCGAAGTCACATAGCAAGTCCCCATCCAAAGCAGCGCAGAAACTATACCGACGCTCATGGCCAACCCCCCCCCCCAAGGCCTCCCATACCATCGTGAACTCCCAGCCATCGATTCCTAGATTCAAAGAAGTATAATAAATCCTAGAATCTTACGACCACAAGCCCCCGCTCCTCAAAGAGGGATAATATCTGAGACCCCACCACCCTTGTAGCCCGATATACCCGGCATACCCGAATGGGTCTCACAACCCCGTCACCTGCGCTTCGTTGAGCGCATCATTCCCTTTTGGCGACGCCTATTCCCCTCCATTGGGCAGTAAGCCCAAGTTCCGTGCGATTCGATCCCTTGCTATAAATCAATTGGCGGGGCAATTTTTGTTAGTAGCATTGCCCTCACGACTAGCTTTTCACAGCGTTGGCATGGGTGTCCATCACACCGGAGAAGAAGAAGAAGAAGAGGGTCTTGGTAGCTATAGTACTACTGGATACGCTGCTGTGTTGATCGTGAACCGAGGCGTATGGGCTATTGTTATCATACTTACGCCAGGTAGCTAAAGTGATATATTCCTGTTCCCGCTCACAACCCGAAGCGTATCATGTTGGAGTGGTGTTGTCAGCTTATCTCCGTATGGAGTTTTACTAGAAATGGGAGCGATAGCGCGCGGCATGTCTGCGGTCTTGAGTTGCTATATAAAGCTTAAGCATAATCCTCAGTGAAAAAGCGCATTCATGGTGCGGTAGCCTCTCTCTCCAGGCACCATATTCCTTTTAGCCATACCTGAGTGATATACCGTGACCGTGAAGTTAGAGGAATGGTTTAGGTCGAGGAGATAGTGACTTTCTCGGCGGGAAGGACTGAGGGGACGTAAGCTACTTAATCGGTTGTATGATAATTCCAAGGGACATCATAAGTCATGCATTGAGAAGGAAGAAAAACCCCATATCGATATCCGCTAACCCGCAATGCCGAATCTATATATTGCAGCTATCATGAAGTAACCCACAAACACCCGCCCCTTCCAGCCTCGCTCGTAAACCACCAGAAACAGAAACAAAATAAAATAGTCACGCCGTCTCGCTCGCTAATAGCAAAAAGGAGGAAAAGAGATAAATAATAATTACGGGAAGCCGGTCGGTACAGATGGGAATGCTCCGTTGCGCAATCGGTCTTGGTTTAGCTTCGCTAGCTGGACTTGCCGGTAGCGGCGGACGCGGGATTCGAAGACTATTCTGTTATGATCCCACGAGTTAGCAGGCCTGCTGGCGCTAGCGTGAGAAGTTGGTGCTTGGGAATCCACTTATGCAATGTAAAGATCCTTGGTTCCTCATTCCTTTTCTCCTTCTCCTTCTCCTCCTCCTCTTCTTTCTCCTTCTTCTTCTTCGCCTCCTCGTCATCCTTCACCTCCTCATCCTCCTTTTCCTTCTTTTTCTCTTCCTCCCCTTCCTTTTCTTTATTTTTGCCCTTCCCCTTCCCCTCCTTCTTTTTCTTCTCCCTCTCCAAAAACTCCTTCTTAACCCTTTCCACTTCCGCCTCCAACTCCTTCTCCTCCCGCGCCTTCCGCGCACTCTCCGTCTCTTCCTGCGTCGCTGTCACAACCGCTGTAGCGAAGCCCCGGTCCCGCGTGTGCGAGAGGCACACGTAGAAGAAGTCCTTCTGGTCCGGTGTTATCAAGACTTGCGGAGTGTGTTTGTAGCATATTGTGCAGGGCTTTGATGAGGTCTGGGCCGTTTGTTAGTTTTTAGTCGGGGAAGGGAGAAGGGAGGAGGGGAGGAGGTTACATCGGCGACTTTGCGGAGATGGTAGGTGTTTTGGAAGGGGGCTGTCATTCGGCGGCGGCGTATCGTTGGCGTTTGTTGTGAGGGCGATAGGTACGAACTGGAGGGGTTAAGAGAGAGGGGCAGAGGGGAGAGGAAGTGGTGCACGAATGGTAAGGTAGGGACTGTTGTTGAAATTGGGTTTTTGAGGCTGAGCTCCGTGTGGTCTGTGCGTTGCTACAGACAGGAAGGATTGGCGTTGGTATGGGGTTGGTGGGTAGGTGAGTTTGCGGGAGGCGGCGGTAGGGAATGCCGATATTTCTGTGCTATGTGCTTTCCTTTTCTAGGTTGAGTTTAGATCAAACTCTCTCAGAAAATCCAGGTGGATATCTGGGGATCATGATGAGCTCTGGTCAGTGCCACGTCTCTAAATCCCCAAGTAAAGTTATCTGAAAAAGCCACCCAACCGACAAGATTGTGCCAATCCAGAACTACAAACTCCCAACCGTCGACAATGGGATGAGAAGGGAGCCTTTTACCCACTATCGTATTCAGACTGCATACCCACTACTAATCACCCTGGACATATCGCACCGCGATCACAAAACTTCTGTGGCGTTTGGATCATATCGTTCATATCATAACTCCAGCATGTTCAATCAAACACCCCAACCCTGAAGTACCTTTAAAATAAAAAGAGAACTCCACAAAAACCCATGAGCCAACATAACTTTACAAAGTTGAATTTATTGCTACCCGCCTCGGCAGAGCGAAGAAGAAAGGAAGAAAACACGAGAAAGAGAAATAAAGAGGAGGAAAAAAGAGAAGCGAAAAAGCCCGATATGCCCACCAACACGCAAACCCCTCATGTAGAATAGAACAGAATATCAACGCGAGGCAACCCTGTATTCCCACCCAACCGGTACACCGACCATTTCCAGTCAACAAGGCATAAACAGACTTGAAAGTTAGAAAATTGCCGTGAAACTGCCTCTTGTTCCTTCGTTTCTGGCATCAGAAAGGTAGGTAGAAAGGAGAGGAAGGTATACAGTATAATGACAAAGAGAAAGCAGAAAGGGAAAGGGAGGAAAAGGCAAATATGGAAAGCACGAAAGAAGGAGAAATGAAGAAGCGAGGGCCTGAGAGCCCAGTGGTAGCGCGATGCCAGAACGAGTTATGCTTTAGTATACTGAGTTGAAAGGCCGTTGTCGGTGGAGGTGCTGAGCTCGCCCACAGATTCGGCTTTCCAGCGACGGAGTTTTCCAGACACAACTATACGTTATACGCGGTCAGCTAACAAACTAGAGGGCATGAAAAGAGAAGGCAAAAACAAACTTTCATATGTAATGAGAGTCATGGCACTGGCGGGGACCGCACGAAGCATATTGGTTCCCATCCCAGCGTAAAATGCCCTCCAACCTTCCTCCCGATACACTGTCCTAGCACTGTGAATGATGCCACGATAGCGAGGACGGGTATCCCCATCCGTATGAGTTACTTTTTGTGTCTGAAGTCTTGTGCGTAGCACTTCGTGCGGATAAGTTGCTGAGCTAGCACAGACTTTACTTAGGCAGCTGGCGGCGAGAACACCCCAGAAATGAGTAAAACCACCCGTTCCCTTCTCTAGATGTTCGCTTCCGATGAAGAGCATCTTGAATGCCTCGTATAGTGGGAATTGTACTGCTACATGGGAAAGTCCTAACAACGCCGGAGCGAGTCCCGAGTAGAACGACCGAATGCCTTCATGAAGGTACATCTTGCGCGCAGCATCAAGGGTGGAGGTGTAGTGATAGGGAACCTTAATGTATGTCGATGAGGTATTCGAGATGGGGGAGTATTGAGAAGAAGCGTTGGCTGCATTCTGCGACATGAGGCGGGTCTTGATCACCCAGATTGGATTTGTGACAAGCGTTGAGGAGGTACCACCAATCACTGCGGATATGGTATTGGTGACCCAACTTGCACCACCAAATTCTTCATGTGGACAGTTAGACCTCGAACATGAATATAAAGGCCATATATCCCACTAGGCGACAAATAAACAAGGACAAAACTTACGATTCTCAAGAACATCCTTCGATTTTTCGTACACAGTGAAATATACTGTCCATGTGGGGAGATACCCCAGAACCAAGGGCCCCAATCCACGATACATCCCTCTAACACCCTCTTCCGTCCAAATTGTCCTAGCTGTTCCCACAAGTCCTCTATAGGCAAGAACTCTTCCTCCCATAGTCGCCCGATCAGCTATTCCTCTGCCATGTCCATGCGGCGCCAGCCTCTTACGCATCGACGAGAATCCCCCTTGAGCCTGTAGCTTCGTCTTGATAACATCCAGTGGACAGACGATAATCCCGGAAGCTAACCCGGCCGTAGCGCCCGAGATGGCGGAAATTAGAGGGTCGGTAAGTTGGGCGGGAACAAGAGGTGGGTAGATGCCTGGGGGGCGAATGGGATGACTAGGTGTCGAATCCTCCGTTTTGGTCGAAGATATTGATGGAGCCATTGGTAGGTTTGCTTCCTTGTTGCCTCCTAGTTCTTATCGCCAGATGTGGGAACAAACGAGGGGGGAGGAAAATGGAGGGGGTGTTTCCTTCCCCTTGTATTTTCTTGGTTACGAGAAATTATAAGATTACCAAAGTGTTGCAATAATTTCTTGCGCTTAAATTCTTAGATGACGGAAGGAAAAGTAAGGAAAAAGATGAAATTAAAAAAAGCGGAGTTGGGAGGGAAAGGTTTGTTCGTCGTTGGTTTAGCAGAGTTGGTAATAGGCAAGGTATCGTGGCAAGGCGGTCCGATTGTATGGGGGGAGGGGAGTTGGGGTTACCTCCGCCGTGTGCGACTCAGAAGGAAGCAGTTTTTTATTTTTCTGTTTTGACACACCCTAATCCCCCACACAACCGGATCCAGATTGCACCCTGAAGTGCGGCAGAAAAAAAAGTAAAAGATGGAAAAAAAGCAATCACAAGCGGCGACTAATTCAGCTTTGTCGTCGATTTGCCGGAGGTGAGGCGAGAGGAAACCACGGGGGAAACAAGAAGTTGACCGATGATATGTCGCGGTACTTGTTGCTGCGTTGGTAAAATTTAGAGAAAAAGCTGGCAGGATTCGTTTCTGTTTATTCTCTATCAAGCTTGTAACAGAAGAGTAAAGAGAGGATGGGAAGAGCGGACCGAAGGAGAGGAGGGGGCAGGCGGGGATCAAAGTATTAATAGCAGGTATAGGAAGATTAGATAGCCCTGATACAAGGCAGCGGGGAGGAAATGGGGGAAAGAAGGCTCTGGGGCAGTTGAAGAGAATAGGGAGTGGGTGTATGGTAATGGAAGAGGCGTCTTCACCTTAGGGCTGGATTACAACTACGGTACCGGGAGTCGGTAAGTTAATCGATTATCGACATCGGCATCATATCTACTCGTATCGCATTGAATCAGTTTTACGTCTGCCGTGCCCAAAGCGGTGCCAAAAAGTTCCGTACCCCAGGGTCGGTAAAGATGAGAAAACTATTTCTGCTGATCCCATGTAATTCTCTATAAAAACAAGGGTTATGTTCTCTGACCCCCGAGTATAGGAAGCACCAATTCTGCTGAGCGTGAGCTTTCTTTCTCAAAGTCGCCCCCAAAAAATATCGTGCGCAGGAGTAGAAACTCGGTTCTGATCTGGCATCAGTCCAGAACGCCATGTCATCCAGGAAGATACCGGCATGATATCCTACTGGTATCGGAACCCATCCACCCGCGATCGGATAAGATTAGATCATCGGTAGGAACAAATCCTTTCTCCAATGCCCACATTTACTATCACCCGTTCCGTATTCTCCCACCATTCCACACCCACCCACACATAACCTGACGCCATCTCCAATTTTAAGAACATCAACCCTTTCGGACAATCTCCTTCAACTTTGCATCGACCACATTACCCCGTCATCACCACCCACCCCGACTTATCACATAGCAGCGCTCTGCTCTTTTTCTTCCCCCCCCCCCCCCCAACCCATTGACACAAATGGGTTTCGCCTCTGGTATTGCTCTTCGCCGTGCAATAGTTGCTAGACCATGGCTACACAAGATGATGACCCCTATCGCTGAAAAATACAATGACCTTGCTGGATACCGTAAACTTGGCCTTGTGTAAGTTAGCACCCGCCTTTACAACCACTGATGTTATATCTCGAGCCTAATGCAATGCTTTGACAGCCAGGATGACTTGATCGCTGATGAAAACGAAATTGTTCAAGAGGCACTCAAGCGTCTCCCCCCTAAGGTTTCCTACGACCGTGTGTACCGCCTGAGAAGAGCAGTCCAATGCTCGCTCGCCCACACTATCTTGCCGAAGGAGGAACAGACCAAGCCCGAGGCGGTACGTTATATCTCGGAATGCCATGTCACGGAGGCTAATGTGGCGTTAGGATATCTCCTACCTGATGCCTTACATCGAAGAGGTTGAGAGGGAGAGGAAGGAGAGGGAGGAATTGGACTCTTTGACTCGCGCTAAATAAGTTTGGGTGAGAGATGTTGGGCAAAATAGGGTGATATCCAGGTTACGGATGGGTGGGCTGATCGATAGATGTACACATGGGATCGGGGGTGATATAGCGGCCAAAAGTTTGCACCAAGCGAAAACAATACGCTCTCCTTCCCCACGGGTATTGATTTCTGCTTGAGTAGACTTGCTTTTGATGTTTGGTTGGGGTTTGATGATTGTGACAGGTTTGGAGAGCAATCGGGGTTTTTTTATATCAAGTCTTTTACAACACAGTTTTATACACAACAAAAGTTACCTCGGAGATCTCTCCACAACTAGCCTCCAGAACAAAAAGCACTTGCAAACGTGCTAGTCAATTCTATGGAATCGCAAAGCAGCCACCCGACAAGGGCACTCAGTTTTCGGGCAAAACTTGCGGGGATACTCGCATAAGTCACCCGTGCCCTTGACTAGTTACAATTCTACAACTCGAGTGATTTTTTCGCCATCTCCAAGGCTCCCTCAAAGGTCTTGTTTCCCCCAATGAACCCACTAGCATGCACAAACACACCTCCCGGGATTCCAGAAACCTCGCTGAGAGCGTCGTCCCTCACACCCCTCCAAGCCTCAGGCAGCGGCTTCCTACTCTCGAAGCTATCCTTACTAACGGGCACGCATTGAATCCTCCAGCCTGGCTTTTCGGGGCCCTCACTCCACAGCACATACAGAGGCTTCTCGTCTTCCTCTCCGATCCCAGCCTCCGTTTCAAGAGTAAATAAATGGTCTTTCCACGGAACAGACTCTGAAAAGACCAATATTCTCCCCTTTTCGTCGTGCTCGAACCGACCCTCCATTGCCTTCACCACATAATCTCTTGCCGGAAGCCACGACTTGCCGTAGTAATCCAGCTTCTGAACAAACACAGTACCCATCAATTTTGATGCTTCAAGAAACTTTTCATCCTCGGGCTCTTGTGTCTTGGCAGGGTCGTTCCACCCAGGATTCAACAGGCGTACTAAGGACGGGAGACTTATGGACTTGTCGTTAAAGGCTGGTTTGATGTCCGAAGGGTATGCAGAGATCCCATTATCATTCGCATCTATCGCCTCGATGAAGTCCTTGTAGACCTTGTTGTAGAGGAGCTTTACGGACGGGTCATCTACAGGAATGGAAAGACGGTGGGAAATGATCTGGGGTGCAAAGTGCTTGTAAACGAGCCCGGCCGAAGAAAGTTTGGTCTGGAATTCCGGAGAGAAGGTTTCTGAGAATGTGCGCTGGTGATGGTCAAAATGCTTGGTACCGTCATACTGGCCTTGGACCTGAAGGGGTTGTCAATTCCTGAATGCAATTGAGTGATCGGGGGGATAGGATTCCGTACATCTACAATGATGTCGCACTCTTCAAGGACGGCAGGATCCCGGGAACGAGTTAGAACCGAGTCTTGATATTCTGGTAAGAGACGCAGCATATAGACCGCAAGAGCCTCATCGGCCTAAAGTTTGTGTCAGAAGCGGTAAGTTGGTCATCCCGTTACTTGTATTTCCCGGGAACTAAACATACATGGAAATGGCCACTAAGAAGGAATTGGAATTAGCTATTAGCATATCGAAGGAGAAAAAAAATTCCCGAATTGAAAGAGTGGTATTACTTGTGAGTCCCAATGCGTAGTGGGGTGGTTTTAAGTCGTTTTGCTGGTGAAGCCATGCTTGATAGAGCACGAAGCACGCAACGTCGGATCTGTTGGCGGGGGAAAATGGTGGAAAGCTCGTTTATTAGCCCGGAGCGGGGTATTGTATGTAGGTGAGTTGAGGATGCTGGATCTGGGCGCCAGGATTGTGGGACAAGTGGTGGGCGAAAAAGGAAAATGTCAAATGTGGGGCATGAGTGGTTGGCAGCCGGGTAACTGCATTGGAGGCAAGGGCCCGGTGCAATGACTGAGATTGGTCTAACATACACAGAAGCTTTCTACTGCATTAATGCGAATACTGTATATACCGAAATATTAATCCTCAAACTACCTCAAACTCCAGATATATTCAATCAGAAAGGTAATATCATTGCCTCAGCATGTTCACTACGCCTTATCAGCCCTTACTTGAGGAATCTGACAGGCGGTAGCAAAACAATCAGTGCTTGACTCTTTGATTAACATTCATCATATTGAACATTCATCCACCAACCCCCAATTGATCAATCCATCCCACCATCCTCCCTCTGCCGCCGCCAGAAAAAAAAAGAGAAAAAAATACAGAGTCCGACCCCGACGAAAGGGCATCTCCCCAAGAGGCGCTTTCCATAAGCTACAAACTCAAAAAAGTGATTCCACCCCCCAAGAACGAGCCCCATTCTGGTACCCGTCCGAAACCAAAAAAGATCTCAAACGGGCACTCGTATAACTATCCAATTCGACGATTTTGTAAGAACCTCGCCAGAAAGCATCCCTCCAACAATCCCCTCCCTCCCCCCATCCAAGGCTCATATCTTCGCCCAGGTGAGGATGGGGTTTGGAAAAAAGACGGTCAAAAGGATAAGGAAGGTTCTCGAGAAAAAGGAATAAGATTATTCCCGCGTTTCCGCTATTTTCGGTCCGGGGACTTTACCCAAAGCTTGCGAAAGTGTAGTATCTCGAGACGAACATGAATGAAGTCTCTGTTTGTGAGCTTTGTGAGCGAGTCTTTGGGGGGTGGAGTGGTTGGGAAAAGGTTTGTTGCGAGGCAAAGATCTTTTTTATAGTGGGCTGGTGGATGGAGGAGGGGAGGGTAACCCATTTCGAGATTTTTTCTTACCTCTTGGCTTACCGTCGGCTAGTTGTGGGTTAGGGTTGGTGGATTATCTACTTTGCAAGGAAGTGGTGGTGGTCCGGGACTCCGGATGATGGGTGAGGTCAGGCCGAATCGGATTTTGGCTTCCTTACTTGCTTTCTCCCTCTCTGCCGTTGGCTCAATCATCTTGTTTTTCTAGATCCTCGTTTCACTACTTTTTTTTTGTCTTCTTCTGGTCAAGAAATACAAAATATCTAATTTCAAAAAGGCTGGGATTCCCAGGGGTTTTTTATCTTTACCCCGAGCGCAATTTCCTGGCACGGTACTCACTTTCTTACTTCTAGTCACGAATTCTACCTCTTAGCAAGAGAGCCAACCTGAACTCTACTGCGGTGTAGAAAGAAAAAATTGAGGGAGTTGAAAATCGATAATAAAAGTGCACAAAAGCATCCGAGAATCATCCCGTTCGTCCTACACCAAAAATCCATTGGACAGTGAGAAAGGCGAAAAACACCCCTAATAATGGCGAACCTACAATCCAGCATTTCTACCGCTTCTCGCTCGGCTGCTATAATAATCCCCTCCACCTCGCTTACGATCTCCTACCCGACTTTGCAGAATCTCATATCCAACTTCCAGAAAAACCTCGCGGCGATCGGGATCACTCCCCACTCACCCGTGTCAATTGCACTCCCGAACAACCTCGAGTTCATAGTTTCCTTCCTAGCGACAGCGGCCCAAAGAGGCATCGCCGCGCCATTGAATCCTGCGTATAAACAGGGTGAATTTGAGTTCTTTATCGATGATGTCAAGAGTAAGCTTGTTGTTGTTCCGAGGGGAGCAGTGAGTGCGGGTGCCCCAGCGGTTAAGGCTGCCAGGAAATTTGGAGTTGCGATTGCCGAGGTTTGGTGGGATGACCGGGGAGGTGAGATTTGCTTAGAGGTTTTGGAAAAAGGTGGATTGAGGGGTGGGGCCAAAGTTGAGAGAGCGGAACCTGAAGATGTTGCGTTAGTTCTCCATACTAGCGGGACTACGGGACGACCTAAAGCTGTGGGTTTGCTCTTGGGAAGGCGAGAATAGCGGAGAGCTTGGGCTGACCGAAGTAGGTGCCTTTGACACATAGAAATTTGACTAGGACTATGGGTAAGCTCACCTGATATTACCGGTAGCTTTGGAAGCTCTGCTAACCGAATCTAGGCAACATTGTGCAAACGTACAAACTTACTTGGGAAGATAAGACCTATTTAGTTATGCCTTTGTGAGCATTTATCCTTCGTCATGAGCTGTACAGAGCTCCTAGCTAATTGAGGGCACACTCTAGATTCCACGTGCATGGCCTTTTGGCAGGTTTGTCGCTCGAGCTCGTGTCGAGTCGTTCGGAATGGGCTGAAAGCTAATGCAAATAGGTTTCCTTGCTCCCCTCCTGTCCGGAGGGACTGTAATCGTTCCGGTTAAGTTCTCCGCTAGTGAATTCTGGAGCGATTTTATCAAGTTTAGAGCCAACTGGTACACAGCTGTAAGGCCCTTGTAAATGTCTTCTCGAAAGAGGCGCGGTCTAACCTAACCAGGTTCCTACGATCCACCAAATCCTTCTCAAGAGCCCCTTCCCATCTCAAATTCCTCCAATTCGTTTCATCAGGTCCTGCTCATCCCCACTTTCGCCCACAACCTTCCACGCCCTCGAAGAAGCTTTTAAGGCACCTGTTCTCGAAGCATATGCTATGACCGAGGCTGCTCATCAAATGACTTCAAATCCCCTCCCCCCAGCCAAACGCAAACCAGGAACTGTCGGCCTCGGCCAAGGAGTCGAAGTCGCAATTCTAGACGCAGATAGCAAGGAGGTTCCTCAAGGCAAGGAAGGCGAAATCTCCATCAAAGGTGTCAATGTAACCAAAGGCTATATGAACAACGAAAAGGCCAACGCGGAATCATTCACCTCCACTGGCTTCTTTAGAACTGGTGACCAGGGTAAGAAAGACGAAGACGGGTATGTGGTCATCACAGGGAGGATCAAGGAACTTATCAATCGCGGTGGCGAGAAGATCAGTCCTATTGAGGTCGATAACGCGATCAGCTCCCATGCCGCCGTGAGCGAAGCTGTAAGCTTCGCCGTGGACAGCGAGATCTATGGACAGGAGGTTGGGGCCGCAGTGGTGCTCAAGAGCGGGAGGGAGGTTACCGAAGAGGAGTTAAAGAATTATGTGGGAGAGAAGCTGAGCAAGTTTAAGGTTCCAACTAGGATCTGGTTTACCCAACATATGCCTAAGACTGCAACTGGGAAGATCCAGAGGAGAATTGTGGCTGAAACTATGCTTAAGGGGGACAAGCCAAAGGCGAAGTTGTAGGCCTTTACATGGACTATCGGTTTTGGACACCAGGTGCCTTGACAGAGTAGGGATATGAGACATACATGTATTTAGCTATTGCAGCTTAATGCCTTAATGCACTTGCAAAAGAAACTATGAGAGTTTAGCTATCGGTTCCGTGCCTCTTATGCAATAACAAACGACAGTAAGCCGGAGTCGAAGCGGGGACAGCAGACGGGGAGACGCCAAGTTCAGGCCAACCTGAGGGGTCGGGACGCCATGGATCTCTCCCTGCGATTACCTCTGAATAATCGCTATAAACACTATGTGTGAAATACTGTATATTATGATTCTTCCAAGCTTTGGAGCTCGGTCCGGAGTGGCCGAAGTTGAAATACATAAGGTTGCAACGTATTTTTACTAGTATTCAAAAAAAGGAAACATTGCCTTTCCACCGGGTGATTATCTGTGACGAACGAGAAAGAAGTCACTTCAAAAGAGAATAATATTATTTAAGTGGAAATTATGATACAGAACACCCCGGAGGAGGCCGCAAAATTCTGTCTTCTAGCCGCACAACTAAAACTAGGTTTTCTCAAGTAACACATAACCCGGGAATAGACAGGCTCTGACACTGTGCTCGGGAGGGGGGGGGCATGGGCCAGACTCACTTTCTAAATGGGTGCCTGTATTTGTGTGAGGTCTAAAACAAATGAGGAAGTATGAGTGATATTGGGTGACTCTGCCAGTGTTTGCTGGAGGAAATTTTAGGCAAACTCTTTCATCTTGCATTATTTTCTGATTTCAACCCCTTTTAAAAGCTCCTACTAGTATTATTATATCCTTTTACTCAATTATTACTATATCTTACTATTTAGCCAAAATATCAGTATTTAAATATGTATTTACAACTGTATGCTAATTCCAAGTATTCCTTTCACATTGTACTACAATGCTTGACTTACTCTTATATGATATTATCTTCAAGTTATCAAATTAGATAGCTTAGTAGAATACTAAGGGGTTTCAAGTTATCACCATCTCAGAACCACTACCCTCTAGAAATACATAGTAAGTGAGTAGTAAACAAGACAGAGATAGAAAGATTATATTAACTGCTACTTAGTACAAAACACCACAATTCTTCTGAGTCTATTCCTTTTTTATTTATGACTATACTTTATTTGTATTCAGTATCCTGATATGGTAATAAGAGTGCTTGCACCCAAGTACCCAATTTGGTAAAGTGTTGCCCAATGCCTTTTAGTGGACGTGTTCTTTTGGTAGAAAATAGGAACTTCTGAAGTGCCAGGGAATCAAATTCACTTCACTTTTCATCATGATTTCACAGTCCACTGGCAGGTCAAGCGAGATAAAAGTCAAAGAAAGGAATGATGAAAATTGTATAGAAAGAGGGGGGAATGAGAATAGTTGTGGATAGATAATGATGCATAATGCTCGCTTCTCCACTATTCCTTCTCTAGTACCACATTTTCTATCACACTAAGCTAACTAACCAATGATAGCAAGCCTTTACGATAGTTTCTGTGGTTTTGTGTATTTTTCTCCCTGGTCATCCACATAACCGCCAGCAGTATAGTATTCTGAAAATGTATCATGCTATAATAAAAAATTCTATAAGTACTAATTTGAAAGAATGAATTTTACAACTTGAATAATTTTATTTTTTTCTCAAATCATAAAAGTATATAAAAATAACATAAATTTAAGAACAAATAAAAATAAAACCCGAATAAAAATACTACCTCCAAATATCATATTTGTATTCTGTCATATAATATTATGAAGTTTAATAATAAAGCAGAAAGTTGAAGAGAAATGTTTGAGTATGTGCTCTAGTAGTAGTAACATCTTTAATGACAACTTCAGAGTACATACTGTCCACTTTCACTCATTGTAGTAAAGTAGCAAATTCAACCAAAATTGACTTTAGTAATAATAGTATGTAGTTGCAATGAAAAAATTATCTGAAGACATGCTTGAGATTGTGCTTGATGCTCTAGTAGTAACATCTTTAATGTCAACTTCAGAGTACATACTGTCCACTTTCACCCATGGTAGTAAAGTTGCAAATTTAATCAGAATTGACTTCAATAATAATAGTATGTAGTTGCAATGAAAAGATCATCTGAAGACATGCTTGAGATGGTGCTTAAGATAGTGTTGCCAGTCTTTGCAAGGAGACAAACAACCAAATGCCGCAATCCAAGCGTTTTGGCAGCAAGTACTTCTTAGTAACTTGAAGTATTCAGCACAATTCTCAAAGAAGATAGAAAAAGTAGGTATTCTATTGGCTTGACTATCGTCAACTGTGTTCCACCCCTGTCCTCTTCACAACTGTATTCTTATATTTGATTGCTTGATCTTAAGAGATCCTCAAAGTATTGAGAATAATTCTCTACTCTGAAGTAAAATATGAGAGGCATATATCTAAAAGTTTTTAATTCTTTGATCAGTACTTAAATATGCAGATTATATCAGTAGTGAAAACTTACTACTTCAAATAGCAGTATGATTTAAAGCTGGTCAAAGGCTTGCAGCCAGCAGGGTATCCGTTTACTTTATACCCTGCCTGACAAGCCACCAAGTTGAATATCGATAATTATTAGTCATGTTGGTTAGGATATTCCTCTTCATCAGGACTTAATCTATATTATTAGTAACAAGATATAAGAAGCTTGAATGTATTGTACTTACAGTCAATTTTTCTCTTCACAAGCTCTCTTCAAGCTTTGTTCTTGAAGAACACTCAACTGAATATTCAGCTAGATATATTGAAAAGCTTCATTCTTTTCATGGTGTGTTTATTTTGAAAATATCCTGCAGAATCAGCTTTGAGAAGAGAGACATCTGGGAAAGGCAATTAGCTATATTCCTTGTGATCTTTAAAGACTTGTGCATATTAGCTGAAATTGTAGTAAGAATTTGAGGTGAACTTACACTGCCAGTGGCATATATTCCTAGTGAGAGAAATATTAGTTGCATAAGCAAGAGGGACAGAAAGGTTGTGGCAACTGTGAGGATAGTTGGAAGAGCAGATAGCTTTATCAGCACCCTTCTGAGTCAGCCATTCTCACTACCACTGTAGATATATGAAATGAGAATAGAAACAAGAATGGCAAGCATAGTAGTAGTAAGAAAAGGGTAGTAAGAGTGAGAATGAGAATGAGAATGAAGATGAGAATAAGAATAGAAATGAGAATGAGAATGAGAATGAGAATGATAGTAAGAATAGTAAAAAATAATAAAAATAGTAAAAATAGTAAAAAAGATAATAAGAATAATAGTAAAATATAAAAGAAAGAAATCAAAAATCGCGGTCTCAAGACTCGCTAACAATTAGCCAAAGGTTGGAAGTGTTCAACCTTGAACAGAGAATGTATACCACTCCCATCTCATATTATGGCATCTGCTGGAAGCGCAAAAATGCTGAATTGCAGAGCCCAGAGATGGGAGCAGAAACAATTGTAGAGGTAGAGCTTGTGAGATGAGGAACTTGTGAGATGAGGAACGAAGGCGAAGGCAGAAGGAAGAGTGAAGCAAAGAAAAGATCTGTATATACACTTCTGGGCGAGTAAAAAGCAGTCCTCTCCAATCTCTGTGCGTTCCTTCCTTGTCCACTGTGACCGTGAACGACACCTTGCCCGCACAAGCATTTTCCCAAGCTAGGTTGGGGTTCGAGTCTCGCACACAGAGCGCCACAAATACACAGTCTCCAATTGTGCGGCCTCACAGACTTAAGCCACACAACCCCCATCTATCGTACCCCCATCCCATTCCATCCCATTCCATCCCATTCCATCCCATCCCATCCCATCCCGACCGCTTGAGAGAAGGACGGCATTAATTTTGGTAGCTTCAACTCGAACGACCTCGATTCTGCAGAATAAGCCAAAAGAAAGAACCCAACGGCCGAACACATACAGAGAATATCAGCGACCTCATCCTTAAGAGAGGAAACCCGTCTCCTATCTTCGGCTCATAACGCATCATCAGTTCCATGCCGGTGTGCGCAACCAAACCTGAAGGGTCGAGAGGTGTCCTACTCGTACGAACTATCCGCCGAATAATCGAGACCCGACCGAAACCGTCTCACCACCGAAAGGAATGCAACCTAATATAAAGTAATGATGTAGGAAGGCAGCATATGAGGCAGAGATATTGTTTATGGACAACGGGTTATCCAGCAAGGGGGAGACGGGGACATGCGAGTGATATTCTGTGCAGGTGATGGAATTCTCTCCCGGAAGTGTCGAATTTCCGGAACCAGTTGTTGGGAGTGTCTTTTACCGCTCGACTAGACTTGGGCTCTGTGCTGTGTCGGTGGTGGGGGGGGGGGGGGTATGGTGTCAAGTGGGGGGTACTGGGATGAGGCCTGCACATTCGCATCCCGCTATCCCGGACGGGTAAAATCCCAAGAATCGGTCCCGTATACCGGGCGATCTGGGACAACAGGTCAGGTTTCGGTGCGAAGAGGTTTTGGAACTCGCAGGAATTTACACGGAACAGCGGGGCGTCACTGTCAGCGCCTGCAACATTAGTACAAATCACGGACTTGAGCGGTTATTCGTTGCCAGAGTTTATACCAAGGCATTTCGCGGGGGTTCGTGGAGTAGACATGCAAGGGAAATAAATGAGGAAAAATAAAGAATATAATATAGAAGAAAGAGGCCGGATTGACGACGTCTATACTTATCTAATTAACAGTATGGAAACAGCGATGGATGTGTCAATGCGAATCACAGTACTGTCAAACTGCAATGGGCGTGAATACCACAGTTAGACATTTATTTGTTTAATACATTTATTTAATATTCTTTTCCCCATGAGAGTAGATTCTCAACATCACTTAGAGCATCGTAAGCATACAACCCCCCCCTCGAGAGGGCCCTTTTTACCATGCCGCAGACATAAGAAACAATTAAAGAAGGAGCATTACACCATTTCCATTCCTCGGTGGATACGGGCCATGTGTTGAGGTCGCGGCGGAAGAGCGCCGCATGAGATAAGATAACAAAACAAACCAAAAATAACCATCTAAAATAACCAAGAAACGAAAGTTTTGTAGAACCAGCCGCCCTTTTTCTCGCCCTTGAGCGCTTTCCGTCTCAGGAACTCCTCCTCCTCGCGATCAATCTTGTCCTTTCCGGTGAATAGGTCCGCTTGAGAAGCTGGGATGCCAGTGTTTTTGAAATAGAACTTGTACCAGGCAATCATAATAAGATACAGCGGGATACCGAGATACCCGGTGATGAAGTTCTTGTAGTCGAAGTTACCGTAGGTCTTGTTATAGGTGAACACGTTGAAGTTCTTGAAGACGGCGATGATGGAACATGAGACGAGGGCTCCGTAAGATCCCCAGATCCCAAGCGGCGCGGTGTAGGCTAGTTGGTCGTCTGTGATTCCTTGAGCACGACGGGCGCGGACAAAGTAGATGTGGGTCACAAGGATGGAGATCCAGGTTAGAATACCGAAGATGGTGACCAGGTTGACGAAGTAACCAAATACGACCTTCGAGTCGTCGGTGACATTCATGAAGGCGAGGAGGGCGAACAGCGCGGATAGACCAAGGGCGTAGACCGGAACACCGCGCCTATCGGTTTGAGCCAAGAATGCCGGTGCCTTTCCTTCACATGCAAGACCATAGATGGTTCGGGAAGCGATGTACAGATCTATTTTACCAACCGTTAGCCAGCCGCTATAGATGGAGGGATAGCCATCCAAACCAGAGTTAGATGCAGAGAACACGAAAATCAAGATACAGCCGTTTAAGATCCCGGCTAAATGAGGTATTCCACTAAGCTTGATAGCAACGACGAAGGGACTGGCGGCAGCAGAGCTCTTGGCTTTGTTGGCGAAGATGAGCTGGTCGGAGTCATAAGGCACCAACATTCCCAACAAGAAGACGGAAAGGACGTAGAAAAAGACAATTCGGTAGAAGGTCAACTTGATAGCTCTCGGGATAGTCTTGCGAGGGTTCTGGGCCTCTCCGACCGTGACACCGACCAATTCAGTACCGAGGTATGCGAAAGTAGCGGTAACGAAAGTGGACCATAGGCCCAGGAAACGACCCTTATCACCTTTAGCGATATAGGTATTGAATGCGCCCGGATCCTTCCAGTAGCGGAATCCTTTGCGATCATGATCGGGTCCGCCTCCGAGAGCAAGAATGAGCGAGAGCAAGATCACTGCAACGATCGTGACAACCTTAATACCTATTGACCAGAGCGATTAGCAGCCGAACCGACCATTGCGATAGTAACACTTACTAGAAAGCCAGAATTCGAATTCTCCGAAGAAGCGAATACCAAAATAGTTGATGAAAACGATTACCACTAGGAAAATTGCGATCCAGACACCAGGATTCACCTTATCTCTTGGGACCCAGTACTGTATGACCAGCGCAGCTGCTGTTAATTGATTCGGCGTGACAATGATGTACCTTCATCCTGTGAGTATGGCGTACGAAATGAGCTAGAAGAGAATACAGGCAGCCTACTTAAACCAATAAGTATAACCAAGAGCGAAGCCAAGAGCCGGATCACAAAATCTGGTAGCATAGCCGGTGAAACCAGAAGCGAGCGGGAGCCAAGCAGCCATCTCTCCCAAGGCGCACATTACCAAGTATACCAAGAAACCAACGATTGTGTAAGAGATGAGAATTGCACCGGGACCTGCACGAGCAAGAGCAGAACCACTATTCCCCCATCAGTTCAATATCCCGGTTAACGATTAAAAGAAGAGATTCTCACGTTCCGATAATCAAGCCAGTGCCGATAGCACCACCGATGGCTATCATAGTAATGTGCCTAGCCTTCAAACCGCGATGCAGCTCAGTATGACCGCCGGCGCCATGGTCATCATGGCTGTCCTCTGATCGAGGAATCTTGTCCTCTTGGGCGACCTCTGATCGATGAATCTTCTCCTCTTGGGTGACCTCTGATCGAAGAATCTTCTCCTCTTGGGAATTCGAAGAATCGGTAGCCTCTCCCCTGGTACGGCGGGACAGAATGTGCTCCATGGTGATCTCCTCTCCTCCTTCCTCTCTATTTCTTCTTCTCTCTTCAGGTTTGATTCAGGTGACTAAGAAAAAGGAAAATAGAGAAAAACAATTCACCCAATGGAGGATGTTAAGGTTTAATGAATAAAAGGTGGGATGGCTTCGGATCGGGCACGAAAACACAAAGGGAGGAGAGGGGGAGGGGGGTGTAGGTCAGAAAAGAGGAGGTGATCCGGTTATATATGCGATCCTCTCATTACTGGTATACTGGCAGCTAAATTTACATCCTTCCTGCTCTAGAAGTGGTAAACTTAAATTTGGTTAGGAAGGGGGGGTGGTGGGTACTTGACGCGAGCTGACACAGTTTCTACTGCAGATTTATGCTGCCTTCGGGTGCGCACGTAGTGCGGGTATGGTTGATACTCTACGATATTAGCTCGGTGTAGAGGGCAAGTTGAGTAGGTGCTAAGACTCTTTCCTTATCCTGGGGAAGGTGTCTATAGCAAGAGAGCTAGGCACATTAGCTAGTGGAAGTGACCTTGACTAGCATCATCTTATTTTGCAACCTTCGGCAAAGCTACCGGTAGGGGGAGGTTTGTGTCTACACGATTCAGTGAATCGAGGGCTTTTTCCTCTGAGGGGTTGAGAGGAATGAAGTGCTATAGATACCTTCGCCTCTCTCGTCCACGATAAGAATCAAAACAGAAAGCCACCAACGATCGATATGATAGAATTCACGAGTGGGGAGTGGGGAGTGGGGAGCGGAACTAGCCATGTTAGACTATCTCTAACTAAGGTTTATTCCCCCCCCTCTGATACGGTAGCGAAGAAATGGGTGGAGTAAGGTTCCAGTTTGAGACCTTAGTAACTTATTACCAATTAAGGAAGGGTACTTTCCGGATCTCGTTATTATTGTAAACACAGTCTTTTTTGCTGTAAACACAGTCTTTTGGGCGCAGCACACAACAAATTGTCTTGAGGGATAACGGTGAGCCTCACATGGCCAACTCCTCCCCCGCTGACCTCGTATTCGAGGGGCACTCCCAAGGCTTTCCCACATACACACAAAATTTCTACTTTCTGTGGAGTATCTGTAACGTTACAGTACTTTTAAACTGCAACGCTGCTGCAGTATATGGTGGTACAGTGCCTGCTGATCTGATACTGTGGCCCCATTTGGTGATGCCCACCCAATCACCTTTCCCTGCCATTTTTCGCACTGCCCCAGGGAGCCTAGTTTCGGACCTGGATCCCAACAGGGCAGTAAGTGATACCTACCCTACTTGAGTACCAATACCAATCGTTATGTGTGGGAATTCACAGAGCAGTTCCAGAGGCTACCTGGTGGCCCCCCAGGTCATGCCTACCTGTTTAGCATTGAATCGGGGTGTGAGATGTAGAGCTGACTGCTGGAGCTCGGGAAGGACTTTTCATATCCAGAAGTTCACAGCCAAGTTCGCAACTCCAAACCCCGGGTTAGGCTACGTACCGGCAACTTTCCCAATGCTAGCCGGTGTCTCTCGCTTGATCCCCACATGAGCAGATCTATCGCTTCTCCACTTTAAAGGGTCATCACCCCTTGCCGTACCTCTCCTACCGATACCATATAGTCAACGAAGACAACAGACCAGCCTCGCCACATTATCGGCGGACATCAATCATGAGATCCTTGCCCACAAATGTGCGGCTACCGGTAGTCAAAGCGGAACAGACAAAAAAAGCTCTGGAGGTGCCGCATTGGCGCCTGACAAGAGAAGCAACGTGGAGAAGGTCGCACCTACACCGCCGCCCCCAGATAAATTGGTGCATCACGACATGGTCAGTGCGCTTGGCGATCTCTTGACATTTCAGAAGCAGCTATTTCTCGGGCAATGGGACAAGCACACGGACTGAGGCTCTTCTCAGAAATCACGAAATCTCTTCCTTCGGTACTGGTACTTTCATAATAACAACTAAGCAGTATCGTGCTCGAGTACACCAAAAGCCCGCCCCTGCAAGCTCCCCATTATCATAAGCTAACCTTTGCGATACCAGTACCAGTAACCATCCGCTGCTTTTACCCGGGGAAAAAAGGCTTACCAGAGGATCGTTGTGGGCTAAGAACCGCAAGTGATCCTAGCGTCTCCACAACCGCTGCCAATTCTACTTCCCTTATCTTGGAAGCTCAAGTTCTTCTTGGCTCTGCCCTCTTTCCCACCTTTTCCAAGCCACTAACCAGGCAGACTGTTACCATGGAGGGAGGAACCTCAAACTCGAAAAACCCGACCGCCCCCGAGAATTTCTCCCTCCCATTTCGCGCGAGCGAGCCGTGGGTTATTATAGTACCCCACAGCAAAACAAGGAATCCACCATGACTCTAGGCCAACAGAAGAAATTAAACCGCTAGGTAGAGAGCTTCCCGAAGCGTTGCCCTTTCGCCCGTAGCCGGGGTAGAAATCATCGAGTCAGGTTACGAGGAGGAAGGAACTCCGAGTTGCAAGGTGCGGCAAGAAGCTATGGAACAGTTATTTGGAGTTAGCCGGTCAAATATACCCCCAGCTGTTCCTGTTAATCGTCTCCCACCCTTGTACCGCGTTCAAGTTACTATATGGGCTAATAACGATTGACCCGCGAGAAGTTACGAAGGAAACAAGTTTCTCCTGATATCTTTCTGGCGCGATGGGATGGGGGGGTCCGATTGGAAGGGCCAAGGAGGTGAAAACTGGTATTCCTTCCCTACAAGGAAAGCACGAGCACCCCTGATAAGGTTGGAGATTAACTGCGAAATAATACCTGTCTTGCACGAAAACACCCCCCCCTCGGCATGACACTCGCGTAAACCAACCACACCAACTTACAGTGGTGGGGAGTTTTGCTCCCCACGGAAAGCTGGGCCAAGCATGATGCATGATACCGGTAGAGTCAAAAGGAGTGCTAACTTAAGTTAGTCGATGCGTCTTTACCTCCCTTATTTGGCCTCTGGTAAAGGAAGAGGGAGGGTCAATAAGGTGTTTTTGAGAAGATGGACCAGCTAGCCAGCAGAGGGTAGAGAAGACTACCGCCTCTACCGGTATTTTATGATGCCTTTGCCTACCATGGTGAAGAATGCAACTTTAGTGCTGCATAGCATTATCTCTCTACTCGAGTACCCGGGGGCGTCCAACGGGCCTACGGCAGCACGTTATAACTACCGAATTTCTAATTCCAAAAACAACCCTTTGGGAGCCATACGGTACTTGTATCCGGCAGTACGGTGGGCATCAGAAATACGACCATGGTTTTCCAACCACCCAACCAGCGGAAAAGGGGACCCTTGCTCATTTTCAGATACTTATTTTTTAATTTTAATTTTACAATCTTTTTCCATTTCGGGTTTATAAATTTTCAGATACTTTATACCGGATACAAGTACTCGTATACGGTACGAGTAGTACTACAGAGAGCGCTTTACGAGCCGGTACAACAGTGGCGGGTGCGCCCAGCCATCTGGTGACAAACAGGGGCACATACAGAAGGGGGGGAAGAGAGCTGTTACTAGTGTAAGGATGCGGGGTAGACCACTTTGTAACAGGCCCACTCCACTCACGCATATCACGGTACAGTACAGTACTCGTACAGCTCTGAGAACAATCTCTCAGCCTCAAGCATTTAATCGCGTGCTCTCTGCATAGCCCTTATCTCTCCCATAACTAGATTGGCTCATTTATAACTTACGATTCTAGAAAAGGCACAGCACAGCACGTTTAGAGCGGGAAAGTATAGTAGGTAATATGGAATTCGCGGCCAAGGGATTAACTATCATCTCCTAGCAGGGCGCGACACTGCACTGCGCAGTACCCTACCCGCCGGCCGACTGATTCGAATTGTCGGGCAACCCCATATCATTATCATAATATTTCACCGCAAGTGCTTCTTCTGCTACTTGCGACCTCCCCCCCCCGCACCCGCACAAGTAGAAGCACTATTACGATTTGCGAAAAACTTTATAGAAAGATAAGGCGGACGGTGCATATGTGTCCACTAAATGGACGACTAAAGACGCTGATACAGCCTATGAATATTTCTAGAGATAAAACTCCGGATGGATGAGGGTGGGGATATATATACCTTTTTTATTTTTCATCGAATGGTGACCATTTCCCCCTCACTCCGTTATCCCAGGTGGTATCCTCGGGGTTTGGCCATCCAAAATACCGCAGCAAGGTGCAAGTGCACTCCCAATGCCGAAGTGTTTTTTTAAAAAAGAGCTGCTATTGCATGCTACCCTAATTCGAGAAAGAGTGCCAATTTTTGACAGTATGCAATAGCAGCCCTTTTAAAAAAAACGCTTCGGCATTGCGAGCACTGGTAGGATAAACAAAAGCACAGCAAAAGCGGTAACCCATCGTTTCCGTCCTCCCACATGGAACACCCGCATCGTTTCAGTTAACTTCCTTCCATCCCTCCATCCCTCGCTCTCTCAAACAAACCATTTCTAAATTCCTGGCGAGGCAGACAATGGAGCATCGATTGATATAATATTGCATAGGATCATTTGCTGATAGTTAATAATAGCCCTTCGAAACCTTCTCTTTCATAACTAGCGCGAACGGGTTTAGCAGCGGGCGGCGGGCACTCGCAGCCAGAGACGAGTGGTAGTGTCGGAGATTTGTTTCCACACGAGGCTTTTTTTCTCTTGCACCTCTCGTAACAGGTGGCGCTTATTGGATAATGGAAGTTTGTGTAGCCTTGTGCAACCGCGATGTGTGCTGGACCAGTATGATACCATAGCCCATAGCAGGGTCCACCCACGTCCATAGAGTTCTCACGCGCTCAAAAACAATAGCTATTAACAGCAACAGAGCAGCCAGAGTCTCCCAGACAAACTGTTTTCAGATATGTCTCTGGCGACATTGCAAACTCTTGCCACAATTTTTAATTTTTTTTTGCTGAGCGCTGGAATGAAAGGGTGAGCCAAGCATTTCCAGGAGCCAGTGGTGCTAGGAAACGTGTGAGGAACTCTGCGGGTGCGGCTGTACTTGCGACTCTGGAGCAGCTTGCCGCTGTTTCGACGAAACAGAATTTCTGTGCGGTGGAGGGGAGTTCGAGCTCTTGCCTTGATGCCTGACTTCGGTTGTTTACAATAAGGGGGTCAAATTATTCCAATAATAGTAATCTAATACCCATGCCTTATCACAAAAGAGAATGGTAGATTATATTAGTATATTAATCCGCGCCCTGAGGGGGGGACTCCTAACATACTTTAGGACTGTGTGCGATCATAAGCGGTCACTCGGAAGATTCCCTAAGGAATCTGTTGGAGGTCACCCGGAGGAAGGAAGCTGGAGTAGAAGGGCAGGGATGGTATTGGTAAATAAAAGAATTGTCTTGCTTGCTGGCTTGTCGATAGACGCTCCTGAGACTGCTCTGCTTACAACAATCTGCAGCGTGAATATACATCAACACGACTCCTATCGTTTCCAATGTCCTCATGTCTCGAGTTGCCAGCAAACTGGCCGAACATATCCGCACCTGCCAACACACTGAAGTAATACCTCCGACAGATTCTGGGTTATTGTGTTGCTCGCTGGTGGGCACTATGCAACCCGAAGCCCCAGCCGGGATTATTTCCGCGTACTGGATGGTCTTGCTTGTGGATCAACCTACCCCCCCTTCCCCCGTGTTTTTACTAGCTACTTTCCCCGTGATTCCCTGTGCGCTGGGTGTTTGATCTATTACACGTGGGGTCCACCGATGCCGTACTCGTGGGTGGAGATGTGGAAAGTTGGATGGGGATTAGACTTGTGCATATAATAGTGGTTGGTAGCATGCATATATGGCGCTGGAAGGCGAGAGAAGGTGATGCTGTCACCCCAGTTCACACTACGAGCGACTCACCAATTGTTAGGACCAAGCCACCAATTGTTTTCTTGGAAGCCGCGGAATGTGTATGTAAAAATTGTAGGTTTTGGTTACGGCTTAAGTTACGTGTCTGGAACAACTTCATGATAGTGTGAACGGGGGGGGGGGGTGAAGGAGTCACTTTTCTCGCCTTTTCTTAACTATGGCAAGATTGTCTGCGGAGCTCTGTACTCTGGTTTGGTTGGAGATTGTGCGGCTGCTATTGGCACGGGGACGTTATGAGGCATCCCTTACTAGCGCCTCAGGCAGCCACATTCCCGGGCGGGTGATGTGCTATGACGCAAGCGTAGAACCAACGAGCTTCCGAACCCCATCCATATTTTCTATTTTCCGAGGAATTGTCCCCCTAAACGATGATTATCACTGGATAAGCAATTTCCCAGATACCCGTACCCCCCCCGCCAGATTGTCATTACACCCGCCTCCCCTTCCCCCGAACCAACTATGGTAGTTTAGCTCCTAGCTCTGGGCCCCCAATCTTCATTGATTGATTGATTGATTGATTGTGCTAATCTGTAGTAGTGTCTACCCCCAAAATTGCAATACGCGAAACTAAATTACCAACGTTGCCTGGGATAGTAATTGTAGCAATGGCATAAATACCCGGAACCCCCGTGGCAGGGGCTTCTTAGCGAGGGCTATATAAAATACGGTATGCAGAAGCCGGGAGAAGCCCGGCCGATCATCCAGAGATGTCCAGAAAGGAAATATTGGACTAGAACGGCAATAAATAGGGAAGTACGGTGTGAGGCTTTCTAGGGTGCTCAGTGGATAACATGCCTCCCCCGTGCCCGGCGTTTCCCAGGGGAAGGAAGGGTGTTGTCAATTGGTCTTCGCAGGTCACGACCAAGTTGGTCACAAATCTTTGGTATATGTAGCTAAAACAGGGCTACATGTACATAATGGATGGATGGCCGAGTGGTTATGGCGCTAGCTTCAGGTGCTAGTGGGGCAACCCGCGTGAGTTCGATCCTCACTCCATTCACTTATCTTTTTTTTTGTGTATTTTTTTTTTGTCATCCCCCCTTCATAACTCCGCTTTTGCCAACTTGGAAACTACATCAAAAAGCGAACTTCCCAGAACGAGTTTAAATGAGACCAGTCGTGTATGCTTGGTAAGTTGGGGTATTATTTGTTCTTTGTTGGACAAAGGTGCATCTAGAAGACGGAAAAAATGGCGTATTGTACAAATCTCCCCCCACTATACATAGAACTGGTTTTGGGTATAAGAAGATAGCACTATAAGAGGATAGCAGGTAAGGAAAGTCACTGATGTGAATGTGGGTGGATAACTATAGCTAGCTAGATAGGTGAAGGAAGGGTCAAGACGAGTGACGACTCATGACTCAAAAGGATTACGGGAAAATAGAACGAAAGAGGGCGTTAAAAGAAGAGATGGTAAAATAAAAATACAGTGCCCGGATAAACAAGAGTGAGGAAGAAAGAGAAGGGAATTGATGATACAGAAGGGATACACAAAAAATGTGGACAGAACCGTGATGAAACCTCCATTAGACATAATAAGATATAGAGTAATACCGGGAAAATGACCAGGGAGACAACAAGGAAAGTAGACTCTGAAAAAGTAGGTAAAAGGGGGCGAAAGGTTAAGATAAGAAGGAAGTAGAGATAGAGGGGTACTGTTAGGATGGAAGGATCTGTGCCTCCTCGCTTGTGGCCATCCAACCTTCGAGTAGAGTCCAGAGCCCTTCCCATTGTTGCCATCTGGCGGAGCTCCGGCTCGATCCACCCCAGACACCGCTAAGACAATTTGACCAACATGAATTTTCCACCGACCAAAAGGGCCCCGCGCTGGACCGGGACCCGTTGGCGAATTCCCAGGACTGTTGATCACTTCGCATGCGCAAGAAGATCAGCGAATTGTAAATGGCTAGAGTGAGCACAAGCCCCAGGCCGAGGAGAGTGAGTATGCCCCACGCGGCTCCTGGTTTGGGGCCTGCACGGAGGATGGAAGCGACTGGAGTTTGGTGCGGACGACGAGGGAGCGCTGGGTTGATACGCTTCGCCCTTACCCCGGAGCCGCTGCCTGGTTGGTGCTGGGAGGTTGCGGCTGGGTCTGGATTATCATCGTCATTTCCTCCTTGTGCCGTTCGCGCCCGCCGTTCGTTGATGAAGTCCTGATAAGCGTTTGTTCCGGGAAGTTGGTAGTCTGCGTCATCCAAACTGAAGGCAATATCCCAAAGCTGCCTCCATGGCCAAGCAAAAATTCCAAATGGGCTGTTGACACTGACGAGCCCGAAATACGCCTTCTCGCCCCGTGCTGGCCAAGCCTCCTGGCGGAGAGTTCGGCGCGCGGCACGCTCCGCTTTCGAAGCAAGACCCCAAATTTCTTGAAGGATTACTTGATCGGGAGGTGAGCTTTGCTGGCTAACGAAGTTGTTCAAGAACTCTACGTCGGCAAGTGTGAGTCGTGGTTTATCAGCAAGATCTTGAAGATAGGCCCGGGTTTCGAGCGTGGTGCGGATGCACTCGATATATTCGCCATCTATGCTGGTGAAGCGAAATTGGCCTACCCAGCGCCCTCTTCCATCCTCTACCTGAGGGTCACGCAGCCCCTTCCTACCACGGCCACCACGACGGCCACGACTGCTACGACCACCGCGACCGCCATGGCCACCACGACTACCGTCTTCCCCGTCGGAAGAATCGTCTGGGTCCTCGCCACCACCGCCGTCAGCACGATCACCACGACCACCATCGTCGCCCTCATCTGGAGAACTGTCCAGTTCGTGAATATCACCAGCACCACCGATAGCACTAGCACTGCCACCACTGCCACGAGTGTTGCCCCGGTTTTCTGTTTCGGCATCCTGATGGCTCCTGGCTTCACTGTCCCTCTTACCCATGGGCCTGGAGACAGCATCATGTATGCGAGATTCGGGTTTCCCAGGTCCTGTATCGTATTGGTGGAGATGCGTTTTGGCACTCTGGCCTACCGGAAGGCTTGATGCATGAACGGGGCTCTGGCGAGTAGTTGTGAGGTGACGAGCATGTAGACTAGATTCGGATGCTAGGGACGAGACTCCCTTAGTATTTTGACCCCCTATACCACTTGTAACATGATCGGAAAGGGGTGGCAAGTCTAAAAATGCAGAAAACATGTCAGCTTTGCCTTGGTAAACCCCCCTGCCTGGGTTCATACCAGCGCCCTTGCCCCTCTCAGGCTGTGAGAGGGTTAATTTTTCGACCTCTGGGAAATCTTTGTAGACCTGCTCCAACGACTCATACCGGGGTATTTCGGGTAAAATATCTTTAACATTCTGTAGGTTTGTGGGCCGGAAATGTGGATAATCTTTGAAGACATCTTCAAGAGAGCTATAAAGGTCCATGCCTAGTGGTTCTTCGGGCCCAAGGCTTCCAATTTCTTCGCCTAGGCGCCTGCCCGTGCCCCTGACACTCCCCCTCGGCACCCTATCAGCGGCCCTACTTTGCGATTCCAATGCCCTACAATCCCCTTTGATCCCGTTGAGTTCCTTTTCTAAGTTCTCAATTTTTATATCACGTTCTGTGATGTCTCTTTCTTTCGTACTGAGTTCTTCTTCTCTGGCGCTGATTTCTGCTTGTAGTTGCTTCTCATCGCGGATATAATTATTAGCTTCGCTAAGCAGCTTTTCGTTCATTCGTTCGAGATCGATGAGTTTAACTCGATCAACTTTCAGAGTGTTGACTTCACGCTGAAATTGCGATTGAACTTCTTCTCTCCTCCTGACCTCTTGTTTTCGAGAGCGCTCAAGTTCTTCGATTCGTGTCTCTGATTTGACAATCTCGTCCTCCATCGTTCGTATCATAATCGCATTCTTTGTGCATTGCGACTCGAGTTTTTTAGCCTCCTCAGCCAACCTTTCCTTTTCCTTCTGCAACACCTGGTTTTCGCTCTCAATGGTATAGTACCTCTGTTCCCAATAGGCTACAAGGTCGGTGTATCTTTGGTCAGCCCGATCAAGTTTTCTATCAACTTCCTCCAGCCGCCTCCGGCGAGTCTCAAAATCCTCCCAAAGCTGACGAAACTCTTGGAGAAGGTCCCTGAGATTTTCGACTGTTAAACCACTTAATGCAGCTGGGTCCAAGGACATCTCGAGCCACATTGGGTTTGCGACCAAAGGCCTGCCCTCCTCTCCCTTTGTCTCTTCGGTGTTCGCACTCCCCCGTCTCAAACTTTGTTCCCCCGGAGCCGGCCCCGACCCTGGGAAGTTGACGGGTTTCCTGGCTCTAATAGGGGTACTGGAATCAATTGGTGGACTTCCAATAGATCCCGTTGAGCCATCTCCAGCACTATCATCGCCTTCAGCGTACGGCCTAGGCGAGCTGTGCAAGGCATCGAAAAGCGAATCATCTTGTACGCCAGTGTTCGACGATGGCGATCTCCGTGAGGAATATCCTGGGGATCTGAGAAGACCTCCACCAAGGCCCTCGAACGTAGGATTTTCAGAAGATGTATCGATATTGAGTGGAGGTTGTTGATGGTTGGCTGGTTGCTCCTCTTGACTTGTGTTGGTGCTTTGGAGTTCGACCAAACGATCAATAAGCTCAAATCCTAACATCTTCTGGACCATTTCCTCAAACACGGATTGCGATAAGGTTAACGAAGGTGCCTCCTCCATTGCGGTTCCAACAGCCAATTCACCATCTGCACTAAGGATTGAGTACTTGGCACCGCCGAAACCTTCCTCAAGCTCACGAAGAATCGCAACAACATCACGCACTGGAACCTATTTTGGAGTTAGTCAGGAAGTAGGGAGACCAAGAGTATTGAAATATATCGTTTACTAAGTCATAGAGTAACAGTTTTGGGGCGGAGGAGCTTACAGAGCCTGTATTAGAAGGATCATATTTATTGAATATGGCTGCATAAAGCTCTCTTGCGCTAAAAGGGTGTGACTCTTTATTCTCTCTGAAAAGGTCCTTCGTGGCCGTTGTATCTGACTCCATTTCGGACGATGAGGCCGAGCCGTTTGAAATGCCGTCCTGGGATCCCTCTCGTTTTTTCAACCCCCTCTTCCGGTTGGAGGGAACTGGTATTCTCGCAGGCGATCCCGTCGCGGTGACAGACGGATTGGGCCTCCCAGGAAATTTGGACTGTGCAGATGTACTCCGACGTAATGCAGCTGAATTGCGACCGTTGACCGGACCTGGCGGGGACGGCCTTGATACCCTTGAGAATCCGCCTGAACCTAATCCAACGCTGAGTCCAACACCTGTTGTTTCGGTGTTGTTCTGATTATTGCTGTTGGTATTGACTTCGTTGCGATACAATGCAGGGCGAGTAGGAGTAGGCGTTTGCCGATTATAAGAGGTGAGTCGTGGTATGGAGCTTGGTGATGATGTCGAAGGGCCTGGAGTAGTGGAGGAAGGACGGGGTTTTGATAGATCTCGCCCAGCAGCGGCTTTCAGGTCGCCTGTCGATTTCCGATTCAAGCCCGACATGATTTGAAGTTCTTTGTTTTAAAAAGTGTATTGTTGTTGTGTTGCGATGTTGTGGGTGGGTAAATTAGTAGACAAAGGATGAGCACTAATAAAGTGCTTTGTTTTCCCGCATCAAGCGGCGGGAGAAGGTGGTGTCGAAGGTATTGCTGAAATCGGTACGAAAGAAGAGAGTGGTCTGTAAGGTTGCAAAACAGTCAATGGGGCAAATCTGAAAAGGCGACTTAATTCCCAAAGCCACTCGATTTTTCCGATTTTTTTTTTTCCCTCCTCTTCCCTCCTTGTTCCTTTTTGGCTTTGTCGGGATTAAGGTGGAATAGCGAGAGGGGACCAGGAAGGCCTACCTTGATGTGAGGCTTTGCGAAATATCTGTAGTGCAGCCCTAGACACAGTCTGTCAGTAGTTGCGGTTACTGACCACATGGGCAACAGAAGTGGAGGGCATCATTAGTGTGGGTAAAGCTCCAGTCAAGCCGGAGATTCCCCAAAAGTCGCGATGTTTTGACCAGGAAAAGCCCTAACCCTGCCACCCTGCCAATTTTGACCCATCGCGCCCACGACCCTTGTAATCAAGGCGTGATTGTCCTTAAATCTCCCATTCAGGATATTGGAGTAACCCTTAGTGGAACAGCTCATAGAGATGAGATTGATTACTAAGCAGACCCAACACTAACTGCTTTAAGATGGAATTTACGCCTGGGCTGAAGAGGGCGGCCCGAGCAGATGGGACAACTGCAGCGCCCAGAGATCCTGTCAGAACCCCACGATAGGACAGGAACTTCCTTTGAGAGAGAGCGGATGTGTGTGAGAGAGAGAGGACCACTCACTGACAACTGGCTGACCGATGTTCATCCACCCGTCAGTATTGAACTGACCTGACCGTTTATCACCAGAAGGAGAAGAGAAATTGGAACAGCTCCGACAATCTCGGTTCAGAGGCAGAGAGATAATAATACTTGTCTCTCTGCATTGTACACCATAGAAGCCTGGTTCCTTGATCTAGAGTTTGAATACGCAGAGGAGTACTCCTGCGGCCGGAAATATACAGGCAAACACCTCACATCATTACCCCCCCCACACCACCTCCTACCTCCCACCCTATCCAACATGTTTTCCTCCCTTTTACAGAAAGCCACAGCCTTCATAACAGATGTTCCTCCTGCGTCACCAACCTCCCCAACTTCTTCCAAACCAACAAAAACCACCCTCTTTCGCAACCACTTTCGTCTTCCCGATTCACAAACACCCCTCCAAGAGATCACCTGCGAGCTCACGCTTCCATCTGGAGACCATTATGCTGGCAAACTCTACCTCTCCGAGAGCTTCCTTTGCTTTTCCCCAAACCCTCCGAGCTCTTCTTCGACGGCCTCCGCAACCGCTGGTATTGGCTTCACCCTTCCGCTATGTGCTATCCGTCGGGTCGAGCGTTTGCATTCGAGGAGCTACATGTTTGCTCTAGCCATTACCACCTGGCATGGGGTAATCACCTCCACATCATCATCATCAGGGGGGAAGGAAGAGCGGGTGACATTGCAATTTGTTGGCATGAGGAGCTCGTGCGAAGCATTTTGTGATAGGCTCAAGCGTGGTTTGAGGTCCCAGATGGGAGAAGTCAAGAATCTGAGGATTCTTGTTGATAGTTGCTACAGTGAATATCTGCTGGGCAACAGTGGCGGCTATGATGGCGTGAAAAGGAGCACAGACGGTGCCGGCGCCGACGAGAGTAGGAAGAAGGATAGGGACCCACCGGATGCTGGTTTGGGGATGATTTTCAAATATCCTGGCGACACAAGAAAGTTAAGAGATAGGAGCAAGATGAGACTATGGGCGGAATATCTAAGAGGTATATCTACTCCGAAATCTGCGGACTCTTAGCGTGGTATTTTTAAGCTAACTTTGGTATAGAGAACGGTCGCAATGTAACGCTAGTTAGACAGCCTACATTTCATAAGCTTATTAGAGTTGGTCTTCCCAATGTAAGTTTTACCCAACAGTACTGTATGGTGCGGCGGCAACTGGGCATTAACATTTCCACAGCGATTACGGGGCGAAATGTGGGAGTTGTCTTCTGGCTCCATATACCTGCGGCTTTTTAATCCAACAATGTACCGAGATATCCTTCAGGAATATGGTGGCCGGCATTCACACTCAATAGAAGAAATTGAGAAGGATCTTAATCGTTCCTTGCCAGAATATCGTGGATTTCAGGACGACGAAGGTATTTCTAGATTGAGGCGCGTCCTTGGAGCTTACTCCTGGCGGAACGAAGAAGTTGGGTACTGTCAAGCAATGAATATTGTTACGGCTGCACTGTTGATGTAAATTCGCCCTATCATTACCTATTATAGCACTGAGTTTCTAACATTAGACATAGATACATGTCTGAGGAGCAGGCCTTCTTTCTCCTCTCGACGCTTTGCGACCGCTTGGTCCCGGGATACTACTCGAAGACCATGTACGGAACTCTCCTTGATCAAAGGGTTTTTGAATCATTGGTAGAAAAAACTATGCCAATCCTTTGGGAGCACCTTGTCAAATCTGATGTTCAGCTTTCGGTCGTATCATTGCCTTGGTTCCTTTCCCTTTACATTAATTCCATGCCCCTGGTGTTCGCTTTCCGTGTTCTGGATGTATTCTTCTTGGAGGGACCGAAGGTCCTGTTTCAAATCGGGTTAGCAATACTACGGATAAATGGGGAAGAACTCCTTGACGCTACCGACGATGGCGCTTTCATCTCCATCCTTAAGACCTATTTCTCACGCCTGGACGAATCGGCACACCCCAGATCTGAAAACGAGAAATTGCGGGCTGTCACCAGATTCCAGGAATTAATGGTTGTGGCGTTCAAGGAGTTCGCAGGAATCACACAGAACACAATAATTGAGCAAAGGAACAAGCATAAGGACGCGGTCCTATCCTCCATAGAGAGTTTCGCAAAAAGAACCCAGCTAAGGAATCTTGGACCTGACAGTAGACGCCTGACTCCTGAGGAATTAAGCTGCACTTACGACCGGTATTTTGGGGTTTTGTACGAGCGCCAAGGCAGGTTACAAATGATTGCGGACGAAATGGAGAAATTAGCCACAAAAAAGAGAGCTGCTGCGGGAAGTGGTGTAGGTGGGAACGGGGGCGAAAGAGGAAGGGTAGGATTGGGGCCAACTACTGGGGAAACAGGAATGGATTACGACTGTTTCAGGGAGTTTCTAACCGGCATCGCCAAGTGGGCGGTTTCTGACTCGGTCACGAGTACTCCGGCCGAGCCTACACAACCGGAACAATCCGGATTTTTTGGTTCATATGGAGGTGCCGCTGCTGCTCTACAGCGGAAAAATCTGCTCAATCCTTGGGGAGCAGGGAATCCCGAACCCGCCGATCACGAGTTCATGAAACGACTGTTCCGGCGCTGGGATACCGATATGAAGAACCAACTGAGTCTCGGGAACGTGGTCAGTGGCCTGGCGAGTGTTGTTGGCGGAAAGAAAGATATCATGGGCAATATTAATTACTGGTTTGAACTTTACGACGACGACGGGGATGGCAAAGTCGACAGAGAGGGTATCTTAAGGATTACCGAGGCTCTTCTATTCGTTACAAGGCGTGGTGACGTGGGTAAGAGCGATGGTGAGGAAGCAGAGTGGGGAGATGAGAGGATTTTGAGCGCAGTCAGTGGATTCACTAGAATGTGCTTTGAGTACGCGGACCCGGATCGACCGAAGGAGGAGGATATAATTAAAGTGGATAAAGAGGAGGACGAAGACGACCTCCTAGAACTAGCCACTTCATCCTCGGATGAAGATCCACTGGACACTCCCGGAACCGTTAGTCCGGGTGAAAGGAGCCCCACAACACCCGTTCCCAAAGACAACGCGAAAGCCAACTTAGCCCTAGATCCTTCAAATCCACTTCATATTACCCTCCCTACTTTCCGGATGGTCGTACTTGCCGACGAAGCCCTTGAACGTTTCTTTGAGCGCGGCTTCGCCGAGAGCTTCAGGTTAATACCTGGGAGTGAACCGCAGGCTACCTCAGCGAACCCACGACTCATGGCCCGAATGCCCTCCACACCACTCACTCCTGGGAACGCCAAGGGGCTTAGAGGCGTGCTTGATGGAATCGTGGATGAGGGGATGAGGGTTGCGGCGGAGGTAAGGAGAAGAATGGAAGAGATGGAGGATAACAGAGAGGAAGAGGGCGAAGAGGGCGAGGCTGCGGATGCAAAGAGTATCAGGGAGGGCGATCGAGACCTTCTGAAGGGGGCAGAAGCAGATATTCAAGAAGGTCAAGGGCAGGCAGATGGATTACGTGTTGAGAAAGGAGGAGGGAGCAAGGGAGAAGGGAGAAGTAGAAGCGTCAGCTACGGTGATCAAGTTAGTAGCGGAGTGGTAGAATTCGAAAGTTAAAAGATTCGTGTGTGGGTTTCAATCACAAATGTTGGGGGGAGTTGGGTGTGTATTTGACGTTATCTTCTTTGCTGTCTCCTTACCGTTCCTCCTTATAATTGTTCATTTTGTGCGCCGCTTTTGTATGAGTTTCCGGGGAGAAAATACAACGAAGTGCGTAGATACTGATTTAATCGGCAGAAGTCATTCTCTCTTTTTTCTCTCTCTCCTCCTTAGGAAAAGAAAGAAAGAGATATATATTGGAACCCAGGAAACCAGCAGTAGTTGAACAAACAAACACCACAATAATCTTCGTTCAAGCACACTTTCCGACCCAACCCCTCCATCTATACCATGATATCCCACTCCATCCACCCATCCATCATCTTAAATCCAGCTCCTAGTCATCATACCCAGCAGGAATCCTCCGTGGCCGGTTCGGTACTAACCAGACATTAGCCTCCCTCCCCCAAGTTCGATTGATTATAACAACGGACCTGGATAACTAAGCGGAATAGGAGGCCTATCCCAGCCAAACCTCTTCTTGACCGCAACCCCCCCAAGGAATATGAGCGGCCCTTGGACTCCGATCATGACGGACCAGAATAGCGCCGGGTATTGGTGCGCCGCATAGCGCATGTAACGGAAGGGTTGCGCCCAGAAGTAGGGTATTGACATGTTGGCTTGTTTGCTAGTTCTTGAGAGCCTTTTAGGGCCTTTTTCTTTTTTCGAAGGGCAGATTGGCGGGATGCTGGGATGGAGATAGAGTGAGGTATGGTGAGGCTGATTGGTTGATTGGTTGACTCCAGTAGTGGAGGGGAGGGGAGGGAAAGGGAGCGTGAGGTTCAAGTCGGGTAACCTTTGCGGGGAGGGAGGAAAGTTGCTTGGCGGGTAGCAGGGGTGGGCTTAGATTTGGTTGTGTCTGAGAAGTAAGTTAGCTACCTAACCTCGCCCAACGTTATGGGTTTGGTACAGATATTGTAACCCCGCGGATTCGCACAATTGTGCGCTTTTACCATCAATAGTCTACTCAGAGCGCGTACCGTAACTTGCTGCGAGTAGTACTCGAGCGTTCCAAGGCTACGAGAAACAATTCCAACTCTTGGCCCAGCAGAGCGGCAACACCCGTATAATATCGTACTATACTTGGCCGGCTTGATAGACCCAGGGTTGTATTATGATATATCCAGGGAAACCCCCGATAAACCGTTAACCCATGAAACGATCACCATCATAGCCCCCCCCCCATGCCGCTCATCCATATCCCCGTTCCTCAATTCGTTTCCTGCAGGGCGTTACCTGTACCAGCACGATGCTAGAAGGATATATTCGAGCACCGGCAGCACGGCAGATGCTGTCCTCCTCCCTCCCTCCCTTCCTTCCTTCCTATCTACCTACCCACGGACCAAACCCTATAATTAGATCAAGCATGATAAAGATAATACCCTGCCCTGCAGCATCTAAACCGATACTAAAATTCCCTTCCTCCTTCCCTTCCCTCTCCCACTCCAACGTTTCCAGCATCAGGGCACGAAATCAAGGTCAGGTATCAGAGAAGACCTTCCATGCACGTATCGTATGATAGATCATATTATTGCCTCGTCTTGAGATGGTGGCCTAACCAATTGCATGAACGACTCTCCCGCACACTGATATCTTACCACGCCGGGTTACAAGCCACATCCGACTAATCACCGACCGACATAGTGGTATAACATATAGCACCAAATTGAAGAATTTACATGATATACAATTATACAAAAAACGTCTCCCACGCCTCCACAGAAAGGCCGAGAGCAGAGCACGCTCGGCAGCGGGTATTGAGCGGGCGAGTGTGTATTGCAGATGGAGCCTCCCGGCTTACTACGAGTAGAGCTGCAGCGAGAGAAGACGTTTAAGTTGGAGTGGTCTCCGGATGCGATCATTTGATTAACCGTGGCTTGAAAGGGGTCTCCCCCCACGACTTCTTGAGCAGTGCAATACTAGTACTCGGGCACATCCTGATATATACAGCGTGCACTACCGCACAAAGGTCTAAGAATGTTTAGAATGTACTATGCCGGCAACCCATTCCAGCACCATCGATCCCTCACTTCCGAGTGACCTCCCCGCGCACCGATAGACTACTACATGTGGAACATCCTTGTGGGGACTCCCGCCTAGCATCTAGAAATTCTGAAACGCACAAAAAAGAGTTCTCGCCATATCCTCAAGCCAAAATCGACTTTTTAAATTCTAGATTTCCCAAAATCCAAATTACCCCGCCACTTCAGTTCTGTAAAGGTTCGAAAGCTAGAGGCTCGGATACAATTGGTCGAGCAACCCACCCTAATGCTACGGATCCTCGGCGAATTGGGCCCTCTTTTTCCAGTGCGCGAAATGGAGGATCCAAAAAACTACCGGGGGAGATGAGTTCCTAGGAAGGCCAACCCATTTTCTACTTGTATTCGTTGGGGTCCTCACTTGTATGAGTAGCTCCGCTTTTAAGTATCGTACCTGCAGTGACCGCAATCCAGAAATTTAGAGAACCATTCTTCCTCCTGCGGGAATAGCCTGTCTCCCAAGTCCCTGACGACCCGGACTTTCCTAAATTCCTACGCGGAGTCCCCCGCCGATGCCAGTATTATACCCGTGTTTGCCAGGTCTGCGAGGTGAGTTATCTTAGGGAAAATGTTTGAGTAGTATAACATTTGCCCAGCCTCATATTATCATGTACTTGCAATTTTCAAGAAAAATACGGAAATCCTATAATAAACACAGTCTGCCCAGTGACAGACTTGATATCACAGTGCAATGCCGTTAGGGCAATAGTTTACCGGATAAATAAATAAAAGAACCAACTGTCTATGCTCGGAACTAGAAAGGAAAAGAAGAAGAAAAAACCACCCATTAACCTTGGCTCACAATCATAGTCTATCCTGCTGAAGCTGAGCCCCGGCACCACTCCGCCGTGCTAAGCCCGCAACCGCACTCCCGACGCTATTTCCCCTCCTCTTCCTCTTGTCGCTAGGACTGTCTTCTGTCACAACCTCCCTGGATACGCCAGCGGTTGATGGTCTCCCAGCGCCCAAAGCGATACCCGCAGGGCCAATAAGGCTTCTGCTGGAGCTATCTGTGCTTGAGACACTCCCAGATCTCCGGGCATTCGGTTGCGGGTTGGTGATACGGATTGGCGTCGTGATTCTGGTTGGCTCTAGTGAAACGACTCGCTCACTGGAAGGAACCAAAGGGTTAACAATGTCCTCTAAGGGGTCTAGGATAGGGTCTCCAATGATTGATGGCTCTGCAGGAGAGTTGGACCTTGAGAATGGCAGCGGTAGTGTACCAAGCGCACTTGCAGCCGAAGACGACGCATCCCGCTCATCATCCGAGTAGGAGGGCAATCCAGCATGTTTTCCCATGGGGTGAGCTGCAAGGTCTTTTGCTAACGAAGAGGAAGGCTGAACGTTGCAACTTGAAGCTTGCTTTGGGTAAAATTCGCTTGTCGTTTCCCTAGTACCGCCAGTAGAGTAGGCTCCTAAAGCCTCTAGGACGTACGGAAAAACCAGTTTGTGAACATCCTTTGCCCACAGAAAGTCCAAGTGCTCATAATGTTTAACCTCCTTTGCAACTGTGTGACCGGGTAATTCCCTCAACATGACATCAATGTCCACCAAACTATCGTTGCCGCCATAAATTAGAGTAATCGGCGTAGTGATGTTTCTAGTTGGGAACTTTGCCACTTTGTAAAAGCCTTTGCCAGCGAAAGCGGCTATGGGGGATTGTATGTCATCATCATACATCTGAAAAGACTTATTGCGAATGATCTGAAACCAGTGCACCACACTCTTGACGGAAGTAAAAGAGTAGAGCTTTGAGTATGCAGCAATCTTTTGAGGAAGAGATATGTTGGCCCCGGACCAGTTAAAAAGGAATTTGAGGGCAACATCAATCACACGAACAAATATTGGAGGGTCTCAGAGAATGTCAGCATAAATCTATAAATATAGAGTAGAAATACCTACACAAAATGCTCTGCCAGAAAGTGGCCGAACTCAGTATACTCTTCCGTCCAAAAAACAAAAACATTATGTTAGGGCTCGTTTTCATAAGAGCATCAACGATAGGGTTCGATAGGCCTTCGGGGCTCATAGCAGGGGCCAGAGCAATGAAAACGTCGACCTTTTCGTTCAGCTCTGGATGAATACTTAGGGTAGCAAAAGCCTGTGCTGTTCCCTGTGAGAATCCGATATAGCTTAAGCTTCTCTGTTTAGAAGTCGACAAGATGTAGTTGATTGAGTCAGGAATATCGTGAAACGCAAACTCATCCATACTGAAGTCCCAGAATTTAGGAGACGAGGACGGATGATGGATCGATTTTTTAGAATATTTGTTCCCACGGTTGTTCCCAAGCTTACAGTAGTTAGAAATGCGCTACGCCACCATTGCAAAGAAAGCCATACCCAAACATCAAACCCCTTCTCAACCAGGACAAACGGAAGACAACGCTCCTTCTCCAATAGGCAAACCCAAACCTCACTATTCATAAGCAATCCTAGCCACAAAAAACGTTAACCAAAAAAGTCTAACCAAATTCCCGACTGCCAATGCATAACTCACCATGGTGCAGATAAACGACTTTTTTTCCACTGTCCCCCCCCTCAGAATCCCGATTTCTATTGTTCCCATTTCCCCTCCCGCCCTTCTTCCGCAGCCTATGCAAACCTAGAAGATATCCATCGCCAGTTTGGACAACATGCTCCTCAACAACCCATTCGCCTTTGTTCCAAATCTCACATATTTCAGTAAACCCATCCGCCTCCCTTACACGGGCGACAATATCCTTCTCCTGTTTAGACCTAGACACTGTGGTGTACTTTCTTGATGAGAAGTAATTAAACGACGTGCGTGATTTAGTGTAACAGAAATTGATGACCGACGCCGCTACAGATAAAACCCCGAGTTAGCGACCAACAAAGCCCAAAGAATGCATAAATGAATACTCACGCAATGCCAATGTAATAACCCGAATAATGCTTTCGAAGATAAGAAAGAAAAACGAAAATAGTAGAGCCAGGTACTCCATGCTACGAATAACGTCAGTCATTAATCTACTAACAAACCCAAGATTCAGCCAAGGCGCTACGAATAAAGCTCGGGACTTCAACTATCCGCTTATGAACTATAAAGCAAGGGGGAAACAAAAGACACTCCAAAGATGTGACGCCCCACGAGTGAAAGCTGAGAAATGAGTATCATATGGGGTAGGGATAATACAGATGGAGCCGGCCAACAAGAGGAACGGCCATAACTTCTACCCAGACTTCCCCCTTTGAAATGCCCGGCGATCCACCCCTAGTTACCGTAGCAGCGGGTCAGGGCCCAGAAAGGTTGGGTAACGTTGGACCTGTATCTGTAGGCTTTTTTTGAGCCTGAATGTTGAGATTAGCCGATGGTTCGAAAAGTTTGGAGGTGAGAGAAATACCGCACTCGTACAGCACTTGAGGCTCCTTCACCCACGGCTCAGCCGAATTTTCGCCGGATCGATAACACTGCCAACCGACACCAGACGTTTCACGCATCAAGTTACGGACACCAGCGATCCACCGAGTCTTTTTTTAGCTTTTTTTTTTTGCGTATCCCCTCAGCGATCGGGACTTGGACGCTGCGGTGATGTGAAGGTTTGGCGGAATTGTCTGTTGTCGCATGGGGTTTGTGGTTGCTGCCGCATTGCTCCATCCAAAGGCGCAGGGGGGCGTCAGCGCTGTGCCGATAAATTAGCTACGGTATAACACGTGAAATTTCTCTTTTTCCAAGTATTTGACGTAATCCCCGTCAACGGCAGGACAAAGTTGAGGAAGCCGACAGTACGAGTACGAGTACTCGAGCCACTCAGAGTAACTCGGCTTTGAAATGCGAACCATTTTTTGTGATTAATATTTTTATTGTCTGGGCACTGGATAGAGCACAAATGCCTGTTTTTGTGCTGCATATTTACTTGATAATCTTCTAAGTAAATAAACTCTGTTTATCGGTTTGCGGATCTAGGGCGCTCACGGTTACTATGTACTAGTACACGCTAGCTGAGCATTGGCCGAGGACTAATAACGCCAACTCGCTGTCCACTTGCTATCCCTTCGTTCGTTTTCAGGCACTCGCGCTAAGTGTGGGTGGTGGAAGCGATCAATGGTGAAGTAACTAAAGTGGGTAAAGTAAGAAATAATGGTGGCAACCATGATGTAAGTATCAAATGAGCAACTTGAAGGGTGACATGCGAAGAGTATCTACCACCAAAATCACTTTGAACCCTGAAGATATTTTGAGCTTTACAATGAGTGGAGAAGGGGAATCTCGAAACGAAACCTATGAGAGCAGTGAAGATGAGATTGAGTTTGAAGGAAGAGGTCGGGTGTTAGGAGGGTGTGACATTACCGATATTCAAGAGAATCCCGATCAAGCAGACCACGAGGATCCTGAAGGAGAGCAATTTGAAGGAAACGCTCCTGGACAGCTCGATTCCGAAGAACAAGACCAGCGAGTACATCAGCAACAACATGATCTTCCACCTGTTCCAAATTTCCAACCTTATAAACATCCTCAACCAATACATGATCGTATACCTCATCTTCCAGCACATTTTTCAACCCATTACAATCCCGTCCACAACCCTAATCCAAAGATACTTCGGCCATTGGACTATTTTATGCTTTTCTTCGATAATGATCAGTTTAATGAGCTTGCCTCTAATACCAATCATTATGCAACAGCAAAGGGAGCAGGGGAGGATGGTAGAAGAAGGTGGTATGCTGTTAAAGGTCCAGAGTTGATGATTTTCATTGGGATTATTATCTATATGGGGCTTTATCGATCGAGTACTGTGGCTGGTTACTGGCGAAAAGATGGACTTTCACCACTTCATAAGTATATTTCTCCTTTTATGAATTAATATCTTATAAATGTTGTCTAACAGGGGAGTACATAGAATATCTCGATATATGACACGCACACGATTCGAACAATTGAAACGATTTTTTCATATATCCCAGCCACTACCCAACCTACCACGAAATCGATGGTACCAGAAACTGGAACCCCTTTCTTCAAATCTTCAGCATCGCTATCGCCTTTACTGTACTCCTGCAACTGAGGTTGCAATTGATGAGATGATGATTAGATTTGTGGGTCGTTCAGTACATACTGTCAGAATGCCAAAAAAGCCTATCCCAGAAGGATATAAGGTGATAGCTCTCTGTGAGCATGGCTATACATATTCTTTTGTGTATACCTCCCGAACTGATCAATTCGCGCATCACGATTTGCCCTATCAGGGTGAAGATAATCTCCGACTCAGTCCTACTTCCCGAGCTTTTTTCCATTTGGCAACTTTTCTACCTTTCCAGGATCGAAGATTCATTTTATTTTGTGATAATTATTTCACAAATGTTCCCCTCTTTCAAGCTCTCCGCAATTTCCAAATTGCTGCATGTGGTACTGTTAGGCCAAATTCAGCTGAATATCCACGAGCCTTCAAAATTGACAAAAAAAAAGTTCTCTTACCATGGGGAACTGTCTCTGGGATTATACCTGATAATCGTCAAGTGCTTGCCTTCCTCTGGCAAGATAAAACACTTGTTCGCTTCCTGACAACCGCTTACGATATGCGACCTAATCCAGAGAATTTTACGATACGAGCACGGCGTCGACCTTACTGTCCCCAAACTCGTACTGCCTATCGTGATATGATAACCGAAGTTTGGGGTCGGCTGCCTGTACGAGAGTTAGCAGTACCAACTGCTACTGCAGATTATAATTTGTATATGGGTGGGGTTGATATAGCTGACCAGCGTCGGAGCTATTACTCTACCCAACTACGAGTTGTTCGGACTTGGATGCCAATATTTTTTTGGCTGTTGGATACTACGATTATCAACTCCTTTCTCCTTGCGAGTCAAACTATGAGTAGTGATCAAAACCCACAATGGAGTGTGCATAGCAAATTCCGAGAACGCCTTGCTTGGGATCTTGTTGAGCAAGGCTTCGAGCAGCTCAATCCTACGCACTCTCAGCAATTGCAGTCACTCTCTCCTCCACCTACACTAAAACCTCATGGTCGATATTGTGCAGGGATCACTCCTCCAGGAAATAATTCTCAAAGTTGTGCAAAGGGCTATGTTACCAAACATACAGCTCTACCAACTATGCGAAAAGATCCTGTTCGCCATAACCTTATCCGAAATGAAACTAAAAAAGCTCCTCAGTTGTGCTTTCTTTGTCGCTTCCTATCGAAATGTTCTCCAAATACTTCACAACACGATGCCTTCATTTCAGCTCCCAATCGCCCACATGGTAGAGTGCGAAGAACACATTTTATTTGTAATTATTGTTCTATTTCTGACGGTCAGATTTCTCTTTGCAAGGATTTTTGTTTTGACTTTTTTCATATCTGCAATTAATATCTAATAGCCGGTTCCCCTCCTATTTCGCGTTGCTCATAGTCGGGAAAAGCAAGTGTGACGCAAAGGCAAGTGTGACGCCCCAGTTTTTTTTTTTAATAGTAAAAAAACCTTGGCAAAAAGAACACCCAACTAAAAAAGAAAGCGAAGGACAAGCTCCTAGTCTGACCACTCAGCAGCAACCATCCAGCAAGAGGGGCACCAATTTTGATCCTGCCGTCATAGTGATTGTCCCTATACCTTTTCTGGCTTCCAGCCCATAGCAGCAATCACCTCCGCTCTTCGTTCAAGTTTCCGGCCTACTACAGCTGTCACTTCCCATCTCCATTCAGGGTTCCTGCCTCCACAAGCTCTCACCTGACCTCTTTATCAAGATCTCCTCCCTGGAGGCTGAGCAAGAATCACCTACGTACAGGTTCTAGTTCATAGTCCTTGGTAGCAAATACGGGCACCTTCACTCTGGATTCAGATTCCCTCTCAGCAGCAGAAATCACCATTATCACTGTTTTGGTCCTCGCCCTACGACTGCAATCTCCTTCGCCCTATATCAACCCCAATACTCACAATACCTTTACTTCAACAGCTCATTCGACTGCTCTACTAGCAACAGCTACCCTATCTTAGAGGATCAAATCCACTTACGATTATGCTAAGATGGAAATGAAGCAACGTTTAGACAGGGCAATGCAGTGGCTAGATCAAGAGCCCTGTGAGATGGCAAGTACTGCGGCTACAATGTTTAATGTCAAGCTATCCTCAATTAGGATGCGGCAGTTGCGTAAGCACCATCAACAACGGAATGCTCGGGGCACTTTTAATCGACACGGTGGCAATAATGTTATCCTAACAGAGGCCCAAGAGCTGGCTGTCCTTCGATTTTGCCAAGAACAATTTGAGATTGGACTTGGAGCTTCACCATCTATTATATTCGCTGCGATCTGTCACCTTCGTCAAAAGGAGAACCTGTATCCAGCTTCGCTTACCTGGTTCCATCAGTGGTTGAAAAAGAATCCTCTTCTACATACGATCAAGACAAAACCAATTGCTCATGCTGGTATTGGAACTCATAGCGAGGAGGATTTGAAAAGCTTTTTTCTTGAATATCAAAGTATCCTTACCAAATATGACATCAATCAAGCCAAATATATATTCAACATGGATGAATCTGGAGTCAGGATTGGATGTCCAACAGGCGAGATCGTTATTGTCCCTACAGAGGTAAAGGAGCTATATACTGCCAGCCCTGAAAACCGCCAGTCCCTCACAATTATGGAGACAATCTGTGCCGATGGAAGGCCCCCCCCTCCGCCAGTTATTATCTGTCCTGGAGAGAAAATTATGGAGAACTGGATCCATGACAACCTGACTGGAGCCGAGTTGATCGCAATTTCCCCAACTGGGTATACGAATGAGAAGATCGCTCTTACCTGGCTTGATCACTTTATCAAGCAGATTGATGCTGGTCCCAATCAGCATTGGCGGCTTCTACTTCTTGATGGTCATATCACCCATTGTAAGGATGACTTTATAATTAAATGTCATGAGAATCACATTGTGCCGTTCCAATTTCCCTCTCATCTTACCCATGTTCTACAGCCTCTCGATGTTGGCGTGTTTCGTCCCTGGAAGCACTATCACAATAAGGCAATTCACCATGCTCTACACTCCTTGGATATTGAGTATACTCTATGCTCCTTCTTTCGCGACCTAAGCTCCATCCGTGAGCAGACGTTTCAGCCTTATACAATCAAAAACTCTTTTCAAGAGTCAGGAATGTTTCCGGTTTCCTTCAAAGCGGGATTAAAGAAGATGCGCCATTACAATAAGGGCAAAGGTCCTGAAGTTGCGACTACCAATTCACCAAACAGTAATGGAGATCCAGGGACCCAAAGTGCAATTTCAGTTGAAGAAGGAGGAGAGTTAGAGCTTCCTGTTCTTCCTAGTACATACTTTGAGTGTCAAAGAGGAATGGGTGAATGGGTTGATCGAGCAGAAGCCTTTAGTCCATCCTCTAAGGACCGATTCAAACAGTGGGCAAAAGATACACAGGTATATCTGGCACAAGCTGAACTTCAGCAGGAATCCTACCAGAATGTGCAAACACGAATCGCGGAAGCTGCACAACGGAAAAGTAAATCCAGACGGGTGATCCAAAAAGGCGGTGTTATTACAGTTGAGTCTGCCAGACTTAGAAAGAAGGAAAAGGAGGAAAAGGAAAAGGCCCTAGCTATTAAGAAGGCTCAAAAGAATATTCAGATTGCTATCAACAAAGCCAAGGCATCTCTGAACCGTCGGGGGATTGCTGCTCGTAAGGCTGAAAAGGAACGGAAAAAGCAAGTAAAGATAATTCAGGCAGAGGGCGGCATTGTACCTGTGGAGCTTTTGGTTGTGATTCCTGATCCTGAAAAGCATCCAAGTCCTGAAGATCTTGAATCATTAGAGGCACCACCAGATCTATTGCAAGTCTTATTAATGTTACAGCCAAGATCAGCTGAAATTACAAGCGCAATTGATCCTCAACTGCTTACTTTCAATGATCATGAGGAAGACTATGAAATTTATACTGGGAGTATAAGTAGACAAGCTCAAGAGGAATCTCAAGGTCATGTTGTCAGAGATGGTTGTCAGAGCGCTGATGATTGTGAGGATTCAGCAGATGAAATGGATTCTGATTCTTGCATGTCTGAGTCAAATGACTCTATTACTAGAAATGCAGACTTTGTATATTTTTAAATTGAGACTATGTACTAGTTACTTACATGAAAATAGACCTTATGTCTTCTATTCTCTTACAAGCATCCAGGTTTACCAAGGTTATGGCCTTTCAATTGTAAGTACTAATATTTGGCTCAAAGTGTCTAGTACTCGCCATGCAACAAAAAAAAGTTGCAGTTGAAAATAATATTATGTAAGCCTATTAAAAAAAAAACTGGGGCGTCACACTTGCCTTTGCGTCACACTTGCTTTTCCCGACTATGAGCAACGCGAAATAGGAGGGGAACCGGCTATTATATTCCACTTGTCATATTTGAGAATTTAATATGCCCAATTTGCTCCTCTGAGCTAAATTGTTATTTGTATTTTCTGCACCAATCTCAATCGACTAAGCAATACAGACAACTTTGTTGGTACTTCTTTCTTATTTTTTAATCATTGTACTCCCATCCACTATTTTCATACAAGAGCTGTAATGATTACCAGTAGAACGATGGAGTGCAGTGAAGAAAAATAAGAAATATTTTCCCTAACATGATTGTATATATTTCTTCAGCCGTCCCGCTTCAAAGAATAACAGGATAAGTAAAGTAACACTAAGTTGGAATTTCTTCCCTATTTTCTATACACTATACTCCCATCCACTATTTTCATACAAGAGCTGTAATGATTACCAGTAGAACGATGGAGTATTGAGATAGAAAATAAGGAATAGTTCTCTGAACTTGTGGTGTTGTGTTTCTTGCTCTGCCTTCTTCAGAGATGAATTTAGGAAATGAGAATATTCCCCTTTAATACTACAGCCAACATTTTTCCGCCCACAAATACCTCTAATGACAGTCACTTCATCTAATCCTACAATTTACTATTAACCCTTCATCAGTTTCCTGCTCTCATCCACAGTATCAATAAAGCCCTATAAATATACTCAGGCACAAATTAAAGATCCGGAAAAAGTGACAAACAAAATGTATGGTTGCGACACACATATTTCCTGTCACTTTTTCAGGATCTTTAATTTGCACCTGAGTAATTTCAATCATACAATTTTACCATACCTGACTGTTGAATCAGTGTTTGTACCCCACCAACTTTGATTTATCTTGTGGTGTTGTGCATCGTTGCCCCTCTTGTCATAGCTGCTACCGATCATCCCATTAGTACGACGCTAAAAGTGCGTGAAATTCGGGAACGAACGAAGGGATGCTCTATCTTTTGGGTACCGTTAAGGAAACATAACGTGAACACCTAGGGAGGCACATTGAGTTAGATAGACAGATAGGAGCGGAGATATTTCGAGCTGCAGGTTCTGGGAAGGTGAGTTTTACATATAAACCGGTAGAACTCCGGCTCATCAAGGAAGGTATTGGATCAAGGTCTAAAGGCTAGCCCAGCCCGGAAACGTTTGGGACCAGGGCCTCGTATTGAATATTGGGTATATCGGAGTCGAGCTTGCACCGCTGCTGGGACTCTTCAGGTAGTGGTAGTTGCGATGCTTTTCGTATCCGGCGGCCAGCGGAAGCCTTGAGAGTTGAATAGTGGATGGTCTCCGGGAGTTCGACACCGACATGAATAATCAATTGATGACGGAAACTTGAAAACGGGGCAAAACATAATTCTCAGCTGGCACCAGAATCTGAAGGATATCACACCTCGGGACTGCCACGACTAAACGCCTCTTCATGGATAGACAGAAAGTCCCGGTTCTGGTGGCAGGTGGAATAGTACCTAATCCAAGGCAATTACCGGCCAAAGTTTGGGGGAACTGGTAGAGTATCATGTAAGGGGAGTCTGTTCCCTTTTGAGGAATACCAACGGGATACTTGTGCTACCGGGGCTTGTTGTCTCAGTGCCATGGAAATTCGAGATTACGCAGATGGCAAAAGCTCAATTCTTATTATTATACCGGCAGATGAGTACTGTACAGAGGAGAATTTGGGAATGTTTGGGGTTGGTGGGAATGTTTGGCTACCTATTTAGAATTAGTATATAAGATCCTTCTTTTCTTCCTTTTCGGGGCAGAGTATTACCACTATTCATCTGATACCTGAAGCACGTTCTCAGCGCATCGCTCATATTCGCTGTGGTAGGCGGCGAGAAGGGAGAAGAGAAAAAGCAACGTGGAAGGGTCGCTCTATTGGGGGGAGCTAAAGTTAGTATGGTAGCTTTATGAGAACCTTAGAAGAGGGGTACGCCAGCATCCCGCTGCGTACTTGTATTCTCATCGTGTATTCGGAATCCGGTTGCTATAAAAGCGCCGGAATGTGTGTTAGAATTATGTGAAATATCAAAGATTTGGCATGTTTAACACAGAGAGGACAATGTAGCTAACGGCAAAGTGAGGATAATGATGATTATGAAAATAGTGACAGCAACTGTGATGGTAGGATGAGGGAAGGTGTTCGTTCACATGGGGGGGGGGAGGCCTTGATACTGATTTTCTCAAGCACAGCGATAAATTTTAAAATGTGAGTTCATTCTCATATATTGGCTTAACCAGCTACTGGCATTGTTCACTGCAATCTCTCAAAGAGCACGAATACTATACTTTTTAATTATGGGTTTGTGATGGCTCTTCCAAAATGGGAGCCCAATATTGGCGTGGAGACACAAGTAGGTGAAAGTGACCTGTGTGTGAACTAAAAGGTAATAAAAGAGAACAAGCTTGGCTTGGTGAGAATAAATGATGTAACTAACAGTAACTACTACTAGTCATGTTTGGTATTAAGACATAAATCTTTGATATTACCCGATTCCGAATACGGGATGAAAATGCAAGTACTCGAGTACTCGTAGACCCCGCATCCTTGTGCTTCTTAAAATCGCTGCACACAGCCCGCGGCAATTTTAAAATTCAAAAGAATGAAAGGTGGTGCGGTGCGCAGATGGCCCGTCCCGAGTCATAACACCATCCTAGCCATAGTTCCATGGCTTTAGCAGAAGCAGAATGGTCCTACATTACGCATAGAATGGTTTAGCCAATCAAAACCTTGCTAATCGGGTAGCTCCGCTTTCGGTGCTGCAAGAGCGCACGGATTCAGGGAGCCTACTAACTAAATCCAGCGCAGTCTCTGCGTGCTCGTACAGTACTCGAGTAGGTTGCAAATGTGACTTCCCATTCTTGTATCGAAATAACCCCTAGGCGCATTCAGGCTGCACAGACACCAGTACCCTATCCTAGACCCTTCATGGACTGTCCTTTTTATTCAGATACCGTTATGACGTATCCCATATCTATTGGTGGCTTGGAGAGATATTGAATGTTGTGCGGGCGGGAGAATTGATTTTAGGGGTGAAGGTCTCGGTCCGCAGGCCGATTGCAGTATGACGGACAAAACTGCATCATGACAAAATGTCGCAGCCTGCTTTTGCTTGCTCCATCTACTAGTGTTCGAGATACGGATACGGATGTGACGGCGGGGTACTGGGAGCGCTGATAGGAGTGGAATCGTTGCTAATTGGCCACTCTTTCTACATTACCTTGAGTATTTAGTGCTGTATCATGTAATTTAGCTTTGGAGGCTTTTGTCGGGCAGGAGTGGCAGTGGCTTCCGGGGACAGCCGGTCTTTCGATTTCGATCGGCGACTACCTTGTTGAATACGGCATGTTTCGTAAAAGTCGGGTTCACGCGAGGGGCCTGCCAAATTGTCCTTCGCTGTTTGTTTGGAGTGTGGTGATTTGGGGGTCTTGGTGGCCTCTCGTTGGCTCGATCGCAATTAGGTTGGTCCCACTTTTAGGAAAGGATACGGTCCGTTCAAAAGACGAGCCTCAAACAACACCTAGATTCTAGAACAACATCCCAGCCGTAGCCGACGGGTTGTTGCGCTGAGGCACCAAGCTAGGAACCTATGTCACTTTTCAGAGGGGATATCTGCAAGTGCGCACAGCGGGGAGCCCTTTCTGAGGGCGTGGGGGAACCAACTCGCCCCATACTCCCTCCCACATACCTCTCGCAATCACCTCCCGCTTCCGCGACTCGGCCGATTCAATGGGTCCTCGACTCATAGACACAGCTTCTATATCTTAAACCGGGCCTACCATGTTCTCCCAGGTCGTACGAGCAAGCACTGTAGTTATGCACTGGGATAACCCAAGCTTGACCTGCAAGTGACAAGACGCGGATATGAAGCTTTTAGAATTGAGAATTCTTCCAGATACCGGCACGGTATCATTACTCTAACTTTCTTGTTGTGCTCAGTTTAAGAAATTGGGTGACGGCGCGACGGATGTGGCTGACCTCACTCAGCAACGGCGGCACGTGCCAACTGCCGCAGGCTAAGCCTACCCTTGTGGTGGGTGTGCGGCAAGGATGAGCCTGAGCTTGGCACAGATCATCGAAACCTTTTCTGGACCTTCGAGACTCAACCCTGAAATTAATCCATCGCAGAAGCAATGCCGTCCTCGTGCAAAGACATTCGTGAGATCCCCGAGATCCCCGAGATCCCCGCCTACGGCATGTCAGTTACTTGTTAGCTGACGGTTGGTGTCTCATAGGAGCGGCACTGGCCCAATGTCTTGAAAATTCTGACTGTGTGATGGTCTATCGCAACAAGCCGGCCGATTGTCTTCGGTCGCCACTGGTTGAATCGCTCCCAAACCGATGCCAACGGCTGAAGAAAGGCTACGGTGAATGCAAGTAAGCTTCGGAACTCAATCTTCATAAACAGAATCTTAATTCTAATGGTTGACGAGGCGGGGAATGGTTGATATGCGAAAACGATTTCGTGGAAACTACCCGGTTGCTCTCTCTGTGGAGAGTGAAGGGGGCGGCGGATCCCGTCAATTATACGGAGGGGGACCTGCGCTTGGTGGCCCTCCGTCTGGCACAAAGGTTGAGGGTGGGGAGAAGTGAAATTAGGGATGATGATTAACCTACGTTGTCGAAGCCTTTGAGTCAATATTCATGTAGGATATCGTTCTTTCACAGGCATGCCTGGGTGTGGGGCTTGGTTGGGCCACTCACTTTTGTATCAATAGCAGGCTTTAAGACGTTTAGATCGGAAGTTACGATATTGTAACTCGGGCTATCCTAGCGACAGCTCTGCTTATTAACACTACTCTGCGAAAAGGCTGCTGCGAACCATCTACTACTACATGCTAACTGCAAGAACCCTTAAGTTATCCACTTTTGTGAATGAATAATTGGGACCGCTCAGAGTTACCCTTCCAAGTACTACTAGCCTTGGAGATGTTTTGCTAACCCTTTGTTCCTATTATTTAGTAAAACAGACTGCGATAAAAGTCCACACTGTCTCCGGAGGCATTTCCGAGAACAGTTATCTGGGGGGCTCCCGCTGTGCCCCTAAGGTACAAGGAAGGGTGTGATAACTTTATGGGCGTGACTGTATAAGAGTTGAGCTATAGCTACCATTTTATGAGATCGTCAATGGCCTCGGGATTACGAAGTCGGCGCACTACCCAACTGGCACGGTACACCAATTTACAAGTAGGACAACTGCAAAGTGCAGCGGTTGGGGGTGTAGCTGTTTCCAGTGGAAATGATTGAGCCGTGCTGGAGCGATCCATACACAATTATCTGGTGGTGATGCAACGCTGCGTGAGGATTAGTAGACCCGGCTCCCCTCCAATCTTGTGGTTTCTGGATCGGTTCTCTCTTTCTGCTTCTAACATTGAGAAAAATACTGAGCTATATAGCTCTGTTGGTTTAAATTCGATTGCGTAATTTTTTCTTTTTTAGACCTTCAAGTGATACCGTTTCTCTCTGAGTAGCGCTACGTCTGGAAATCTCCCTGCTGTAGTTTATAATCCTGACGCAGGATGCTCCATGTTTCTTCAAGGAACTTCTAGGGTTCCCAGTGGGACGCCCCAATTGGTTATTGCCTATACCATCGACTAGCCAAGCTTTGGGATGAGCCAGTGGTGTGTTTACAGATTTTAACTTATAGCCTACACCTAGACACCTTTAGCTACTAATGCATTGGGTTGAAGTGCTGTCAGCTGGGGCATCGGATTGGGGGGGGGGGAAAGCAGAGTGTCTGCTCTTTACCGAACCGCGTTACTGTTAAAGACAGCAAGGTGCATTTCTGCACAAGTTTCAAGTGAGCAAAAAAGCCTGGGGGACTGTTACACAAGCCAATGATAGCTTGGTCCAACTGTGCGGGCGCGTGCAGTAACCAATGGATAAGAAATCTGCCCTGGCCGGGTTAGGACCCGTGCAGCGGGTATTATGTGACACAGGCGGAATTATGGGGCGTGAATTGCGAGTTCTGCCCACCGACATGCGCACGCCAGGCTCGGGGTATCGCGCTGTCTGAGATACATGGCGGGTACACATGACTGCACACTTCTGCTCCTTTTTCAAGTCCCGATGAGAGGTATTTATCCCATCAGGGTCTCTTTTTTCTGTTGCCATCTCTGGAGCTTGTATGTATTCGATAAACAGAAAACACGAACTTTCTCTGCCTCGAATAACTGGATTCTGCTCGGCGACTATGGGTACGGTGTGAACCTTGACTCAAAAAAGAGAAGGAAAGGAAGGAAGGAGGGAAAAGAAAAAAAAGTCACCCACAGTGCGGCCCAAGGAACCCGATACAGATGTGAGTGAGGTCGGTCGAGAAGCGTCGTATCCCGACTAAAATTTGCAAACTCCTGAAGAACACAGTTTAGGATCGTCCTCCCGTGTCGAAGAATTGGTATGCCACTGGAATCCACAAAACCTTAAATTCCCTGCAGGTGCAGAACACCTCAGACATCCATAACAATTACCTGTGATTAGCTCCACCTGTTTGTTTTTGCGATACCAGGAACCAGCTCCTTGGGTCCTTCGGGTGCCTCCCGCCTGCCAACCTTAATCTCTGCCTTGACGTTACGTGGAAGAGCCACGACGGGGGCGCGTGCACACCCGCAATCCCCGTCATCCCGTTGTCAGAAACCCTACAGCCCTCGCTTCCCTCGTTTCCTCGTTTCCTTCATTTCCTCCATTTCCCTCATTTCTCTCATTTCCCTTCTTCCCTCCCTCCCTCCACCCTCCTATCCCCCGCCTATCCCCTCCTCGTCTCACCATCTCCACACCTTTTCTCACCCTCTCTTCTCCCATCTCTCTCACCGCCTCATATTCTCTCCCCCATCACTTCTACTTCTATTTGCCATCTTGACTCTCACTTATACCTTCCCCACCACTCCTTAAACCTCCCTTCATCCTCCCCTCTGAATTGGCAATCTTACTCCCCTTCTCAATCACCAATCCTCACTCCGTCTGCTCCACTTCATCCATCATTATCCATCCTCCCCTTACCCTTTTTCCTCTGATAAATATTTCTGAAAGAGGTTTTTCTGGCATTTCACACCCTCTCCATCTCCGGTTATCATACAAAACTTGCCACAATGCATGACCTTGGCCCTATGGAAGGTAGGAACTTTCCCCCACACCACACCCCCATTTTTCAACTAGCTTAGGCTTGCCCTGTTTGTTTTTTGCTTTGTTTTTTGCTTTTTTCCTCTCCATATATGTGTATGTATAGATCTCTCTCTCTTTTTTCCCTGCTATTGCTCGTTTCCAGATGTGAGCGGCCTCGGATCCCAACTCTTGTTACTATCATCTGTATGGTGGGGCAGTCTTCCCTGTTGTGCTTTTGAGTTGGCGGCCACTGCTTTAGCTCTCACTTTTTTTCTGTTATCAATCACAGTCTTTCACTCGCTTGTCCGTTGCCATGCTAACGCGATAACTTTTTTAATGGATCTAACTTTTTTCTGGGAATTCTAGTTATGGACTCCCACGCTAGGATTGGGTCTACTGAAGTCGAGGATAGTATCGCTGTGGCTCAGCCTACCACCTCAGTTCTCCCCCTGTCGCCAGCTGGCGCGTCGTCATCGTCGCCACTCTCGTCTGTTCCCTCTTGTCTAAGCTCCCCAGTCTATGTGAAGACTGAGGATGATGAAGGTGAGCTAGAAGCAGGTCGTACTGAAGGTACTTTTGTAGCTTCTTCTACGCCACCTAAAATCAATCGCCGTAAGGTTGATGTGTGTGCGGTTCCTGATATCGTGGCTATATTGCGAGTGATAGACACAAGCTCTGACGTGCAGGAAATCGCCAGTCGGCGTGTATCTAAGCGGATTCAGGATGCGGCATTGAAGAGTTCCCGTATCGGAGCTTCATCAAAAGCACCCCCACCTTCCACAAAGCGTAGACGGAAATGCACCATGAAACATACCGTGAAGCTTGAGGAAGCCGGGCACAATTCGGGGTCACTTGATATTTCAAAAGGTGCCGAAACGTTTTCTTTAGGTGTTGGTAATGGCGTACGGGATGTTCCATTGGCATCTAACAGAGATGCCCCAGCTCTTTCGGGATCAACATTGAAGAGGAAGTATGGGGAAGAAGGGCAGAACTTAGAGGATCTTTCCATTACAGGCTCAGCCCGCACTGTTGCTGCAACAAAAACTGGGCTTGATCGTGCCCGGGCAAAGTCTTTGCCATTTGGATGCGTTGACGGGCCCGGTACGAGTCATACTGGAGCGGAGGTAGCTCGGTGTCGTTCTATGGATAAAGATCCCGGCGGGCTGGGGCCGCTTACAGAACATGGTATGGCCGGGAAAGATACAATGTATGTAGAAACTGGACAGAGGCACCGAAAACCCGCCACGAAGTCTGCAAGACGGAAACTCGGCAGAGGCAAATATTCGTCAATAACTAATGAAGCCGGAGGTGATGAGTCCTCGGCTTCCAATGATTTCCTTAATTCCTCTCATGACTCGGAATCTACTCTGTATACAGATGCTGAAGATGAGGATTATGAGGGATGCGCGGAGGATGAAGGATCTTCGTCGCGTGCAGGTAACGTTCTTCCCTATGAGGGTCTTAATTCAAAGATCCCTGGTGTCGATCGATTTGCAACTCACGAATTAAAAGGTTCCCCGAAACTCTCTGGCGGGGATAGTTCGAAGAAACAAAAACTCATTATCAGCCAATCTCCAGGGCTCTCGATAATAAAAGCTCCCGAGGAGTCCGGCGGACTAGGTGTTCGTGATCCGCGCGTCAACAAAGATGCATTCTGGCTGGTCGACGGTATTTTATGTACCCCTGTTGGGTGCAACTTGTGGGTTTCTTTTTAATCCCACTTTATGCTATCTTGTTTCCACCCTAACCCTTGAGAAATGCTTATAGTTGCCATACTAGCCACGCTTTTTGTGATCGGGCTCAACCTTGCGGTAGGTGTAAGCGTGGTGGCTATGAGTGTAAAAGGGAGACTGGGTGGAATCCAGCTAGACCTAAGCAACAACGCCACAAACAAAGAGACCCCGATACCCGAACACCAGAAGCATCTCCAAATGGGGGATTGGAAAATTTGTCCCTCAAAAGTATACCTGTCAAAGGGAGAGGGAGGCCAAGGAAACCTGATGTCAAAAGTGAGATCATAAGTGAGATCAAGGAGACGAAGAAGGTGAAAAACCTGCTTTGGAGCTTAATAGATTTCCAAAAGGACAAGCCTCCAGGTATTTGCAAACCAGAAGTATGGTGTGAGGTAGGGTCTCCTCCCTCTCGCTAGCAAAATTTAACCCTCTGTAACAATGGTGAATAGACTCGTCAAGAGCTCTGTGAGAGTTTGCCCTACTACAGGAGCTATCAAGCAGGTTGCTATGGCCATGATGGCTTGATGCATGGGTACTTGCTTGATGGTTTTGCATCTCCGAGGGACTACATTAGCTCTAAAGTAGTCATTTCACACAGGCATGCTCAAACGGGAATCACTTCAAATTTTGGACGGTTTCTAACATGTTTATACAGTGGTGGAAAATCGGGGACTGACGAGAGCGGTCAACGGAGACTACTCGCCGATCAGACCATCGGCGACAACACCATCAAATGCCTAATCAAAAACATGAATCATAAGTGGCCGTTGGTTTTAATAATGGGTATTAGCTACGCCGGCCCCAACCCCCCCCCCTTTAGGTCGTTGGATCTAACACTAAACATAGGCAATCAATGTACGAACTCTCCGTCGAGGGTCCCTCACAGATACTGCGTGATGGATTGGTTCAAGGTGACTGCGGCCTGGGCTGAGAAAGATCCACTCAGCCAATGCACTCGGTGGAAGTTTCGGTTTGAAAAGCTAAACACCAATTCTGATGGCTGGTGGGCCGCCACTCCATCTGAGGAGCCGGACCCTCCCCAGGAGATGGCCAAATCTAACTGCTTAAGCTGCGAGAGGGAAAGCCCCCAAGTTTATAAACAGGGTTGGGCTTGTCTCAATCCCAATTGCAACAGCTTTTGGAAGGTAGGTCATGCAACATAACTCACTGATCTATTAATTTTAACTAAGAATAATATTAATCTAGCTTAATAATGCCGATATGCCCACTGAACTCACCTACACTGAAAACTTCTTGAGTTGCCGTACTCCGTGGCCTGAGGATTTCCTGCAGCCTCCCAATTCATTGGCACCACCTTTGGATACCGAACTCACTGCCCATGTAGAGAGTGGGGGCGTTTCGCGACCTTTCTGGAAAGGAATGTGTTGCCCTAAATGTGGGCGTTTGAGTTGTAGAGAACTTTGGGCTGGATGGCTTTGCCCGACATGTGGATTCTCTTATGATCCACCTCGCGCCATCTTTGATGCTGCACGTCTTGCAGATCCTCACCGGCCTGTCTACACTGGGCCAGCCATTCCAAGCAATCACCATAACGAAGAGATAGCCTCAAAGAGGTTTGTCAGAGATGGGATGACGGTAGTCCAGTATCAGCTGGGAGATTGCGGCACCGTCACACATATTCTGGCTAACAAGGTGAGCAACTCAGGGCCTGAGGATGCCAACTGGCTACTGGAAAATTATCAAAGCCTCAATATGCCGTTTAGGCGATTTCCCATGAAGTGCCATCACTGTAAGCAAAACCCCTTTGATTCCTGGGATATACAAAAATATTAATATGCGAACAATCGAAACAGCTCAAGGAAGATTACTCACCCAGCAGTTTATGTACAATTGCGGTGCCCCCTACAAATTTATCGTCGATGTAAACAGCCTCCCTTTCGAGGACTCACCCCCTGTCGTCCTAAAGGCTCTGCACCTGATCCACCAGCGGGCCCGGTTGATCCACCCTGAGGCGCAATTTAACGAGGTTCTCAACGTGGGATACTTTGAAAAACAAAAAATGGATGTCAGTAATGATCATCCCTTTTCTCCAAATGCTACATTTTGAACTAATTTTAAAATTCTACAGTACCACGACGACGGTGAAGAAGGCCTTGGAGAAACAGTAGCCTCTATCTCTCTTGGTGGTTCTGCAAGAATGAAATTTCGTGTGAAATCCAAGTACAAGGATGATCGTCACTGTTGGACAACTGAGCCTGAGAAGCATTCCCAAGACGCTGGGTCCGGAAATAGCATTTGCAATGACGAGAATATGGAGGATGAAGAGGAGGAAGATCCTGGAGAGCCGGCAGCGGGTCTTCAAACAAATGCATCCTCTATGCGTGCTAAGGGAAGGTCTAATAAAGCCATGCTGGATTTGTGTCTCAATCATGGCGATGTTATGGTGATGAAAGGGGCAGGAATTCAGACCCACTGGGAGGCAAGTTTTGCTTAATCTCTTGTCCGCCTTAAGACTAAAGACTAACTTTTTATACTCTTTTTTTCTCTTGATATTTTTTTAGCATACTGTTGTCCCCACAGGATTATTCAGAATTGCTGCCACCGCAAGATATATAGCTCACAGCACACCAGGGAGTGTTCCAGAGAAACAACCAACAGCAAGAACTGAGAGAGATGGTGATGATTCAACTTTACCTCTTACTGACTCCAAGCCTGTTAAGGCGGAGGGCTCCACAACGAATGTTGACGATTCACAAACAATCTCAATCAATGGGCTCAGTGAGCCCGATCAGCCTGGTGTAGCCGGTGAGAAACCTGGTTTTTCTCAAAGTGTGGTTGACCTCCACGGGCCAGGGTTTACCACGTCTCCATCTACAACTGTATCCCAGGTTTTTTCACCAATTCCTACTGTTCTGCCTACTTGCAGAGACTCCCCTGAGCTGGATACTTACACACAATATGGGGTATCACCTCGCCTATCTTTCGCCCAAAATATGTCTATGCTCACAAAACATGTTCCTCCTTTGGAAACAACCACTCCCCGCACACGTTCTGATCAACAAGTACAGTTAAATCCCTATCCTAATGATATGGGACTTCCGTACACTCCCCTATCCATCAACCAACCTGGTAGCTATTCCAGGTTTTCTCCCCACGGGTTTCCGAATTACCCGGCTCCATACTACCCCCCAACACCCCATATCCAAACCACACCTTCATACCGCCCCAACCCTTACCGTCAGGGATTGACAGGGGATAATGGAAGCCCCTTCGTGGCCCAATCACCGCTTGGAGAACAGACCCCACCGAGGCATTCCTCCGGTGGCTATACTTCGTACGACTACCACGGCGCCTCAGAAAAAACGAATAATCTCCAAAACACTGTCAACATCGCCTCTCAGAGATCCAATGTTCACCATAGCGTTTTCTCTGGCAGCGTTCTGGAGGCAGATGGGTTTCAAAATACTCTCACCAGCAACAGGGTCCAGATGCATCTATCCAATACATCTGATCGCTTTCAAAGCTACAACAGTAACGACAGGACTGAAAATCCGGCACCTAACCCCACAAACACCTTCACCACCAGTAACGATAATAAAAGATACCCCTGGCGGTATTAGGGGATGTGGCAAGTGAATATCTGGCAAGAAGTTTCAGGTGCCTTTGAGTGGTAGTGATATAGGGACCGTTCATGGTAAAAAAAAGCCTCTTTCCTCATTCGTTGATTTCTATTGATACAAAAGGTCATCCTTCTCATTGCTTTCATGTCGTTTCACGCTCTTTTTCTTCCCCATCCCATGCCTTTGATCAGCTACGCTGTTCCTATCATACTGGGTGGATTCAGGATGTTTGGCTTAGGGTCCGTTTGGCAAAAATGCGACCGTTCCGTTGAGCGACCGTTTCTGCTGTGAAAACCGCATTCCCTCTATTTTGAAACGGAAGGAAAAGGGCCATTTGTATGGGGGAACGGAACGGAACCGTTGTATCCAAACAAGCCCTTAAGATTTCGCATGACCGGTTGCTCATTCAGGTAAACTTTTGCTGAGCTTTTATGTTGCTCTTTTGTTTACATTTCATATGATGATTGCTTCCTATTTCCATATTAAAGGGATTTCGCTAGTACCTAGGGGGGCGAAGGTTCCGTGAAGTCTATTTCTGTTTTTCTATTGATGATTGCTTCTAAATTCTATGCTGAACACGTTTCATTGATGTAGTGTGGGGGGAGTTTGGGTGGGCTCAGGCGGATATACCCTGCTAGATGGTTATGTTCTTTAACTCAATGAATATTCACAAAATTTGTGCAAATAAATCCCAGCCCGATAGCCCAGTCGTGATATGCACCTCTACGAGTCTAGACGCATATACCATAAACGCATAGGCAACTGATTATCGCAGTCCGTGGCAGAAAAAATTTCGGCGCTACTATTACACTTCCCGCAAGCAAACCCAGCAAAAACATTGATACTTAAATAATCAGCTACCAAACCGCCAAACCCTAGAACTTAATCCTCATAGTGTTCAGATAATACAGGGCCCCTAAACTATTTATTACCATTCTCCCCCACCGAGTCCACGACAAAGCTCCCCTGGACCTGTTATCTCTTAGTTAGACTTCCCGTCCATCCCGATTCACCCTATTCTCCGCTCCTAAACTCGACGATTGGAGAGCGGCGGAAGGACCCAGCTCAGAAAATCTTGCCTGGAGCCTGCTTGGGCACAAAACGGGTCGCTTCGCTTGATTTACCCTCTTTGTCGTCATGGTTTGTCACTCGGCGATGTGTTGCGGTACTCTGGGGGTGATGAATGCTGAGGCGGTCCAACGCGTCCTTGGGCATGGAATAGCAAGCCGATGTAGTTCCTGATGCGAGTGTTGGAAGTTTAGGGGGTGGGGGTGTTGTGTCTGTTGGGTATTTTCATTTTTTAATATTTCTTCTGGAAGGGAGAGATGGGTTGGGTGGGTAAAAATCCCCAGATGGGTTCATGCTAATTCCACCGAGGGAACGACTGCTTATTATCCTGTTGGCTGATTGATCCTGAATTTTATACATGTTCTTTTTTTTTTTTTGTTCGAGGGGAAACTTAAGCTCAACTGTATTACATTACCAGTGAAAGTGCATTAGGTCCGCTACGCTATAGGAGCAGACACGCCCCTTGAGAGGAAGAGGAATTACAAAACACCGGACACTGATCACTGAGAGCTATACCTAGAGAATCCTTTCCTGTGCCAACGAATAGCCACACCGGGGATACTAGCCGCGGAGTACTATCATCAGATATAGATGTCATTTTTCCAAAGATAAAGTATCAAGCGCCTGAAATGTCTAATTTTCAGAGAAGGAGTTTAAAATATCAAGAAGAAAGAGCACTCTCGGCCAGTTCCTATGGTCTAATGGCCCAGGAGACTGGTCGGCTAATTTGAAAACAGGGACCATCGTGAGTTGGAATCCGGGGGACAGTGGAGTAGTCGAGCATTATTATATATAAAAAATGCTCGGCGAACCACTTTTTTGATGGGGGCGTAGGCCTTGGGCTGTTGATGATGCCCTGAGGTCAATTTTTGGGTATAGCTCACTTGACTTGCAGGTCTCCCACTGGATTTTTGAATTTTGAAAGAAAAGGTGTGGTTTCTTAGGTTGTAGCGTGTAGACAAGGTCTAATGAAAACGGAAGGGTGAATCCATTTTCCACTCCAAGCTTTCGTTAGTTCCCCCTAGCCTCTCAATCTAGTTTGCTCCTGCACATCTGTGCCTCCTTCCCCCTTTCTTCTCCCCCCCCCCCCAGACTACTTTGGGAATCATATCTAGGCGACCAGCCGTAGGCGAATCTAATACTCTGTCACCACTCCCCCTTGACTCTATTTCGAAAGCGCTTCCACCGCATGCACCACCAAAATCCCAGAAAATCCCCGGACCTGTGCCACCCTCGCCTCCTGGGGTGAGAACCTTCAGCTATGGTAGCCTTACCCACCCGCCTATTGTTTCCCTTCAAGGGCAGGATAGTAGAAGCGCGACGGTGAACAACCCTCCACCCTTGTAACAAGGCTCAAACTTTCTCCGTAGCGGATGGCGATCGAATGATATCTGATGATTTTCTGGTCCACAGTTGATTATGGCACGTCAAATTTTACTAAACCAATCTATACATCAGTATTTGTAACAGATAACTGGGCGTCTAAACATTGGCCAGGGCTCGTATTTTAGGGGTTTATTCATTATATGCGTTCGCTGGCTTAAGAGGTCATGTCTATCCGCTAGGCGGCACCCCTGGTCATCCAGGCGAGTGGTCCAAATAAGAAAATTTCCACTAGTTTACTTTGGCGAGCTATAGCAACTATGCTAGCCACCGCTCGTTTCCTCATACAAAACTCACTAATTAGCAGCTGTCCAGGTGGGGAGTATCCGGGGGGCTGGGAGGCAGCCCACTTGCGAGCTTCTTGTGCTGGTTATATAAGAGAGTTGGTACAGGGTAACTAATATCCACCGCTAACCGAGATCACATCTTGTAATACCCTCCATAGGGCCGAAAGATTCCTTACTGTCCGTATCTACTAAGAGTTACCCTTGCTGATTTATACAAAAAAACGTTCACACCAAATCACTCGTCTAATGGCCTCTTCAGGATGTTGGAAGTATTACCCTAATGTGATGATAGGTACGGATCCGTTCGGCCAGTTTCAAGGCCACTTGGGACATGAGGATCTAGGTAATGGCAGCGGTCGTATTGATGTATATCCATACTACACATTGCTATAAGTACGGCAGTCTCAGGCGCGTCTACAGACGAGCAAGGAAGACAGCAACTCTCTCTCTCTCCCCTCTACTGATCAGCCCCATTACTTTCCACTTCAACTCCGGCCTCTTCGGTGTGACCTCCGACACAGGACATCACCTAGTAGGTACTCTCTCCAACGCCGGAACACAATCATGTAGGTCTCCTATCTCCTTGCACACTAGGGGCTCGTATGAAAGTGTCGAACGATCAACATTCTATCCCGAACAGCACAACATAGTGGTTCTTATGCGACAACCCGCCAGCCGGTCTCAAAAGGGACCCCTCCTTCAGAAGGGTGGAGGACTCCAAACGCCGGGGTTTTGCATGAACTATGTGCCAGTTACCTCATCTCGCATCCTGTGCTCCCCCCTCCCCCTTAGTACCCGCACGGCACCTACCACGCTGCCCAGTAACCCAAAAGTGACCAACACGAGAGATTCGTAGAACCACTAAAAGCCAATCATATAGAAACAATAGCATGTAATATCCCAAGCGGTGTTGTGATTACAGATCTAGAAACAGCCATGCCCGAAACGGCTATCGGGGGTCCAATTTTGTGACAGAGTGAGAGACTATGAGGATGTAATCAAGTGATTGGTTTCTCCCCATAATATCAAGTAACTAATCTTTTCATGTCAGAGCCCCTGTCCGTCAAGGGGCCGTTCCCTTCTTTTCCCTGCATTCTATCGTTTTTTTATCTATTTTCCCTCAAGGTTGTATAACACCCCGGTATAATTCTCCCCGCACATCATACCCCAAATGTTCATCCGATTATGACAGGGCAGCCACGGCCAGCAGCTAGGGTTTAGAACTTTGCGATTAAAGAAACAAGAGGGAAATAACAAGCGCATATGTAAACGGTTGAAAGCCCTCCATTAGGGGATAGTGAGGGAGGAGCGTAAACTCACCCCATGCCCAAGTACTGTACTCCACCATGCCTCTACCTGCTTAGAGCCGAGAAGCCACTAGAGCAGACGAATCGCCAAAGTCCCCTCGTCTCCCAATGACATTGCATGCGAGGCTTCTTTAGTCCCCGTCGCTTCCAGTGTAACCAGCCCTCTCGGAGCTCTTGCCCGACAACCACGACATCTCTCACGAGACTTCCCTTGGGAGGCTAAATGGCCAATTATATCCTGAATAGTGTCGTATGAGTACAGTGCTTTGTACTGTATGTACCCCTGGGCCAGCATTTGGCATGCAAGGTTACAGCAAAGCGCTTATGTACCCCGCGATATGAGAGCACCCCCCCCCCCTCCCCTCCGAATTCACATGGATCCATTGGAGGAAACTCCCTCCCTGTCTCTTCCCTCTCTCTGGCAGTCCGATTACGTATTTTCTGCGTACATACTGCGCTCCAGTTGTGGGAAAAACGGACTATCGCAAGAACTAGAATAATAATTGAGAATCCCGCTAGGACGTTAGAGTTGCCTCTCCTAGAAAGGCCCGTTGATCTATTTTTCTTTCTATTTATTTGTCTCAATTGGGGGCCGAGAAAGAGAATTATTATTTTTTGCCGCGTTTTCTCCCTTTTATTCCAAAGGGGGAAATTCTGGACGTCCTAATGAGCATCCATTCTCAATTACTCCAGCGAAAGAGAAAAAAAGGATAACTTCGGAAAATTCCGAAAAGGTAAAGCTCGGGAAAAAATGAAAAAGGAAAAAAGGAAAAAAAAGGAAAGAAAGAAAGAAAGAAAAGAGTTATTCTTGGCATTGTGGTTTGCCTCTTTCTTTGATTTTTTCAGTCCTAAAATGCTGGCGGTTATTGACTCACCACGCGAGATATGTATTCGCCCGTGGCGAGGTGCAGGAATTTTATGATAGAACATTGGTCCTATTCACGAACATGCTGTTCCGCCGTTCGTGGGGCTTCTGGGAGTGCTTCAATTGGACCGGGTGGGAACTGGCTTCCTCACCAAAACGAAAACGTCAAGGGCAGCAGATTGGGCAGGGCTCTTTCTGGTGTACCCTGCAAAGTAGATTGAGTGGGTCATCTGTCCACCAGCAGATATTGGTTTGAAGATCCCCCAATCCCCCCCCCCCTAGCTGCAACTCAGGTCTGAGTTTTGCGTCCCGCTGAGGGAGAATCTTCTGCAGCTACAACAACTGATTGCAGCCTCCGAGAAGGGAATCCTTGGATTGAACATTGAAATTACCCTCAAGCTGAGCTCCCAAATTCCCAGTTTCGGAGGCCCCGGAAAGTGATTTCCCTCCCTTTCTCCCTCACCGCCACCGCCGCCCCCATCTACTCGTACCTAATCAAGACAGCACGACCCCAGATTGGCTAACAGGACGCTGGATGGATGGGCCAGATTGCCGAACCATGGGATTCCTGGGACGTCTCAGATCATTTCGGGTAGGTTAAAAATCCAATGGGGGCGCTGAGGTGTTTACGCTGCGATACCGCGCCCTTCGTACTCGACACTTAACTTAGCAGAACAGCAGTCAGAAAAACGAAGGGGTAATGGACAAGGGTAAAAAAGCCCTCCTCATGCCTAATCATCTCCCTTCCTTTCTAAGAAATTGGCGACTAAGGAATAACAGCTTATCGGGCAAGCGGCGGGCCCGCGGGTCTGGATCATGTCTATCACGAGCTTAGACCCACACAAGAGTTGATCATTCCTATTCTTGCGCATTATAGAGTAAACATTACCGCATATCTTACTCCTCCTCCTCCAACTCCTCCAGCTCCTCCTCCTACAGCTCCTACAGCTCCTCCTATTTCTGAGCCTAATTGTCGACGCAGTAAGGTCCGTGCGACTGAGAAAAAAAAAACAGCCTCAAAAACGGTACTCTACTTAGATATCCCACCGACCGTATGCACTGTACGAGTAGTCGCAAGAGCACGACACCGCACACCATTGTAGAAGTAACGCAGCCCCCCTTCCTCAAAACATGAAATAAGCAAAGAAGAAAAAGAAAGTACTTGTATGTATATGTACCCCAACTACTAGTCTATGTACCAAGCGCAGCGAGCAGATGGCCCCATTCTACCCCTTAAACAAGGCCATGGCACATTCTTTATACAAAAGTCCTTTTTAAAAAAAAAGGGAAAAAGAACAAGAAAAAGAAAGCAAGAAAAAAAGCCACCCGCCTGATGGTAGTTCAAACAAGCACCTTTTCCACATCAGTTGCTCCAATTCTTCATTTCTAGTACCGGTATCCCCGCGGTACTATAACAGCAGCCTAAGCCATTCCCCGGTGAATCTTGAGTACCATGGACAACTTTCCCTACTTTTCCTTTCTTTTTTTGTCCCTCCCCCGCCAGCCACTACGGGACGTATGGGGAAAGTATATCATTCATCCATTTACACTAGAGTACTGCACAGTACAGTAGAGGACAGGACAGTACTCCACCACCCACCACCCTCCTCCGCACTGCAGCAAATATGATCGTCGAGATATCAAACGACCTCCCCCCCCCCCAACCGCACTTTGCGGTTGTGTTCTGTCCATCCCCGCCACCACCACCACTAGCCAACTGAACATCATGCACTTTGGGGAAGAAAAAAAGCGCCCGGCGACAATAGCGGCTACGCACCTATGTATGTATGTCCGAGCATATGTATAATACATGTTCACGTATCCATAGTATTATATGTACACCTTTGCGGAATCTAGACGAGAATTTGATACCTGAGGTGCTGTTGTTGTTGTCGCCTTCGTCGCAAAGAAGGTGTTTTTTTTTTTGAAGCTGGGGCGCAGTGCAGTGCAGTTCACATTGAAATGCAGCGCAGGATATCACGAACACCCGTTTTCCTCTTTTCCTCTTTTCCTCTTTTCCTCTTTCTTCCTTTCTTTCTTCTTCCTTTAGGTAACGTTCAGTGCAATGCAGTACAGTAACTCTACAGCGAGGACTGAGTTGTTCGTGCAAATGGGGCGGACGGGACGGTTCACGCCAGCGGGGGGAGAACGAAGGAAGGAAGGAATGAAGGAGCTCTCTTGTGCTTAACGCAGAATTATCCGTCTGTCTATCTGTCTATCAAGCGGTGTTTCACGAATGAATCTCATATGCTCGGTTGTGGGGGAGGGTTTTGCTTTCGCCCTGAAGCGAGGTGGGATGTTCTCTCATAGGTGAGAGTGAGAGACAGGTAGACCCCGAGGATTGATGATTGGAGGTCATGCCATGAGAGCGGTATCTTAGTTCTCTTTCTCCATTCCTTTCACCCCGCCCCAAGACTCGAGAAGTAGAGCAGAGTTTACAGTAAACTAGCACGACATCCACCACTCCGGAAAAGAACCTCCCCCGAAAGACCCCGAACCAAGAACCAGTGAATCCCAAAGTATCCTGCTACACTGCCACAAGCTATACATCCAAGTAGAACCAAACTCTCAAAGCCGGAAACCCCATCATGCAAGTAGGCTTTATAATAAATTATTACTTACTATTATTATTACTATCACCATACACACCACCACCACCATCACACTCCCTCAACAATCAATCATTTCCCCATCTCACCCGCACAAAAGCCCGGAACTTAACAGTAACCACTTTTGAACCATTTACCCATTGCCATTTTACAAAAAAAAACTAAAAAAAACTCCGCGGACCCAGTTTGATTCCATCCCCACTCTATCCTCCCCCCCCCCTACTTCACATATCCGCTTCTTTTCATTTCTTGCCTTGCATTAGCGATCGTACCCAAGATCTTCCCTCCCTCCCTCCCTCCCATCTTCAGCCCCTCTAGTTCGTCCGTTTCTACCAATCCCTCCAGCCAACTCCCCGAGTGAGAATTTGTGATCGCGAGATGGTCATCTACTTTAGCCCCTAAGCCCCGTTCGCCGCGGGGCCTGAGCCAGGTAAACCAAAAGAGTACGTGAAGAAGGTGAAAAGGAGTGCGATACCGAGAATTATGCCCGGCGTAGTCGGAGGAAACGAAGAAAGTACAGTATTATACAGTAAGGGGGGAAACGTAAAAAGTAATAAAAAAAAGTATAATATAAAAAAACACGGGGTAAGTGGACCGTGGTAAAGGATGCTTCGCGCAATGGGATGGCTAGATAACCGAAAGCGTGGGGATAATAAGAGTTGGTATCGTATTGGCTTCCTTTGTATGGACCAACCTAAGTCTATTTTGTTTTTTATCAATTTATTTCTCCCTCCCTCCCTATTCCTTGTCCTTTTTAGACGGATGGCCATGCGAAACGAAAGCGGATATTTGTCCAGTGTATACCGCGCTTGTAGGGATATCTTCCCCCACGCGGTTTGTACTGTGGGTCACCAGCCCATGTGGGAGAAGGGGGGACCCTGAATGAGTTTCTGGTGAGGGGTGTGTGTATGGTGCAATACTGGAGGTACTATAGCGTGGTCAAAGGAAGTTTATGCTATCGTGCTGGATTTGCTATAGCTAATCACACACATTCTCTCTTTTTTAACCTCAAGATTATTTGTTGAATCTGTTTTTGTCCAGTTTAGTCTACTTTGTACCATCCCCACCCTGCCATACTATATACCTACAGTAAGTATAATTGACGCCTTAACTTGGACTTTTCCCTCAACGAGCACTCGACCAATCCATAACCCCGCCTAAACAAACCAAACCAGGCTGAGCCCGGGTGGCCGATTCCCCACTCGTCCATTTGCCAGTCTAGTCTAGTCTAGCCTATCCCAGCCCGTCTCAGCCCGGAGGATGAATGTCGAACGGGCCCCTCTGAGGGATTTTGAAGCTGGGCGAAAGAAAGGAAAGAAAGAAAGAAAGAAAGACAAAAAAGAGAGGAGTGAACGAGTGAGTGAGTGAATTCCGTTTGTATAATAGCCATCACAACTCATCATCAACCACGGATCAAACTCGTCGAGAACGAAATCGCCTTCTGGCTTAGCTTAGCTTGGTTCGACTTCCCCCTTTCCCCCCCCCCCTCTCCTCATCAACTGGAGGAGGAGCGGTAGGTAGCACTAGCTGGCATCATGGTATCGTAATCGTATCCCGTGGTTACCATCCGTATTCGTGAAGAACCCGACGATATCAACGTGCTCACGATTGATTGATAAAATCGAGGTCTTTTTTTTTTCATTTTACCTCTTCACACACACACACACCCGATCTCCTCTTGCCTCCTTCCTGTGTTACCGGTTAGAAGTAGGTATCATAGATCTGCCCCCCCCACACACACCCCGGCTTCTAGATAATTAAGGATAGGATATTATTTTTTCCCCGCGATCAAGTTCGCATGGCGGGCGGTACTAGTTTCGTGCAGTGCAGTGCAGTGATCCTAGGCTAAACAGGTGAATCCTCCTCCTGTGTGGGTGTTGTGACCGGGGATATGCGGTGTATGCTATATCTATCCAGATACATGTATGTATCGATATAATCGGACATCTTTGCAATAACAGCCCTTGAAAGAAAAAAATATATTTGACCTCTGCACCTTTATGGTAACTTCTAATACATGATGGCTGAGCTGAACTGAACTGAACGGCAATGCGGAGGCGAGAAGAGAGGATAAAATACTATAACCACGTCTACGGAGCTTAGCCAGCTATCTTTGAAACAAAACCTCAGCTACGGTTATCAATTGAAAAATTCAAGCTTCCTTAATCAATCAATCAATCAATCAATCAATCTAAGCCCCCTTACCGGCAGTGGCGTTTTTTTTCTTTATTTTTTCCTCTTTTTCCTCTTTTTTCCTCCCCGCGACTCCCCGATATAAATTATTTTTCATTTATCCTCTTCCTCCCTCAAAAACCTAAGCCTCACCAAAACTGACAGCCGAGGCAAGTAAGGAAGCGGACAGGCAAGCAAGCAACCATCACGGATATCGGACGTCACCCAAAACAAAGGATCAAGATCCCATCCACACATGCCAAAAGGAAAAAAGGAAAAAAAAAGAGAGACACTTGACAAATTTCCCCCATTCCTTCGCCGGTGGTGATCCTCACATTTTGGTGCGGACGCCCGAAGTGTTTGCCCCGTTGCGTGTTGGTACAGTACTAATAACGCTATCGTACTTGTACCCTTCAAGGATAAAGTTTTAAAGTGTAGGTGTGAGGTAAAAAAGTCGAAAGGAAAAATAAATAATACCACGTTAAAAGCTTTAGTGAGACATTAGACTTTTTCTTTTTTTTCTTTAAAAAAAATAAATTCATGGCACATCTCTAGCCCTTCCCGAGGCATTGCGGTTCGGTTGGCTGTTCCCGTCCAATCAGTTGGAAGTTACCCTGTGTCGATCATATTCCGCAAACGAGTTCCCAACGTCGGGGAAGAAGGGAAGGGGATGGCGGGATAATTACTTTATCTCTTTTTTCCCTTTTCCTTTTTTATCCAACAGTGCTGGTCAGGTTTGTCTAGTAGCGTCCGTGTGTCTAGACTTTTTGATTTCCCTCCCTCCTTCCAATTTGATTCGGATCCCTTCGAGCCAGGCCGGACCCCCGTTGATTGATTGACTGATTGATATTCACCCATCCTGGCCTAGCCTTAATTCCACTGCACCGTATTCCACCCCACCCCAGCAATTTCGTTAAAAGCGGTTAGATCTCTCTCGCCTCTCCGGGCCGGGGGTGCAGCGCGCGTGGGGGTGGGGGGAGAGAGACAGGCAGGAATGGCAATTAATTTTAATTCTTCAGATATACGAGTAAGATAGATGGACTATTTCACTTGACTTCGCATATAAGAGGTTCCCAAATTTCGGGCGGAGAGATTCCCCTGCAAATCTTGTGATAATGGTGGGGCGGCGCTAGGGAAGAGATGCAAAATTGAAGATCAGAGGTTCCTGAGTAAATCGATCGAAATTTGCAAAAGAGCATTAAAGATAATCCGGAACCCCGTCGTCGAGCTGGCTGGATGTGAAGGCGGGAAGGGAGCTGCCTTGCCAAGATGCTAGAAGGTACGGTAGCCTGAAGGAAGCTCCCATCAGGAGTACCGCAGGTCCGCAGATAGAATATGTCTGAATATATCTGACACAGTAGTGGTGTCGACGCTTGTGGGTTGCAGTCTTTCTTCCCCTTTCTCATTTCTTTTTTCTGCCCTGAGAAAGAGATATCATATTCGCTATCAACTGCAATTATTAAAGGACCGTTCACAGCTGCCAAAATTATTCCAGTCCAGTCCAGTGCACGCGTGTGTTGACTGAAAACACCGGTTTCCGTCTCGGAATCTTCAGTTTTCCATACCATGCAAAGACACGAAGTACTTGTAAAGACGCAACAACAACAACAACAACAGCAGCAACAACAGCAACAACAACAGAAGGGCCGAAAAAAGAAACAAAAGGGAGAGTTGGAAGGGTTCCAGTCGAGATAGAAATTAGGACCACAGCGATCATCAATATGAAACGCAATTGATGGACAGACTTTGTGTAAATTGCTGAATATCACACCTGGCCGACATATGTAGTGCAATGCATCAGGCAAGCGTAACAAGTCCGCTAGGTACTCGAGTACTGTACCGTATCGGAGAAGCCATCCATGATACATGGACGGCCAAGTATCCCGGTAGTTTCCCGACGCCGAAGGAGGGGGTAGGAGTAGTACTAGCCTGTCTCGAACACGTTCCCGCATATTTCAATATCGACTGACCCTGAGATAGGATGGATAGGCGGACAGACTGTCCAGAGAGAACAGCAAGTCGAGACATGTTTCCTCAACCCATACCGTTATTCAACGAAAAGTTCCGTCCTGTACCGTGCCCGATGATAAAGTGTAGCAGCAAGCCAAGAGCATGTGCAAATCCAGTACTGTACCACCAGGCCAGCATATCCGGTGATGCTACCGGCACCAAAACGACAAGGACAATCAGACCGAACTTTGCGACCCAGCAAACAGATTCAGGCATCGGCGACCTAAGACCCCAGGCTAGCGAAGAGCGGTCCTTCCACCCTGCGCCGAGTCAAAAATATCCACCGTCGGAAAGATACCGGTCGTCGACAATTCGAGACGTCGCGTCCGGAGACTCCCGGGGAGTGCCGTGGGGGTTTGCGCGCACTTCATCTCACCGCGATTCATTCCTCTCCTCCCGCAGGGAACGCAAATGCTTCCCCAATTGTCGGATATCACAGTGGGAAAGGGTGGGAAAAATGGAGAAAGATAAAAAAAAGTTCAATTCAGGGTCCACTTTGCCACCCCGAAAAAAACAAATAATGCCCTGGTGGAAGATATCAAAACCTGAAATCAATACTTCTATTTTAATCCATTTCAGATAGAGTGTCATTCCTGCAGATGTGATCCGAACCAACCAAGTTTGCTTGGTATCATAGAGAGAAAAGCACAAGCACAAGCGAGTTAACTTAACCTACAATACCGGTATGTACATACCCGCCTCCGGTTCCCAACCAAGATTCCAATCCATAACCTGTGTTGTAAGCTTCCAAAAACCTTGATTTCTTCCTCCACTTCCCTTTCCTTCTCCCCGCCGGTCCAGGGCTCACATTGTTCTGCACGCGTATGTAGTACAAGTACTTGTTCAACGTATTGAAGCAAAAAAAATAAAAAAAGTGCCCATCATCAAGAAGGGCCGGAGGGGAAGGAAGTTCGCAATTGATAATGTATGACGTCTTACGAATAGGGTAAAAAAACTTGGCTAAATCGACCCTTGGAAACCACCATTCTGAACCGCAACCGGCCAAGGCAGAGTAGGTTAACAAAGTCTCCAATACCAGTTACCGAGATCCAGTTAGCCGAGCACTCACCCAAGCCATACGGTCCATACCCCATCTGGAAGAAAGGCCACTATTCCACCTCGGGGCGTTTTGTCCCCGACGTGGTGGAGCTGACGAGGCCCCCGCGAGATAGTGGATCAGTCGGGTTTGTTTTGCGGTGCGGTTAGCGGGGTTGGAAGTTTTCTTGAAGCTTGCCCACCGGTATTTTGCGGTTTCCTCCTCCACCACCAGCCCGCGCTACTGTTGTTGTTTCGCATCCTTATGAAAATGTCCGCATACAGCATGCACCCATACATGCATACATATACGCATACTCGAGTGCTACACACATAAAGTTAGAGAGAGAGTTATGGAGTGCTGAGCCGGTAAAAGTATGCACATGCGTCGCCTAGCGTACCCGCGTTAACCCACGATATTAATACTCGAGTACTTTTTTATGCTCTCGCATTCAACGCATAATAAACAGACGCGGATAAGTTGGAGAGGTACAGCACAGTACAGCACAGAAGCACCTGATGACGTGAGACCCCCCCTTCCTATGGTACTCATGCATTGGGAGGAAGAGGGCTTTCACCCGGATGCATATCCTATTCCGGTATAGCATCCCTCTCGCGTCACTTGGGTTACAGCCGCTATTTACGCGGTAAATGCGGGGGGAGGAGAAAAACGACATTGTGCACGCTGCTGTGCTGTGCTGCGCTGTATTAGCACAATTAATATCCCCCCCCCCCCCACTCTTCCCTTCCACCCACATCCAGATTCTGGGGAACCGTCGGCCATAATATCATTATGGAATACTCAACTTCGCGGTCTAACCTAGCGCACCATACCTGATGTGTACTACCGGTATATAGCATGATTATGATGAAGGATGGATCTGATAATTGATATCGGCATTACGTTATTCCTGCCCTTGGGCTACAGTACCAGTGCCGAACTGGTACTCGAGTATGCCGCAGCATCCCGTATCAAAGGAGGAAAGAAAGAGAAAGAAAAAGAAAGAAAGAAAGCTAACAAACGCTACTTGAAATGAGGAACGCTGGCAAGTTAGCGGATCCGGCAGCGTACGATAGACATTCACACACCGCACACACACACACAACATCCCACTTATCCAGGCTGTTTTTAAACATCGTGGGCTAGTGAATGATAGATAAGTACCGGTAAGCTAGACGCATTGCGAAGAAATTGTTTTTTTTTTCCCCCACTGTAAAAGTAAAAAACCCCCCCCAACATAAATACCGCCAGGAGTCTGATTTGTTTGGGCATTTCCCTTGCTTCCTTTCCGTTGATACCGCTATCCTACCGGTAGCTTTGTGTGCGGTATGAAGTCTTGCTAATCCAGTGGGGGCTGTTAGGTAACTTAAAAGCGGAAGCCAAGAAAGTTTCGAACAAACAACTGCCGAGAGAACGGAAGAAAGAATCATAAAAGAAGGGTGAGGAAAGGAGTAAGGAATTGGGGAGAAAAAAGGAAACAGGTATTTTTTTATTTTTTTATTTTTTACTCTGTTCACTTGTAGATCCGTATACCGATAAGATTATTATTTTCCCCCGAATAATTAACTGTATTATATGTCAAGTTAAGCGCAGCGACAGCAACCGGTGCAGTGGCTCAATACCGGTAAGCAATATATTAGCTCCCGGCGGCCCCCGGGGGGGGGGGAAAGGAAGGGGGAGCATTTTTTGGGCAGTTTCTCGAACTTCCAACATTGGTATTAGTATGCGTTCGTAGGGTCTATTCCATAGACCACTTTAATTCAGTGCATGGTTCGCAAAGATAGATATTAGAGCTAGCTGACAAGAGCGACAAGGGTTTTTTCCCTTCCCTTTCTTTCTTTTTCACAATACCTTTAAACCTCCAATATATGCAGTCCAGTACACGATGTTTTGCATGACCTGAGGGCTACAGTGGATCGGGTGATTGTGACTCTTGTACAGTTATATTATGCTTTGGTGGTATCATTCTTTGTTGACTATCGCAATGCTCTCTTTCTCTGTCCTCGAGTGGAACTACCCATCATACCCAAAGCAATCGCAGGGCTGTGAGAGAAAAAAAGGAGTTTTGATGATCCTAGGGTTCGGACCTCCCTTTCCTCCCTCCCTTGCTCTCTTCTGTCTCGCTTGCTAGGTCAATTGAAACTCCAATAAATCGTGATCGAGTGCGTTGATAAGGCAAGGCCAGAGTTTCCCCCGAAAACCCAGACCAATCTAACCTAGCTTGGTGCAGTATACCTATCAATAGGAAACCAGCACGACGTGACATATCACTCTCCACGACATCCCTTCCCCTTTTATCCCCGTGGACTTACCAGGTAAGCCGACGTTCACCTCCCGAGAATCAAGTAATTGCACGGGAATCGGGGAAATGGGTTGGTCTTAGATAGATAGATAGATACCGCGGTTTATGTTTGCGGTCCACCGCCACCACTACCACCCTGAACGATTCCGTTATCAGACGGCAAGGTGGTACCGCTAGGTACACTGTACCGTACGATACGTTGCTTCCCTATCCGCCTTGCGGCCAAAGTGGGTGCTGTACAATTGTGATATGATAGGGGGGGGGGAAGGTTTATATGCTCATGTCCATGCCGACTACATTTGACCCGGGGACCGGCATGGAAGGTCGATCGTAGATTCCGCGAATGGAAATTGAGAGACGTTGGGAAGGGGGTTGTTGAGCCAATCGCTTAGCTCAACGTTTCTTTTCTGATTGATCTGATTTTCTCTTTATCTCTCTCTCTCGTTCGAGCCGCAATATCAGATCAAAAAGGGAAGACCCCTATGCTCAAAGTACGGTAGTTAGTTAACTCACTCGTAAAGTAGTGGTTCAGAACACTGCGGAAAATTCCATTGGTACGGCCACGGCACGGTACTATAGTAGTACAGTGCCGATAATATGACAGTAATTTGTAGAGCGCAATAGCTCCAAAAACTCGATCCCGGGAGAAGTAAGGGAGAGAAGATCTAGAACTCCAAAAATTGTTCGATGGGTAAAAAAAAAAAAACCTCACTTGACTCTCTCCCCTTGCTTAATTTATTAGCTGTACTGCACCGATGCATCCCATTGAGAGCTATTAACGGGACGTTCCGGTGACTGACTGACTGACTGGATTAGTCCTGCATCTGCAGTGCGGTATCTATTACCAAGCCTTGAACGAAGGTATTTCATCCTGAGACTTCAGCAAATTGCTAAATTCCTCGCCATCTTCCGATCAGACAGAAAGATAGACAGCTAAGCTATCGCAGCTAGTTAGCTAGCAGCTAGCCAGCAAGCTAAGTTAGCCCTGCCACCCGACCACATGCCTAAGGTAAGTAAGCAAAGTCAGAGCAAGCAAGCAAGCAGGCGCACAGTAATTCCCTACCGGACAATATACCCGAATCACCCGCCAGCCAGCCAAACCAGTTCCGCGAGACAAAGTCTTGAACATAACAATACTAAATAATAATAGTCCCGAGGTGAGATGCCGATGCCGATACTGTACTTTTTTTCCCAAAAGGTAGCTCAGGGTTCAGTTTTTTTCTCGGGGGTAGGGGCGCAGCAAGTGATATGAGACAGCGCAGTCAGTACTCGAGCACACAGTACATCCCACCACCACCACCATTATGTACCCTCTCACCCCTTACACGGCTGCCAACCTGCCTCCCCACGGTGCCTTCTGATACTCGTATCCATCGGAATAGGATAGGTTGCCGGTAGGGCTTTCGTTAGCTTGTTGTCACCATTGTGTTGGGAGTTGCGCACATACCTACGCGAGGCGCGATATCCGTTGTGGTGTGATGATTAGGGCTGGATACCATACTAGTAGAGGGACGGATTGATGATGAATATCACTTTGCCCGCACAGCTTGAGCCTCGGATCTACGGATTGGCGGAACAGACAGAAAGAAGGGCGAAACCCAACTAGGAAAAAAACAAAAACAAGAAGAAGAAGAAGAAGAAGAAAAGCTTAGACAGTTTCCCCTAAGTTAATTCTGTGACAATGATTACTTTTTTGTTTTGTTTACTCTACCTAAGGTACTCGAGTAAGGTAAGGTAAGTCTCATAGCTACTTACTCCGCTCTACCGGCAGCTGCGGCACCGTGCCCTGCCGGTAGCTAGCTGAGCTCGACCATGTTACTTACTTTTTTTGTATATGCTACCTACGGTACTCCATGAACACCATACTCTACCGTACCGTTATGTAACTGATGTGAACCCCATCTCTGCAGTTGGGGTTTAACTGGTCAGCACGAACTTTGTTTGCTGTCGCAAAGGCTGGGTACATGATGATAATACTCATACATGATGAGTCTAGAGCCTTGACAATCAATCACCATTCCAATTAAAAGGAAAAGCAAAGAAGCCCAACAAAAAAAGCTTAGAAATTGTTGTACTGTATGTACCGGGCATTGTAATTGTAGTCCGAGTCACGGCAACCTCAATTCCCTCGCTCCCCCCCCCCCCCAACAGTTATCTCCGCAGTCAACCAATCCGCCAAGAAAAAGGGAAAGAAAAGGAAAGAAAAAAAGATCGAAACAAAAAACCACCTCATCTCGTCTCCAGACTTGGAGCAGCGACGGGCGGATACGGTAGAGGGTCTATGTGCGAACCCAGGTCTCAGGGAGGGAGGGAAGGGAAGTCTCGTGAAACAAGGATGAGCCGAAACGCACGTGCCAGAATTAGTTCTTTTTTGCTTTTTGCCTTTGAAAAGAAACGAAAATGTGAAGAGGTGTCCTCGAAACGCTCGCTCCTTTGTGCTCCCCCGGTAGTGCAAACAATAGATCCTTCACCACCGGACGAGATGGGGAACTTTTGCGTGCTTATTGGACGTTTTGGCCAAGGTACAGTACAATATGGGACATAAGACGGTGGTGTTGCTGTTGGTGATAACGATTGAACCAGCTGATCACCCCTTTTTTTATTCATTTTTTTATTCATTTTTCGGTCTTTGCTGTCCGTCATGGTAGAAGGGTCAATATATGAAGCAATGCGCAAGCTGCAGCAGTGTTACTAATAGACTTGGAAACGCATAATATCCATCTAGCTATGGTGAGCTACGATAGATAGCTCTCAAGCAGTGAGAGAGAGAAAATAAATAAAGAGGTATTGTAAGCGACGACGGTCATGATAGCTAGATTTCCTTCCCACCTGCTGTCTGGTAAGCTGGCTAGACACGGGGTTTGTGAGGTGCAGTACATCGTACTGTGTAGACAGTACCGGTAAAGTATGAAAAGTAAGGCTTTTTTTTTTCTTCCTCACCACCAAACCAGCTACCCAGCCAATCACACAAACCGAATGGAGGTTTTACAGGACCCTACATTCGCCAATCGTAGAGGCCACGAGGGCTCCCATCCATCCAACAATGGACCACGAGGTCACGTACAGTAGTGGATCCTGTGGCCACTGCTGCTGTTGTTAGTTATGGCGAGCGAACGGACAATCGATCTTTTTCACCTTTATCATGATCTTCCGAAACCCCCTGCTGTGGTTGCCATAGAGCACAGTAGAATTGGGGAGAACAGTGGAGTGCGGTGCAGCGCGGTACTAGTTTGCTGTTCAATTGTAATGTGAATGTATGAATGATGAGCAAGAAGCTGAGGTCTTTTTCTTTTTTCTTCTTTTTCGCCCTCCCTTTTCTTTTGCTCTTTTTTCCCACCATTACCGTATCGCAACAAAACGTATGCGGTAGTCTACCCTACTAATTCCCGCAGATTGGGCGCTATGATACTGAATGACCGACTGACTGGCTAACGTTCTAATTTAGAACTAAAACACGACAGTAGTAGTGCACTAGTAAAAGCAGTGCGAAGGAGCAGGAGGAGGAGCTCAATGCGCAGTGGAGATGAAGGAGAAGAAGGGGAGGAAGGAGAAGAAGAAAAAAAAACAAAGGCGGGCCCCATGTACTGTATGTAAGTATAGTAGACTTATGGTGCTGTACGCGTCCGCTTGCCTTACTTCGCCTGACGAGAGTTTCCGAGTACCAGGAAAAGTTAAATCTTCCGGAGCCGCATGGATGAGTGAGTGCATAGTTAGTGTTCTTAGTATGAGGCTTACAATAGTCCACAGTACGAGTCCACCACAAGTAAAACCCAACAGTCAATTGTTGAATTTCCTTATCCTACCATATGAGGTGTTTCCCCTTGTCTCTTTTTTTTTCTTTTCCCTTTTGTTGCCTGTCCGCCTCCTTTCCTCCCTCCCTTCCTTCCGTAGGCAGCCCCTTCCTCCCAGATAGACAAAGTCACTTATCGCAACTGCAGCCTAGCGGAGGGGGGGGGGTCCCTACATAAGTTCCAAACACACACACAGTACAACAAATAGGCAAAGGGGGCGGGGAACACGGCGAAGGATACGGTAGCGTATGCATGCATCTACTCGAGTACCACGCCTTCCCAGACAAAGAAGGGTTCTGGTATGATGCGGCAAAAAAAAAGTATTGTGAGATTGTCGAAATTGTAATCAATCAACTGCAGGCGCTGTTTCCGCCCAATGAGTTTATTTCGATCGAGATGAGACTGTGCTAGTGAGTAGGAAGGGAGAAAAGAAATTTGAGTATCATATGTACGATTGATCGTTCGATAAGGGTTGGTATGATATGGTGGACAATGGTATCTCTCTTTCACCCTTCTCATTGGGAGGGAAGGGAATGGATAGTTAAGCTTTCTTGCGGCGAATTGTTGTTGCCCGGAGTGGGCGAGTGAGTGACTGAGTGAGGGGACGGAGGGTGATACCCTGTGCAGATGAAACGGACCACCCACCACGATCACGATCACAGCCTCGCAGTTACGTTCTGTGAGTGAATACGTGTTAGAGACACAGTCATTTTCGGAACCTTCGTTGATTCATTCATTCATCCACAAAGAAGGGGACCCAGGACTAGTGCTCTAGCGTACCGGTAGCTCGGTCATCCGGATGGAAATGGTTGGGTAACTAATCACTCAACACTACGGTTATCTAATATATGTAGATTTCTGTCATTAAAATACCATCACCATCATACACATACAAGTACGAGTACAGTCAATTGAAGAGCCCCCCTCGCGTTGAAGGCAAGGTGTGTGGGGAGGATTACCATGCATCCGACGACGACGCGGACAGACCGGGTACCACCAAACCTCCTACCTCTATCTCTTTAGGGCTTTATTAAATCCCATTCTCGTGTTTTGACTTTGATCTATCATAAAAGAAAAGACCCCTCACGTGCGGGAATACGGTATTACGCACCCCGCCATGTATCGAACGTTTGTGGAATCTTCCATCCATCGGATGAGTAATGTCTCCCGGTGACCCACCCCCACGGTTATTTTTATTTTTTCTCAATTATTTATTATTAGGGAAAGGTAAAACAAGGCACAGCTCGGACAGTGAACGAAACCACCATTGCCACAAAAACTCTTCCAGCAGGAATGCTCTGGGCAGTTACAATGCTTATTTCTATTTTGTAGAGGGCGGGAACGTTGAGGGCGAGCAGAAGGAGAAGTGGAATAAGGCTCTCCTGCCAGTCACTCCGCACACTCTAGAACGCCGGTACGCACAAGGCGATGAGCGGAGATCGTGGATCGGGTAGATACATGCCTGCCTGCCTGCCTGGGCTGCAGGTGATGAAGCAGTGAGAGTGTGAAAAGGTGAGGTGGAGCCGGAGCGAACCAGCGAACGCGGCGATGCAAAGAGACTTTTGCGAATATCGTATCAAAAACTTCGCACACACACACGCCGCCATGTACTGTGCATCCATGGACATGCTCTAGGCTCCTAGCGAACCTTGACCCTTAGGGCTTTTGTAACACCTGTGTGTTGTTGTTTCTGTTGTTGTCTAAGTCAGTCTGGTTCTAGTTTTATTCTAGACTAGCTTACCATGGTACCATGCGTAGGGGTCCCGGTATGGGAAGGAGAGGCTGGCGACAGTGGAGTGGGAAGGAGATGAAGCCGATGGCAAGATACTCGCATAATGGACTTTCGGGGAGTGGAGTTTTTCATGAATGCGTATTGTGGTAAAGTATAGTAGCGGTGTAGTGAAAGTTATCGTATCGCTCTGGACAAAAGTGACCTATTTTAGTTGCTAACTACACACTCATGCAAGCTATGCACAAGAAAGGTAGAATGGGGAAATTGATCATTAAAACCCACTAATGTGGTATGCACGAGTATCTTCTACCATGTTTGAGATGAGCCGTATTCGGTCGGTGGAGTTAATAACATTTACTGTAGCCATTCCCACAATACCGGTAGTAATAACGTGTGCCGTGATTGTTATTCTTGTTGCGAGGGCCAGTAAGAACACCCGGAGACTAGATGGGGTCGCAGCCCCGAGCTCGGTCAGCCCAGCTGAGACCATTGCCTTTCTCTCTTTCTTTTCAAGTCAGAACCGAAAAGGCAAGCGGGCAGACAAGCCCATATGTGCGCGTGTACGAATTTGAGGAACAAGCTCCGTTCGGGCATTTCCTTTCAAAAGGGATAGACAACTACTTAGGTACGGTCCTAATAGGGTAGGAGTTGCTTTTTTTTTTTTGCGAGGCTGTCAAAGCCCAGACTAGGAGCTGAGAGGCGGACGGGGGGACCTGTGGACAGACAGGCGGACGGACGGACAAACCGCGCTGGGCAGGGAACCGAGATGGCAAAGAAGGACTGGAATCCATGGCGCTCAGGGAATTGCCATTATTCCTGTTCTGATCAACGTCCTTACCCATCTGGTAATCATTGCAGGAGAATGCTTGGCGATTGGGGATTCCTGAGGGATGGCTGTGACTATCGACCGCCCGCCCACTCCGGGTCAACATCCCTTCGCAGACAGCACAACAGGACAAGAGAAGTGGAAACACAGAGTGAGCCTTAAAACAAAAGGTAGTAATGATAACTAAAAAGAATGTGGGGCATGCACGCAATCGCAAACGGAGATGCTCTAAAAGGCCCTGCACAGCTGCGTCATTCATTAGCCAGTACGGTACTGTAACCTCTACCCAATCCCAATACTTACTTTGTTCAAAAGACCATTGGGGAAACAGGAGAAAGCCGCACACACCCCATCAAAAAATAATAAAATAATAAATAGGGAAATGCAAGGGTTGAAACATGGGAAAAATGGTAATCAAGGTGCACTCAACGTTTCTCTGGCTGTGGGCTGACATGAATGATCATCCTAGCTGGACAATGCGTGGAGGGGTGTCTGCTCAATAGCGTTAGTGCTACGCCAAACTTGGGTTCGTTGGCAGGTTTCGAATTGGCTGCAGAATCCCATTTTCCATATTCTGACGCCTTTATTTCACCACTTGGGTGTTCTGATTTCAACAAATGGGAGTAACGAGTATGATACTGAGCGCGGTACCGTATGATAGCAGCGCTGCAAGTACAGTAAAACGGGAATGGGCAACCTGACATACAGCGGGCGGGATTCGACATGGTCTTCATTAACCTCCGCCTTTACTATTAAGTAGTATTAACCTCTTTACCCCCCCTCGCTCGTCCCCGTCCTCTTTCTTCTTCTCCTTCTCTTCCCACCGGGCCTAAAAAACCTAAGGTGACGTCTCGGCGGATGTCTGCAGGCCGTTCACCACACCTCCAGATCTGTGCTGCGTTGTCCTCCGAGGTTTAAGAGTTCCTGTTTTGGTTTGTACCACGAGAAATGGAGGCGGAGGCTTGGACCGACGCTGCAAGACCTTCGTCAGCCTTGCTCGAATATTAACCACGATGATAATACCGGGCGCTGTTCTCGGGGGCCGGCGAATGGGACTATGGCGGAAGCACTGCATGGTTTGGAAAAATAAAATGTCGCGTAAAATTTTTTTCCTCCCTCCGGGGAAACAATAACTCGTGATAGTTACGAGTACAAGTGGACATAGTGGGAGTCGTTCTACCGCGGCGCCGTGGATCTCGTGGGCTTGGGGAACAATTATTATTATTATTATTATTATTATTTTACAGCTATGATATTTTGAGAACGATGCGAGTACGAGTAGAATATGCAGTGGTTCATGTAGCGGTAGAATGTGCTTGTTTTCTGATGAGCGTTGAGAAACATTAGAATCATAGTTACAGAATAAAGATGACAGCTAATTACATCAACCAGACAGACAGCCTGTATCAAGGGAAGCAAGTCTTAGGCATCGTGACATAACATGGACTAAAACTCACGCATCCCCATTTCTGAAAAGCCCACTATGCAGAAATAGGGCATGATAGGCATTCCCATATCCCCAGTCCCGGAAATCTCAAGCCTGAGGAAGATAGTAAGAGAGAGGAGGTCTGGGTCTCAATCCGTAATATTAATTTTTTGTTTTATTATTTTCTTTGCCCCAAGTTTTTTGGATTACAGACAGACAGTCTGCTTTCGGACCCGCCGTTGCCGTCTCCACCGTGTAAAACAGGCCCACCCAAGCCTGGCAGAGCATCAGCGATTGCGCTACTGACGGAGGGCTGAAGCTTGATCGCCTGCGTCGTGTTTGCGGCATGTTCTCTCACCCCGAGCAGGCGAGACCCTTCCCGTGCTGGTTACAAGTAATGAGTAGGTAGGGAGGGTTCATGGTGTGGTGAAGGGAGGGTGTGTGGTATGGGAGGGGGGGGGGGTGAAAGGGCGAAGCGGAAGGGGGGGGGGAGAGCCCGCAGCGCAGTAGGTCTGCCCTCGAAAATAGGTCCACAATCGTTCGCCCTGTCCAGTGACCCCCGGCCATACTGTTGGAAAGTATGATATATTTCGCCCCTCCTGCCCCCCTCCTGAAATCACTATTACCATCAGCCCCCCTCCCTTCCCTCACCGAGTCCGAGTCCAAATATTTAAGATCACGATCCTCCCCTCGATTAGCCTGGTCAATTCCGCAAGCCTCACTTGGACGCCTCTTGAGCAGTATCGCAATTACTTCAACACATTCGATAAACTCTGCAACCCCGATAGCAAGGGCAAACACACTCCATCACCAACATCAATCTCAACCATCATCATCTCAACCTGCAACGAAGTTAAAAAGCAAAACACAACCTTCACAATGTACTCTTGTGTAAACCAACCCAGAGGATGCCGCGGGCGAGTAAATACCTTTGGTGGACGATGCGATAGTTGTAGGGTTAGTTCTAGACCGACCCTGCCTGCCATCTCTCTTAGCGTTCTTTGAGGCAGGCCATTTCTACTGCTTCACCGTTACTGACGTTTTTTTTTAGCAACTCAATCTCCGAAAGCCTTCAGTTTTCTCACCGCCGAAGCTCTACCGAAAGCCCTCGATAGACCTCTCGTCATTAAACTCAGCGTTCCCTGAATACGAGAGTCGGTAGACTGGAGCTTTCTAGCTACCAACCACTCATACTATTTCTGCTACTGTTACTGCGGTCGTTACCAAATACACATCGTCCCTCTTTCTATCATCCTTGGCCGAGAGTGGAGTGGAGGGACGGAGGGAAAGGTCTATTCATGTTTGAACAAAATCTATAGCCTTGGTTGTCTTGTTGCTCCTGCGTTGCGAGCGAGAATACGGCAAATGCGACGCTTTGACGAAATCGGTGGGAGGCTCCTTCTGTCTGGTTCACGGGGGTAACGTACATACATCGTCACGGGGCAATACCACCCAACAACGACAGCAAGCATAGCCATTCATTCACCCATACGATCCTCCTCTCGACTCGACCAACCTAACCCCTCCCCTCTTAACACAACACACCTCACCCGGCCGGCAAAAGCGACAAAAGCAAACCCCCAATTTCTCTATTTTATCTATATTTTATCTATATTTTTATTTTCCCTTCCTCCCCAACTGTTTAATCTATGGGCATTTTTTTTTTGCTTGCGTTCTTCTTCTTTCGGTATTAGGCATTCAGCGCAAATTCATCAACACCATTATCATTATCGTCGTCTCTTTCATACTTGGTGTTTGTGGCGTTACGTCATTTTTCTCGTTTTTCACCTTTTTCCTTCCTCTCTAAAAATGCGGGCGCAACGGGAAACTAAAGATTACTCATTATTTTAACTTTGGGATTTTTGGAATTTTTCGAACTATTTCTCCTTCTTCGTTTTCTAGGTCCTGCGTTCTGATTGGTTAGCTTGTGCGGGGGTCGGACGGGGGAGGGAAGGAAGAGGAATTGCAGCAGCACCCGCAGCATCAGACCAGGCAAGAAGAGAGGGGCGGAGGGCGGGGGGGAACGAACGAGGGGCTTGCTAGTGTGAAATCAAGAAAGGAAGGAAGAAAGGACAAGCCAAAGGGAGTGAGCATAGCTGCTGTGGTGTTGTTGGTTTGAAATCCTCCTCTTTCTTTTTCTATTATTTTACTTTCCCATTTTCCCATTTTCCAATTTCCATTTTTCGCTTTTTAACTGGGAATGCATATATGGGTGGGGGCGGTGTTTATTTGCTTTTTCACCTTTCTTTTTTTTCCCACTTTTCTTTTTTCTATTTCCTTTTTTTATATTTTCTTTTCCTCAAACTGTTTGATTCTGGACTGGTTGTATGTATTTATTGAGCATGACGATACACTTAACTTGCCCCTTTTGACGATACGATATCATCCGTGATTACCGTCCTTACCGTGGGTATTTTGTTTTACCTATTTGTTAGTGAGAGCGAGGGGACCAGGAGAAGAAGAAGAAGAAGAGGAAGAGGAAGAGGAAGAGGAAGAAGACTCGAGAGCGGAGCCCCTCGGAGGGATCTCCCTAGGGAGGGTTGGACGAGACCTGGGTTGGGAGTTGAAAAAAAGAAAAAATCACGATGAATGAATGAGTGGATGTTAGGTGTTCTCTTCATTGCCGTTTACCTTCCAGAATAACGACTTGGCCTGTCTTTTCTTCCGGACTCTTCCCGGCGTGCTTAATTGTCTGTCCACTTTTGACCATTGACGATTGCCGTTTTTTGCCTTCCATATTGATAATGTCGTACTGTTCTTGTGCTCCCCACAAATTTGTTCTTCCCCTTCTATTCTTGATAGCGCAGGGAGCAAACAGGCGAGCAAGTAAAAGCGCTTGCGGACCTGACGTCATTCAGGGGTACGTTTCTCTTTTCTATCTCCTCCGTTCGTCACACAGAAGAGGGAGAAGGGGCAATGGAAGCCATCCTGTCATGGAAAGATGGGAAAGTGCAGCACCGGTACTGTGCTACCCGGAGCCAATCGATCCATCAGTCGGTCACTCGCCGCCACCACCACACCGGTAGTATCACTACTAATCTAAAGAAGCGCACGGGGAGAGGGAGGGGGAGGGGGGAGTGGGACAGATGCCTTGTACGAGCTAGCTAGTCGCCCGCTACAGGTGCTGGCACAAAAACTAAACTTAACCTGGACTCTGTCTGGCTCCACTCTTGTCAGAATAACATACGAGCAATCCCAAATCCGTCTGTTCATTACACAAAGCCGGCAGGCGCTATCTTGCTGACGATGGCGCCACTACTACTGCTCTGCTACCACTACCACTACTGTACTGCCCGGGCACCACTATACCCGCTTCGAACCCGTAATCGCTGCATCGCGCGATCCGTCACTCTGTACACTCAAGCATGGACACACACGTACCGAATCCTCCGGTTGGGAACAAGGGCGCGCGCAAAGTTCGCCGGACGGGGAGGTACGTACTCCAGATCCGACTGTGGGTCCGCTGGGCACTGCAGTGTGGAGATGAATTTAGATCCAGTGTGGGAATATATACACTATAATTTCTTTTCTCAACAACTCGGCGGCGTTGAGCTCCCCCCCCCACCCCGGGGTCTCGATATTGGGGGTATATAAGGCACTCAGGGCACGACTTGTATTTGTAAAACCATGACCGAGATAGAGGGAGTAGAGAATTCGAAATATTGAAGGGGGATTTTTATTTTTTATTTTTTATATTACTACTTTTTGAGAACCTCTTTGGCTTGAATATCTATTTCTCACTCGGGTGGGGCCTTTTTCTTCTTCTCCGGAACCTGACAAGGCTGCGGCAGTGAATGGTGGTGAGCAGGAATACGGAAGATAGCGAAGAGCTGGGAATTGTAAGGCGGTGTTAGTGAGAAGTTGTGAATCTGGAGCGATGGCGTATACCTGCGCGTGAGTACTAGAATTTCTATATGCTTGTGGTTTTATCTGGTTATATCACTACCCCCCCCCCCCCCATTCCTCATGGGAAATGAATATGTATTAAGAACACAACTTTTCCCTCCTCCCTCCCTCCCTCCCTCCCTCCCCCCCTTTCTTTCCGCTACTGCTATGGTAGAGCATAACGTGGCGAACCAAACTAACCACAATCCCACCAGTAACTACACAAAATATGGCTGCCCAAACCTCGTCCAATTCCCCGGCGATCACTGCGCCGCTTGTCAACGTCGCTGCTCCCTATCTCACCTCCTCACCTCCCCCTCCCCCTCCCCAGACGTTACTTATCATCCTCCCACTCACTCCCACTCATTTTAACACATGCCAACGCGGACTCCAAGGAATGGAGAACCAAGCCCACTTCGCGGTGCTCAGCGGGGGGTGGGGAGTGGTGGGGAAAAGGCGGGGGGAGGGGGAGCACGAATCGGACAGTGCTACATTTCACATTGACGATTTGAATTTGGGATCTTTGGATATCGATTGTGGTTGGTTTTTTCTTGGTTATGTTTGAGGATTGGATTGGGTGGATGGGTGCTTACTTGGTCGTTGGTAGTTGGTAACTTAGTGGGCAGGGTAGGTGGGGCAGGTTAGTAATGGGAAAGATGGGAAAATGGTACGATACTGGTATGCGTGTGAAGGGGGTGGGTAGGGGGGGGGGGGGTTGGATTTGCTAGGTGGGCTGATTTGGGGAGATTTTAATGATGCATTTCGGAATTGGATTGAATTTTGGATTATTTGGTTTTTCAGAGGGTAGTGTTGGTGGTGGTGGTGGTGGTGGTGGATGACGACTTGTGATGCTGGGCGAGTGAGTAAGTGAGTGAGTTGTAGTGAATCAGTGAAACAACAGACTGATGGTCGGACAACCAGGAGGGAAGGAAGGCATCCACTACTCAAGTCCATGCTAGTAAGGAACTGTATCGACTGGACAGTACATATCCCAAAGACCAGTACCCCCAAAACGGAAGCTCCCATAGTACAGTACCGAAGCAGTCTAGCCCACCACTCGACATCACCCAATCATTCCCCCTCACCCTCCATCATACCGATATCCCCCGTCCCCTTCACCACTATCATCATAGCGCATATGCAACTAACTAGCAAGTACTCCCCCCGGGGGCAGAGAAAACAAATTCATCGAAATATTCCACCCTTGTCTTGTCATCAAGGTACAGGATCTCGGCCTTTTTCCGAAAAAAAAAAAGGCTTGGATGCGGTCTGATCCGGTGCCATGCCCTGTGGATTACCAGCTCTCCGGTAGGTGTGGGTGTTTGTTTATAGTTATATGATGGCTCCATGTACTCGAGTATGGAAGGTATAATAGAATGGAATTTCCGGGTGAATTGCTCTTTGTGGGGGCCTTTTTTTTTTGTTTCTTTTCTTGATTTTAGGTGCTTGGTGTGGGGTGGTTGTTGGTTTTTTTTGTGTGTATATATATTGTGTGGTATGATGATATGCTCTGCCGCACGGTAAGTGTATGGTTCCTGGACTGTGGCGTTGGGGGTTCCCCCTGGTGGTGGTGGTGGTGGTAGTAGTCCAGGTGCACGTTTACATCAGGGAGCTTCTGGGAAAGGGGGAGGCGAGCAAACAAACAAAACCTACAACTGTCACATCCCCCCTCCTCTTTCTCATATATCACCCATCTCATCGGTTTTGAAACCTTTACTCTTGCGCATTTGTTTAGTGTACCGTGCCTTACATCACAGCCCTCAGGCAAGAAATATATACTACACTGTATTCCACTTCGCCCTAGCAAGCAGATAACTTATAATACATCAATCCCAACCTTCCCCCTCTATTTCATTTCATCCCATCTCATTAACCTACCCAGTACTGTACTGTAGAACATACCAATATGTCCCACAACCTACTCCCTAAACCACCCCAATTTCCACCCCAACCCTAGTGCCTTCCCTCCAAAGACGCAAAATGACGGTGATATGATATTATTGTAAACCACAGTACTGGTACCATGTACAATATCATCATACTGTATGATACGGGTACAGCCCCTCCCTACGCCATCTCGCATGTCTCCCGTGCCGGGCTGTTGCATACAGCCTGGGTTTTTAGCCATAAATTGACTGCTATGGCGCCCCCTATCATATGATGAAGGATGCAAAGAAGGATGGAAAGAAGGAAAAGAAGGGAGAAGGGAGAAGGTGTGGTGCGGTGTGGTATTGGAGTATATGCGCGCATGCCTGCTTGCTATATATAATACGCATTATAGGCAGACATGCCGGTGGGGATCATAGATCTGGTGGTTGGGGTTTCTGCTTTGTTGGATGTCTGCTCGATCTACGTTATGCTGTAATCCTGCATGCTTGAAACGAAGGGATGGTTTGGATTTTGTGTGGAGCGGAGTGGATTGTCTTTTCTGGGATAGGTACCTGATCGAGTTTGGTACAGTGCCGTACAGTACAGTGCAGTAGTGGACATTGGAGGGGGAGGAGGGTGGGTGGACAAAGTGAGGGCAATCTAGAGTAAACGTTGAGTTATGTAAGCTAAACAAAACGATCTGATCATAAAACAGCGGTTCAAGTACATACGGTATTATACTTCTTTCCTATCTTGTACTATCCTGTCCCATCGAACGTGGTTCAGTCTAACTACCTTTCCTCCCTCCCTTCCTCCCTCCAGGCACCGACCACCGCTATACCACGCCATACCATACCACAGCAACCTAACAAAAAAAGAAAGAAAATGAAAAGAAATCTGCATGATACGCCAGTGTAGAGCCTGTAGAATACCACCAATCAGCAATTGGTTGGCTGGCTAAACAAATACCCCTCCCTCCCTCCCTCCCTCCCGCTCATTGGCCACAGTAAAATTGTTTCATCTCACCATCTCGATAGCGTTTCCTCAACTTATCCCTCCCTCTCTTTCTCTTTTTAATCTATCCACCCATCCATCCATCATTTTATCCCGCGATAGTGGAGTGGAGAGGGGTTGGTTCGGTGGGCTGTGTGAACGGACCAACCGACCGACCGATCATCCTTTTTGTTGTTGTTATTGTTGTTATTATTATTATTGAAATTACTGCTCCTATATGGTGTGGTGTCGGTGGGACTTGAAGGCGTGATGTTGTCGACAGATCACGAAGGCGAGATCGAGAGAGAGAGAGAGAAAGAGGGTAGGTAGGTAGGTAGGTAGGTAGGGTAGGTGGGTGGATGGATAGGTGCAATTTCAGGTTAAGGTGGATCACAAATATTCGCTCACTTAACTCACACATCATAGTGATCGTGATCGTTGGTTTGATATTCGGCATTTTTTGTCCCTTTTTATTTATATTTTTATATTTTGTATATTATTTGGTATTTTTTTCCCCCCTCGCTCATGGGAGTATTATAGTTGGGCGAAATCGCTATCGTATTAGCGCTCGAGTTGGGGATATAGTCCGGTTAGCTGGCTGGATCGATAGGAAATTGAATATAGTGCTGGAGGTAAGGAAGTAAGATAAGGTAGGGTAAAGTAATATAAGTGCGATATAGCTATCTATCTATTTGCCTATCTATCTACCTACCGTATCTATCGTGCCAACAAGCGCACCCAGTCCAGTCCAGTCCAATCCAATCCAGCTGAGCTGAGCCGGTATTGCGCTGGGGGGAGGTGGGGGGGGGGGGGCGTAGTTGGCGGGGAAAGGAAATGGGTGAGTGAGTGTCATACAAATTAAAAAAGTGCAATCACACATTCGATACGGTGGTATCCACCCGATCACGACCGATCATGCTACCCTGTCTAGACACAGGCACCTAGCTTCAATTATGGTTGCACGTACGGTACAGTACTGTGCTGTACCGTCTGTCTGTCTGTACTGTACTCGTCTAGGGTATAGCATAATATCTAGCAAATAAGAGAATGAGCGGCGGGGGAACATAATATTAAGGATGGGCTAACCTGCCTTATTGTAGGCAACTTAGGCAGGGACTTGGGGCTGGGGGACATGAACCAACTCCCGACTGAGGTTGTCTTTTGTTCCTGGCCAATCGATCATGGCAGATGTGAGTGAGTGAATGAGAGAACGAACGAACGAACGAGCAGGCAGTAGCGCTGCAGAAGCCACCACACACATACTCCGGCCCGGCCTCCGGGAATAAGAGAGGAAGGAGGGGGTAAAACTTGGGCGTGATCGTTTCGTACTGTGAGTACCGGTAGAAGAGAGTCTGGCCATTCCACCAGCTCAATAGGAATTGAGTGAACAGCCCACATCAGAAAGCAAGCACTTGGCTTTTGACTCCATTTTTTGCAATCATAGCCCACGAAGGGAAGAGAAAGTGGAGGGGAGAAAGGGGAGATATATCTGCAGAGCGCTTTCCAATATAAACTTCCCTGCCTTCGGCTGTGTTTGGTCTAGCTTGTTCATCCTATTGAGAGCGAATCATGCGAGCACAGTGGGGCAGAAGCAGATAAGATAAAAACAGATGTGCGGATGAGATGAGTGATGCATGGCATATGAATGGATGGGTGAGCGGGGAGGGGGGGGTTCCATGTGGAAAAACTATAGCTAGTGTTTACGAAGATTCCACGATCCCAAAAATCGATCCAAATGAGCAGCTCACGATATAGTATGAAAACACAAGCAATGACCTCTTCACACACAAGCCCACGCAAAAGCCCAAACACAGCGCAAGATATTCGCTCTGCTCAAAACCACGAAGACTAACAAGGGGGAAGAGAAAATAACGTTGAAACCCCTTCGGGTCCCCAAGCATATGCAGAGCTGAAGTGGATAAGTAGATGAATACCCAGGACAAAAAACAGCAAGAACCCTTTCCCCCGAACAATGCATTAAAGGCAAGGAAAAAAACGATAAAAACAAAACAAAGGACAGATGCGATCGCTATCGATTAAGTTGTGGCCCAATTTCCGCCGGTGCTGTCAAAGGCATAACAAAACTTTTCCGTATCCCCACCCAAGGCTCTCAAATACCTAGAGACAAGAAGGTAATTGTGACGCCGAACCCCCGGCCAAGGGAAGAGCCCGCCACCAAGCCCCCCTCCCTGACAAATGCAAATGCAAGAAAAGATGACCCCAGTATGATACCTCTCACGACCTTCCATCCTTCCGTCTCTTCCAAACCACTTCACTACCACTCCTCCACTATGTGTACTTCCGACCACCTAACCTCCCTCCGGCTGATCGCCCGATTCGTCGATTACTGTGTCATTTCCCCTCGATTATAACCTTCTCTTTCCCGAAACTTCCTTTCACTGTTTTCTCTCCAGACTTCTTCGCTTCCGCTTCAAACATGAGGGTGAGCTCCGATTTCCTCCTCACTAAAGTAGTGGGCAGTCCGTCGATATCCTCATCCCTCACATTCGCAACTAGGGCTCTGGTGACTTGCGAGTCCGCAGCTTCCTCCGGCAATCCCTTCAATGGAACAATCTGATCCACCAAAACAACGCCCTTTCCTTTCCCGCGAGATATCTTTGTTGAAGCTGTCGCCTGGCTTTCTGCTACGGCAACAGTTGGAACAGCCTTTGCCACTAATGGCGCTACAAAGGCCACAGACGTCAATGCCACTAGCTTTTCTTTCCGTTTTCGCTCCAGATACTTCGTTCGAAAGTCGGGTTCCACAATCCAATTATTATCAGCCGTATCCCCTCTCCTTCCCGTGGCATCGCTTTCGGAATCGCCACCATCGGTCGATGAAGCCTTGTGCTGTTGGCGCACACTATCGCTTGGCAGGGACCTCGCTATATCCCCAGCTAGCGTCTGCGAGGGGCTGGAAAAAGCAGTGTTTACAGCGGTATTTGACGACGAGGATGATTTCCGCCGCGGACCGGCAGGACGCGACCTCCGAGTTGCCGTCACCCGAGCGGACACTCCGACTTTTCGGCGACCTTTCGCGGGGCGCTCTGTCCTGGCCCTTTTCTCTTTGACTGGGTTCTTGCCGCGGCCACCTTCTTTGGAAGACACAGACTCATTCTCACTGGATGCTAAACTACTGGATTTACTTCCAGCCGCGTCCGCGCTAGCTGTCGCCTTGGAATTCGAAGGGAGTGCGAGCCTTGGGCCAGGGAAATTATTTTGTGGCGGCGCTGAATCCACTAATTGCCCAGCCGCCGAGGAAGCAGTTTGTGATGGCGGCGGGGGTGACAGTGGTCGAGGTGGGAAGGCCTGATGAAGTGAAGCAGTGATTGACATTTCTGAAGGAATTTTTGAAAGGTAAGATGACCCAAACTGGGAACCTGCTATTGATGTTACTGGAGGTATAGGGCTCGGGGGAGGTGTCGGAGGGCATTCGATTTCTGAGGACGGCCTTGGTGTGGACTCCGGGTCAGGTGGATGGGGCGGGGTTGGTATTGGCAACGGCGGTATCCGGAATCTTGTTTTCTCAAATGGCCCTTCACCCTCATGTATCATGAGGAATATTCTTGATACAGTCCTCCCGGAGAAAGTCCTTTGTATTCGTTCGCTACCCCATATCCTCCAAAACAAGTTCTCGAGGCGGCGACCCTTGTCAAGCACATCGCGATTTACTGTGTAAACTATATTGCGAAGCGGTCAGCAGGGTGCTTTTTTATTTCTTTCTCAAACTATATATCTCGGTAGCTGATATATTGGTTGTAAGTAATATTGAATTTAAGTCAATAATTGTAAATGAGGGGTTGGAATAAAAGAAATAAGGGATATGAATGTGACGCACTCTTCCATAACTTGCTCAGATATTCTGTTGTGAAAGTTTCGACCTGTCGAAAGTTATCGGGGATGGACTTTTTATTTGTCACAATTCCCCCAATTGGCTTCATGAGACCTACAGCTGCTGAAAAGCAGTCGAGTTCAAAACAATATGCAGTTCCTTTTTCGTGGCTGTTGCGGTTGTTATGGTTGTCCAAGGTGTGGTGCAGGGTCTGGAGGGGGGGGATGAGACGATATAGGGAGTAAGTAGGGCAATCGAGCACCGGTCTAAGCTACGAAACAATCCTTTACTAAATCCTAAAGAAGCAGGGTTCTAGAAACGTATTCAGCTGCCTGCGCCCAGCGATCCAAATAGGAGGCTAGGAAGCTAGGCCTGGTTATTAGTGGCGGAAAATGCTAACAGTGTAGCGAAGAATTCAGGAAGCACTAGGTCCAAGAGCTCCTTGTATCGCACAGACAAGCGACAGGAAATCTCCTTCGTTTTCGTTACGCCCTTTCAGGTGGCGGGGATATAGAAAGTCGCGTAGACAGGGTTGGCCGAGAGGGCCAAAATTCAACCACCAGAGAATAGTACTCGAGTTGGGACCTCTCGGGTAGTTGCACGTGCTTTATACTGACTTCCTGCTATGGCGTGTAGCTGCGTTTTAGCATGATACTCAAACCGATAAGGGTAGGCGGGTGATATAGATAGGATGATAGCAAGAGTCATGAGATGGGAATGTTGAAGTCGATATCAATACTCAAATGCTGGCGAGATGGATGCGACTGGAGAAGAAAAAAGAGGGAACAGGAGGGGGGTGGCATTGGAAACGCATGCAGTAACCTTACCACTGTTAACTACCACAGTAAGTTTGGCTAAACTTGCGAATCAAGCCAAGAAAAAGTAGTGCAGAGCCAACCAATTTCCACCAATCGGCGTCGGAGGGACTCGATATCGAGTTCGAGGTCGGATAGAAGGTCTAAAGACGGCGGCCTGTGAATGGTCCGACTATGCGCTGTGAAATTACTAAAGTAACAGTGGATCAATATTTGAATCGACGAAGATATGGCAGAAACATGATTAAGGAAATTGTTATGCAACGGATGGGGGGGCAATGAGGTTCGATAGCAATGTTGGCGCAACTACAAAGTATGTAGAGCATAGTAGACATATATAGAACTAAAGAAAGGCCAACAAACACCTGAAGCGGGGACGGGCGAGAGTGAGGGAAGGAGGAAGAAATAATCTCTGGAAGGAGGAGGAATCCAGAGATAGGTCCAGGATGATGACTTACACTACAGTACCCTACTCCTTGAGCACATGCACCACAATCCCGACGTGTCAAATGTCTACAGTTAACCGGGAGTTGAGGTTTGAATGTCGCAAATGTCAATCTGACCTCCCTTTACCCAGTGACTTAAGTCTTTATCTTCTCCACGTGTTCGATTCCGGTAACGATCCGACGTGTCTTGCCCTCCTGCCTCTCGCCCCAAGTGTCGTATCCTATATCTAACCCTGATACCTCCGTGCTGTAAAGATTCCCCCTGTGCGCGTTGGAAACACAATTTCCCCTAGACGAAGCGGAGGAGATGGGATGAGATGAGGAATATCGATAGAGGCAAGCCGGCCCGGCGAGGTCTCTAGACACGCACACACTTAGCCCCTTAGTCTCGACCTCCACCTAGTTCCCTTCTTTTAATTTTGTAGCTTCTTGTTAGGGTTGAAGATTTGGTTCTGTTGTTGTTTTTAGTATGTAAGACCTCCACCTCCTGTTTACCTGATCATACCAGTACCGTACCGCACTGCACCATACGGTACTTACCCCAGGTTCTTCTCGAATATCGACCAGTACCCTTCTGGGGTAACTCAGAGCTCTAAGTGAGTGGGCTTAACTTCCTTCCACTTTAGCCCCAAAACTTGGATTCATACGATGCGCCCCAGCTTACTGAACACTCGATATTTGCGGGGAAGAGCCGAAGCCAAGGAAGCTCGCTTTTCTCAAATCTAATCTCCCTCAAAGGGATGAAGATGGGTGAGGCCCTGCTCTGAAATGTCAATTTGCGGAAAGTTGCACTTCGGTAGCTGGCGAACAAGGAAAGCCGGATAATCCTTACCTCCTTCAAAGACAAAAACGCGGGGCACAAAACCGACACAAAGAATCACCCACCCCTAACCAGGTGACTTCGCGGGAAAAAAAGAGAGTAGGAAAATACGAAGAATAGACAAATTCCCCTTACGCAACGCGAGATCCCCGAACCATATAAACGGCTGAAACGGCGGGCGAGTGGAGGATCTTGTGCGCCTACAACCTTAACTACTTTCGGAGCAGTTGCTCTACCTAGAGCTGCCTCGTGTATGTACTGTACCTCTGATCTTGTCTGGGGTGTTTCTTGTGGTCAGCAGGCCTTCGAGAAATCCGCATGGGGAAATATGAACTAAAGGCAAAATCCACAATTTTCTCCTCTCCTCGGCCAAAGCGAAACCGCCACTCATGTCGGGATATGATAACAGATGACTGGCTATCAAAAGGGGAGGCCCTGCAAAGGCTGAGAGGGGTGAGGGATAGGCGGTACCTGGACTTTTGCACTCACCAAGTTATGACACTAAGCTGCTGCCACATGCAGAATTCGCCTCAAGCCAGGATTGACACCCAAAAGGAAGCGTGCGAAGGGCGCGGAAATAATTATATAAAAAAGTAAATACTTGTCGTGTCCTATTGCCTTTTTTCCACCACAACTTGCTCGCAATACGATTCTTCTGTGATTTTCGACACAGGATGAATACTCGCGGACTCGTCTTCGTTTGTCGGAATCGCTTTTTCTCTTTTGTATATCTGCTGTTTCGACCTTCTTCTGCTGTCTTGGGCGCTACTGCTCCGTTTCGGATCAACCCCCCACCAACTATCACGAATCAAATGAGAAATAAAATGCCGCGGATTTCGCGTAACAGAACGAGTCCACGTGAGTCCCAGTTAGTCAGAGAGTGAAAATAGCTGTTTGCGGTGGAGTCCGCCGAAATAGATGGAATAAATATGTTTTTTTGTTTGTTTTAACAGAAAATACCCAATCAATTGTAATGAGTGGTTTATGGTTGAGGCAGAGAAGGGGATGTATATTTATTTTTCTTCCACCAATATCTCGGGAAGAAGAGGTGGTGTGAACTTTTTTTTTTGTGTTTGCCCCCACGTATGCAATAGGAGATGACTCCTTGGCCTCAGTGAAGTGAATAGAGAATCCGAATGTGTAGCTACCAAGCAGGCAGGGGATTCCGTAAGGCTGATTGCAAATACTGAGCCCGCAGAGATAGGAGCGAGTGACGAGTCGAAGCCGCAGAGAAGCGGGGATATCCACGGGGCCTGAGAAGTACCGGTATGTGGATTGGAGATATCCGAAGCGGAAAAAAGGGGGGCATGCTGTGGTTTTAGTAGAACATGGGGAAGAGAAGATCAGGACGAGGGCGGGTGGGTTGTTCTTTTCATAGTAATCACACCGACCGACTCTGACGATGCTGAATGCAGGATTGGGTCAAATCAATCGAGGAGACAGTAGACAGAGAGCCCATGCCCGGCTTAGATGGGAGCGGATTGGATGTACAGGCTCACAAACGAGGCGTAAAGATGTTTAATCCCCTCCCTTTGTTCCTCCGCCCCTCTCCTCCTCTTTCCTCCTGCGTGTCTCTCCTTTACCTCCCCCTTTCCACGGGTTGGTTGCTTCTCCAGTACTGGTGAAGTCGATCAAAAGGGCAGAGATACTGAGAGTATGTTGGCTACATGTGGTAGTCATGATGCAATTGAATTGATACTTGTCCTTTCCCTCGTGGTTTTTTCTGTTTCCTCAACAATCCTGACTCTGGGCCGAGATTCCGGCCCTGACAATACACAACATGCCGGGCAGGACAGGCTCTGTTTGGCTGCACTTTCACGAGAATTGGCACGAATCTGGCACAGGTGCGGGAGACCAGATAGATGCAGCCGTGGAGTTGGAGACGGGCATGGGTGGGAACCCGGCAGGCGACAGGTCCACGGTGCTGGGATTCGATTTGATTCCAAGTTTGGGGGCCAATGCACACTTTGGGCCCAGATGCCCTTCTGCAGCTCTTGGCAAGATGAAGTTCTGTCCTTGTGTCCAATTATGCTGATAGCCTGTGGACCATCGGCTTCTCTAAACTTCGGCAAGGAGATCTACCACGAAGAGTCCTCCATATTGTTACCAGTAATTATTGGTTGTCCGCCCTCAGTCAACAACTATCGACTAGTTATCGCCAAACACTTTCATTTACCTTTTTTGACAGTTGTTTCAGTGTTAAGTTACACTACTCTGCAAGCACCAAGGTCGAGAGTGTTGGGATCATTGAGGAATACTCTGAGTAGATGTTTCTGCTCATCCTACCCGCTATCACCCGATATCTTCCCCCTCGCCTTTTATATAGCTCTTCGGCTGTGAATGGTACCCCCTCTCTAGTAAAGCCTGATGTTCTCGTATCCGGCCACGTCTGACTGAGCACCGCGATATCATGGCACATTGCCCACTCGTGTTTGTTGAGTGCAACCAGTCTTGCTAATTCGGGACGAGCGACCAGTCCTCCTCCATGAACCCCATTTACCCATTTACCCACCCTATCTACGTTCAGTCCATATTTTATGGGATTCTTTGTTTTTCTATTCGGATGGTACAAGTAAAATGACTGCGGAAACCTTTGCAGGTAGAGCAAGTTCTAAAAAGAAAGAGCGCACCAACATAACTAGTTCAGTTCCGAATGAAACCACATATCCAGGCGTTTCTTTTTTGGCACATCGGCAATCTCATTGGGCTCTGAATGGCAATGATTATTGATGCCGTCAAAGCTCTATGCCTAAAATACATCTCGCTCCGACGACGATGCACACAACCCTTTCCTCTACATCGTCTAAATGGCAACCACCGTACACCTCCCCCACCGGTATATTGGAACTGCACTTCCTCTCTGTGATGCTTCTCCAAGATCTTGCACACATAGCTCGGAGCAGCCCACCCCTTGCTGAGACTGCAGGCCAACATACTGATATTCTCTCGTTCGTTTTCTCCGCCTTGTGGTCTGATTGCCGTCTCAACAACAACATGGAGTGCACACCGTGGATTCTGCTACTAGCACAAACCATTTTGGCGAGGAGTTTGTTTAGGTAAGGGGTTTGAACGGACCCCTTCTCGATAATGTACCGTAAATCGATTCCGTAATGATATCTAACTATTAAGGGCTAAGAGTTAGACTGCCGGTGCGACGGTAGTATGGAATGGTATCATGCTTTCACATCCCTCGAGCACGGTAAGAGGCGTCTTTGTCACCGGAGCACTTGGCGGGGAAAACGTTGCCCATCTTCAACCACCAAAGGACCTTCAATCACCACTCCTTTGGGAATTATAGCTCTATTAGGGGGTAGAGTGGATAGTCCTCTATGTATTGGTAAAGATAAAATAGAAACATCTCGTGCTTTCGCTGAGATATTGGAGTTTAGGAGCAGGTCAAATTTTTGTAGGAGCAAGGGATGCGCCCTGGACTTGTTAATTGCCGTTAATTTCCTTGGCAAAACTTGCCAATAGATATTTACCAAGATATTAACCTGTAAAATGGCCACTCTTGGAAAACTAACATACTATTACTAAGCCAGAATGAACGTCCGCCTGCTCCGGCTACAGCAGTCTCTCACCATAGTATGGTACCGGTCTTGATCACACTGCAATCCTGACGTTGTGGGGGGCAGCCCGCCCAGCGGCTTTTTCTAAGAAAAGTATCCGGCCCCCCTTGTTACCTGCCATAAGTTTCCCCACATCCCCAGCTCAGTTGACGTTCCTCTTGAACGGGCCGAGACCGTCTTTAGGGCGATCGGCAGTTGGAACTACTTTGAACAGGTCAGGGATCTAATAGCCCTGTTGTACCGTATCATAGCAGGTTGGAACTCTAGACCCTCGATCTCCGGGTATCCCTTCTAAACTAGGTGGCTTATTTAAATTTCAATACACGTTCACTTTGGAAGTCCAAAGGTGCAGGAAGCACTAGGCCCGAGCCAACAAGAATCTAAATCGTCAGGAACTCACCTCCGAGCCTGAGTGCCCCTGTGGGTTTGCGCTGTGTGGTTTTGCCGCGGGGGGAGGTTGGGTTGGTTGGAGTTCGGGCACCGGTTAACTCTACTCGTACCAGACTCAGTTCATATAGCATCCTACCAGTGACCAGCTCACGGTAGACAATACGGCGCGGCACAGTGCTGTGAGACTTACATCCGGTAGCTTAGCAGCTGAACTATTGCCAGGGTAATGTTGGGATTTTTATTGATTGAACGGCTATGGTATTGGCCCTTTTCGCACCGGGCTTGCTCATAGAACTTGAAGGCCTCGGTAAACCGAATCTTAAGATCGGCCCCATGATGGTTCTCCATGTTTCATGTGAGTGGGGTAGCTCTATGGCCGGATTCCTCGGTAAAGTTACCGTAGTTCATCAAACTTTTTTTTTTTTGGTGTCACGCTGCTTGCACCGATGCGGCAACAGTGTGCCAAACATTGCTTGAGCCTCATAACTTCTCAATACTCATATTGAGTTCCGGTTACCTTCGCTGGGCTTACTTCTGGTTAAGTACTCGTACTGACTTCTGCCATAATTGCCCACAGCTGAGCAAGAGACTGCTCGTCCAGTACTTGCCGGTTCATGACGTATAGGGCGCTTTGCGCTGTGGTGGTGTGTCGACCAGCGCCAAGGTGCCTGGATACTTTATGGATTGGCAAGTACGGTACAAGTACGACAAGGTCGAGAAACGGAACCCATGCGTCCCGATCGCCACATTGGAGGGAATACAGGTTGAGGACTCATGGGTATCCTACACTGGTAGCCAATTGATTTCTCATGAGAGTTATTAATCTGACAAAGGTTTCGAAGGCGTAACGGCATGTTCTCGTGATCCTTCGCCCAACCTCACTCTGAGCGCATTTCCACTATATATATATAGTATATTTTTATCGCCCGATGGGTCGTTTTGGCTCTGGGTCACAGGAAAATATGTGCCCGATCGAATCGAATGGCCAGGGGCATGCAGATTTGTGGAGATGGGGACAACAGTTCAAATCCAGCGTCGATATGTGGTTAGAAAACAATACGGTACTTTTAACTAATCATGTACTGTGCCCACATAGTGTGTAAGAGCGGTCAGATGAACATCAGGCTGCAGGAGAAGGCACCAACAGCGGGGAAATAAACCACAGTCAGGGATATATCCGGGTTGAGAACGAGAGGCGGCTACCTTACCGTAAATACAATCCACCAGTCTTTGAAGGACCTCATGAGTTGACCTATCGGACTAAATCACTTGGGTATTCGGTGTCATGCTCTTGTAGCACTGGGGGCACAAGGGCGAGGGGGTTTGGCCGGTTCAAACTCGAATGGATGGTCTTCAGAACATTTCAGCCTCTAGGCATCATACGCGAGAGGGAAATGCGGGGGAAAAAGGAAGCCCTAACAGCGCACATCTCAACACTGATGTTCCATCACGAACTTGACACGTGGTGTACTAGGAGTTTTTTTTGCCGTTAGTGAGGAAATCATCCTGCTCTCTAGAGAAGCCGTCAGCCGTAAGGGAGAAACAAACCTTCATGGGAGAAATCTGCGCCGCCGCCGTCAACCCCGAGATCACGAGGGTTAGGGCGACAAAAGCAAGCAAGGATCGTCTGATTTGCAGATTATATACCATGGGGTGGGTAGGTGCGGGGAAGAGGCTCTGAACCTGCAACACTTCAAATGGTCGTTTACCCAACGACTTGGTTTCGCCGGAGTATTGTTGTTGGCCCATTTCAAGAAGTAGCCATCCTGTCACGGCTTGGTTCGCAGGGAGCCTGGAATTCCTTAGGCTGCGGCACAGCATTAGGCCACTTAGTTACAGAAAATAGCTTCAGGTTATTCGATATACTAATTGTCCCCAAGAACTCCTGGGGTACAGCGCCAGTAGGGGGTGCTAAGACTTTATTCCTTCTAATGAACAGTTCTAGTAGACAGGTGACTACTACCAGTAGCGAAGTTGTCATCAATATGGGAGCGATTGGTGTCCGTGTATCGATCTCCTTAGAACAAACCACATGATTGTCCACTGATAAGGGCGTCTGTACCTCCGGGGGTTCTGTCTGGGGGAGGGATGGATGGCGGCTGCTGAGATCACATAGACTCACTCGGACTCCGCGCGAGCGGTAAAGTGAGTTCTAATTGGGTCAGGGTCCGCGGAGTACTCCCATGTGCAAGCATCGTGCAATACTTCGCAATCCCGAACATTAATACCCCTGCCCTGGCTATTCACCTGTGTTACCGAGGTAATGGCGTGTTCAAGAGCCGTATCAGCTTTCGTCTTCCTGGCAAAAGTATCCGGACCTCGTGCTCGGACTCTCTAACCGCATGGGCGGGTGAGAGGTGAGGCGGGAACTTGGCTTGGGCACTTTTTAGGTTGCTTGCGACTCATTATATTAGGGCTCATTACCACCAACTGGTGTCGGTTGCCTGAAGGACTAGCTCTTTGGCGGATACCGCACCGGTACTATTGGGGAGCAAAAGGAAGCATCTTGCCGAGCCTAGCCGAAAATCCCAGCATCTGTTTCTCCCAATTACCGGGAGTGTTCTACTTCTTTCATGGTGCCCATGAAATCTTGCCCTACAAATAATCTCTATCTGACGTTATTTCACACTCGAAGTGGGGCCATCTAGTTCGGGATTTAGTGTCGCCGGGGTCCGCAGGTCGGAGGAACAAGCCGCACTCGCCCCCCTCATATAACAACTTATACGAGTGTGGGGATCTAAATATTTGGGTCATCCCCGCATTCAATGGTATCCGATACTCGTGCTGTATTTAATATGGCTTGAGAGAGTAGCTGATGTGAGAGAACCCATGTGATCCTATCTGTATACAGTGTGTAACAGTTATAAACACTGATGCTAATGCTCCATTTCGCACAGTCTTAATTAGCTAAGGCTGTCTCCAAAGCTGATGCAACCGCTCTCCGCATGGAGCGCACCTGACTTGGAACCGTTAGGCGCGATAGAGGGCAGATCTCCCTGGGTCAAGCTCCGCGGTGCTATCGGTTCTTATCTCCAGTGGCCCAGCTCAAGGGGCCTACCGGTGACTTCCTCAGACCGCTATTCAATTGCCGGCAGGAGATTTCTGGTCCAAAGTCTCACTCACCCCGGCTAGGTTTTGGTGCGATTTCTGGGGTGTGGGCACTCGTACTGCGCTGGAATGGTACTGTATTTCCAGCAAAGTTGCCTGATATTGCCCCCACGACGAACCGTAAGGCATACGAACTGTATAGTAAGTGAAATAATTGCCGGAGAAAAGTGCCGTTGTACGATGGCTTTTTACCTTCTAGGTCTTTTCTAGAACGGCCTATCCGCCTGGAGAGCCAGGCAAGCTAGGTTGGCGGTTGCGCCGACACCCGGACATCGGCCCGCCCCATTCATAAGATTTTCCGGTGGCCTGCCCTGGGGGGGTTGTCTGTTCGTCCATAATACGGAGATTTTTTCCTTCAAACACAATTCCCAGGTTACAGTAAGGATGCCTGCCGCTTTCGGCGGTAAATGATATTATGGTGTAACTTTTTGTTGTTGTTGTAATATTATGGGGTGGTGAGACAGACTGTTTCCAAGAGCATCAACAGAAGCAACTCCTGTTCGGGGCGATTTTGAGGATCAACTGACACCCTTTGCGGCTGGGAGCGCCTCAAAAAATTGCGAATTGGCGAAAGGAATACGTAACAGAATACCAAGGCTTTTGTCTAGATATCTACGAGTATGATATAGGGGGAGTTCGCTATTGTTGAAGTTAATCACGACAGTATTGAGAGCTGGTGTTACTGTACTCGTATACGATAATATGAAAATTAAAAATAAGATTAACTCTGATTTGACCCATTAAGTCAAGCCTCTTTAGCCGGGCTTTCAACCACGTTATACCTTTCTCAAACCATATTTACTATATTAAATGAGAGTGCTGATATGGGTGCTAAATTACTTATATTCGCTTCGTATGGCTTATGTGTATACTGTAGTTGCTGAATTATTATTATAACCTCTTCAAACTCTCGATCCATGTTCCTATTGCTCTGTTTTATTGCTCTGTTTTTTATATATAAGATTTTAACTATGTTGACTAAGCTAGCAGATCATGTGACAGTGCATTTATAATTCTATGATATTATTTCTTCGACCCGGTTCTAATATTGGTCGCCCATGCCTGTCCCCTCATTAGTAACAGTCTTAGAGTGAAAGCGAGGGTTTGTGGGCATCGCCCAACAAAACACAGCGGCTCATAGCAACCTAAAACCGGCAATCAGGTACCAGTTGGCCGTTATATCATAGAGATATAATACAAGAGAAGCCTTGCGCCAGCATCTTTCTTCCTCTAGTTCGGCTTTTAGGACATCTTATCGGGACAACATTCTTCGTCCCCACTTTCTACCAGAATTGGTTCGTCATGGTGGTGGTGGTGGTAGCTGGGAACCAATCTGACGCTTACTTCCCCGACATCTTGCCCCACATTCCTCCCATCCCTTCTTCCTTTAAAGCCGTCATTTCCACCCACGTGGTTGCGCCCTACCGTACCCTCCTCGCCCCTTGCCACGAGCACTGGGACTCGTACCCGAAAAAAAAAACGGGGGGAGTATGATAATATTATTATTATGATATATTTCTGTGCGATATGGGAGCTCAGGTACAATCCACACATTGATCCCTGTTTTCGGGAAAAGGTTTGTGGCCGGGAGGAAGTGCCTTACTGTACTTATCGTATGCATGACAAACCCCCCCCCATCGCTCCTTGCCGCCTCCTTTTCTTCCACCCCGTCCTTAGCGCCGCCACGAAGTAATTAAACTCCGATGTTCCCTCCCTCCCTCTCTCCCTCCCTTCCAGAATATCGTAAAATTACTTTTTGAATTGCACTACATATCAGATCACCCAGCGGAAATCAGCCCGTCAGCCCCCCAGGGTTTACAGTTAGTTTGAAAAAGTTTGAGCGGAGTTCGCGAATTCCACCAACGGACATCCTATCCTGGTGGGGGCTGATCTTGGACTGTGTCGGGAAAGGAGAAGGCCAAATCCTTCTCAGGAGTTTTTTTGTCTTGTCTTTGGATCCGGAGATTACAGTACAGTACAGTACTGGGCTGGGCTGGGCTGGCGGGAGATGGATGGATGAATGGATTTCGAGAGGTTTTGCGGTCCGCGGATTCCTTCGTGACATGTCGGTCGTCATATTGGGTATCTCTTGCCATACGGTGAGACATTGGCGGCGGGGGCGGGGCCGGGGAGGCAGGCAGGCAGGGGAGGGTGATTTTTTTTCTTCAGTTTTATTTTATTTTATTAATTCGGTGGTGTCATGTTGATTCTGGGTATAATAAATACACTGCTACGTGATGAACTACGGTACTTCTAGGGTAGAGGATCTCTACTTGTGGATGTTCTAAACCCCAGTGTTAATACGTCCGAGTCTGTAAAGTCACCTTCTATTATATCCGTCACGTAATTATCCATGATAGGACGACCCGTGACTTTCTCAATGCGACTGGGGGGGGGGCTGTTACCGTACTGTCGGGTATCTGGCGGTGGAAATGTTACCGGTGGGGGGTTGGCCACCAGCTCGTGCCCGAACTGTGTCAGTTACCGAGATTTTTCGACTGCTACTCCGTGCCGGCTGTAGTCATATTTATATTACGGCCCTTCTTTCACCTCATAATTATACAGTACTGTACAGCACTATGCATAATGTACTCATCCTTGCTGCATTGCACAGTACTCTATTGTTACCGCTACTATCTCGTATAATATATCAACGGAAATACTTTTAAGACAAAAGAATCTGTTTCTCCATGCGGAAGCCACCACGAAAGTGAGAACCACGAAAGTGAGATTCGGGAACCCCGGGCATGCACTATCACAGGTTAACTTAAGTCAACTGAGAAAGAGAAATAATCTTCGGTACTGAAAGCGTTCAACAAGCCTTGGGTACCACCCCCCTCTCAAACCTAAGCAAAGTGTGCAATCTACTATCTATGGTACCTCTAAATATTTGCCCAAGCTCAAAGTTCCCTTCACATACCCCGCTGCTTTGAGGAATACTGCACTTGTTGCCCCCACAGCCAACAGCAGACAAACATCACGTGCGGGCGAGGGCTCATGTACATCTCCTACTGTCATACGCGCAATATTTAAGCATTAAAGTCTACCCGCCCCGTGGGCCAGCGGCCTAAGAGGGGGAAAAGTGGACTGGGGTGGGGGCCCTTGACGGGTTCCGGAGCTCGGTTTTGTTATCTCCGAGGATTGAAGCGGGGCATGTATTATAGATACATAGAGTAGACACCGTATGTTGTGGAGTGGCATTTTGACGCCTGGAGGACATGGAACGACATTAGAGGGCAACTAGGAAGCATACCGGGGGTGGGCGTGAACCGACTTACCCAGTGAAGGGCTGCAGACTTACTTCGGAGTTCACGAGGGGCGATAATTTCAGGGCTCGTTGTAGGAAGCTGCATGGAACGAGCGCTGATGAGATGGATACATATTCCAGGGAAAGGAAGTATCGGAAGATGTCCTGGGTTTTTGGTGGGGGCTGAGTGGTTGTGTGGCAATATGGTGATGCGAGAGTGTGGCAGCGAAGGGTAGTGGTGTTGGATTAAGGTGTACTGTGGTGGAGTAAGAGGAAGAAGAGGGTGGGGGTGGGGGAATACGATGGTGAGGGGGGTTATTTGTTCAAGCGCCACCCTTTCTTCCTTTCCTGTACGACCTTGGGAGTGGGGGGGGGGGGGGTTCGATAAGCGATTTGGGGGAGGCTCTATTGTTGTGCTGGTCAGCTGGCTATGAGTTGGCATCTTTTCTCTCTCTTATCCTCTTGCTTTTTAATTTCGTTGTATGATGCTGTAGGTAGGGAGGCAAGAGGGGAGGGAAGTGGGTTTGCTGAATTTATTTGTTTGCAGGGACAAAGCTGGCGCGAGTGATCTGAGGTGGAGGGGTTGGGGTGGGGTTTGGTTAGGGTGGTTGTGTGTGAGCAGGTGGTTGGGTGGGGGAGATGAGGGCGTGCATATGTGAAAGTCTCTGTTCAATGGAGCTATGTGGTATCGGTTTGATGAGTGGTAGTGGGGGGGGGTTTCGTCTTTAGCTCTTTCAATTGGCGATTTGTTGGCTATGTATCATACCTTTGTGCTTGCGCGTGGGGATGGTTGGTTCTTGGGAATCCTTTCACCAGCGCGAGTACGGCGGTGGCCTCGCTCTGTTTGGCCCGTTTTAGAGGAGATCGCAGGAAACCAGGCCCCTAGTGCGCCCCCATCGCCCTCTAGGGCATGGAGATGAAGCAGTCGTCCGGGGCTGCTTTCTAAACTGCTAGGGAGGTGTTAGGAACACCGGGTATCACTCGTTGTAGAAGATCTTCCCCTAAGGGGATTATGAGAAAAGTATCCTATTCCGATATTTGGGATCAAAGGGTGGATATATCTGCGTTGGGGAGTCACAGAAGTACAAAGAATCTTATTTAAGGGTAAAAATGAGAAGGGATGGTTTTCTGGATTGAGGTGTCGCAGCCAGAGGCAAGTGTGGACCGTCACGAATGGTCCTCTCTTGCTTTGTTTCCCGGCTGGGTGAACACGTCCCTTGAGCATAAGCTCTCATAGATCTCATACTACGACATGTAAGCGCTTCTCTAGACATAATCTCTGGCAGGTTGGATGACGACATCCAACATATGAGTAGCAGGTGGTGGGTATTCGAGTGAGCCCATGTGATTATAAGCTAAAGAAACAAATGCCTGCATTTTGCAATTTCTCAGGCAGAAAATCGACCCGAATAGAGCCCAAAATACAAGTCGATCTATTTGTATGATTCTAAACCTAGCTCAGCTATGGCATATATATCAAGACTGTCATAAAAATCATCACATTATGTATACCCCCACCGGCATGCTAGCTGATACGTATACTACTACAGCACAATTTAGAGCGATTTAGACTAACTAAATAACGGTATAACCACCGTCAACTCTTAGGTCCGCTCCAGTAACGTACTTACTTGCTTCGCTAGCCAGGAACACAACCGGGCCCTTCAAGTCCTCCGGGTTACCCATCCTCCCTTGGGGAATTAGGCTTGTCCACTTGGCTTTCAAGTCCGGATTGTCATCCAAAATCTTCTTCGTCCTGTTGACCATTAGCACGCGATCCTTTCATAGGGGGGAGAGGGACACGTACAAAGCGGTAAGCATATACCCAGGCGAAATACAGTTGACTCTAATGCTATGCGGCGCCCACTCAACGGCTAGGCTGCTGGCTAAATGTCTAACAGCGGCTTTCGAAGCATTGTACGGTGCCTGCGGCTGCGGCACGTTCACGATACTCCCGCTCATACTCCCGATGAAGATCATGCTGCCGGAGCGCTTCCGCTCGATCATGTGTTTTGCGACTTCCATGGCGCTGAGATACGTTCCGTCGACATTCACGCCCCAGAGCTTCTGCATGCGGCCGTATGGGTAGTCCTCCGCTTTGAAGTTCTCGGTGAAGCCGGCGGAGGTTACGAGGACGTCTATGTGTGAGTTGTGCTGTGCGAGGATTTCCGAGATGGTGGAGCGGATGGAGGTTGGGGAGGAGACGTCGGATGTGTGGGCAGTTATTCTCGGGAGGCTGTGAGGAGGTGGGTATTAGTGGGAAGGGGGAGGAATGAGAGGGGGAGGTGCTAACCATTTGGCGTCGGGATTCTCACTCTTGAAATGCTCTAGGAGGCTTTTGGCCGACTTTGCTGCTTGCTCACCTATTCACATACAACCGCTGCTAGGTCAGCTCACCTCCCTGCACTCCAATCTCTCAAGAGAAGGGCACAAACCGTTCAAGTCCACAATCGCAGCATCAGCTCCAAACTCAACAAGTGCCTGCGTCATCACATACCCCAATCTGCACAACAATCCCACCACCATTATTAGCTGTCATTCCTTCTCCTCTCTCCCTCCACCGAAGAGAAACAGTAGACAAACCCCCCAGCACCCCCAGTAATCACTGCGACCTTCCCTTCCAGGGAAAAACTTTTCAGCATCTGCCCGTACCTCCATGGAGGCTTGCTCGAGGGCATATCCTTCTCGGCGGGGCACTCCACGGTGATGGACGGATCTGTGCGAGCGAATTGCCCAGGCTTAGTCTCACCGTCGTCCTTTCGTAGGGGGCAAGTTGTTGAGATTGAGCGTGCCGTTGGCCTTGAAGTGGGGGACCTGCTGGGCCTTGGTAGAGCTCTCACTCCGCGAAGGAGGAGGGGTGCCGATCTAAACATTGTGCTGCGCTCAATTGGAGTGCAGAGAGGAGGAGGAGGAGGATGGGGAAGTTACAGGTGCTACACACGTCGGACGGAATAATACCTCCCGTGTGGGTAGAGGGGAAGCCAATTCAGCTAAGAAGAAGCTCAATATCGTGATGCTGGGCCCTGTTGTTTGCAACCCCGCCGTTGCCCCACACGCGTTGTGCTATTAGTACGTTTCTGTGTGTCTCTCTTCCCCCTTGGCGAGGTTATTCCGCTCGTACCATCCCACGCCGCATACCGCATTACGCCGATCTTAGCTGGGACCAAGGTTCTAGAATCCATTCAAGCGATAGGAGATGGGCGTGGTTAAGGAGTCGGATATCCTAAAAATGTATTCCGGATAGTGAGAAGGTCAAGTGAGTTAATTGACCTTGCTGGCTTTTTAGAAGGTAAGTCATGTGCCAGAAACTTAGATTTGGTAAGTCACTGTATGGTACTTGAGTATAACTTAACCTCGCATTGCTTTCGCTACTTGTGTAGCTCTAGACTTACTTCCCTGAGCAAAAGAAGGTCCGACTTAATTCTTAATTTAGACCTGGTTTAAGTTAAACCTGATGCGATGATAGCCGGTTCTTCTAGAGTTCTGGATCTTCAGGTTTTTCCCTCTACACTAATTCTTAGTTTTTTAATTTTTATTTGTGAGTTGTTGGTGTAAGGTTCGATATTCTGCAGATTAGGTTGAACTGACTGCAGTGTCATACTACGGTAGTGATGTCCAGTGATGTCCACGAATACTGCTGTCTGTCTTAGGTTTTTCATTCCAGTAAGCGGTAGAACATGCATCCTCGCTCCCCATTTTTGCCAATCTGTTCCAGGACGCCTGTCCGCCTGTCTTGTAGTTTACCGCACACCAGCAGACACAACGAGGAGCATACTTGTATGGCAGCCGCAGGATACCCCCCCCCTCCGTCCTTTGATATCGTTACTATCGGTAGTTTAGTTTTTTTCAGCCTTATTATTCCGTTGGGGTGGGTCACCGAATCTAGAAACCAGACTTCATGAGGCGCATATTTCTTGTAGGCCTAAAGGTGAGCCTTGAGTGCAGCGGGGAAGGGTCCCGCATGATAGCCTGGTAAGGAGTTGGGGTAACGGAAGGGTTATGATATAGGGGATGCTGTATCAAAGGGAGAATGCTTAAGTTTGAGGCCTTTTATTTGGGCAGGTGCCGTGGGTTAGTTAGCACAAGTGCCGGTAAGCTGAGGCTCTAAGTTGCACCTAAGTTACAAGTATCATGATTTGTGGTAACATGCCGGAGCGAGCGCCCTATAGGAAAACCAGGAAATTGCAGCTAATTTGTATGGATTGTATGGGACACTCGCTCCTGATCTAAACTCGCCCCCCCTCCAGGCACGCTATCCCACCTCTCCTAAATCATAACATTCTAGACGAACCGCAATTCGGGGGTCCCGATCTGTTACTGTACAGATCTCTAAAGTAGGCTACTATTCAAGTTCCTATCATACACGAGCACTCGCATAACAGTATTCGCCACTATTGGAAAACGGTTCAATTGTCAAGCCGTATACCGGAAACCTGTGCGCGCGAGAGATACTTAGGAACTTCATTCAATCTCAGAGGACCAGGGAGGCCTACTATTTATACAGTGAAACAGCAACATATATCCGCAGTAGGAAAGAAGATAAGGAAACAATTTGGAAGACAAGAGAAAACAAGTGAGAACAGAATTGCATAACCAGTCGACAGATTGGGCGGTAACATGAGGGAAAAAGCCAAATGTAGTAAGTCCGGCTTGGAAAGTAGAAAACTGGAAACAAGGTCTAATGACCGGCTTTGTCGTATTCTAATGCGTAGACAGTGCATATCCGAAAGCCTAATTCCAACACCCACAATAATTGTTATCTTTGTTGATCTCAGCCAAATCATTGTATCAGTATGTATGATACTAGTATTTCTCAGAGTCCTAAGTCCGACATTTATAAGCCATTGCTTACTAAATTCGCCTCCACCTCGGAGAAGAGGGGAGAACAATCTGTAAAGATGTGATTTCTTCCGTGATGTTCCTTTAACAAAGGGGTATATATGGACGGGGCCCTGGATTTTCGTTATGAAGCTGCGAAGATCGAGGTTAGGGTTCCTTCGTGCACCGAATTTGAACTATACGGGAAAAAAGTGACCCTAGACCCATCGCATCCATCTCAACGAGGACCGTTTCCTTGCTTAGGAACGAATCAACCAAATCCGGCAACGCTGTCACAGAAAAAAAATTGCGGCTCTGGAGATCAACAATTGCCCCGCCGCTCCTCCCCGAAATACCAGCTCTGTATACTTGACTACCTACCCCACGCTAATTATCTCCCCCCACCCCTCCCCCTCCAAGCGGTAAAAAATGCCAGCAAACGCAAATACAGATCACACAGAAGACCCGGAAGAGGCCACAATAATCAACCCGGATGAAGCCGAAGAAGTCGTCGAGGATGCGGACAGCGATGTACCCATGGGCTCAGACAGCGATGGCGACGAGCCGATGGAAGTGAACCTGGTAAACCACGCAAAGGCCTACTTTGACAAACACGGCGGGTCCATATTCTCCATCGCCGCGCACCCAACCAATAAATCCATATTCCTCACCGGCGGTGGTGATGACGTAGCGTACATATGGACGCCAGACCAGGTTCCTACCGACCCGGAGGAAGCCAAGATAGTCCCGAGGGAGGGGAAAGTCATCGCCCACCTCAAAGGACACAAGGATTCGGTCTCCGCAGCAGCGTTCTTAGGACAGGCTGGTCAATTCTCTGTGACGGGAGGACTGGACGGGAAACTGCAAGTCTACGACGCCGCGCAGAACTGGGGAATGACGGACGAGGCGCAGGAGGTGGAAGAGGTGAATTGGATATCCGCCCACCCGAGCGAGGTCGCCTTCGCACTAGGCGCGAACGACGGCTCTGTGTGGGTCTACTCTGTCGATGCTAGCGCGGGGAAACTCACGTTTAAGCAAACGTTCACTTCGCATACGGCGTCGTGCACTGCGGGTGTGTGGACTTCGGATGGGGAATTACTGGTGACGGTGTCTGAAGATGGGAGTTTTTACGCTTGGGATGTGGACGCTGGAAGGTCTGTCATTGCGCTGACGGCGGTGGATCAACGATTTGCGGTTGAGGGGGGGCTCTACTCCGTTGCTGTGAGCCCCTCCGGCTCTGTCGCTGTCGTTGGCGGGGCGACAGGGGAAATGCGTGTTGTTGGGATGCCCACTTCACAAGCTGCCGCAGGGGCACGCAGGACCGCTGGAAGACCGCAGGCTGGGGGCGGAGGATCAACTGGCGGTGGCCAAGCAGGCCAGATCCTTGCAGCGTTACATACACACACCGAGAGCGTTGAGTCACTCAGTTTCCACCCTACACAGCCGCTACTTGCATCTGGAGGAGTGGACGGAAAGATCGTTATCTACGACGCTGGCCGCGGGTACCCAGTCCGGAAATCCCTCGGCGAGGAAGGCGGTCACCTCGAGGCCGTTGTCAAAGTAGAGTTTGTAAAGGCGGATGGGTGGATTTTGACTAGTTGTGGTGTCGACGGCACAGTGCGGCGGTGGGATGTCCGTGCCGGGACTGAACTGTCATGCTGGAGAGGCCACCTGGGCGGGAATGCTGCTGAAGGTCAAGGTGGTGTATTGGGGTTTGTACAGACTCCAGAGAGGGTTGTTACGGCTGGTGATGAGTATGTCCCCCTTTTTGAATACCTTGTCTTTTGAATTGTGGGGGCTAGAGCACATGCTAATGATATATATGTAGTGGTGTCGCCTTGGTCTTTGAGGCAGCAAGTAGTGGGGGGGCCGCAGCCCCTACTATTACTGGCGCAGGTTTGGGGTAGAAGCATGTAACTTAGAGCAAAAAGTAACATAAATCTCATATAGAACCTAGGGACATCTCCGTAACATTGGGGGCCTTTTTTGTGATTATTTTGTTCATCCTGGGTCTTTGAAGCCTCTGCCTGGACGCCGGGAATCTCCCGGGTCTCTAAATCCCCTATAATACCTGTGGTAAATACCGTACGGTAGTCCTCGGGCATCGCATTAAGCTTTCCCTTAGCGCCGGATTGCGCATTGACCTTTTGAACCACATTCTGCCCATCCCTCCAGTGATCCGCGCCTAACCCAGATATAACGACACCTACACCCAACGCACCCCAGAATCACAACCTTAACCTTAACCCCCACCCAGCACATGAAACGAAAATCCAACAATAAGTTGATGCGATGATGCCCATCCATTGCAACAAACAGATAAACATCAACCACATCCAAGACATTCATTCCCATCACGGCACAAACCCGCAAGCAACCCACCGGCCTCACCCTCCCCCCCCCTATGGTGCTTACCCCCAACCTAAAAAAACATCCAAATCCTCGCACCAAACCCCTCTCGAAGACGAAAGGGGAAGTACGTACGGTCCCCACCCATAGGTCACCGCTCATGACACTCAGGCCGGCCAAGCCAGACCAAAACCAACTTTTACGCAGAACCGGCGTAGAATATTATATCCCTTGAGAAACTGCGTAATAATATAGTTATAATAATAATAATAATTTATTATTACTGTGCCATACCTGCAAGTTTCTCTATCATACTCGCAATCTCGAAGGGGGGGGGGGGGGGGGGTTTATTTAAAAAAGAATGCTATAGCATCCCACAAAAATTTGGTCCCTTTTGCTGGGATTTGGGCGATATGCAATCGCAGTCTTTTTTCTTAAAAAAAAAAACGCTTCGACATTACGAGTGCGGTACTGTACAGTACTAGTACAACAAGATGCAACGCATAGACCTACTACACCGCGAAGCAGAAGTGGAGCAAAGTTGAGCAGACGGTACTACGATACATAATTATTATGCACAGGACGCGGAATAAATGCCGCGATGTCCGATTTGCGAGATTGGCATTTTGGTGGTAGGTGGGGTAGGGCATCATCGGGGAGTAGTGCGGTATGATATCTTGTGTGGTATGATACGAGTACATGTGGCTTTGAATGCTATGCTCGAGTGATATGTAGTGACACACCCACCCACGCGAGAGAGCCTACCTATCTACCTACCTACACGCAGAGCAGGGTTGTTGTTCGTATTGTATTGTGGTTTATCTATCTATCTATCTATCTATCCACCCATCCCTTCATCCACTGCTTCTTTCCGAAATCCCCACTTGTTCCCCCCTCCCCCCCCTTCCTCCACCCCACTCTAATCCGTAAGTTAGTCCCGCCGCTATTGTAGTAGATAGAATACTCGCACTTTTCTGGGACCTGCACGACTCGACTTCATCGGCGATACGCTGTGCTGGACTGCGCTGCGCTGTGGCACTTCATCTATCGAGTGTCCTGCAGATGGGAGTGCGAACGGGTAAACTAGCGCAAGTCATCGACGCATCTGAGAATCGTGAATGTTGGAATTGTTGTGGTGAGTGGATGAGTGGGTGAGTGGATGTGTGATGGACGATGGAATAGCCGGAGGTTTTCCTCGAGAAGTGGCATTGCTATTGGGGCATCGATGGGGAAAACTCCGGAGGGGAGGGGAAGGGGAGAGAGGTGGTGGTCGACTTGCTGGGTGGGCGGGTGTGTGGGGGGGAAAGCAATGTGTGGTAATGTAGAAGCAGTAACTTGCACGGGAAAGATATAGTAGGTATCCAAGGATTCTGGGATATCGTGCAGAACCGGTAAGAGTAAATGGGGGTTTAATTAATTCGCGTAAATTATTATTCCTTCCCACCCCACCCACACCCCGCCCGCTCCGGTTTAAAAAAATAAAATAAAATAAAAGGGAAAGACTACTGTAGATAAAAACTAAATACCATAACCCGCCTTATTCCTTCGTGATTCGGCGGAAAAAAAACACCGACCTAGTCCAACCTCTCTTCTCCTTCTGCTCACTCCATCTCTCTCTCTTCAAGTAGTGCGCATGCACCTTCCCATCACAACCCTCCTCGCTATGTATCGAAAAACAGAAAGCGCAAATCTAGAAAGTACTACCTTGTCAATCCCCACGAGACACCCCCCATCCCTCCCTCCCTACTTCCCTTGATCAGAAGGAAGGAAGGAAGGAAGTGAGTGAGTGAGTGAGTGAGTGATCAACCTCACCTACCTGCATACCGCAATTGCGCAATACCACCACCACTCCCGATAAATACAGGCAGACTGATGTGTGGAAGATCCACCCTTGCTCAGCCTAGAAATAAAAGAAGGAAATTGAAGGACTGAGCTTATTTTCCGACCTTGTTTCGTTCTTGTTCTTGTTTTCTGTTTCAGAGGTCGGTTGTGCGTGCCTGAGTTGGGATCTTTTTTTATATCCTCTCTTCCTATTTTCTCCGGGAGACCGGCTGTGTAGTGTGATGCAGGGCGGGTTAGATGGGGGGGAGGAAGAGGACTAGAAGGTTTCCGGATTCCGCCATATATTCCAAAATTGTTGGGGAAGTAGCTTGGGGTGATATGGGATGGATGGGATTGTCATCACAGGGGGGAGATTCGTTGTGATGATGATGATGAAGATGGCGGTGGTGGTGCTGGGTTATCGTGTTAAGGGCTGAGAAGAGAGGATTAAGTTATGATGCTATGAAAATGTACTGAAAAGGCAAGTACAGGAGGAATTGGTCGGGATTCCGTTTTTTTATTTCTTAGTAATTCCCTTTAGAGAAAGAGGAGAGGGAAAGGGAAAGGTGAGACGAACTGGAATGGAAATAAAATGCATGAAATGACGAGCAGTCTAGATCCTCGATGTCTGTTTGTTATATTAAGCTTTTGGTTGGCTTGCCTCGCCTCGTGTGTCAGGGATCCAGTATCACAGCAGTAGATGGTAGATTTGTATGGTGGTTCTACTAATTTCCGATACAGCACGGTACAGTACGAGTACACTAACTAACAACAACATTGAGAACCCAGATAAAAATCCTCTTCCAACAAAAAACAACAATGAACTATTAGTAGAGCAAGGCAATAATTTAGAAAAAAAAACCCCCCATCTACCTACCTTACTCTAACATCCGCATCCCAATTCCGAACTACATTCAAGCACCAACCATAACAACTCCGAAGACAAGCATTATCCCACCAAAAAAAGGGAAAGTCAACTCTAAACCCCGAACCGATCCAACTCGACGTCACAGTCAGTCAATTGTAGATCACCCATTGGCCCCCATCCATCCAGACGCACGCACCATGCACAGAACAGGACAATTAACTTGACTTGGACTTATTTCACTTGGGATCTGGTGGAGCCTTGCAGTGAAAGCATAGCCGCTAGCAGGGGGTGTTGGAAGCGGAGGTTTGATCTGGTTTGCTCGTATTGTTGCAGAACAGTTAACATGGCTGGCCAATCGTTTTGGCCAAGGTGTTCCCATGCTCCTGGCACGGGGTGCGCTTTAGATGGGATGTGGAAAGTAGAGTTGGGTAAGGGTCGGATAGGGTGTTGTTGCACGTCACGATTTCGGGTGCCGTATGGTATCGTGTATGGATTTTGACGATTTTTAGGGAAATAGAGGAGGTATGGGTGGGTAAGCGAGTTCTATCCCTGGTGGCCTAAGGATGGATGGATGGAAAGTGTTTTTCGAATCGACAGGAGAGAGATCTCAACTTCCAATTTCCAATCCTCGGTTCTCCCCCCCCATTTTCAGCGAGGGGGAGAGACTTGGTTAGGGGAAACACTGCCATAAACGTTCCTACGTCTGCTTCCATCCGCATACTGGCCTATTCACGGACCATCACTCGAACTCAGAATCGAGTTAATACAGCGAGTCTCGATCTTTCTTCTTTGTTTTCCCTTCCGTCTAGACCTCGTGCATTTCTCCGAGGCGTGGGATCACGGCGGGAGTAGCGAGGCACGAATAAGTTATAAACTTGTGCTGCGCTGCACTCGCCCTGTAGTCCGCGAGCATGACCATAACATAATGCCATGTTGAGCTCTTCTGCTTTGCTTACCTACTTAACTTACTCCATACCATGCTGCAGTTCACTGCACTCACCCATGTTTCGATCAGCAAGGACGGGTCCCGGACCCGGGGACAGGGCACAATTATGGATGGAGATCCCTTCCTCTGAATCAATCAACCAAATCCCTGACGTGGGAGACAGGGTGAAGGGGCAGAGTATAGTCTACACATTTTGACTTTGGTCAGTGACTTTTTTGATCTCCTTCCGCCACCACGAAAAAATTGCCATGATGATTTCCCCGAGATACGGTACTGTACCACCTATATATGGTGGAAAAGGTGATTAGCACACTAATTGGAGATCAATCCAGAATGTTTTTTCTTTTCTTTTTCTTTTTACTCTTGCTTAGGGTGCCCGGATCGTGGATTATGGTATCGTAGCAGTCTGATACCACTTCTGTGCAGTACCGGTAGAGTACAAGTGGTAATAATAATAAGAATAATAATTGGTGGGTGGTTCCCCATTTCTCCAACTTTCCATTTGTCCTCCTTGTCTTTTGTGAACGATTCTCATTTTACGGCCATTTATCTATTTACTTATTTATTTTACCCTTTCCCACCGGTTTGGTTTCGCCCCCGCTTGCTAGCCATATTCTCTCTTCTACTTGCCTCTCTCCCCCACTCGCCCACCCGGAGTGCGCTTGCTTGCTTGCTCCCGTTGAGAGGAAAGGAGAGGAAAAAGGTCACTTGACAGCCACCGGTGTCAGTTATTGTTGCTTTTTTTCACTTGTTTTCGTTTTCTTACATAACCCGACTCCATCGCTTTTTATTCGATCTTCTTATTTCTTTTTGCCAAGAGGGCTGTAGGCGATCGCTCTGGGTCAGTCCTCCCAGTCACCTCGATCACTTGTTGCTCCTCGACTCCGCTTTTAGAGGGCATCCTGGCTCCTCAGTAGTCCTTTTTTTGATTTTTTTCCTCCGTCTCTCTATCGGCGTGTCCACTCCCTTGATCTGATCTGATCTGATCTGTGTGAGCGAGTGGTGAGCCAGGTGGGCAAGCTACGTTGCGTGTGTCTCTCTTGTTGCCCCACTTTAGACTTGGGGAGAAAGGAAGAGAGAGCGAAGGGTGAGTGAAAGAGAGGAAATACTGGTAGAGAGAGAGAGAGAAAGAGAGAATACAGTGACAGCTGTAGTATCGCTTCTTAACTAACTCTTCCGCTTTTTTTATTATTCCTTATTGTCGTTCACGATATATATTGTACAAACTGTGCAAAGAGAGCGGGAGAAAGGTCGTTCTGTCTTGTTGGTAGCTGTACCGCTGGTTATTGTTGCCGCCGCCGCGAAGAGGGGGAACGCAACTGCCATTCTGTACTGTACTGCCACTGTTATCACCTACACGCTGTGGTGTAGCTACCGGTACTCACATCACAACCATAATCACCTCCGCTCTACCACCCAGACCTTCCTACAGTACCACTAACCTACCCTCCCACCACCACCACCACCACCACCACCATAAACGATATACCGTCATCCACCCTGCCTTACTAAACCTACGGCATACTAACTCACCGTCTCCGTCGCCGCCCGTCACGGTCAGTCTCAGCGCTCCGGCCTCATCAACCCTCCCCCCCCCACCACCTTACTTCCCTCCCCCTCCGTGGTCCAAACATTAGTCCGCCCGCGCCCCACACGAGAACGTACGTACCGCGAAAAATGTCTTCGTCTGGACAGCATCCTCATGGACACTACCATCACCCCCACAGCAGCCATATACAGCACCCGCAACAACTCCTCCACAGAAACAACGCGCCAAACAATAGCTCCTCCCCCATTCCATTTCTACAAACGGCACCATCGGCGCCATCATCGTCCTCCTCGTCGCCTGCTGCAGCGGGAGAGGATATTGAGCGACCCCAGAAACGCCAGAGGACTTCGGCATCGTCGAATCTTTCTCTAACTCCCAGATTACCTCCTCCCGTTAATGTTGCACCTCCTCCGCCGCCGCTCTCGCTGCACAGTAGGGTCAAGGAGCAGCAGCAGCCTCAACAGCTAACGCTCCAACAGCAACAACAACAACAACAACAACCCCCACCACCGGCGGCTAGTAGTTCTAGCGTACCATTCATGAGGGTTCAAGAACAGGGTTCATCAGAAACATTTGCCTTACCGCTAGCAGCGGTGCAGAATTGGGATGTAAGTTTGTTATCATCACTATAGGATTATGCGTTCTACTCGCTCCTTCCCTATTACCGCCTCCACCAGTCATTGCCATCACCACAATTTAGCTCAGCCCGATCGACACGCTAACATTTTTTCCCTCTTTTTCTTTTCTTTTCTACAAAACTAGACATTAGTGACCCTCCTCCGAGACCTATTCTCCAAACCCCCGCATAGCACGCCAAAACTCAAAACGCACCGGGGCGACACAATCATAAAACCGTTGATAAAGCACTTTCTGAAAGACAACGTCCACTTGATCGTGACATTCGATGACACCCCAACACCTCCAAATTCTCAAGCCTCGGTGGCGAACGGCCTCAGTGGGCTCAACGGCATCAATGGGAGCAGCAATGGAGGCCCCCCACCCCTCAACACGGCAAGCTCAAACATGAGCAACCACAGCCCAACCTTCAGTAGCCTAAACCCAAACAGCCAGAACCCGCCAACGCCCTACAGTCCTCCGATCCATCACCACCATCACCACCACCACAACCAATCCTCCTCAACCTCGAATGCAAGTAACGCCAGCGAGTCACCGCTACAGGCCATCACAGCCCTCACTTTCCCCCCGCAACAGCAATCTTCCCAATCCCAACAACCGCAACCCTCACAATCCCAATCCCAATCCCAACCGCAGCCGCAACCCTCCCAGTCGCAATCCCAACAACCCCAGCCCCCGCAACTAACGACATCTACCTCCAACACCTCCACCACATCCCTCCCGCCCGGCGCCGGCGGCTCTATTCCAGTGTACAAGATGTCTCGAACGCTCTCCACCGTCGTGGACCTCTGGCAGGAGTGGAAAACGGGCATGAATGGCGCGCCCTCCGTCGAGTCGCTGGAAGCCAGGTATGGACCCAAGTGGCGCACCAGCCAAGCAGAGCGCAAGTTCTATTCTAGGCGGAAGGTCATCATCGAGGAGATCACGAAGCGCATCGGGGCCGGGATGGATGCGTGGAGGGCTGTGGAGGAGGTGGAGGGCATGCGCGGCGCAAAAAGTCTGGATGGGCTGAGTAAGATGATTGTCGAGAGGAGGAAGGGGGGGAAGAGGAGGGCTGGTGTTGGCGGGGGGCCCGGAGGCGGTGGTGGGGGTGGGAATAGTCAGGGACAGGAGGAGGACGGGGATGAGGAGGATGGGGTTGGTCCCTGGTAGTTAGCTTCGCTTCTCTTTTTCTTTTGGGGATTTATACATTTCTTGCTTTTACGCTTAGCTTTTACTACTTTGTGGCTGGATGAATGTGTTATCAACTTCCTTTCTCCTTCCCCTCCACGCCATTCATCTAACTGTGCATCCCCCCATCCTCCGATTATATACCCAACATCACAACCTCAAGAATAAACCCCGCTTCCCCGGACGAATGGGAAAGTCCTTTTCATCCTATCAATTCCAAATTCGTCCTCGCTCCTTCTCGACTTGGGGGGGGGGGGGGGGGGGGGGGGGGGGGGGGGGGGGGGGGGGGGGGGGGGGGGGGGGGGGGGGGGGGGGGGGGGGGGGGGGGGGGGGGGGGGGGGGGGGGGGGGGGGGGGGGGGGGGGGGGG
>Ga0307517_10000029_pt1 | contig 180938 bp, 251 predicted proteins | sample 23_EM_MG_FD_194515 | JGI IMG/M metagenome (GOLD analysis project Ga0307517, IMG submission 194515) | Populus trichocarpa ectomycorrhiza microbial communities from riparian zone in the Pacific Northwest, United States - 23_EM | ecosystem: Host-associated > Plants > Roots > Unclassified...
AAAGCGGTGGAGACAGGTGTCCGCCATGCTCGTCTTCCAATAGGAACTTATCTTGCAGAGCTCCCAACCAGGAAGGTGTTAACCGTAAACCAGGTCGTTGAAATCCTCCTCCGTTGGAACCAGTCGAGGGATTGGAAGGAAGCGCTTTACAGTGTCATGCCGAAGCGAAAATTCAAACGGCCAGAAGATAACCGGAAAGAAAAAACCACCGAGGTAGTTGTAGAAGAACCAAGGCAGGAAGAGTCCTGAACATCTTCTCTCTTTCGTCCCAACGGATAGAACGCGCGTCTGGGGACTCGGTGCCCCGAACTAGACTCAGAGCACATCCTTGAGGCTTTTCGTAGCGGATCCCCTCTCGAGAGGTTTTGGTTGGTTTGGAGAGGGTTTCCATCCGATCTGTGCGCTTCGCGTTAGGCACTCGCTTGGGGGCAGTAATAATTGAATATACCATATAGATTATCTGGAAAGTGGCTGGAACAGTTCCGTCTTCTTTGCCATGCATTTCTGGTCTGAAGTCGGAAAAAAAGCACCGGCAAATCAAGGAAATGCTCACCTTTGTAAATGGCGGAAGCAGCCGCAAGGGTATCCCGGTGAATGTAACCACGTCTGAACTCCTATAGTTAGCCCGAAGAACCAACCCAGACATGGGCGACATGCTCACCTCCCAATGACCGCATTACTCTCGCCCATTGCTTGAAGGTCTTCCATCAACTCCCATATGCTCGGGTAATTGACCGTAACCTCGTCGATATCCACTGTGAGTAGGGTGAAGCCTGCCCGACCAAGTAAATTGGAGACATCACGAGTATCTAGCGGATCTCTTGTGAGAAAACGTATTTTTTTTGGTCTTAAGGCATGGTACCGGTCATCGGGGACACACGAGGTGATATCCCGCCCTCACGCTCAATCTCCGCCAATTGAAGTGAGGTCCTGCGTTCCACGGTAAGCCAAGTCATGGGAATTGTGGTCAATGGGCGGCCTACCTCAGCTCGAACAGAGTGTCACCACCAAACATGGCACCGAGGAAGACGCCATCGGGAGCGAGCGCTTCCTTGATTTGAGCCAGAGCCCCTGTATACTACCTTTACTACACAGTACTGAGATAGAGCGACAGAACAACGTACCCGGCAGGTCGTTGACCCAGTGGAGGCTTAGACACGAAACAACGGCCTCCAGTGAGTTTCTGGGTATCGTAGCCAAAAGGTTCTCTTCGTCGCCAACGATTCTTTCAACTTCGACTATAGTTCACGGCCATACGTTCAGATGTGATTAGTGAAGGAAAAGGACCGGAATACCTTCGAACTCTTCGTTGGGATCACGATACAAAAGGTTCCCTATGCTCCTTTGAGTTTTCGGCACGGAAATGATAAGGTGTATCAGCGTACTGCTCGAGTCAAGCATAACGACCTTCTGCGTCGTCTCTGTCTCCAGCAGTTTTGCGAAGTGACCTGGGCCAGACCCCAGATCGAGCACGGTGTTGAACTTGCGCTTGATGTCCTATATGCCGCACGTTTAGGTTCACAGAGAAGAACACGGGGCCAGAACTTACGAGCATACGTTCTACCAACCTATCCCCAATTTCATCCCGCACGTAATCCACTGTTCGACTGTTCTCGACACGGTTCGGAGTAGCTGACCTGTCTTTTTGCAGGACCTTGGCGTATCTGTCGAAAATCTGGTAGGGTGTCGGTGCAACCACGTCCGCTACAGAGGCCAAGGACCTGGAGTAGAACCTGGGTACCCGGGACAACATCGGCGTGCAAACGATCAAGAGTGCTAATTAGCGCTCAATGCCTCATGCCTCATCATCTACAACGGTACTACCCAATGTCCTCAGAATAAATACCATCTCTTCCACCCTTGCCTCTACCAGCGCCAGCTCATCTCTTCGTTTCTCCCAGGCCGCCAACTCCTCCCGCTCGTTCCGCGTCAATAGTCTTTCTACGTCTTGACTGACGTCAGATCTCTGGCTCTTCTCCAGTATGGCCTTCACCAGCGGTTCCCCCGCTTCTATTTGTCGCCGCTTTCCGATATTGTAAATCGTTTTGTACGCATTGCGGAGCAGCGTGGCGTATGCCTTCCTGAGATCAACATACCTAACGAACGCGTCAGCGAGGTCGTTTCTAACAGGTCGCTCGGATGACCTACCAGAGAAAGAACGTTCTGGTTGGGTTTCGATCCGCTCCTCGAGGAACCTCTTGCAGACTGACAAAAGCATCTGCCGATAGAGAAAACAGCAATGGACGGCAGTCCTTGGGCGCCATCATGGCTACCTTAGATATCTGCTGGGATAAGGAATCCGGTTTCAAAGCTACGGGAAACGAGCCTTTCACCTGTTTTTCGTCCATCTTCCCAGTTTCCAATAGGAGCCTCATCACCCGGACGCCCTCATTCCCGTGCCTATCTCTACAAGCCGTCTCCAGCGCCTGCACCTGCAGTCGTCTGCGAATAATATCGAATTCCACCTGGACTTTCGATCCACTCAAAATGACAAATGACGCTGCTCTCCCACTGAGACCAGGATTATCTGCTGAGGCCAGCATTCCAAGATACTCTTTCAGGAGCTCCAGGCGTGATGGTTTGTACTTCGAAGGATAGTACAGACCGCATGATAGGTCCTCGTCTTCCGGGATGTGTGCGAAGATATTATTGACAGAAACTGGGTCTGGAGTGGCGATCAGAGGGGGGAGGAGGCTCTGGGACAGCTTGGCTCCAACGTACCTGACCTAGCTTCATTCGGGCCTTGTAGTGCGTTGTCGGACGCTGAGAGTGTGGCTCGAATAACCGCAGCCGCGCCCTCGTTAAAGCGTTGTAAGGCTGCCGCTTCCACAAGCTACCCCGGTCGAGTAAGTCGCAAGTGGGGATGGTCATAGAACGACACCCACACTGTTTCGAATGAACGCGTCGAACCTGTTGAAATTAACTCTAAAGTGCACTCCACCCTGCCCCAGCGTCGGATGGCCAGATCAAAACGACAAGAAGGGCACGAGAACACTCACATCTACCTCCTCTTCCACCGCTTTTTTCTTGAATTTGTCACGGTTGAAATTCGACCACCAATGGATTGCCTCTCACCTTGCTCGTCTTGCGGCTGAGTTCTTTCCGTTCACTCCGTTTCTGGAAAATGGAGTGCGATTGAGTATTTGTTAGTCCACAGAACTTCTAGGTACTTACGATACCATTCTTCTCCGTGACCTCCTCCTGTTCCTCCCTCCTCACCCGAGCCCGAGCGGCTTCTTTAGCCTGTCTTAGCTCCTTGGCAGTGAGGAAGCCGATCTTTTTCCCCACTTCCTCGACTTCATACTGGATCAACTTCTCGCGAGGCGAGACGTGAGATAGCGCGGTCGACGGTCGGAGATAACCTTCCGAAACAAGTTTGTACAGCATCTCCTTACATTCCGACACCACTGGGGTTGTTCAGTGACCAAGAGTAGTCGGGGGTGAGACGGATGACTCACGCAAATTTGGGGTGGGTTCCTGTAACAGCCGATAGATATCTGGTGGCTTCAATTTTCCATGATCCAATACCAGCTGAACAATCTCTCCGCCCTAACAACCGTTCAATCGAGGGAAGCCCGTGGAAAATCAGAAAACTCACCAGCGGTCCGCACTTCTTTTCGGCCCACCACACGTACCTCCCAAACCTCAAGCGCGTCAGACATTCGTCCGCGTTAAACTCGAACACCTCTTTCTCTTCATCCGCGGAAGAACGCCATAGGAGATTTTGTTGGAACAAGACAATCACTGCAGCACGGGTGGTGCGCGGTTTTAGCGATGTGAATTGAACAATCTGTCCCAGATTCAGGCGTCCCCGGGTGAGTAAGGCCGAAGCAACGGTCTGTCGAGCGTTACAAGTTGGAGTCTTAGGATACGTGGCCGTATTGTAATCACGCACCGCAGTTAGCGGACCAAAATGCGAACAAACTATCTGAGTACAAAGCTTTGTGGCCTCAGGATCTGCCATTTTAGAGTCAAGTCATGAGAGGGGGGGGTTCACCTGTGCGGGCGCTTGTCGGTCGAGTCGCGATCGAGTCGCGACCACGCGCGCGGGTTGGACCGCACATTGCAATCCCTCAGAACAGTCAGCAAAAAACTTCGTCATTACCAACACAGAATCCGATTAGTCCAATGATAATGAATGGTATGTATCTATATATGATTACAGTAGGCCGAAGGGAGCGATTGACTCCTCCCGGTCAAGATGCCTGCCGATGGTACACAATGCGAAAGGGCGGTTCGAAATGCACGAGGTATGACAAGAACGTTTAAATATTCCGGCACACCGAACAATCGAATTTCAGACGATCCCGGAAGAGTGAAGCTGTGAATAGTGTAAGCATCCATGCCATGCAAGAACATAGCGTGAGGAGACGTACGTAGAAGGATCAACGCAGCAAGTCCAGCCACTACGAGCAGGTAAATGATTGAGTACTTGACCACTATCCACCGACGCTGTCTCTTCTGTTTGGTGGAGAATAGTGGCGCTCTGATCTGTTTCGATGGGCGGAGCCAGACTGGGGAACAATGGTCAGTAATGGTGGATCTGCACGCGTTAGCTCGACTCACAGAGCATCATGGAATGGATGCGGTCGAACCATGGGATAAACAGAGGGACAGTCAAGATGACCAACAGGATGTGAGCCAGCAGGAAGTCCGAACTCCAAAGTGACATCTCGACGATCTTGACCACAAATTCACGGGCGGGCTGGGAAATCGCGGAGTGTCCGAGGCCCCTGCCATACCACTGACCAGTCCACCAAGCCCTGTTGGTTTCGTCGTGCTTGAACTCGCGGGTCAAGAAGACCGCAATAAGGATCTTCTGGATGGCCCGTTGGATTGCGACGATGGCGATGACACCGAGGACGGCATGGGAGGCGTCCCAAAGTTCCAGGAACCACTGACAGTACATCGTTTAGCACGGACGCATGAGGAAAGATAACTGAGGTGCACTCACGAAGAACTCGAAGAACGCGACGATACCAACGAGTGCGGAGAGATGGGCGAACGCGGCCATGTAAGATCCGAACCTCTGCCACTTAGAGAAAACCGGTCCGAGGAGCAGCGAGACGAAGAAGAGGGTAATGAGCACAGTGGCGTTCCAAATGGTCGGGCCGACAGCGACGAGGAGAATTCGGATAAGGGGGCTTGGGGGTTGGTTTCCGGTCTCGTCAGGGAAGGATTTGACAAACATGTAGGCGATCACAAAGATAGTCGCTGAGATCAATGGCCAGATGACCTCCGAAAAAAGGACAGCCCTCCACCCAGCTCGTGGGACGTCGCCTGAAAGTTTCTCTGAAGGGTGACCCAATTTCTTCTTTTTGTAACCTGTAATCATGGTCCTGGACAACCTGCAGTAGCCATACCAACTGCTTGCTTTCGTCCTCGAGTTGCCGCGAGACATCCATCGCAAGAACTCTCGGTAATCGATGATAAAGTCGGCAACCGAGAACTGGTGGGGGTTGAATATGAATGGGGCGATACAAAGCGATAGGACCGAGAACCAAAAGTAGATCAGGTGAGGGATCCAAATAGCCAAGCTAGCATACAGGAGGATTAGCAAATTACGCATTCCCATGTAGATACTTGGTCCGGCGAAACGAGAGTAGAGGATCGCGAACGACACCCGAGTGGTGGAGAAACCACGACCTGTAGCGATGTAACGGGCGCCGCCAAACGCCAAGTTGTTGAGAAGTGACTGCGAGTAGATCTGGGTAGAAAACACTTCGAAGACCGGGGAGAGGGAGAGGAAATGTTTTGTCAAACGAATGACGGCCTTCACGGTTCCCCGTTCGACCAGCTCTGCAAAGCTCTTTGAATACAAGAGGTGCAACGGCACGGACGGAGAACTCACCTTGCAGAAACAGCGGGAGGAATGCAATGAAGAAAACCAGAAAAATTGACACAATACAACGTTTGATCCAATCAAAGACGGGGATGAGGATGTAGCATGCCGACGCGGTGTTCTGAACGTTGCCATTCGCATCCGCTGGGCAGATGTCGAGCTGCTTGTGAAGAGTTCCGATGTACAGCACTGCCAACGGCGTTAGACGGTTAAATGAGCAACGAAGAGAGGACTCACAGGTGACCAAGAAGATTTGGATCGAATAGATGACCAGAATGTTGTTTATCTGGAAACCAGGGTGGCCATAATAGAATGTCAAGAATCGATCCACGGGGAGTTGGGTGCCCAGGTAGTAGTACTCTCGACTAAGAAGCTGTTCACCCATACCCGTCCCGATCTTGGTCTGGAAGTTCAAGACGGTACCGAAACCGAGATCACGACCCTTTCCGCACTGGTAATAGTCGGAATGTTTGATCCTGCCACCGCGGCCAAAGGCGTTCATGCCGGCGAAGATATCCTCGTTGAGATGCAAACCCTTCTGTGCCTTGGAAACTCCTCCACGCGTGGTCATGAAGATACCGTTGAGGAAATCGGGATGTCCGTAGTGAAGTTTCCCACCGATCCAAGCGAGGGCGCGAGCGGTCATGGTACCGAATGTCTGTTCTTTTCCGGCAGCAATATCACCCAGGACACCAATATTCTCCGAGAAGATATACTCGCGAGTACCGACGATAGCGACGGGTGACCTAGTGAACTCCTTGTGACCCCACTGGGCATAAGGGCTCTGACCAGACATGTTGTACTCTTCGAATTCCCCGAGGATGTTACGAATCTTCAAGCATTCCTCCAGGTAGTTGTCTTGGTTGGCGTCGATGAGCTGCAGATATTCGCCTCGATAGAAGATGATAGCGTGGTTCTGGTTATCCGATTTTCCGTCACCTAAGATGGGGTTTCCAGGAAGCTCGATCCTGAACTTGGGCTTGCGTCGTCCGGTTTTCTCGTCAAACTCAGAGTGGCCGTCGATGAGGGTGGAAAATAACCTCGGGTCACTTCCTTTGGCTCCAGGTTCCTCGTCCAAGTACGTAATTTGTAGGTCGGGGTAAGCGCGCAACAAGAACTCCGCGTTCTCTTGCTCTTCCTTGTTGAACTTGGAATACCTCTGCATGGAGACAACAAACTTGAACTTCCTCCTTGACATGCGTTCGAGTTCCCTTTCTAACCTGTCGGTATTGCCCGCGAACCTCTGGACGATCTGGGGATTTTCGACGCGGTAAAGGAGCTTGATGGCCTTCGAATAGTTCATCATCCCGGAAACCGTTCGGTAGAGTGTCTGTGCGCGCAGGGAGGCCCAGATACGCGTGCGAAGAGTGAACTCTGGTGAAGCTGTCTTAAAACCGATGCAGTAGAAGGGGAGGTCATCCGCCTTACGGCTGCTCTTCTCGGTCGCAGTCGTGGTCGGGGTGTTGTCAAATCCGCTTTCCTCCGCCAAGATTTTGGTGTCCTTGACGAAGTTGTCCCATTCAACTGGGTGAAGCTGTTTGAGATACTCCAGCTGAGTAAGGCGAGTGTTTTGGTCCTCCTCTCGAATGATCTCGCGGAGGCTGAGCAGAATCTTCTCCGAATAATGCGGAACGAGGACGGTGAACGTTGGCATGGCATCGACAGGTAAGGCTTCAGGTAACGCCGTGGTAAGGGATGACGCGAAGAACGAGATGCGCCTTTCGGCCTCTCCATCGACGGGGAAGAAGTTGCTCTTCGAGTTGTTACCGTCGTTGTGTGTGAAGAACGGCGGGGCACGCAGGGTGCGGGTGCCGTTAGAGCCTTCAACTTGGTGGTAGAGGAGGCGCTGAACGTGATCGATTGATAGGAGATGTTCGCGGTACATGGAAATGATAATCGCGTTCCACAATTGCGAGACCAAGACCTGTAGAAATGTGAGCTGCTAAGTAAAGCATATGGAGGTTGCACAAGCCTTGGGTTTGTATTTGACCTCCATCTCTCCAGTGGCGAGCAACTTGGCGTAGATGCGTTTCGGCATGCGGGTATAGATGTCCTTCCAAGGGGTCCAGATTGAAAGACCGAGAGCGAACGACCGGCCAATACTGAGTACTACGAGCCAGATGATGTACCAAAGGTATGTGTCCAAGAAGAAGAGGATCAGGTCCATTAGGTACATGATCACCAGCGAAAACGGCATGTGGTTCCTGCAAAGGGCGTCGCCGAAGATCTTGTCGGTGCAACGTTCGATTTTTGTACGGGCCATGACAGAGACTGGTGCACTGAAGGACGACGACAAGAAGAAGTACGATTCCACATACTTGCAACCGAACACCAAGATCCAAAGAAAGATGGATGCGAAGCGGGCGGGACCAGGAAGTGCAGGGTAGGAAGCGGTGAACGTCTGCGAGGCCATGTACTTCCTCGACTTTCCAGCAACTCTGTCTCCAAACATGCGACCGGAGGGAATCATGGCGAATGCGATAGTGGCGACGACTGAGATAAAGAACTGGACTATGCCAATGATGAGAGGTATATTGCCGTTGTTATCCTTGCCATCGACCATGGCAATATAAACCGTCGGACCAGCCGTCAGTGCAAGGATGATGAGCAAGAATACGAGTCGCGTGGTGAGATGAGAAGCGTTGTTCCATGTAGTAGGGATGTATGCAAATTCTGCTAGGGTTGCAGCAATCATGATCAGGGTCGCCACTGCACCTCCCAGGGCAACAGCAGACCAAGTCATCGGCGCGGAAGGTTCGAGCTTGGTTTTTGGGGCGTAAACACGAGGCGAATTGAAGGCGGTGTAGTACCAGTAAAGGGCAACGTGGAGGATCCAGATGCGGTTGAAATTGACGAGGAGGTGAGCTGCTGATCGCTTCTCGTAGTAGGTCTTGAAGAATACTTTGTCCCAGTCAATCTTGCTGAACTGCATGTACCTCTGGGAGGGTGGAAGGTCGACGAGTCGTTTCTGTATAGAAAGATTAGGACAGTCAGGGAAGCGGCTGAAACGAAACCTACCCCAGCACCGAACACGATTCGAGCAATTCCTTCCGGATACCAGAAGAGCTGATTGATGTCGTCATATCCAACAATTTGATGATGGTCGCGCTCTCTTCGAACAAACTTCCCATCAACAACTTCGTAACCCTGGTTTCGCATGAAACGATATATGGGCTTGATGACGTGCTCCAAGTACAGGCCCTCGGAAACTGGATCGGCCCGGTTCTGACACTCGGGACTACGATAGTAGTCGTCGGCGCACTTGAAGATGAAGCACATGCACTCGGGCACAAAACGAACGTTACCACCCTCTCCCCAGCACATTAGGAAGAGGGCTAATTGACGGAGACGATCATAGTGGCTCATGTTGTTCATGGCATTCCTCCAACGGTTTAAGGCGCTGTCTAAAGACTTGCTGCCTGCGGTCTTAACGGGACCACCCTTGACACTTCGCAACCGTTGAAGACCAGGATTTTGCGTCTGTCCAACGGCGTCGTCAAGGTTGAGCTGGGCGGCAAAATACCATTTACGATAGTTTGCATGTTGGCCACCGATGTAATCAGCGTGGAGGGTGAGGAGGGCTTGATTAGGAGACATGCGGGAGGCGCGGGAGTCTAGCTGGTGCATCAAAAAATCAAACTAGAGGGGGGGGGGGGGAATTAAAGGTGAGCAAAAGGGAGAGACTGAGAGGTGTGACAACTGACCATATTACGCATGGAATCTTTCTGGAATCCAAACTTGTGGGCGAGGTCAAGGAATATATCTTCTATTTCCTCCGTGGAGATGGGTATCTGGCGTTCTGAAGACCATGCAGGATAGGGCGCAGAGGATCCGGGTGCGTCAGCAAAGGGACCCTGCTGGCTCCCGCTGATACCGCTCAGATGGGAGTCGACCGAGGCGGAGTACTGGCGACTGTAGAAGTGGTCTGAGTCCGAGTCGTGACCTTGGGCTGTATAAAAAATGGTTGAGGTGAGCTGCAGGGGACTGCCAGATATGCAGAGCACGAACAATAGCCATCATAGCTGGGGGATTGGTCGTAAACAGCTAGAGGGACCTGACTGGAGTTTGCAGAGGCGGTTCCGCGGTAGGGGCCTTGTTCTGGAGGGTAGCCTCCCGGCCGCTGTTTGTAAGAGGTGGGAGGGTTGCCGGAAGGATTCGGTGGGCCATAGCCTGGTCGACCGGCCATGAGGTGGGAGGATTAGAAGACGAAATGAGCGACTTTGGAGGAGGAGTTGAGTGGAAAATTGAAGAAAAGACAGAAGAAATTGCGGGTGCCCTCTGTCTTCCTGCTGGCCGTGGCGGAGGCTGAACGGAGAGGTAGGCGAGGGAGGGAGAGAGGTGGAAACGAGTTGGAGGGCGGTTACCTAATTCGGACGAGAACCCACTCTGTAACCACCTATCACCGCTGTCTTGTACGCAATAAGGTTAGGCATGGTCAGACCGGCCACGGCGGGTTATGAACCGATTTTGTTCGCGATTTTTTGTGCCCGCTTTTGTTGGCTGGGGCCCTTGTAACTTACTTGCCTTCCTTCAGATGGTCTGACCCATTTTTATTTTATTTTATTTTCTCAAGAAATGTGTCGTGTCTCACGCCTCGCGGTGATTCTTACCTAACTACCTGCTCTGGCCGTGAAGGACGCTGGCAGCAACAAGTGTTCCAACGCCCGGTTGTCATGTCCGCCGGTGCCCCGCATCTGAAACCAATCCTGCTCGTTCCAATACGCGTCAGGCAGGCCACTGACGGGGGCTCCAGGCCTGGGATTCCAAATCCAATCCCACCCGGGCTGTACGAGAGTGTTCACGGCGCTGGCACCCCAGCCCGCACGGGCCCTGTTCCACCTCTCGCTTACTTCTGTATCCGGACGCTCGTCAACTACGCCGATCAGGTTCACAGCGTTGGTTCTCATCGTATCAGGTGCCAGCCCGAGGTCCTTCGTGCTCTATCTCCCTCCGCATTCGGCGACATTAACGTGGCCGCACGTTGCCTCTGCAAGCTCGACCCTCGACTGTGGTCGATAATCGCGCAAGTGTACTCTGATCTCCCCAGAGGACTTCAGAATTACCACATCCCCCTGGGAGATATACACCTCCCACTTTTACAAGCCATCCCATCCACACCGTCCTTCGCGTTAATTACTGTGCTCAGTCTTGCGAGATGCGTCAAGGACGAGACCAGTCACGCGCTCAAATCTCTCCATGGGCTTTGCGCACTGGATCTTAGCCAAACGCCTATCTCACACCTGGGTATTCGTCACTTCGCCCCGACGACTACCAGCAAACCGTCAGACCCGCGTTACGGCACACGAGGGCTCCGCATCCTGCGACTTTGTAACTGTCCGGGGATAACAGACCAAGTCATTGGTGCGGTTTCCGACTTCCCGCTTCTTGCCATACTGGGTTCGTACCATTTACAACCATATTATCGGACCACTCACGCAGAGATAGATCTAAGGGGTACCAGTTGCAGTCAAGACCTGAGTTCTGGTGTTTTTCGACGAAGCAAGAAGAACCAGCGCAATCTGTTCCAGTGTTCCCTTCAAGACGCCCTTCAGCGGTTGAGAGACTCTAACACCCGCAATACACTATTCTCCCACCCAGACCCATTTGTGATCCACGTCAACACCGAATTTCACCCTCGTTGGCCACAACGGCCTGACCGCCAAAAATTCACACCATCATCGACCACTTCGATATACGAGCGATCCTGCAGCAGTCAGGACTCCCACATCATCAAAGCAGAACGAGAGCTCCGAGAATGGATCCGCTCGATGTTGGGCGATGCTAGCAACGAGACTCGCATCTCGGAAATCACGGATTTTGTTATGCGACGCTGGGAGTATAACCCCGAACGGCTAGGATTGGATGGGAGAAATGACTCGGACCTAGGCTACCTTTGGGAAGAAGACGATTCGATTGACTCCTGGGATGAGGACAGTTTCACAGAGTCGCGTGCCCACTTTTGTGGATACGAGGTTGACGGAGACTTGGCGGAGGAGTTGTGGGAGATGGTGGAGGGAGCGTGGGAGGAGCACAAAACGGCGATGCGTTTCTATGGACTGGACTCACGAGCTCCCAAGACGATGATCTGTCATTGTAAGGAATTGCGTGGTACCGCGATATCTGTGGCAGAAACCATGCCCACAGATCGATATCTCATGCTGGTTCGTGACCCTCCTCCATGGGATTCCGTTTACGGGCCCGACGCGCCGCCCCCTCGGAAGATAAGGCTCATGGCAAAACCGTCCCTCTCCAATTCGTCCAATCTTAACCCCGACCGGTCAAGCGTGCGGGCCAGGAAGTCCACACGGGAGGTGTTGAGTATGATAACCCAACGCAAGGATTTACCAACCACTACCACCACTCCTTCCCCCGCCCCCACACCGACAGTCAGCACAAACCCTTTCAGGAAGGATAGCGGTTCGGCCCGTGGGGGGCTGAAGGACCCCCACCGAATGCACGGAAATTCCGTGCAAGACGGAAACTCGGAGTCCGTTCCAGAGGGCTCAACTCCGAAGCGTATGAAGTCCATTTCCCAGATCCCCGTCCCTCCAAGACCAACACCCCCTGCAAAGCCACAATCACACAAATCAAAGAGCGGTACCGGGTTTGGGATAGTGACGAAGAGGTCTGGGAAACTGAAACAGGCTACGCTATTGGATATGCTCGGAAAACGGACCTGAGGTGTCCTGCAGTCCGACCTTCGTGTACTGTAGTATACCCACATGATACCGAGTCGCGAGCCGAATTATTGACTTTGACTTTGATCTTGAAAATATTTGGAATATTTCCGGCGTCGCCCGTGACCCTAGATCCCGTGCTTTACCGGTTACCCCTGAACAGCCCCAACATATGTCACTGCCGTCAATTCTGTGCAGGTATGGACATGCAACGCGGGCCATTAGAGCGAAACAACATCCACAACTGCCGCCAACGCTTCCGGCTTTACGAACTTTTACCACAGCTAGTGCGGGCGCGAACAATGAACAGCGTCCACGGCCGTTCCGGTTCGTCGTTGGCGCAAGCTGGCTAGGGAAGCCACCGGGTCCGAAGCCGAGAAGGTCCAAGTACTTGCCGGCCGTTTACCCGTTTGACCCGAAGAGTCCTATCGGAGCATGGAGAGACAAGACACTGGAGTGGCCTAAAGGCGTACTGCCCACCAATAAGGACCCTGGCCATGATTTCTTCTACATACAAACCGTGCGTCCCCAACTTCAGCACCAGCCGAATTAAACTCTTACCCAAATCCCCTTACAGATGATGAACAATTCGGTAGGTGAGACGCGTGCTATCCTCCATTCACCAAAGACTCAAAACAAACAATGGCCTTAGGGATTATCAGTCGGGATTGCCGACGGTGTGGGGGGATGGGAAGACGTAACCAACCCGGCACTGTTCTCTCAAGCTCTTATGTACCACTGCCATCGGTATTCAAAACAGGGTTGGGCTGGAGAACCTGAGACGGATCCGACCCAAGGCTATGAGGAACGTGAAACAATAGAAGGGTGGGAGCTAACCCCCGCACAGTGCTTAGAAAATGCTCATACTGCTGTTTTGCGCGAGAGGGGCGTGGTTGCTGGTAAGCCCTCATCTGCAACGAGGTCTTTTTTACGACCTAGGCGCAATTCGATGATAGGTTCCAGCACGGCAACGATACTCAATTTCAACGCGTCCTCCGGGTTTTTGCGGACATTAAAGTCCGTACGCTGCGCCCCTATAGACAGAGTTTGAGCTCTTATGGTTTTCTAGTCTCGGTGACAGTGGATTCATAATTGTTCGCTCATCAAGCATAATCTACGAATCTGTATACCAAACGCACTACTTTAACTGCCCAATGTATGGGTTGCCCGACCGGTCGGAACCTCGCTGACGTAGGCATTGCAGGCAACTATCGAAGATACCACCAAACTTCGAAGGTCCCTTCAGGGATCAGGCCTCGGACGGACATCCTTTTGAGATGAGGTTGCGGGATGGGGATTTGGTTGTCGCATATGTTTGTTCTCCTTCATAATCTACATCATCCTGTCCGCTGATGCTTCACCAGACTGATGGGTTGTGCGACAACGTGTTTGGGTCGGAGATGCTGGCCTTGTGCACGGTGACTGGGAGAGCTGGTGGAACTGACGAGCAACAGGTACAATCAATAACTGATAACTTCGTCCATTACGCTCGGGCTTGCATGATCAACGATCACCGATCTGGCCCATGGGCCCGTAAGTCTTTCTCCTTCGTCAAAGTCTCCCTCAGAATGAACATCTTTCCTCAATCTAGAACGGTCTACTCGTGCCGGTATGCCTTTTGAAGGAGGAGTAAGTCGTTGCTACCCCTTATTATCGCTGTTCACTAAGACCGCCCGATTCCAGAAAATGGACGAGTATGTTTCTCCTGCATGGTCTCGGATGTACTTCTGACAAACATTGTAGCGTGACCGTTGTGGCCATACTCGTCCGCGAAGCTTAGGCCTTGCCGTAGATTATTTTGTCTGGTGGATTCCCCTAATCTAATCAGCACACATGTGCCCCGTTTCGGATCAAACGCCGCGATCGCCCGGGCCCCAAGCTTGAAGTTATACCCCGTTGTCAGTATGAAAGACTTGCATACCGACGCAAGTGAGGCCATTTCTGTCGGGAGTCAGGTATAAAACCGACGTCTGACTATCTGTCAGACTTCCCTCGAACTGGCGATGGTCGCGTGTATCACCTGGGTCTCAAGGCGGGCGAAGTCGCCAACAGAATCGTATGTTTGAATCCTTTCGTTGCCATCTACGGGTCTTCGTATCGACGGGTTTCAGGTGGCAGTGGGATCCCCATCCAGGGCTCTTGTCATCGTAGAGCACTTGGACAAAAACCCCGTACCGTTCAAACTTACCTCGGAGAGGGGATTCATGACGATCACGGGGAGATACAAGGGCGTCCCTATCTCGATCGTCAGTACTGGCATGGGATTCCCCAACACGGATTTCTTTGTACGCGAAGTCCGCGAGTGTTTGAGTGGGGACATGCTCGTCGTTCGGTCGGTGATCTCGTTTACTCCAATGAGCGACGCTACTTATGAGCTTACTCCCAGCCTCGGCTCGTGCGGCGCACTCATCGACATCCCTCCTGGATCCCTGGTGGTCCCTAAGGCTTGTGTTGGTATCAACAGAAATTGGGACTATGACTTCATCAACGGGGACCCAACACAACAACCCTATTCCATCACGAAACAGGTCTGCACGCGACACCGATGCCAGAGCATTCAATGCTGACATTTCCCGCGAAGGTGGAGGCGGATCTGGAAATCTACGAAGCGGTAATTCTGGTGATAACCCCACCCAATTAAAAATTTTAATACCCTCCTGCCCAGGTGTACAAATCACTCCATGGTGCCCGGCCAGCCGGGAAACCCACAAAGATCGTGAAGGACATCGTGAACGCATCTGCAGACAGGTGAGGCAAGAATTCTGCGACGAGTACCCGCAACTTATCTGTCGCCTAGTTTCTATTCGTCCCAAGGCCGACAGACGTCCTTCCCTGATCACAATGAATACTTAATCCCTCACTTATTGGAAACAGTCCCTGACATAGGATCCTTTGAGGTATCAACTGGCGAAACACCGCATCTCGTCCGCTGACCTCTTGTGTTCCAGATGGAGACATTTCACTTGTACCACCTCGCCAAGAATTACGTGCTTCTTCGTCCCCGCCCACTGGGTAACACTGAACCACCCGTTACCACCGGACCAGTCTCCCCAACTGTGGAATCCACAGCGGCATCTACCCAGTCTAGAGTACCTAACCAGACGTCAGAATTACCCCCTCGTATCAGGGCCGCCGCCGCTCAGATGATTTTTGCTGCCCGCCTCTCCAAAGCTTTTATCACCCCTGACGAAGTCATCGAACTCGAAAGGTGGTCCGGTCGCGGCATCCTCGAAGCTCTGATCGGGATCAACCTTCCAGCCGATGTAGGCAGATCCTATTCATCCTCCGTACTTCTAACCAGATTACTAATCGGAGAGTCAAACACCTTACAGCGCTGTCACGAAGAAGCAGGAAGCGTCTGGGAATTTAAGTAAAGAGAAGACGGCCACGGGCTCTTGGATGGACCAACAGATTGGTTCAGATGCTTATCGGTGTGAAATGCTAACATCTCGGGTCTATAGATCGGCGGAGGATGATGCGAACGCCGTGATTTTCAGTTGTGTATGTGTACATGTGTGTACAAGATCCCTAGTGATATACAAGTTACAGCACTTAACCAGCGCTGCCTGCTTGCCTACAACTTCCTCTCAATGAAACTCTCGATCACTCCTTCAGAAGTGAGTGGGTATTCCTTGAGGACAACCTCGTCGTTGACGATAAAGGTATTGGGTTGGACGAAAATCTTTCGAGGCTGCGGGTAATTTCTCAGTCAAGATGAACAGGACGCCGACCGGGACACCAACCAGTTTCTTCTTCAGAACTAGATCCCTGATCTCGCCTTCCCAGTCAGGGGAAGGTTTTGTGAGTTCCGTGTAGAATTCCTTCGCGCCCTTTCCATCAGCGGTACTCTTGCGAACCTGGAGTTCGATTAAGAGTCTTCCAGTAACTTCCTTGCCCTTGGTCAGGACCTTGTCCCTGTCGAGCTGGGGTTGCGGGGTGAGTTACAAATCCAGATGCACACAAAGCCGAAGGAACCGACTCGGATATAGAGGTTCTCAAGGGTACCATCGGTGGCACGGATCTCGTCGACCCTCGCAATGCCTTCTTTGATCAGCCACTGGGTGATACCGAGGCGGGCCTGCATATGGGCCTGGCCGTGCTTTTTGGAGACCGGGTCATAGAATTCCAAGGCGCGAATACCTTCATGGGTGTTAACGCCTGTAAAGTGGGATCTGGGTGGGTTAATTACCAGCGCGAACCATAATGAGGAACATGGCGTATTGTACATCCTCGGTATCCTTCCGGGAGGTATACTGGGGAGTTGGTTAGCACCAGTTAGCGCTTATCTTCTACGTTCCATGACAAACCTTGAAAATCTCCAGAATGTCTTTGTTACCGGCCACTGCAAGACGTGACAGTCAATGGATTTTTATCAGACGATGGTTGAAACGACGTACGGTACAACGCGACGACTTCCGCCCTCATTTCTTCTAGTGACGAAGAAACTTCACCCAAGACCGACCCAGGAGTCTGACCAGGTCTGTACCATGACGTACTGAGAGCGCAGTGTCAGTATGTGTATTACAACGGAGTGAACGCACCCTTACATGGGGCCGCCAGTGAGAGGGTTGATAACCTTCGCTGGGTCAAAGTTCTTTTTGCCTTTGGCGTCCTCTTGGAACAGTTTTCCGGAACCATGGCCCAAGAGTTCGTGGCTCGCTACCTGAACTTCAAAAGCGCGAGAGTCCCAAGAATTGTATAACTCGAGGTCGTCCGGGTGGACGAATGTTACCTCCTCGTCTATGATCATGTATTTAGCCTGTAAAACTTCGGTAACCTCAAGTGCTTACTTGGAGCCTTGGCAGCAAGGATGTTCTGCCTCAAAAGTGAGCTGTAGAACTGTAATAGGAAGGGAGACCAGCACTGACAGCGAGGGAAACGTTTTTGAATCCCACGGATTCACGAATCTCGTAGTAGTTGGGGATCTATTGAGTCGGGTCAACATAACTGTTCACGACCAAACCGGGGGTTACGCGCGTTGATACCAGCAGGGATACCCCCAGTCGCGAAGGAAACTATCTGAAGGGCGGTGAAATCCGGCTTTCTGAAGACATCGACTTCAAAATCGGGACCCCACGGCAGATCCTTGATCAACCGCGGGGCGTCATTGACCAACTTCTCGTATTTGGCGCTCATCTCCTTGTCAACAATGGCAACGAAACCTGTATGATACCCATCATTTTAACTGAGGCAGATTGTAAGCGCATGCACTTGCCTTCCCACTCGGCGCGACTGCCATACGGATCAACATAGCTTTTGGGAGGGTCAGATAGGGCTCGCTCGGCGTAGATATATGAACGTACGTCTCGATGAACCCAATGTAACTCTCAACAACGGGACCGATGTCCTTTACCCACTCGATGGAGCCTTTCTTATGGGCAGGAATGGAACCAGTTCGGAATCTATAACGTTCTTAGTGCACCAGCCGCAGGTTGGGGATCTGAATACTCACGACTCGATGTAATCGCCAATCATTTTAGACTGATGTTCATTGGCGGTGAATTTTCTGGCCTCAAAATACCTACGGTGAGCCGGCGTCAAGGATTGGGCAAAAACGCGGTACCTCTGTCAATGCATCGATAGACCTTTGGAGGGGTCCAGAGAAATCCCCATATTGGATGGCTAGATTGACCTTGTTACCCTCCACTTCGATCTCATGCACAGCGCTGGCCGATGGTGGATCCTCGGAGGAGGCAACCAGAAGGGTGAACTCGGTCGGGGATTTTTTGAAGACCCTTGTATAGTTTAGACGTAAGGCTTGTCTTGGCGTGCACCACTTACCGAGTATTCATCACGTCCACGTTGTGCTCCTCTGCAGCGGTCTGAACGGCAGCGACTTCCTCGTCGGTGATGACTTCACCAGTGTAGTAGTTGGATATGTGTCCGAGGTTGGGTTTTCCGATGAGAAGGCTTGCGTCTGGTGCAACGGAGTATATGTGCTCTTGGAGCTGATACGAATCGTCAGCTTCTACAACGTACACCGTGCGGTGGTGTATACCTACCGATTCCCAGATACCCAACGCGTTGGATGCGTTTGACGACGCCTTGACCACCGCCTCAAATGTTTCCTTCGGGATACGAGGGATGAACTTTGTAAACCCGAATGATTTATAGTTCACCAGGTTACTCAGAACCTGAATCCTTGGTCAGACCATAAGGGTAGACGACAGAACCAACATCGCACCTGACTTGAGTACTGTAGAAGGTCTTCCCATTCCTCATCCCCCGCGCCAGACTTTTTCTTGAGGTTTTCTAGGTTAGCGAGCTTCCCATTCTCGCTGAAGGTGAGGACGATCAAGTCATAGAGGCTCTGGGCTTGTTCAGTCCATTGTCCTTGGACAATTCTGGCGCCGGCCCAAGAAGCCTCGGAGATGTAGTGCGCGTACTTTTTCTCCCGTGGACTATGGAAACAATGGACGTGGGGTAAGCGTAGAACGGGCGGTGGATACGCAATAGTTTACCTAAGGAGGGTGAATGGCTTCGCGATTTCGAGGCTGCACAGAGGGGCGGCGCGGTCAGCCAAGAAACGTTCAGGAACTGCGGTCATGTTCCTGGTGAAGATGCGTGGATTGGAGAGATTAGATGGGCGTAGACGATAAGGAGACCGCCCAAGTCGATTGGTGGCGAATCTTATGACCATCTCCTTGACATATGGGGAAATCGGCGTATTCGACGTTGGTTCCGTCGAGAGCTGGTCCACTCGATTCTGGTCGGTGTCAATTGCGATGCCAGGTAAGCCGTCGTGGCGCAATGGTAGCGCGTCGCTTTCCTATGAACATCATAGGCGAAGGTTGCGAGTTCGATCCTCGTCGGCGGTATATTTTTGTCCGTCCTGCAAGAATCCTGGCTCACGCCATCTCGTATTCTATTTCACCTTCTGGCTCCTCCAGAGTTTGGTAATTGCGCTTGTCGCGGTTCTCGTTTCATTATCTCATGTTCACAGTTTCGCCAGTGCCTACCGTGCATTATCTCATTTTCTTTCTGGTTTGCGTCTGCCATGTCCATCCGGGGCCTCATGCCTAATCTTAATGTGAGGCAACGTCGGAAAAAAATTGGGGGTCTAAGTTCGCGAAGAAGTGCTTTTTACACGGATGTAGTTCTTGAGTAATGGGGTCCATTCTTCATCCACTTGTGGTAAAACACCCTCGCCTAACTTTTCCGCGTCAACTCCAATCCATCCAAGCGCCCGCCCATAGTATTCTGCTGCTTTTGAGGTGCTCCCTGATCGAGTCCCTTCCGTCAAAAGCCCGATCAAATGCCATGCTTCCGCTGCGGACCTGCGGGAATCCCGGAGTAGACTTGAGGCCGGTCTTTGCATCGAGGTCGATCCAGAGTACGAAGCGATCAGTGGGGAACGTGCGATGGTGAAGAATGCGGTCTCGCGTCCGGAAGCTCGCTGCGTTGCTTCGGACAAAGCGAAGGCTACTCGTTCAGAAGATTCCGCTGCGTTGGTGAGCCACTGAATTGAAGTTTCCGGTGACGAGCGGAGGCTGTGTTGGACTTCAGCGAGGTGTATAGAGAAAATTGCGGAACGATGGAGGATGTAGAGAGCGTGGAGTGCTTCTCCGGGTGACGACGAGGAAAAGCGCGCCGGTTGCTCGATCGACCGTATCAGGTCCAATGATAAAGTCTCCGTTTCTCGGGCTTTCTGTAATTGCCCTGTCGTGGCATAGAAGGCTGAGACCGACATGAGGGTAGATATGAGGGATCTCTGTGCAAGAGGAGATGACGGAGCTGAGGTAGGCACGACGAGTGGGGTCTTTGTTGTGACGTCCTTTCCTTCGGCGAGCTGAACCGCCCGTGTCCACCATACCACTGCGTCGTCAAAGTCGCCCAACTGCCTGTTGAGGTCCCCTAATCGTCGCGCGATCTGCGAGGCCTCTACCCCTGAGGGAGGGAAAGCCTTCCACATGCGTTCCAGCTCGGACCTCGCTTCGAGTAAAGAGTCCTTGTACCCCAAAGATTCCAGGAGGGTCGCATGGCGGGTGATGAGTATTCGTAGGGTATCTTCTGATATGTTTGAGCCGCTCGCACGATTCGTTATTGCCATACTGATCGCAATCTTGAGGAAGTCCTGGGCGGAACGGGTGGCGGAATCGAGGACGTTCGGAACACTTGAATTGTTCGGCCCTCCAATAACGCTCTCGCCTGAGCCTGTTCCCCAGTTCTGGGCCATCCAAGCACCGCGTACTGCATGTCTGCATCTGAAGCCCAACGCAGGTTCCGTACCTCCCGAACCGCGCGGTGACCACCTGTCCCCCTGCAAATCCCACTCCCATTTTCGGGCGTCAGGGTCCTTTTCAGCTGCGAGTGCAACGTTCTCCACGTAAAAGTGAGCCACCTCGAACGCTGTGCCTAGAGTGGCACCAAGGACAAGGATTCCGGCGAGTGAGAACTTGAAGACTCTGCCGAAGTACTCGGTTACGAACGACGCCGGATTGTAGTAATTTTGGGCGATGACTTTGAGCGGGTCTTGCGAAGACCCCATGCTGAGATTTCGCAGTCGTGCATCCTGACGGTGCAGATGACGTGCATTCCACCGTGGACAACGGCGAAGCGCAGAACGAGCAGGGATGAACATCAGAGATGGCGGAAGAGACGGAAGCGGGTGCGTGTACAATCCGATCGCGAATGGCGGAAACCTCAGACGCGTCTTGTCTTGTGCGTTCATGAAGTTCTACATCGATGACTTACCTGTGCGCGTTCCTCCTCACATTTCATGGTTCTATGAGCTGACACTCATCCAGATAATCTTTCCTTATGACCGTATATACCCTGGTCTGCAGCTCCCTTGCCACATCCTTAATTAAATCTCGTTCACACCCCCTTGACAGAACAATATGCTTATATGTGCGACCTCAAGCGTACCCTCGACGCCACAGTAATTTGTCTGCCACTTGTTGAAAACTCAACTGCAAAATTTTCTAACAGGGACACTGTGTGCTCGAGATGCCTTCGGGGACAGGAAAGACGGTTTCACTCCTCTCGTTGATCGTCTCCTACCAACAGGTGACCAAATGCATTGTTACGCATAATCTATCCTAACAGAAAACCGTAGTTCTTCCCGACTAAGCGGAAGCTCGTCTACTGTTCACGGACCGTCCCCGAAATCGAGAAAGCGTTGTCCGAATTACGTCGCTTGATGGAATACCGGATCGAAGGCGCTGAGACAGAAGAAGAGAAAGAAAAAGAGCGCAACTTTACTGGGCTCGGGCTGACCAGCCGGAAGAACCTGTGTATACACCCCGACGTACGGTTGAGGTGTTGAGTATTATCCACCATCGCTCAGCTTTTCACAGGTTTCCAAGGAGAAGAAAGGGGTCGTTGTAGATGCTCGGTGTCGGGATCTAACCAATGCCGCAGTTGCCCAGAAAGGTCGAGATGATCCAGGCTCCGTTGATTTGTGTGACTGGCACGAGGTGAGGGTCGTACCAAGTGGTATTTTCCTTGAGGGTGACCGTTCGAAGAACCTAGGGAAGATGGAACCGGGGAAACTCGTTCCTCCTGGGATATGGACGCTAGCAGACGTGATGGAGTACGGACACAAACACGGAACGTGCCCTTACTTCACCGTTCGCCGGATGGTGAGTTCCGCCCCGTGTGGTTTTCGCCCGGTAACTGAACCCCATCGAGATGCCGTTTGTCGATGTAGTCATTTATTCTTTTCACTACCTACTCGACCCGAAAGTCGCGGACCAAGTGTCGAAGGAACTTGCGAAGGATGCGATCGTCGTCTTCGACGAGGCTCACAACATAGGTAAATTCAGTTATTATCCGCTTAGTGAACACCAATGTCCTCACCGCTTGACAGACAACGTCTGTATCGAGTCGCTGAGCATAGACTTGACTCGCCCCATGCTGGAGTCTGCCACGCGAAGCGTTACAAAGCTTGGGGACAAGATTGACGAGTGGGTCTCTATCCCGTTGAAACCGGCGTAGGGTCTGTGACGAACTTCATCTGCAGGATCAAGAAGACGGATGCATCCAAATTACAAGACGAATATGCCAAATTGGTCGAAGGTCTTCAAGAAGCTGAGGATGCCGAAGATGGATTCATGGCCAACCCTGGTTAGTGTGCGCTCTGTGTTGCACAGTATACAGATTGCTCAGATTACGTTAACAGTCCTCCCTGATGACTTACTCAAGGAAGCCATCCCAGGAAATATCCGGAAGGCGGAGCACTTCGTTGCGTTTTTGAAACGTTTCGTCGAGTATTTGAAAGTCGGTTGGTCACGCTTCTGATGTGCGAACAGCGTTAAAATGATCGCTAGACTAGGATGCGGGTCCTCCACGTTGTCGCCGAGACACCATTGTCGTTCTTACAGCATTTGAAGGATATTACCTACATCGAGAGGCGTCCATTGAGGTTAAATCTATTGCTCTATCCAACGCCCACTGATCATCAAATGCCTCACTTAGGTTCTGTGCGGAGCGACTGCAGTCGCTGGTCAGGACCTTGGAACTAGATCGATTAGATGAAATCAACGCGCTTCAAAAAGTCGCTTCATTTGCTACCCTAGTGGCGACTTACGAGAAAGGTGTGTATATCAAAGTTCCGGGTCGCGTTTTGTCCGCGCACTTGTTGACATGATGTCGGCCTCCAGGATTCCTACTTATTTTGGAACCGTTCGAGACTGACAATGCAACGGTGCCTAACCCGATATTTCATCTCACGTGAGTCCGCCCTACGGCAAAGTCCAGACCGAGCCTTTCGAGATCAATCGACACGTCCACCCTCTTCCAGGTGTTTGGATCCATCGATCGCCATCAAACCTGTCTTCGAGCGATTTAGCAGCGTGGTCATCACCTCGGGAACAATATCCCCGCTCGACATGTATCCGAAGATGCTTCAATTTACACCTGTTGTTCAGGAAACGTATGCGATGACACTTACGCGCAATGCTTTCCTGCCGCTTGTACGGGGTTCACTCTCGTAACCATTAGCATTCTCTCGATGAGTTAACTTCACCGCCAGGTAATCACGAGGGGTAGCGATCAGGTGGCCATCAGCTCGAGGTTTGAAGTGAGAAATGATCCGGCAGTGGTCAGAAACTTTGGAAGTATCTTGATCGAGTACAGCAAAATCGTGCCGGACGGGATCGTCGCATTCTTCCCAAGCTACCTGTATATGGAATCTATCGTGGCTGCCTGGAATGATATGGTAGGCGAAGCCCTGTGCCCCGTTTTCCCTCTCTGATGCGCGGCTCGCTTCCTAGGGCATTTTAAATGAAGTTTGGAAGCACAAATTGATCTTCGTCGAGACCCCAGATGCAAATGAGACGAGCGTTGCATTGGAGAATTACCGGAAGGTGTGTCAAAACAATAGGTCGCTGAGTCGGCCGCCTTCCTGTTTCGCTTACCACTTCCGCCTTTACCTCCAGGCGTGCGACAATGGGCGTGGTGCCGTCCTGCTCTCTGTAGCACGAGGGAAAGTGTCGGAGGGTATAGATTTCGACCACAACTATGGGCGAGCGGTGATTATGTTTGGGTGCGTACATTCATCAACATCCAGGTCCTCGTTTTGACGTAATGGTTTGTCACGATCCCAGCGTTCCGTATCAATACACCGAGAGCCGTATTTTGAAGGCAAGGTTGGAGTATCTTCGGGACGCGTATCGCATCCGTGAATCCGAGTTCCTCGGGTTCGACGCTATGAGGAACGCGGCTCAATGTGTTGGGCGCGTCCTTAGAGGCAAAACGGACTGGGGTCTGATGGTGTTCGCAGATAAGGTTTGGAAACTTGCCCAGGACTGCATAGCGATCCCTGCTGACCCCCGGTTTGGTTAGAGATTCGCACGAGCCGATAAGAGGGCTAAATTACCTCGTTGGATCAACCAATACATTACCGAGACGGCGGCCAACCTATCAACGGACATGGCGATTGGATTATCCAAGTTGTTCATGCGGACGATCTCCCAGAACCCGAAAGAGGACCAGACGGGAGTTTCTCTGTGGACGCTCGAGGACATTCAGAAAGCTCAGGAGAAACAACGGGGGTTGAACCTGGAAGCCGCAGAAAAGCAGAGACGGCGTGAGAACGGAGAGGAGATTGACGAGGATGAGTATGAGTATGGGGATGGCTGGATAAGTGACGCTGCGCTTGCGGAGGTGGATCTGGATGACCTGTAGCGATTATGGTATATATATATATAACTGATCCAACCTACACATGAGGTGAAGAGAGATGTGCCTAAATACACGGATGGATTACATGCTGAGACCCAGACGGACAACTACTACGAGGTACCGGCACAACGGCTACACTTGGTAGGAAGCTGTGGGGGAGGACATTAACCTTTCCGTCAAATGGAAGCAATCGGAGTCGGAGGAGATTGCCCTTACTTCCTGGGATATCAATCGTTCGGGGCGACTATATCAGAAGAATGGATGCGGGGGGGGGGGGGTGAGGAACGACGATCGGCGGTGCAGAGAGGAATGGATGGATGGTACGGACGTGAAGTACCGCCTACATTGACAGTTGGGAGCAACGCAGGCGGCCGGATGTGCGGTAGAGTTGTAGCAGGTGGCCTGACCGCAATCAACGTCCTGACTGCCGACGAAAGTCAGATGGCCACAGTGGGTATGTTTATCGAACCACAGCTTCCGATGACACATCTGCAGTTGGCCAGGCGATGCAGGAGAATCATCAGTACAGCGGCCGGGGCGGATAAAGCGAATTGGGTTCAGGCTTACAGTAGACGATCGGTCGGCGGAGGTAGGAGGCTGGCGAAATGAACACTCGGTTTCAAATTCCTTCGGGCGAGTGACCAATTCGAGAGAGACACTCACCGTAGAGTTGGTCGCTCGACCCGTTCAAAGTCACGGAGAGAGTGGGAGGAGAGGAGTATAATGGCGGGTCGGTGGGGGGCAGAAGGGGGAAACACATGCGGAAATGCCCACTCACAGTATTTGAACTCTGTTTTTTTTTTATATTTTTCCTGCAGACACATGAATATTTAACTGAGTCTCAAAAGCGAGGGCCAAACAAAGTCTAATCGCTCAATTCACTAGAGCGACAACAGGTTCGAGAAGGAAACGCTCCGGGTCGGACCACCGTGCGAGCGTTTACCAAGGGTCGAGTTACACACTGCCCCTCGCTCGCGTCGCCGTCTGCTGCTGACCAACCTTCGGCAACGGTGTCGAGGGCGGTACCACATTCCCCTCCTCCTCATCCGCTCTCTTCATCTCCGCCTTGTCCGCATCCAAAACCTCTTTTATGCTTCGAATCGGCTCGCCCTTGATCACTTTTTTCACCTCCTCCAGATCCAGCGTCTCGTATTCCACAAGCGCACGTGCCAACTTTCGGACGCCACAACGTCATCGCGAAACATCAGAAAACCAACCAGAAGGGGGGATGGGTAAAAGTTTGCTTACCCGATGGAGTTCTGCCTCCTTCTCCTTCAGCAAGTCAGTCGCCCGTTTCTCGCCGGCTTTCAGTATCCTAAAAAAAACCCCGAAAATGGAATCAGCGGACCCCGGATCCATCCTCTCATCTGATCATTCAACGTCACTCGCAAATAGCCGAGTGAAATGCAGAAAGCGGGACGCTGCGGGAAATGAACTACATACGATCGAACCTCGTTCTCAATCTCCTCGCGCTTCTTGCCGCTCATATTATCCTCTCGGTCGCTGTGGAACACAGGTCCGACCTTCTCTGAATAACCCCAAAGCTTTTGAGCAAAGTAACGCATCGTTTAGCCCAACATCGAATCGATGATAAATGGATGAGTTCGGCACCTTGACCATCGCATTGGCGGTACTTGTCGCATGCCTTAGATCCGAACTTGCTCCTGATGTTACGTTCTGGGGCCCATAGACTGCATGGAAAGTAGAACGAGTCAAATCCTGATACGATAGAATCCTTTCCTATGAGTTTCACCCACTGAGTTCTTCTGCAACCCGACCACCCATGCATACGTCAATCTCAGCGAGGTATTCCTTGAAAGAAATCGAAACGCGGTCGTCCTTAGGGAGCTGGGACGTCTAAGATCCAAACCCATCAACCTGTCAACAAGTGACCCCGGGTCGGAGAACACAAAAAAGCACTTACAACGCCCAGCGCGTGTCCGCGAGGGACGCAGGTTACCTTGTGCAGGGGCATGGCACCATCGGTATACAGAGCGACCAGCGCGTGACCACCCTATCACAATAATGCAGAAATTCAGCCGCCGTGACCTCTATTGCTCAGCAACCCAAGATATCCCTACTAACCTCATGGTAGGCGGTCATGAGCTTGACCTTATCGTCAATATAAAAGCTCTTTCGCTCCGCGCCCATTACGATACGATCCTAGTGGTCATCACTCTTAGTCACCGGCAACTGCCTTATTTGAGACCGGAATAAAGAAGTCCCCCCCTGCCCCCGGGGGCTATAGCAGGATTTAAAACCAAGTTAACGTACCTTGGCCCACTCAAAATGTTTCAAGGTTACAGCCTTGCTACCTTCCTTGGAAGCTTGAATGGCCGCCTGACTAAAAATAGAGGGAAAAAAAGACAAGGATCAAGTTAGCGGGAGGTCGGACATTTTCTGTTACCAATCGCTCGCACTTGACCATATTGTGCAAGTCTGCACCAGAGAATCCAGGAGTGCCTCGTGCAAGGATGCTTGAATCAACGTCTAGAGAATCGTGATGTCCGGGAGACCGCGTCAGAAGCGAGCAATAGCACAAGTTACCCGATGATTCTAACCTGGGGCGGCAACCACTTCTTTCATGTGGTGCTGGAGAATTTGGTTTCTGCCCCTGACATCGGGTAGAGGAACGGCAATCACCCTATCAAACCTTCCCGGTCGTACGAGTGCCCTGAAAACCACAAGGAAAGAAAAAGATGGCAAGGGATTTATATCCTTTGCGCGCCATTGATATCCCTCTTCCTCACTCACTGGTCTAAGCTCTCCGGAAAATTGGTCGCTGCGACCACGATGACGCCTTCATCTTGTAGGAAACCGTCCATCTCGACCAAGAGTTGATTGAGCGTCTGTTTCAGGTAGTGTTGGTCGCGCTGGCTCCTCTTCCCACCGATGGCGTCCAGCTCGTCAATGAAGATGATGGCAGGTTGTTTCTTTCTGGCAGCGGCAAATAGGTCGCGGACTCTCTTGGCTCCCACACCCACGAACATTTCGTCAAACTCAGCGCTAGAAAGGGGATGGTAAGCGACCCTGTCGCCTGGGCTGAGTGGACGCCAAGTGAAAGATCACGCACCCAGAAGCGAACAAGAACGGTACGCCGGCCTCACCGGCGACTGCACGAGCCAACAGAGTCTTTCCAGTTCCAGGAGGCCCAGTCAGCAACACACCCTTGGGAAGCTTCCCGCCAAGGCTAGCGAATGCAGCAGGGTCTTTAAGGAACTCGACGACGTCTTGTAACTCCTGCGCCAGAAATTCAGTCAGCTCCGACAGCATCTACGTACAACAACCACTGACCTCCTTTGCTTCGTCGACGCCCTGGACATCGCTGAACTTGACGGTCTTCCCTGGTTGGGGTTCAAATTCGGATTGTTTTGGTCCAGCTTTGATGAAACCAGTGTTGTCCAACATGACCGACAACAGTGTGACCACGACTGAAGGTCACAGATTGTGAGTGCGATATTAACGGACGCAGGCAACGATACTCACTGAACATGACGGCACACAGAGATGCAACGTATTTGATTGAACGGTATGCCCATGTTCCTTTGGCTGAACGAAACGCGAAAGTTCAGGGAAGGGATATGAAGCAAACGACGCAGCTCACGTTCTGCCAGAGTGACATAGATTGGATTCCCGCTCCCGCCCGCACCTGCAATAGCAGCGGCAAGTTGGCCTGATTTAGGGAGTCCGTTTGCTAAGGAACTGCTAAAGGATCCGCCGCCTGAAAGGACCTTCTGGGCAACAGACTCGCTCCGTGTCGGGGAGAAAGAAGATGGAGGTGGTGGCTGAGCGTCTTCGGGTTTGACACTGGGGTCTGGGGTAGGCGTTACTGGGGGAATCGTTTCCTGCAGGGGAGTGTTCTGGGAGGGGGCGACCGAAGGTTGTGCTGTGGGGGAAACCAAGATTGCATCTCGCCTTCGGACGGCAGCATTGACGGATGCTTCCAGGCCATTCTTTACCAACGCAGACAAGTACAATTCGAAAGCTTGATCGGACCGTAGGACCGGAGAAGATGAATCCTATTCTCAGTACTCAGAACTTTTGTGTAGTGGAATACAGTTGGACACAACATACGAATTCGGACAGCCGCTCCCATCTTGAAATGATCGTGTCATAGCCGGCTTTGACCCTGGTAGCAAGCAGAGCTTCATATAGCGCAATTTGTTTGTCAACGTCGTTGTGATTAATATTAGCGGCAGCTTCGAGTAGTGATATATCGGCAACAGTAGAAGGAGAGGGGGTTGGCGTCGGCTTTGTTCGAGGACTAAATAATGAAGAGAGGGTGAAGGAACGCCGGAATGATGGGTTGAGGGTTTGGAAAGGCTCTATTCTGAGAGTGGCTGGCCTGCACCCGAGGCCAGTTGCGATGGACCGGACGGGGAACGAAAAGTGAGGTTGGAGCATGGGACCCGGAACGGTGAGTCGGTGGCCGACGCATGGCGGCCTGCGCTGTACGGCTCTCAGCATCTGTTGTAAAGGGGTGTCGGCATCGTCAGCAATGAGTCCGAAGCAGACTGGACGCAGGCTGATGCTTACCGCAAGGGACGAGGAGAGAGCAGACATCGTGGACCGGGTGTGAGAAGTCGACGCGTCTGGATTGATGCCCGAACACTCATCAGCCCGCCAACGTACGCTGCTCAGCGCCTCTGTTTTTTCTTCGGATTTTCTGAAATTTAACGCGCAGAGTGCGAGCTCAAGCTCAAGGCGGCCTCAGAGCTCTGCCAGGCCTCTCTCGATGTCTTCGAGGATATCTCTGGCCCACCCTCATCCGCATCCGAGCCAGATCTGACCAAAATCCACGCCGATCTGCTCTCCTTGCTCTCCTTGATCCACCACATCATAACAAAGCTCGCGTTGGCTTTGAACCCGACCGAACCCGCGTTTTCTGCTGCGATTTCTCCCCTGGATGACCTCGTCAGGCATGTGAATGCCGTTACATCCTGCGCATATCTCTTCACCGCTGCCTTTGGGTCAACACTCAGGATGGAGGTTGTGGGCTTGACCTCGGACGTGTTGCAAGCGACGAGGGGATTCGTCGACCATTGCGTTTTGATCACCGACGGTGTCACCCCTCCTCTGAAACTCAAAACAGCACACCTTTACCTCACCGGTTCCCTCCACAAGTTGATCGACAACAGCCGCGGGTCAGATGGTCTGTCCAAGAACAACCTCCAGGCTGTTCGGAAGAAATGGTCACAAGACCGGTCCGTGTTGGAGGATGGTTATCGCGAGCTATCTGAGCTTCTCACCTCCGATGGAGCTGATGGTAATTTCCCCGACGAAGACTTTGGTGATGAAGATGATTTCGTGCTCAACTCTGCGCCTCTGACCGTTGAGGAAGCAGAGAGGGTGAAGAAGGTTTGTATCTTGACCTCTTGCTCCCGTTTTATCAAACTCAGCGATATGCAGGTCCAAAGGTATATTCGCGTTACGAATCTCTTGCATGAGAGAGTATACGTCGATCTCCTTAAACCATCCGCCCTTAAAATTGCCTCGTCGTCGTCGAGTTTCGTCTCCACTCTCGATGAGATCTCTCTTCAATCCGCTCGATTCGTTTCCACTACCGACGAAGTCATCTCGTGCCTACACAGCCCACAGGATCCGGGAGAAATTTTGGCATCCGTTCAAAATTTGGGAGCAGTTGCGGTAACCTTACAAAGATTGTTGAACCAAGGCGACTTCTTACCGAAGCCAAAGGAGCGGAGTTTGGAATCGCAGATGGAATCGATGACGGTCCAGGTCTCCGAAGTAGACCAGAAGAAGGCGAAGGATACTCGGAAGTGGTTCGACACCTGTCTAGTTCAGGTAGATAAACTCCGAGTGTCGCTTTCTGCAGAATTCAACGGATAATCCGCGTGTGGAGACGGGTGACCATGGAGTGAAAGACCTATACAGTGGTCCAGTTCGATTTACGGTCAGTTGGAGGTAGTTGTTGTGGCTGCTGCTGCTGTTTTGCCTTCTGTTCGGCCCGTATCTTCTCCTGCATGTCGGCCTTGAATTTCGCAGCCAGGGTATTTGGCCATATGGCTGGACTCCGGCGGGCTTCTAACCGCCTTGTGAAGGCCTCAATCTTGTCGTGTTGGGCTGCAAGATTGAAAGACACCGCCTGCAGGTTTTTAAGCAAACAGAAAAGAAGAATGGTAACAGGACACATACAGCCTCCCGCTGTCGTTTCACCCTAGCCTCATCCCGCATCTTGTGCAGCTCTCGCATCCGTTCTTCCTTCTCCTTGACCCCAGATTTCGGAGGCGCATTCCCCGTCTAAGTCGGCGCAATGATCAACTCCAATGTACAGAATACGACAATCAAGGAACTCACAGAGAAGAGCTGTTTGTATACGTCTACATTTGACAAGTCGAGGTCCGCATTTCCAGCCGTGGCAGCAGGTTTGCGAGGTAAGCTAGACGGAGGCGGAGGGAGACCAGCGCCCTCGACGGTGAATCTCGGCTTTTCTGTCTTTGCTAGGGTTGTGGTCGCCTTGGAAGTAGATATAGGAGACGGTGCTGTCGAATCGGATAGCTTAATCTTCTTGATTGGAGGTAGTTTTTTCTTGAGCACAGGCTCTCTGTTCTCTATGGGAACAGTCACATCAGGGCCGGTGAGGGGTGAGGGTGGGTTTGAGTCGATAGCAGGTTCGGAATCCAATGGGCGAGGACGCTTCGTGCCGATGGCTACTGGTCTATCCTCCCTAAGTGAGTCCGTGTCTTCAAAATCGGCCCTCGATTTCCCTTTCCGCGTTCGAGTACGTGATGAAGCAATGGTCCGCGTTTGCGGTGGGGAGGGGGGAGGATCCTCGTCAACCGACAGGTCCGACCGCCAAGGCATCGAGTCGTCGTCGTCATCGTCGTCGTCGGAAATGACCGTCCGCCGAGCTTTCTTGTTCGCCTTCCCCTTGCTGGTCTTTGTGAAAGGAGGTTTCTGACGCGGTTGGGGTCTATTCGATGGCGGTCGTGGATTTCTGGAATCGGGTTCTTGCACCATTTCCACGTCGGAAGGGCTGGTTGTGAACTTCGAGGATTCGCCCTCGACATCAACGTCGAAATCATCTTCGTCCTCAGACTGCCGTGAATTTAGGAGTCTTGAATGTTGAGGAGAATCCTCGCGGATACGAGCGGCTTCGACCTCTTCATCTGAGTCCACTGCCATCCGCCCCCGCATGACCTTTCTCCGGCCGGACGGCTATAAAAGAACGAAAAGATTATGAATAACAAGGGCAACGCGTCGCCCCGCTCGGACTCACTTGCCAACCGGATCCTCCCAGATTCCTTGAAGAACTCATCGACCCGGCAGACTTGGTGGTGGCGAGCAGCAGGTGCGTTAAGAGGCTGTCGACTTTCCCACGATTGCTCATCATCAGGTGAGCCCGCACGTGGGAATGGAAAACTCCGACGCTCAGCACATCCCGGGGGGCTGTTTGCAGACCATTTCATCTCAGTGGTTGCCATGCTACCTCATATCGTGGCTAAATTGTGTAACCCGCAGTGGCCTGGAGCGTGAACGGAAATACTCTGCTTCTGGCGTCACCGTCGTACCAGTTGGTGCCACTGTCAGGGCCCAGCTCAGTTCCCAGGTTTGACCTCACCCAGTTGAGAAGTGGGACCGAGGGGCCCACCCAGATTCCGACTTGATTCACTTGGCCAACGTCAACGACGCCAAAACTGTCAGCGCCAGCGGTCTTCGCTAGTTAAGGCTCTTGCAGGATTGCGTGCCGCTCAGTGTCTCCCCGGTTGTCTGAGCGTTCCTCTGACTAAAAACGACCCATAGACGGCAAGTGGAGCGCTCCCACCGCTGACCCCACCTATTTCTTCAGGATGCATTCATCCGGTGATTCCGGCAACAGCCCACGATATCCCCTCTTTGTTCCCAAATCGCTATGTACACTGTTGCCCGTGAAACGGAACCACCTTGATCAGAATTCGATTCCGTCCTCCAAACTTTGAAGGACTGCCCTCGCTACTGCTATCCGCTCCGACCATAGGAGCGCAACGTTATCCCCCATCCACCTCGACCATGACTGACCCTGCTCGCTGAATCTGGAGTCCAGAGTGCGCCGCAAGCCCTCCGTTCCCTCTTCTACGACCAGGTTACAAATTTTTGCGAGAGTCATTCTCCATTTTGCCTCGTTGTCGGGCGAGATGATACTAGCTATGCCGAGTAAAGTGTCCCTCCAGGGTCGACACACGCCACCTTCATCGCCAACTGTAGGGACGTAGGCCATCTCAGAACCCATAGCGAATAGACGAAGTGCGGTGATCAAACGAAACGAAGGAGCGGCCGGGTTTGGTGATGTGGAGATCGTCCAGTCTCTACGAAAGGTCAGCGGACGAAATATTCGATGCATCAGGGAACACACCCCCAATATCCTTCGCTCTCAAGGATTGCCCGCATCCATGTTCCCATACTCCCTCGCCGTTTGAAAAGGCCGACCACAATAGGTTGTACATCCACTTCTGCCGGATATTCTCCGGATGTCATGACCTCATTCGACACGACGTTCACAAACCCGTATTCGACGAACAGACTCTGATTCGAGTGACCCCCGTATCTCAAACAGACCTCCCCACCAACTTCTACCTCCGCGATATGTTCGGTCGCGAGGAACCGGAAAGTATCTTTGGCTTTCGAACGAGTGTTCCCGATGCCATGGCCAAAGACTGGCTGAATATGTGAGTGATGCCAATCATGATTGGCGAAGTCAAGGATAGGGCAGAGGGTGATATTAGCTTCATCTATCCGTTTTTCTTTGATTTGGTAGTAAATGCAACGGGTGTTGACTGGGTAGAAGGGACACGGAGTCAATGAATGCCGTACCGTTTGAAGTTGGGAAAGAGACCATTCAACCAGGCCCAAAGGTAATCGCAAGTATTGAGTCCGCCAGATGTACCGTTGGCATTCTATGCAAAGTTAGCTTAAGTTTCGGCGCACCCGGATGAAACTCACGAGGTGCTTGATCACCGCATTTGAGTCCCGTTCAAATCGCTCTGACAGGGCGTTCAAGGCGGATCGCGCGCCACGAGGGAGCAATGCAAGAAGTGTGGACTCGAGCTCATTCTCGTCACACATTTTTTTATGGATAAGCCATGTCAGCGGATGGCTGTCAAACTCTCGAGGGAGAATCGAGATGAAAGGATCAAACAGGCCGTCGGTGGACTCCTTCCTGTAGTGGTCCGGAGGTCTGCGCAGATAAAGATGCAGGGAGATGAGCTGGTGGGCACTGAGACGTTTCCCACCAGGGTGAAGGGGGGCGAGCGTCTTCATGTTCATCAACGCTGATGGTGGGACGACGAAGAGGGAGCCCGGTAACTGTATTCTTCGGTCTATGAATGGCACAGGGTCACGAAAGATAGTTCGACCCACTGGACATGGAGTGGTTAGGAAGAGCCCATAACCTGCGCCTGCACATTATTTAACGAGATCTGGGAGTCAACCTTGGGTGGCGATGAAATGAACGGAAGAAAAGTATACCGGCTCTTGGCCTGCGTTCTACATGGAACGCAGACGGCGATAGATCCATCCCATGACTTTCGAGCCATGATAGGAGCCGGCTCCAGCGACGAACTTGGACATCACCCTCGTCTGTTTTGCGATGGTCGTTGTGGGATTGCATCATTGTTACATGCGATTCGGCTATCAGTTGCTGACCCGATTGGCCCAAATTGGCCCATCCATCCGTACCATGTCTCTCTTCAACACCTCTCGCCTCCTCAACAAAACCGTCCTCATCACCGGTGCAAGTTCTGGCATCGGAGCGGTGAGCATAATAACCGGGCCACCTCACCTGGTCCCATTTCTGACAACTAAATCTTCAGGCGACTGCGATCTTGTTCGCAAAGGTGATTAGGGAGCTCAACGGTCTCAAATCTCAGTACATCGCCGAGTTCAAAACGAGATCTCATAGGGTGGTGCCAATCTCGTACTACTCGCACGTAGGGTAGATGCTCTGAAGAAAGTAGCGGATGCCTGTGCGGACGCTCACAAGGACTCTGGAATTCAAGGAGGGGGTAAAGTCACAACCGTCCAGGTTGACGTTTCCGACAAGACCCAGGTCAGCAACGTCCTGGGTAAAATCCCAGACGAGTTGAAACCAATCGATGTCCTTGGTACGCATGGTATTCGATATTCCCCTCAGAACAGGCTTCACGAGCCATTGCGCAGTGAATAATGCTGGCTACGTACTTGGAACGGAACGCGTTGGTCAAATATCCTCTGACGATATGGAGGGGATGTTCAACACCAACGTTTTCGGGCTCATCAACATGACCCAAGCCTTTATCAATGGTGTGCCTCTCAGACCTTGAGGAGAAACATCAATGCTCATGCCAGGTTAGAAATGAAGGCGCGGAACACTGGACATGTCATTAACATTGGCTCGGTCGCAGGAAGGGAGCCGTACACGGGCGGAAGCATCTACTGTGCGACGAAACATGCTGTCCGTGCTTTCACCGGCACCTTGCTTCGAGAACTCGTCGAAACCCAGGTCAGAGTGACCGAAATCCAACCCGGCATGGTGGAGACAGAGTTCTCGATCGTCCGCTACAGAGGTGACAAAGGTGCTGCAGACAAAGTTTACCAGGGTCTTACACCACGTATGTTTTTCATTATCCAGATGGTACTGAAAGCTGCTGAGTCTTATCCAGTCACTGCGGGCGACGTGGCAGAGGAAATCGTGTGGGCTGCCTCGCGGCCCCCTCATGTAAATATCGCAGAGGTGTTCATCATGCCAACTAACCAGGCCACTCCGTGGCTTATGCATAAGGGTAACAAATAATCCGCAAAATGTATATCTTACCCCGAAGTTGAGCCTGGGGTACACTCAACTAGATCAAAGCATATAGAACAAACGTCGAATACATCGGGGACTAGATCGAGCGCCGCATTCACTTCTTCCGGCCTTTGGACCTCGTAATCTTGACGGGAGGGGTTTCAGGTTCCCCGGGTACCTCCGGTTCAGGAGGAGAGTCGTCATCGTAGATGTATCGTTTTACGACGACCTTCTCCACAGGAAGTTGCGGGAGTGGCGAACCAGCATCCTGCACGTTCCCCAGACGATCAAGTTCCAGCGACTATGGATTGTGGTTAGCCAATGTGCAGTGTCAGGGCAAGAGGACAGTGTACCTTCGCAGTTTGAGAGAGACAGCCCTTTCCAAGCTTCGGTTCAGGAGGTTGTTGTGGCTTCTCCGGGATTTCATCGATGAATACGGCAGTAAACAAGAGACGATCCCATTGGACCCTCCTCTCCTTGACCATCGCCATCTCAACCTCTTCTGATCCGTCCGCCTTAAGCCGCTTCGATGGTCGCACGGGGCGTTCCGGAGATTCGTAGTCTTCCTCCTCCCCAGCACCACGCCTATGTCGACTGCCCTCTTCAAGGGGTAGGTCATTTACATCCAGCGGTTTGACTTCTCCACCATCGCTTCGCTTCGCCCTTCTTTGGGCTCTCTCCTTCCTCTGTTTAGCTTTCTCCTCGCTGGCCTTTTCCGCAATTGTCCTTAATTTCACTGTGGGGCTCTCTGGCCGCTTCCCCTCTCTCTTCACGACCTCAGTTTCCAAGAGGCTCACCACCTTCTGGTTTTTCGCCGTGTTGTCCGTCGTGAGGTTCTTGAGTGCTGTGATGCTCAGTCCTGCGAATCCTGAATAATCAGGTGGTGGCCGTTTCTTGGGCGGCGGCCGTGACGGCGAGATACTGGGTGCACCAAACGTCGCTTCTTCCAAGAGAGCTGAGGGACCCCTCCTGCCCCTAGTCGTTCTACGTGCTGTAACGGCGTCCTCATCTTCCTTGCTGGTATCACGGGGCCGAAGACGAGCCGAAATTGACACATTTTCGGGAGCGTGTTGGTCCTCAGGAGGGACGGACGATCGATCGGGGGTGTCGATTTGTTCCTGCTCTAGTTTGGTGGGTTTTGTCTGCACCACAGCGACGATTGAAGGTTGTAAATCGGGGAGTGCTAAAGGCTGCGGTAGAGGCGGCGACCTAACAGGAATATGTGATGGTAGAGGTGTCTCTGCCACTACCGGAAGTTGGGGAGGACGCTTTGTGGGAAGGGGGCGCTTGAAAGGAGGTTTCGATGGAGCCTCAGCGCTAATCCCGGCTGTCTTCCTTGAGGATGTCGGAATAAAGGGGCCGTGTTTGGGATCCAATGGCAGTGTATTCCCGGTGCTTCCAATTTGGTTGCGAGGTTTCGTCTGGAGAATTAAGTTAAAGAAGACAGTCTTCAGAGAGCTCGCGACATACCGGACTCGGGACCGTGTGCTTTGTGGGGGCGAGGATGGGCAACTTGCTAAGTTGAACTCCGGGAGGTCGAGAGTATGGCTTAGCACCGATCCGAGGAATCCTACTGGGATTTGTCGGTTGTTTGAGGGTCGATCGTGGGATGGAGAGCAGGGCTGTAACGGGGGGTTCTGACGAAGCACGGCCGTTAGGGAGCGCAGGCGGTTGGGTTTCGTCAGGTTCCTCGGGTATGACAGTGGGTTTCTGGGTGAGCGGGTACGGAAGCGCGGTACGGTGACTTGTTTCGGAGGAAGGCTGACGAGAGAATGTCGACTCTTCCGACATACCCCGCTGCTTGGCGATAGGCTTGGAATTGGGCGGGAGGGTCGAGGAAGAGCTGGAGGTGGAAGGCTGCCGTGAAAATACATTTGGTTGCAGAGCCGCACTCTTAGCAGCAGGTGGGCGCGTCGCGGCTGGTACCCTACGGGAAGGGCTTCGATTCGGGTCGTCTAACGAGTGCACCTTGAATAGCGTTTGTCCAAAGCGACGACCGCTTGGGCTGTCGTCCTCAGAAATGGCAGAAGTGGAGACCAAAACTCTTCGCAGTGGTGTGCCTAGGTGAGGTTGTGGATCGGTAGTTCGTATATGCGCCGAGCGAGCCAATTTCGGTAGTTTGTTCACGAGAATACGTTTGGGACCAAAAAGCGACTGCTGAGATGTGGTGGCCTTTGTCGTTTCATCTTCGGAGCTTGAATGTGACGGCGGCAGTAACTGTTGAAGAACCGACTGAGAATCGGGTGATAGAGATCCAAGGCGTTGACGTCCAGCTGCCTTGTTCGCACCATCCTGGCGTTTCCGTTTCCTACCTGCCCTTTCCTGGGCCTCTTCCACTCCTGCCTCCCTAAGCCTTTCAGTAATACCATCAACCGCTGACAATGCCCCAATTTCGGATGAGTCGGATTGGGTTCGTTCATTCTTTGTTGGGAGACGCAAGGGAGATATCTGCGGGAGCACAAGGGCAGGATCTGGGGATGGGGTGAGAGATACGCTTAGCCTTGCGGAACGGCGTGGAGGAGGTTGGAAGAAATTTCCGTCAGGGGAGGTTGACCTTCGTTGAGCCGGCGACACGCTGCGACGTGTGGAACGGCGTCTACCCGCAGGCTTTGTGGGTGACTCGCCGAGAGTGGGCAGTTCTGCTACTTGATCTCGAGCTTCGTCATCGATGGTTTCCCTACCTTTCCCTTTCTCCGAGGCTGTAACGATACGTTCACCTTGATCCGCTTGTAGACGAAACAGAGGGTTAACAGAGGGAGTCGCCGCAGACGCGAATGAAGGCAGCTCTAACGTGTCACCGGCGGAGGGTTCCGTGACAAGGGACTTTTTGACTGTGATTGCATACTGCAAAGCACTACCAGAAGGTCGGGGTGATAAACCAAACGTGCGAGGCGTTGATGCGTGATTCACGGAATCTGCGAGTGTGTTCTCCACGCCTTCGCCGTTCAGTGGCGATCCTGTTACGGGATTCGGGGGGGTGGCAGCGGCACTGGTATCGTCGGATTGAGTTTGGGATTCTGGCGGCTCGGGGGGTGGGGGTGTATTCACACGAATGTCGGGAAACGAGAGGAAATCAGGTGGTGGGGAAGGGTTGCTGACCGCACTGAGAACTCTCTCGGCCAACACTTGTGAAGGCTCTAACGGGGGTGTTGGGTCACTTTGAAAGAAACAAGTGGTCGATGCTCACCATCCTCAACATCTTGATTGATCTCCGCCGTATCGTTGCCCGGATCAGTCTCCTCGACAGCCTCCTCGACTCGAGGTACAGCAATCCTCAGGTTCAACGGCCGCACTGGCGTGCTTGTTTGGACCAGGCGTGTCGATCCTCGTCGAGGCGTGGTATCTTCGGCGTGGTACATTTCCTGCATCAGCCGTTTCTGGGGAGACTCCAGTGGCCCAATACATGACCATTCCGCCGTGTCGTCATCACCAATCTGCCGAGGAGGGGTAGAGTCCATGGGGTCTTCGGAAGGTGGTTTCGCGTGACTGCCGCCGTCCATTACGAGCCAACGCGCCTCGTTGCGATCGTGCAGCAGCGGAGTTGGGAGACGGAGGAAGTTCAACAGGTGTCGCGTCTGCCACGTGCGCAAGTATCCATCAACGAGCACAAAGCAAAGTGTTCAAAGGTGATTCGTATTTATCTTTCTTTGCTAGAACTACGTTTAGAGAAACGACGGACGCTTTGCTTCAGCGGGCGCGATCGCCACGCTCAATCCTGTCCCAGAGGGACGAAGAACTATCATCAACCTCAGGTTTCCTCTCTGTCCAATCCGCGTGGCCGATACTGGCCCGTTCATTCATAGAAGAGGCTATAGAATCTTTCCTCGTGTGAGTCAGGATAGATTTGAGCTAGAACGGTCGCTTAGTACGGAACGGCCCCGACAAACGAAAGGACTAACACCAGTGTTCTCCCGAGTGAGCTTTTCCAGTCGGTGTGCCTGTTCCTCAAGCTTTGACTTGAGTTGCTCAAAAGTAGCCACATCTCTCCCTTCTTGCACCAGAGTTGTACGATCCTTTTCAAACAGGGCTGGATCGTCGACATCGATGCGACGACGTTTGTGATCGCGATCGCCATCATCAGTATCGTCCTCGTGTCTTTTCCTCCTCTCTCTTTCCTTTTCGCGGTATTGCCCAGCGAGTCTGTCACCTTCTTGGCCTAGGGTAGCGATACCGTCCTGTACCGTCTTGTCCATGACAGCCCAGAGTTCCTTGACAAACAGATCAAAGAGGTCTTCCCAGAGATTCGCAAGTATTTGGTAATCGTCGTCGACCTTATCCTTGAGAAGAGTATGACTCCTTACAGCATTTATCAAGGCGGGGGCGACAGAGGAGGTCGCTGCGGTGGAGACCTGCGCAAGTGTAGAAGACAAGTCCGTGAGAGTGTTAACCCGACGGTTTTCGTGGTCAACGTCGACAGAGTCCTGTACGATCTTGCTCGAAGTCCTGGTGGATTCGCGTAAGACCCCACAAGAACGTGACCCCATCGTTAATGACCTACTTTGCGAGCTGGCGAAAGAGGTTTACGATAGCCTCAGTGTTCCTCCGCCTGTCAGAGTGTGTAGTCCTCGAAGCCAGATCACAGCCAAAGACATCCCGAGCAACTGGTCGCGCAGTGGTATCATCAAAGCCTCCATCAAGAGGTCGGGAATGAGGTAGGGCGACGTGAGTAGGGCCGTCGTCTTGCTTAACCCGAAGCCGTTCATCGAGCACACGAGGACCGCGAGAATGATGGCGGTCATCTGGTTTCTCAACACCAAGGAAACTTCTAGAGTCATAGGTTTTAGGCGAAGATCGTCTCTTGTCCTCCCGGTCCTCCGGGTTCGAGCGCTTGAACAGGTCAGACTGCGGGGTTAAAGCAGGAAGGCGGCGCTTGGCATCCCTGTAATCTTTAGTCTCAAGGGCGTGTTTCTTGCTTACGGGGCTCGCGTTGTGCCATTGAACGTCATCTGGGTGAGCGAAACTAGACGAATATGAGCCTGTACAAGGGCATCTGGCAGGGGGATGACATACTTGCATCGTTCCCGTTGGTTGCAGCCCGGTTTGATTGGACTACCAGACTCTGTAAAATACTGATTGCGAGGGATTAGGTGATACACAAGTGACCTGTGAAGCGAAATCGCACTCTGCAGCGAACGGTTTTTCTGAAGTTGACGAAACCGGACATGGTGGATTTGGTTCAAGGACGCCGATCAGTCTCGAGTGCCTTTGGTATCTGCTCAACACATCCGCGAGCTTTCCACCACCACCCTCACCATCGCTATCGACAGTGGAGTTGCGTACGAGAGGCGGCAGATATTATCGGTACCGGTCTGTTCATCGTCGGGATGACGGGCGACACATGATGAGACCCTTGTCCTCCACCACTACCATCTGGGGCCATCTGGGGCCGGTAATTTCCCCCACCACCTCTTCCTTCATCCCTCCCATCAGGATGGGTATTTCCGTCAGCAAATTCATGTCCCCAAATCGCCATGTACCCAGGCTGGCGTTCGCACCAGAACCGGTGGGATTGCCGATTAAATCGGATCAGAACGATGAAAAGAAAATGCCGATGGACGCTTTCGTGTGCAAGTCATGTCCGAGCCTCTATCTGCCGTACAACCCTCCCCGGTGGATGCACAAGTAGGTGGACTGGCTTGTTTCCGAGTAATTTCGCAGCAAACCACATTTCTTTGACAGCGGTCACGTCCAAACTGCGTTTTGCGTGGTCGGAGATTTCACCAAAGTCGACAAGGTTGTATACCACAGGTAAGTCATATATCAAGCCAAGTTCACAGCCAAACCTGACATCCGTTCTCAGGAAAGTTTTGCGAACGGTTGACGGTGGTACACTGTGTGTTGTCCAGCTCATCCCGCCATTCGTGTAACCTCATCCCGATTTCCACCAGAGGTCTTGATTTTACACCTCCTCACGATGAGGATGTCCCAGATGACGCTCCAATTATCGTTGTAACCCATGGGCTTACAGGAGGTTCGTGGATAATTGAAAATCGTCGGTGTCTGCCCGCTGACACACATTCGAGGCTCCCACGAGTCGTATGTCAGGGCCGTTTTAGCGCCCGCTGTTACCCCAAAATCCGAAGGCGGTTTAGGCTTCCGGGGTGTTGTCGTCAACTTCCGCGGATGTAAGAGTACTCCTGTCACGTCACCTGCCACGCATTGCCAATCTGTTTGCACAGGCGCGGGTGTTCCTATCACAAGTCCCCAGCTGTATTCCGCAGGACACACTGAGGATTACCGTGCTGCAATATTGTACGTCAGGATGAAGTACCCAATGGCGCCTCTCCTGGGCATTGGATTCTCCCTTGGCGCCAACGTGATCACTCGGTATGTAGCTGAGGAGGGTGACAAATGTAGGCTGGTGTCGGCGGTCGCTCTCGGATGCGTGCGTATTTATTATCGTGCTCCACGGGCTGATGTTAACGCGTGGCAACGCAGCCATGGGACCTACGCCAAAATGCATCATGGTGAGAAGGATGAGCCTTTTTATTATTATTCGTCACTCACGATGAGCATAGGCTCGAGAGTAGTTGGTTCAACCGTGAGATTTATTCCAAGGCCATGGGTCGCAACCTCCAATCTGTCCTCAGGCGGCACGGGGAAGCATTGGCAAAGTTTGAAGACCACCCCGTCGCGGCTGTTTTGGACGAGGTGCTCAGCATGAACAGTCCTTACATGTTTGAGTTTGACAACACAATCACGAAACTCATCGGCGGTTCAGCACCTCACTTTCCCTTCAAAACGCACCGAGACTACTACGCATGGGCTAGAAGCGATAATGTGATACAGAACATCCGGATACCGTTTCTCGGACTCCAATCTTCCGATGATCCCATTGTTCCGCACTCTCCTCCTGACTGCGCAGGCAATGGCTGGGTGGTACTGGGATGGACGCGACGAGGTGGCCATCTCGGCTGGTTTGAGTACGACTCGGACGGGCAATTACGAAGATGGGTTAGGAAACCAGTGCTAGAATGGTTTAAAGCCATAATCGACTTGACCGACTTGGACGAGGATGGTAACATTCGGGGGAGGGTCACGAAGCCTTTCGGCATGGTCGACGGGTTTTTACGAGAAGAGGGGAAAGAACAGTTTGGTGTTCGGGAGGTTGCGGGTTACGATGGAGAAGTTGTCGGTGTAGAAGGTGAAGGGGGCCTTCTAGCAGGACTATGACGTCCCTTTCGACTTGACCTTTGTTTTGGTTCTTGTATTCTTGCATAGACGTTGCCGCACTGATGATGCCGGGCATTCGTACTGGTATACGAATCTACAGACGGTGTTACCACTCATCTGCACTCCCCTCGTCTTTAATCGCTATCACTGAAATAGACACGATCCCCTTGATTTTCCTCTTCACTTTGGTGGGTGCGCTCGTATTTGGTGACATCGACTGATGTTCCGTCTTCTGCAAGCGACTCATCCTCGGCCCAGTCCCGATTGCGTTCAAATATTTGTTTGCCTGGAGCGCTTCAGCTGTGACCGTTGACGTTGAGGGCCGAGAAAAATGATCGTACCCGAGAGCCGCCCTTGGAACTTCTTGTGCTCTTCACGTTCCTTAGGGGTGAGATTCCTCAATTTTTCTTCCCGTTCCTTCGCTCTCTTAGCCGCCATCTCCTTATCGAATTTGACTTTCCAGGCGAGGAAGAACTCGCGCGTAACAGGCGTACCCCGGGTCTTCGCTTCCTCGGCCTGGTAACGTGTGATGGCGTAAGACGCCTTTCACATGGTGCAAGCGAGAGGGTGGCCCACCTCTAGCTCCAGCCGTTCCTTTTCGGCAGCCAGTCGGCGCTCTTTTTCTGCACGAGACCGAACGAGTTCGGCCAATTGTTCCCGAAGGTGAGAAACGAGGGTAAATGTCATAGCCATCCCAACGTTTTCTTCGCCCTGAGTCAATTCAGAGAAGCCAAATACGTCACATGTAAGCGGGCGTACCAGAATTTTGAGACCATCGAGTAGGTCAACGAGCTCCTGTTCCTCTATCTCACCTTCCAGCGGGGCCGCAGCGAGCTCTGGGAGAGTATCCGGGTATCCGCTGGTGTATGTGACATCGAGAGTCAGTTTTACTGTTCAGTCTACATCGTAAGCAGATTGGTACAGATCGCAACCGTGGACATGAAGGGTAGGGGGTGCTTACTTGATTCTTGTCCCTCCTGGATGTCTTCTGGCTCAACCTCTATTCTGATTTCTGTGTCGGATATTTCTGATCAAAACGAGGATTAGGCCATTTGTCTATCCGAGATCGCTGAACTGGATCAGGCTGGGCACGAACTTGTGAGTTCCGTTGGGTAGATGGACTCTAAGACCTAGACGCGGATACCCAAGGCTGAACATTTCGACAACCGGGTATAATTTTATGAGTCGTACCTCGAATTCCTCTAGTAATACGTCCGAGCCCATGATGATCGCGACAACGGAAGGGTCGCACCTGTGGGAAAAAACAACGGAACACCCGCGACGACGTCGACGTCGATGTCCACACTCGCAAGACAGTGTTTTAACGCGCTCTCCGCCACTGTTGCCCGACGTTGGGCACCGGGAAGCGTGTCATTGCGCCAGCTCTCGACCAAAGACACCCCTGCGGATGATCCTTTCATCTGGGACAGGCTACTCGATACCACCCATGCTACCATTGCCCGGACAAAGCTGACTGCACAGTCCCCGGACGAGGCCTGGCTGGCCCAACACAAGAAGAGCATCAGTTCCCTTACTCCTCCGAACAATGCGTATACAGGCATGCCCTTAACCCATTCACTTCCGACACCGGCTCAATGATCACTGTCACAGGCCGAAGCGTTGCGGTCAGGAAAGACCTCATGGACACTTCCGTTGCAAATGCACACACCATTCTCGTGTCCCGGATTAGGAGGAACAAAGTGAGGCAGGACTACATGGCCAATATGCGGCACGAGAAGAAAGGCGTTAAACGCCGGAGACTGGAGAGCGAGAGATGGAGGAGACGGTTCGCTGACCACGTACGTTCTGTATCGCAACAAGTGGTGGTTCAATGTCTCACTTCCCCTATCCCGGAGCATAGGTCAGGCAAAAGGTTCAGCTCGTCAAAGAGATCCGACGACGAGGCGCCTAAGCACGCGTGCATTCATATGGTATTTTACCATACACACCCCTTCCATAAAATTTCCACCATCCGTTGGTCACGCCAAAACAGTCAAATTTTGAAACCCAAATGCCAGCCCATTTCTGTGACCATGCACTGCGGAGAACGAAATTACCACGCTCCTTGCCAGAGTTATCAGCAACCGCAATCTCTCAGCACTAAATGGTATACCCTCGCTTCCGGGATTCACATATTCAAATCTCCGCAGATTCTGGAGCTAGAACGATGAGAGAGTACGAGCGGATTCAACACCTTAATCCAAATCCGCAAATGGTCCCCGCGCCATTTCACCGCCTTTTTTCATGGATCTCCGATGAAATAGCCTTTCACCGGCTCAAAGACGCTCGTCAAGCAAGGGCCGTTCCTTCTCCACTCGACTTAGCGATTCCGACACGCTTCTGTCCGAGATGGAACAGATCTCACTGTACACATATTTGCCAGGCTGCTGCAACGTTGCATGCCGCGTGTCCACCACGCACCTCTGGTGGAAGCCCCTTGTCGGAACCTCGGCAAACAAGGTGAGCAAATAGCATCCTTTTTCCTGTGACACCCATGTTCATCAGTTCTGGCGTCTCCATCCAGTTCCCCCGGTCAACTGGACCGGCGTCCGTCGTGTGTCCCCCTGTCAGCCACTTCACGCGCCGGCCCAAGCCAGGCCCTCCCCTCCCTCGAAATCAGTAAAAGATTACCGGTTCACTGCCCCTTTCAAATGATCGGATTATGAAGAGACTGCTGTTGCTTTACAAAGGTGATGGAGGCGCTCTTGAGGGGGATCTGAAACTGACGGGGAAATTGCTTGAACCACATCGGTACCTCTTTCTTCACCTGCCCTACATTTGTACGACCAAATCCATTCCACATTCACTTACAGGCTGGTGCATGTGCGCCACGAAGAGTTTATTCCGTCGCACCTGAACTTCGTTGCATTCCTCCTTATAAGACACGCCATCCGTCTGGTTTTTCCTCGACCCACTCCGTACACCTGCATCCCCTCGCACATAGAACACCCGCTATCTTTATTCCCTTATACTCTCAAAAACCACAACCTCGTGAAAATGTGTCACAACGTTGGTTCTCCGTTTTCGCATACTTTAGTCATCGACGTCTAACCTATTATAGATCATCGACGGACGCTTCCACTCCATCTGCGGTCATTTCATCGGTATGTCGACCCGTCTGCAAGACTGCAACAAGCCGGATTGCCTGTTCAGCAGGAGACACGAGCACCCCATCGGTGAGTGCCGTTCTCTGTCCATCAAATCGTATGATTTACTCACGTCTCGTTTTGCTCGTTGCAGGATGCAAGTCTAACCAGTGCAAGAGGTAGGACCGATTGCCTTCTTCTCCCTAGTAGCCGACGATTTAACACAGTCGCTCACTTAACCTTGCAGGACGATGTTACCACCAGTGCACAACCCCATTAGGCTAAGCGGCCAGCTCTGCGGGCACTGTATCATTTGCAACCCCCCCTCACACGGATCCTGAATCTCACCCATCCTATAATCGCATACTCTATCCTCCAAGACCGCCGGGCGATCTCTTATTTGCTAATCAATTGTTTCATGCGCCTTTTAATAGCTTCACTGCCTAATCTTATTATTTTTCAACTTATTTGTATGTAGTTTTGTCCTATGTGTACCTGTATGTGTATGAACCCTCCGCACCCTCACGGTCATGTACGCCCCCCGTTATGTACAGTATGCAGCATTCAATTAGATCCCGGGACTCCCTCGACATCTCGTTTTCATGTGTCCCGCTCCGCCTCCGAGGAAATGGCGGTCCCAATCTGTGGTCCTGGTCTTCGCTTCGGGGTTGCTGATGATCTGATAACGAGTCTCGGTCAGCAATCGACCACCAGAGGATCCCCCTGATGCATCGGCTATTGGCATATTGTTACCCTCGTGGCACGAAGGCCACGCGTTACTCACACGAAATAAGGTATCGTGGTGAATTGCCAACGCCGGCTCCCGCGGCCGCTAGCTCTTGTTTGGGTCGTTCCAAGTTAAAGATTAAGCTTCACCCTAGATTGTCTGCGCTTTGGGTGCGAAGGGGGGGCCTGGGACTCTCTGCAGAAAATTTTTGGCGTGAGTGACAGCGGCCAACAGCATCCAGGCCTGATGGCCAAGTCGTGTTGCAGTCAAGTGACGGTTTGAGATTCGTGGGAAAGTTTTTCGGAATGGGCAACCGCTTTAGATTCTAACACGTTCAAACAACCTTTTCTCACCTGTCCTCCAATGATCCGGTGAGGGATGTCGAGGCCCTCTGACAAGTACCCACTCCAGCAGTCCCCCAGCGGTCCGACAAATCTCCCGTCAATCAAAACAGGCTACGTGATAGTCGTGTTGTCGGTGCTTTTCTTTTTAATCATTGGCTATGTGATCCTCTTCTCGGCATTCGTCCCATCGCCTCCCAACTTTGTGCGTGTCCTGGTTAATGCTCTACCTCGATGCAGCCCATCTAACCGTGGGAAAGGTTTTGGAAGCTGTGGTACAAGATACCCACTACAAGTACCTCACGCTGTTTTTGATACCCACCTTTTCTTACTTCGTCATCGCGAATTGGGTGGGGTGGCAATATTACCAGAACTCCTGAAGTGGAATGTCTCGAGTACTACTAATGGTATGCAATAATAATCAAAACAAAGCGACAACACGATACAACACAGCGATACGATAGGGATCAAGGAGATGAGGGCCGTTCTGTTGGCGGCCGAGATCGCCTTTGGACCTGCCTCAGCTCGTTCCACAATCGGCCTCTGCCGTGCTCTTCAGGCGCTGGATCTGTAGCTCTCGTGGGGCTTCGGGTCCTTCCGCCCCATGAGGACAATGAACGCGCCGGGCTGACCGCCCGGGTCGACGCGCGGCTTGAGAACTTGGGGCGAGACGTGGCCGCAACGTCGCTGAAGGCTCCAGTTTTCTGACCCAGGATGTCGGAGACAGAAGTGTACGATGAAGGGAAAAATCTCTTGGTCGATGGTGGGTGAATTGGTGTTCTGGCTGGCCGTTCTGGGCTGGCCGAACGAACTGAACGCCGAAGAATATGATTAACCGTGGAAGTCGTGGTAGGCACGTTTGTAGGAAGCGGTCGAGTGGGTTGAGTAGGCTGACGTGGGGCGTTTGTTGGTAGTCGTAGGTATCTCGCCCGGCTGTAAGGACAAAATCAGCGGGTGCTTGCAGAAATCCAACAAATCAGAGACAAGACATACGCGATCGCCTTCAGTGCCATCTTCGTGCGATAGGTTTCTGACCACTGTTTGAAGATTTTGTCTATTCAAACGCGATCTCGTCAACACAACAAGGGATCAAATCGACGCATCACGTACTCAGCAAGGCATTGCGGTCAAAGTCTCTGGCTTTTTTGCTCTGGAGCGCTTGAGGCATAGCGTTGCGCCACACCGACCAATACTTCTTCTTTAGGTGAGAAGCGTTAAAGCGGAGAGCGGGAAGCGACTGGAGGAGGCGTGGACGTTCATTAGGGCTCCACTCGATTGGCGGCCACTCGACAGACCACGACTTACCCTCGTTTTGGAGTGCCATATCCCGAACGCGTAAAACACAAGATTCGTTTGCTTTTGGAGGGTGAAAGACTCCGCCTGCAAGATATTCATCAATGGGGTCCAAAGTCATGCGGAAAATGACTCACCAAAGGCCGCAACTGGATATCTTGGTATCTCTCCCTCCACTTATCCCACGCAATTAAAAGGCGAGTATGTTTCATCTCTTCCTCGCATTGCTGAAGAGTCACACGTCTGCGTCTGGCAGTTCTGGCCGCCCCCAGCCATTTTGTAAACATCTTACGCATGTTCTCTGTAAAGGGGTATGAATCTCTCGTAAGTGTAGCAGAACACAACAGACATCATACCCGCGCGTTTGATGTCCTGATAACTCTGCATTAAAGCAAGCTCCTCTACATGTCTGATGCAGACTGTTTTCCATTTCGCGAAAGCACGACTGCAACCGAGGGTGATTAGCCGTGGCCGGAACTCGTCTTGGGGGCAGGACAAGGGGGTACTTACAGCTGTATTCGGTTATCGTAGGCTCGGTCAACTTCAAGTTCACAGAATTTCACATCAGCGACCATGTTCGTCCAATGTACAAGGGTGGCAGTCATAATTCGCTGAAAATCGGTCTGTCAGACACGAATTCTGACCATTCGGAGAAACACTCACCAGGTTGACACGTTCGCGAACAATATCTTCGACCTGCCGGTGTTGCCTCTGCCGTTGGGCAAGGCGCTGCCATTCTAAGCGGACCGCGAATCAGCTCGTGGTCATCAGAGATAAACGGACCACCATACGGTTGAACACAGCCTGAGCCTTGCGGCGTTCCCAGATGTGCAAAGTCTTCCGCCTCCTCACATCTGCCAACTTGTCTACCCAGAGCTTCCAAGCTCGCCGGATGTGCAGATATTTGTCAGCCTCCCGCGATTTCCTGACCATTTTCAGCTTTTTCCGAAGAACAATCCTCCATTGAAGGAGCATCTTGAAACGAAGTTGGGCACAATGATATTGTACGGCGAACAAAGTGGCATTGCGATGCGTAGCGAGCACATGCTGCCATTTTTGCATGGTCGAGATTACCACCGAGGAATTCGCCCTAACCGAAAACGCAAGAGCCTTATCTGGAAATCCCGTTGTGTCAGTTTCGCCGCTGGTTAATTTCGAGACACACGTTGGGTCAGACACTCACTTTCTTGATATCGCAAATCCCTGATGTGAAGCTGCCACACCGTCCACTTCTGCTTGAGCAGTTTGGCTGCTTGGTATCTTTCGAGTTGTTTTCCGCGTTCATGTGCTCTCCATATCCGGAGGACAGCGCGCAACAGGAGGTCGTCCTGCCTGGTAACATGCCTGCCCGCCTTGCCCTCCAAAGCCTGGATCAAATAAAACGATATATATAATTAAAGTGGGGGACATGCACAAAACACATACCAGTATCCGGCCCCGGGCTGTCTTCCAGGAGCCGAGCGCCCTCCGTTTGATGGATCTATCATTGAATCCATCTGCGATGGCAACGTTCCGCCTGGGGAAGATTGTGAGATCGGGTCGACCCAAAAAAAGCCAAAATTGATAAAACCCACATGCGCTTCTTCCACACCGTCATTGCGTCATTCATAACCCTCAAATCCACCCTCTCGGCTAGTAAACTCTCCGTCGCTCGCAACGCACTCGCCCTCCTCCAGATGTGCCAGAACTTTGACAACCTCTGGTTGTCAAACACCCGGGCCAAAGATTCTCCAGCGTCTTCAACCGCATCCACTCCTGCAAGCCGCCTCTTCCACCGTGAAAAGTATCGAGCAAGGAGGTGTTTGGAATAGTGCTGAGTGGATAGCCGAGATCGATAAAGTTGCCGCCATTTCGCCCACGCGTCGTTCTTTAATTTCTTCTCCCTATTGAGGCGAACGACCTTCATCCTAGACCTCATGGAATCCCTCCATTGAATCTGCCGTTTGGCGTGCAGCTTCATTTTCCACATGTCCATGGCCCACTTGAGACGGCGAGATTCAAACATAGCATATATCTGTTGATGATATTCGCGCCGTTGTTGGGCCTTGGCTTGCCATTTCTGTATCGATATCCGCAATACCAGCAGGTCGCGCGCCTCTGATATTTGCTGATTTGTAGTCTACAGGGGGTTTGTCGTCAGGCTACATCTCACGGAGACCCACAGTCCTCACCTGTACCCATTCGAACCCTTGTATCCACACGTCCCAACACCTCTCAACCAGTTTGCTCTCCCTAAACCTATCAGCCTCGACTTCATCCCTTGCCTCCCTGACCTTCGCCCAGATGTCATCATCATTGATTACGCCCTTGGGCGGCCCCCTGGGTTTCGATGAGACAATCGCAGGTTTCTCTTCTGGCGAAGGCCGAGCAAAGGCGCCACGTGTCTGAACATTAGAGTAGGGTGTCTTAGCTGTGGAGACTGGGGCGGGTTCACGGGTGGCGGCCCTATATGATGGCGGGGTGCTGACCCGAGTGGGGGCGGAAGATGTGTGATCGGAGCTTTGGGAATCCCACTGCGGAGGCAGATAGTTTCTTGCAGCTCGGTGAGAATAGCGGTTGGCTCTAGCCAGAGTGGTGGGTATAGGAGTTCCAGGGGTCAAGGCAAGCACAGGATGAGCAGGGGACTCGAAGCGTTGTGGGGTAGCATGGTATTGTGGGCCTAAATCATCGGTATTGGTAGACTGTATGAGTAGGGCATCGTCGTCGGTCTGTGAGGAGTGGAGGGTGAAGGCATCGTATTCTGGGTTTGGCCGCCGGAACGTCGGAGTAGGGTTGTAGAGGTTTGTTCTTCCATTCCTCCTTGGAGTAGCAGAGGGAGCATCGTCGTGAGGGATGGTAGAGAGTCGGGGAGCGCGGCGGGACTGAGTCTTATAACCATGCCGGTCCTTGATAATGTCCCATTTGTCCTTCCAGGTCTGGCCCTTGACGGTACCTAGCTTGAGCAGTTTGCCAAAGTATACGACCTCGTTTTGGGGATCGAGACCGCGTTCGAGAAGGAGATCGTTATAAACCTTGAGCACGGTTAGGAACGTCGTCGCGGTGGCGGGGGCGCGTTGAATAACCGAATCGATGAATTCCACTTCATCCGGACTGAGACCTGTGAGTTCTGGGATCGTGACCGATGTTGAGAGACCCAGCAGAACCTTTCCATCTGGAATTTTTCGCGCGGCCTCCTCAATCCTGGGTATAGTTGGTGCGTAAGGAAGGCGATAACGAGACATGATTCAAGGCGGATGTGAGACTATGAGGACATGTTCAGGCCACCAAGGTGTTGTTCATGACCGAATCTGTGTTGAGCTTCGTCACGTGAGCGCGTATGCTCGGTTTGGACCGACAGACTGGAGGGGGGGTAAGATATTACAGAGGTACTACATACAGAAGGACCGGTACAGCCAACAAATAATCTTAGTTAATACACCTCAGAATCGAACCAACAACGCGTTTCCGGCCTGCGACTCGACAGGACAATACGGACATTTAACTCGACTAGCAACCGGAACTGGTCAGCAGGACGCGGTGCAAGGGGACATGAAAGGACCCACCCTCCAGACTTGCTCAACTTCTGCAAGCTATCCTTCGTCACAACGTGTCCACATTCCATCATCATCGGAGGATTTTGCTCCGTTGATTGTTCCTTGGAGACAGGACAAGCAAATATCGAGTGGTACCGGTTTTCTGCCGGCAACGGTATTTCGATCTGTGGGATGTCAACAAGACGACCACAAGGAAACAGCGGAGGATAATCTTACTGGTAGCTCATCTGTCTGGCTCCACTCGCTCTTCCTCTCCCGCATCAACTTCCTTCCCTTCTCGATTCTCGCAAGTGCTCCGCCGCCCCCAATGTCAGCAACCACCTTTAGGGGTATCTGGCGACTCATACCCAGACTCGCACAATAGTCCCTCGCGAATATCGGGTCGATGTCCGTATAGAGGTTGGGGGAGGCGAGATCCGCGTAAGGTGAGACGCGCAAGCGAGCCAACGGCAGGTACATGATACAAGCCATGAGTCGCATGATTTCCGACTCATGTTGGGAATAGAAATGGCCGAAGCTGGCTTTGGCGTATGCGACCGCCGAGGGAACGTCCGGGGGATGACATTCGATGAGGAAATGAAGGTACCTGGCACGATGGAGTTGGAACTCAAGAGGGGACTGACGTGCTTGCAAAAAGTCCCGGTTCCGCGTCACCCACCTAGAGATGAGATAACGAGGGTTAACGAACGCAAAAGATTCAAACATTACAACGTACTCGAGCGCGGGATCGATGTCGCCGGCTTTCAGCGCAGTAACGATCCGATGTAAATCAAGGAAGAGGGTCTTCGTCTCCTCCGAAACATTAACGCCCGCTTCCTAAATGGGGGTGAGGATGGAGCGAAACAAGCGCAGTGGGAGGACATACCCCGATGAAAGTTTCAGCGGTTGTGAACTGACCGGTCCTAAGAAAGTGTAGGGCAACTGTTCGGTCCAAAGCCTGAGATGCCTTGGCGGAGGTAAACAACGGGCTGAAAGTTGGCAAAGAGTTTGGGAATTTCTGCGCAGGGCGGGGTCAACCGTTACCAATCAACCTGAGGACACAGCGAGGGCAAACCTTGTCCAACGCCTTGCCGTAGCGAGAGATGGAGTTATAAATCTCCTTCTGCCTATCGTCCAAATCCTTCTTCAGGCTCTCGACCTTCGCTGCGAGTCCCTCAAAAGTCTCGGGCGGTGCACCACCCGACTGTACTCTCTCCCGTTCGGCCCGCAAAGTGGCAAGAAGCGCATCGAGCGTCTGGTCAATTGGTGGAGACTTTGCATTGCCGTCCGCGGTGAGCTTCTCAAGCCTTGCAAGCTCCTTGAGTGCCGCGTCCATCTTGCATTCGTCGTCAGTCAGTCGTCGCGCAAGAAGAGGGGAGACCAGAGCCACTGTAAAGCGCCAATCCCCAAAGCCCACGCCGAGGTGATCGCTTCGCTCGGGTAAGAAAGATCACGTGCACTCGACCAACGCCCCTGCCGGCAGCCATCTGGAAAAATGCCTCGGTTTATTACTGGCGACGAGCTAGGAAACTTGAAGGCATATGTCCCTACAACTGAGGACGGCAGTACCAAGGTTCAATGCTCAGAGCTACTCCTTGAAGCAAACAAACAAAAATCCGTCCAAAAGCTTGCAATTGCAAAATCTACGGTACGCAACATTTTATGTGAGAATTTATACAGAAACGCACTGATAGGGCGGAATGAAGAGAAGGTTGCCTCGGCTCTTGCAAATGGGACAGTTCTTGTGCATTCCTTGGACGATGAAGCTGATCTCAAGTTGACCCAACGTCACCAGTGGAAAGAAACCAGGTTGAAACTAGGCCAATCGTTTGTCGGTCTGGCCGCATCTGAAGGGTACGCGTGGGTCCTACCAATATCACAACTTGTTCACAAGGGAACGTCATTTCAACAGGGGGATATATTCTTGCACATCAAATGGTGCCCTGCGGTCGACGAAAGAGGAAGAGCTGCAACACAGTCTGGCTGTGCTTCCGATGCGGTTGTGTTGCTGGCGGTTATCTTCGGATGATAGATCGTTTGCCTATGGTGGGGAAGAGGTCGAAGTCTCTCTCTGGGACACCGAGCGAGCGTTCGGCCACCAGATCGAACCCGCCCCAGGGCCTTCCCAGAAACGCAAACGAGGCGGTGATTTGTTACCAGCAGAGACCTGGCGGGCGAAAAATGTGAGTTTTTAGGTTTGATCGTGCGATCTTTACTCATAAGGAAAGCAAGGTACCAAATGACAGCCTCAGCCTTCGGCAGCCGGTCCACATCACCTCCCTTTCTTACCTTTCCTCGTCGAGTCAGGGACCTTCTACAACCCATCTTATAGCTGGCACGAACGACGGACACGTTCGAAGGTATGATACGCGTGTGGCACGCCGACCGGTTGCGGATTGGAGATCTATTGCAAAAGCGGGGGCCATAAAGGTCATCGAAGATGGACACGCTGAACAGTAAGTTTCTCTGTCTGTATTGAGGCTTGCGGTTCTCTTATCTCATGCCGACCCTCCCGACCTGTTCAGCGAAGTATTCCTGTCGGATCAGGCGAGCAACCTGTTCGCACTTGACTTACGGGCAGGTCGCGTGCTATATGGTTACCAAGGTAGGCAGACCCGATCATGCCAAACCCCGTTCTCCATAGAACCCAATCAAGCTTCCGATTCTTATGACCTTCCCTCCTCCCAGGTATCTCAGGGACAATCACATCCCTTGCGTGTGCCCCCCATCACGTTGGATCCGGGTCTCTCGATAGGTTCTTCCGGCTCCACGGGACAGCCTCAGAAGCGCCTACCAAGGATAGGAAAGGACAGACCCTCGAGAAGGTGTATACTAAGAGTATCCCCACCGTTGTTGTTTGGGATTCTTCATATGAAGATGGCCGATCATCTGTCCCTGAATGCGATGACGGTGAAGGGGACCAGGTATGGGAAGGCATGGAGAACGCGGAGGATAATGGAGATAGTAGCGACGACGATGAAGACGAGGGATACTCGGACGACGAGCCATCACCCAACTCCTTGCACAAAAAGTTTCGTACAAGATAACATTGTCTGTGACGGTTTCATTGGAACAAAAAATACGTGATAATAAGATACAATCGTGTTCCCTGCGATGTATTATGGTCGTGTCAAGATAAAATGCAACATCGCCGCCGGTTACCAGGGAAGCGAGTAGAGGAAAGGGAAAATAAGATTACAACGAATCCCATATGCGCTGCCACCTGTTTCTGGGACCAAGCTTGGCCTGCTCGGCAAGGAATTGCTCTTCCTCCTCATCGATCTCACGCTTGCCAGAGATGAGATCAACCTGGTCGAGAGGGATGACTTTGGTTTTGAAGTAGAGTTTGTAGCTGGCCCACAAGATAAAGAAGGTGGGGATGGCGATGTAGGCGGTGATGAACGTATCGGTTTTGAAGGGGATGAAGGTGTCATAGCCCTTGAAGAAAGTGATGATGGCGGTGGTAATGAGGGCAAAGTATGCACCCCATGGCTGGAACGGAGCCTTGTATGGCAAGTTGTCACGGGAGTAACCCTGAACCTTGAGAGCCTTCATGAATCGACTGCGGGAGGCATTTCAGCGAACGAATTTCTCGCAACGATCCAAGGAGAAACTAACATGTGGGTCCAAACGATGCAAATCCAAGTGATGGCACCGAAAGTGGAAACCAAGTTGACGAACCAACCAAATACTATGAACAGAGTTTAGTGTTTGAGGGCAAATGGAGCGTATTGAAAATAGCTCACCTCGCTGACTGCTGGAGGAGACATTTAGGTAGACAAGGAAGCAGAAGGCGGTGCAAAGGATGAGGGCAGGGTAGGGAACACCCAAACGGTTGACCCTCTTGAAGACGGCTGGTGCTTTCCCTTCAACGGCAAGTCCATAGAGAGTACGAGAGCCGATGTACAAGTCGGAGTTGGCAGCGCTCAACACGAAGATGAGGATGGTACCGTTGATAACGTGGTTGAGAACTTTGATGCCAACCAAAGTGGTGGCGACAACGAAGGGGGAGGCAGCAGCTCCGGTCTTTTTGGTGTTGGCAACGAAGAGGGTGGAGTCTGTTCTCGGGACGATGAGACCGATGACGAAAACACCGCCGACATAAAAGACCAAGATACGCCAGAAGGTCCTTTTTATAGCGATCGGGATGTTCCTCCTGGGATTCTGAGCCTCGCCGACGGTGACACCAATGAGTTCGGTTCCCATGTAGGCAAAGAGAGCGTTGATGAGAGTGCTCCAGAAACCAAGGAAGGTGGTCAAACTACTCCTGTTGGGAATCTGTTCTTCGAGGTATTGGCCCATGGGGCCATGAGGAGGGTTCCAGTACCGGAAACCACTGCAGGGGAGAAGCGTGAGACCTAAAGTGAGGTCGGCAATCAGGCAGGAATGCTCACATTCGGTCGTGTTTAGGATTGCCTCCGAGGTCAATGATGATACCTGAAACACGTTGAGATACCGGACAAGCGCCACAAAGGCGAGACATGACATACCCATCAAAATCAAACCGATCAAGGCAAGGACCTTGATGCTGGAGAACCAAAATTCGAGTTCACCGAACACTCGAACACCAAGAAGGTTGATGAAGAAAACTGGGGGGGGGGGGAAGGGGTTAGTCACCGATTGGGGATTCCGAGGTGAGGTGGAACAGCACCGAAGGCGATGAAGATGATCATCCAGACGCCAATGTGGACTTGGCGACCACCATTCCAGTATTGGAGGACAGCACCAGCGGCATTGATGTTGTTGGGGGTGACGATGAGGTACTTGAGGAGGTAGTTGTATCCTAGTGCGAATCCGACGGCAGGGTCCACGAAGCGGGTAGCATAACCGGCGAAGCCGCGCTTGTGCGGAATGTAGGCAGACATTTCACCAAGAGAAACCATGACAAGGTAGCAAACGAAACCAACAAAACTGTACCCAAGGAGGAGGCCGAGGGGACCACCTCTGGAGGAGTGGGATTTGAATGGGCGCGAGGGAGATCGGCTGGGTGGAGAGAGGCTTACCGGACGAGAGCTGTCCCGGATCCGATGATGAGACCGGTCCCGACAGCGCCTCCGAGGGAAATCATGGAAATCTGGGGTGAGGGTGAGCAAGTATATGCTGAATTGAAGGGCTGGACGGACCTGTCTGGCATTGAGACCTCTGTGGAGGGTCTCGTTGCCCTTTGGGTCGATGTATGTCTCATCGGCGACGCCGTTGGTTGAGGAAGTCTTCTCGACATCGTCCAGCTTTTGGTCTGGAGTGGCCATTGCGGGAGATAGAGATGGGGGAAGCGACGGGAGGAGAAGGAAGCATATGGCTCAGCTGTTTTATACCCCACGTCCCGGGTTGTATGAATGGAAGAGATGTTGATCCCAGATCAGCTGATGGAAGAAATCCAGCAATTAAGTACAGGATTGCTCCAGCAGACCCCCACCGCCTTCGCTTTACTCCTAGGACACCAAACGCGGTCTCGGGCTCTCAGCCAGCCAGCCAGAGCATACGCATCCACGTCCACTGCCACCCAACTCAGATCTGCATTCTTAGTTCAGCGGTTGGCGTGATCTCAATCCCTTGGCATCAACCCAATTCATCCGACGCACCACGAGTCCCCCCGATACATCCGTCGTCTTGTAGCTTTGTCCGTCTGAACAGCAGAGAAACACACACATGGTCGTTGGGCTGTTCCCCAGCGTTCCGTAGTAGTTTCATGAGGTCGGTAAGGTCACCCTACACTCCTTCAAGGTCATCATGAAACCCCCCTCTTCGACGCGAACCAGACCCTATATTGTAGTACCCCGCCCAATTTGATGCTGTACTCCTCCGAGGCATAGTCGAGCGATTCTCGCCCTTGATCACATCAAACTCCCCACACGTTCCCTCACAAAACACCGTTGGCTTACATGTTACTTTGCAGCCGAATCGACCTGAATTTCCCAGACTGGAACCCCTCGTTCCCCCCATTCGGTTGACTTACTGCCTCCCAACTGAATAAACAGATCCTCCCCGACTGCGCAAGGGAAGAGCAGCAGACCCGAATCCAAGCGGCAATCATGCTCCGCACACGGTGCAACGGAGGCGCCTTCGAGCGGGGTGCCCAACCGCAATTATCACAGCCTTAATTCGTGTATCCGCCGCCGTGTCAGAGAAGTCACCCTTGACGGTTGCACCGATATCGTACCAGGTTTCAAAGGATCATCTCGATAGCGTTCTGTCGATCCTGATCGGTGTCGACCAGAATCAGAACAATGGTCCGAAAGCCTGTGCCAATCGTCTCTGTGGAACTCCATCCACAAAGGCACTGTCGTCGGCTTGCAGGAATACTGCGCGTCATTTGCGCCCAAATTCGCTGAGCAAAACGTCTCCCCCATTCATGTATAGCTCGGTCGGTCCGTGACCGCCGTACCATCATGTGGCAACAACTCGTGCTCCAGGACCTGAGCCTTCGTCTCACGTTTCAATGCCGCGTCATGGCACATGGTGGGCGTGGTGAATCCCTCATAGTTGCCAAGCAGTAGGGAAGACGGTATTATCGCAAACAAACCGATTACTTGTTCTTCGTAAGCCTGTGAAACCCCGTGAGCTCCCCCGACCCCAATGCGAAACGAGCAAAACAAAACGCACTTGTACGTAAACCTCTTCTTGGTGATGGCAAACTCCCCAAGCTTGTGCCCCACCATGTCCTGTGTCACCTGCACCGGGATATAGTCTTTTCCATTATGAACCATAAACCGGATTCTGTTTCACGCCATAGTTGAAGCGCCAGCCACGTTGGACACCGAGTGAAACGTGTGATAGACGCACCCTACGAAGTTTGGAAGGATCGTGCATGACCTGGCTTGGGTCTTTATTGGAACGTTGTTTTGCAGCGCTTCCCGCAAGTTCGGGAACGCGACAAAGTAAGGACCTGTGTACGCGTGTTCAATCGTTTAGCGTGAACCGTTGTGAGACGACCGCATACCTTTCCACGCTGAACGGCCAGAACGGACGACGAGCGACGGATGCATCAAGAGGTGTATGTATCACGTGTTCCACTTCACCCCGCGACCACCACTACTGGTACTACACTTAGACTCGGAACCTACGAAGAATTATCCAAGAGCACGTATCCCAAACGAAGAAAAAAAGTGAAACCCTGTGTCTAACCACTCTCCCAAGCTTCCAAAACGTTCTTCGCAGCTTTACCCAACATATCATCCCCTTGTGAATGTTTGACCAGAATATCCTTCGTTGCAACCTTCAGTTTCTCAACGTCTGTTTCCCTTTCCTCAGACGTCCGGCCTCCTTTCCTTCCGAGTTGGCTGAGCAGCGTGCACGCATTTGCCTTCACCTCTGCCGGACAGCGGGGGTTGGACCGCCTGAGCAACGACACAAGAGCTTCGATTGCACGCGCGGGTCCGACAACAGGGGATGCTTCTTCAGAGCCAGGGGTATTGGGAGAAAGAGGGTTTGATCCCTGTGCAACCTCGATTGGCAACGGGGACATAATCGCGTCCAATACGATCACGCCTGGGATAACGTCAATGCACTGTGTCTCACCAACGCAGACAGAAACTCACCGCCGCGTTCCTGCGCCGTCAAAAAAGATAGCGCGACCACTCCTTCGTTAATCAGCATGGGGTACTTCTTACTCCGCCCGATAAGAGCCGCCAAAGCGTTTGCATTCTCTGGGGTCGCAACCGCCTTTCGAGCGGTCTTCCTTTTTTGGTCTGTGGATGTGAGATCGGTGGATAGTGTTTTGATGATGTTCGCCAGGACCCGCGTTCCTTCACTTTTAACAGTGACGGTCTCAGCCCTCTGGACCAGCCCCATAATTTGCTCGAGTGCCGACTTCTCACTACGTTGAGACCCCTCCTTCAACACCGAGGAAATACAGTTCTCGACTGATGAGTATGTGGCTGTCAGTAAGGTTCACCACCCCTGAAACCTGATTACAAACCGTTTCCATTACAGAGGTGCTTTGCAACCCCGATTGCGGATACCTGGATGATCTCCATCAGATCAGATTTATCTCCGAAGATCCCGCAGTCCGCGAGGCGGGCGATAATCCCTGCCTGCCCCAGCGGGGCCCTGTTGTTTGTAGACTGCGCAAGATTCTTCAAAAGACCAATTACTCCGTGCTCGACCTTGAAATCGGGGTCACCCTCCAGGATTTTTGCAAGGTCAGGAGCGAGAGAGATGGGTGGGTTGACCACCGCGTTGGAGTGAGCCTCTGCGCAATGAATAAGGACAGGTTCAGTGAAGGACCTTGGGTGTATTTGTATGGAGATCTCACCCCGCCTGACAAGGTTCCCAATCGCCAACGTAGCACAAATCACCAGTCCCTCCTTGCCCTCATTATCTGCCCTCCTGATCCATCGAATCATCCAGGAGACGAACTCCCCGCCGGGCTTGTCATCCTCAGATTCATCCCACAATATATCGGTGTTCTTTTGTTCGCCAGCCACCTCAACAACGGCTTTGATGATGCCAGCCTTGCAATTCTCAAAGCCTCGTTCGTACGCAGCACGATCGGGATCATCTGCCCACCAAGGAGGATACTCCCCACAGTCAAGGAAATTAAGCATATCCGACAAGCATGGGATTCCATCGTGTTCGTCGGGGAATATCAGACCTCGAGCGAGTGAGAGTCTGACGTCTTCGACATCCAACGAGAGGGACTCGAGTAATGCGCAAGACTCCTCCAATGATTCTACATCCGCAGAGACGAGCGTCTCGCGAATCTCAGAGGACTCCGCAAATACCCCTTGAGGAGTAGGATGTGGCTTCCGGAAGGCGTTCAAACTTGTGACCAAAAGCGGCAACGCTTCCTGGCCAAACAACGGGGGTGCTGCAAGGAAAATTGAGCGGAATGCCGAAGCAGCCGATCGAACTGACAAACCATCGTTGGTATCGATCTTCAATCCGTTGAGTGCTCTCCAGGCCCATGAGGAGAGGCCAGCTCGCAGCTCCCAGTCTTCCAACTCAAACCCTTGTTCTGCATCCGAAAGGGATGACCGAAAGCGCAGCCACGAACCGGTCGGGTATATCGCAGTCGAGATGCGGAGGATGGTGATCGCCACTTCCAAGGAGAGCAGACGGGTTCTGACGGGTTCTATGGGAGAGGAAAAGTGGTGAGAATTCTTTCCACTGTCAGCGTAGAAAGTCTACCATAGCCCAACGAGATGTTCAGGATAACGCCGACGGCGGTCTTGACTATTTTGAGATCGTCCGGATGGATTGGCAACGGATCGGTGAGAGGGCGCTTCGGGGGGATGATTTCTGAATAGGATTCCAACAAACTCGCCACGGTTTGAGGGAAGCCCGCCTCGAGAAGATTGCCTCTGTTCTCATCTGATTGCAAGCGAGATTGAGGCCGTGGAGGTCTCGGGAATAGTGACCTTGTAGGGAGTGAACTTACCGTGATCCATACACAAATTTGCACCTACCCTCAAGATCTCAAATATCGCGCCGCGTTTATCAGAAGATGGCGTCCTTTCTCCATGGGATGCTGTTTTCAGCAAAGAGCTGAGGGTTTGCGGAAGAAGGGTTCGACCCAAGGATGTGTGTTGGTCGTCTGTGTGGTAGTTTTTATCGCTTGAATACCCCAGGGCCCTCACAACGGAACAGGTGTATACAAGGTGCACTCACGGACTCCCTTCGGATCCTTAACCCTAAGTGCGTTAGCGAGGCTTTGGGCCGTGAGTTCGATCCGTTTCCAGTGATCCGGGACATCGTTCAGAGCGAGCTCAGCGAGCAACTGACCAAGGCCAGACGCTGTTCTGAGAGAGTCGGCCATAATGCCTTCGAAGTCATCCATGGATACGATATCGGTAGCGGTGTGGGACGAAACCTTATTGCTTCTGATCAGCCTTCCCACTCTTCCCCCTCCCTCACACGTGATTAGATGGGGTCAACATCCCAAACCCGATCCACCATGGGTGGAAAGCGGAAGAAGTTGAGAGACACCCTATCTTCAGCCACCCCGCTCCCCGCCCCCGCGGTGGAGGACGACGAATTACTGGACGATCTCTTCGCTCAGCTCGATTCCAACGATAAGACTGTTCAGAACGTTTCTGCTGAGGTCATCAATGATATCCAACTTTCACAACTCCAGGAAAAGAAAGAGCCTCAGAATCCGAAAAAGGACAGTAAAACGAGGTTTTTAGAGAGACAGGTTTGTGTCTTCCTCCGAGCTTTCACAGTTCAATCTACAATACCGTTTTCCAGGCGCGGAAGGCTGCAGAGATCGTCCAACACTACTCTCCAGACAACCCTCAGGTGGATGCTCGGATGGAAAGGGAGGCAAGGGAAGAGGAGGCAAACATCAGCAGGACATGCAAACTTCTTGGTCTCGAATTGTATAATGTCTGCACATCTATCCCCGTGCGGTACGCTGGTCTGACGAGCATCCCCCTCAAGGTTAATCCGGATGGTCATTGTCTGTTCGCTGCGATCGCAGACCAACTTGCGGTTCTGGATATACTCCCCCGAGCACAGGCAAACTACATGGTCACGCGCGCAGCAGCGGCGAATTACATCTATACCCACCCTGACGATTTCCTTCCTTTCTTACCTTCAATAGATGGTGAGGACGGGGTTGGTGCCACCGATACTGGTCTCATCACTCCGAGGCAGTTTGGAATGTACTGCACCTCCATCCGTGATACTGGTGTCTGGGGTGGAGAGCCAGAGATCTTGGCACTTTCCCGGGCTTACAGAATCCCTATACACGTAGTCCAGAGCGGCACCCCGCCCGTGGTCGTTCACAATCCAACCGGTGCCCCAGATCACGACGATGGTCTCGATGGGACCAAGAAGGTTGCTCGTATCAGCTATCACCGTAGATTGTACGGCCTTGGAGAGGTAGGTTTTCTTACCATTTTATAGAACTGGTGCTCACAAAGAAACAAACAGCATTATAATTCGTTACGGCCGAAGAGAGGGTTAGTTGAAACCCTAATAGGGTGACGGATTCCAGCGAAGGAGCTTGTGAAAGGCATCTTACACAGAAAATAAAAACATGTACACCCTTCCACGTGTAACGACTAGCCCATATAAACGGTTATTCATGATCCCAACTGAGATATCTGATTGAGAGCAGCAACGCTCTGCCCGAATTCCGCGTCCTTCCTAGGGTTTGTAGGTTCTGACCCGGGCAGTGGCTGCTGTTGTCGTTGTTGCGTCTGCTGCAGTTCACCCTCGAGGGATACTTTGGGTGCTGCTGATTGCGGTCCGTCCGTTTTGTCCCCATAGTTGCCGAATGCACCATCCAAACCTGCGTACGGATCCTGGGAGACCTGTTCGGGCTTGACGTGAGGGTCAAGGGCCTCTTCCTCCCCTTCGTCTTCATCCTCGATTAAGCTCGGCTCGTTGTCCTCCCCTAGAAGGTTACCGGTTTCAACCAACGTGTCTGACCGCGCAGGTTTTTTCTTCTCCAGATGTGATTCCACAGGTCCGGGCCCGGAAACCTTTACAGGTGCCGCAGAAAAATTCGGGCGGCTGACAGTGACCAACATCTGACGGGAGGTAGAGTTGAGGGCCGGGGTGTCGACAAGCTGTCGCCCAGCCGCTCCGCGGATGAAAGTCTACGAGGGAGGGGGCATTCAGGGTATTTGAAGGTGTCCAACAGAGCAGGATACGCTACCTCTGGGTTCTTGTGATAGATGCTTCCGAGAGTTCCAGTGTGGAGAAGAAGTTGGTCAAGAGCACCGCGATCCATCCGATCAGAGTCTGTCGTAATCGCTGGTTTCTCCACGAGGACAATTTCGCCCGCGACAGCGGGGTTGATCGCTAGTAGCCGCCAGTACATGAACCCTCTATCCCGCAGGTCAGGGTTATCGACCTCCTCCGTTGTCCATTTGAGCACTTTGTGTACTAGTTGCTTCGCCGTCTCCGAGGAGGACTTGTAGATGAATAATTTAACGGACGCGGTTAAAAGGGCGAGTTGAACCTGCGGGCAATTCAGTACAGTAGTAGGCTGGGGAACGGATGGTACACACTTCGGTCGGCTCTTCCAGGAACGAGTACACCAGGTCATCCATGAGTTCATCGGCGTTGTCAATTCTATCGGCGAATTGACCAATGGTCCAAATCATGGCTGCCTTGGCTTCTGGTTCATCGAGAAGGTCTAGGTTTTCGCAGAGTGTGGGGATAATTCCCTCGTACTGGCCCGGGTATCGGCGGAAAACATCTTTGGTGACAATGATCGCCTCCTGAACCACGTACGAGACTTTGGTCTCGATCAGCTTCAAGAGCGATTGGATGCAGCTATCGGCGGCTGGCTTGACCTTAATAGCAAGACGGCCAATGGACCTGACTGCCTTGCGCACGAAATCCACATCGACTTCAGAAGCATACCTGACATACGCATTAGAATTAGCCGGAAACGGGGAGAAGATTGACCTACTCCTCGAGCTCGGCTAGAACCTCTCCGGCGTTCTCTTCTCTGGCCAGACGGTACATGATCTCAAGTTTTGCAAGCTTGAGATATATTGGGTCATTGTACTTGCAGAAGAAAACCTTGACATCGTTTCTAAGCACGGTAGGACGTCGTTGGATGATCAAAAGGATATTCCTCAACGCTACGTATTGCACTTCCGGACCAGAAGACAAGATCGTGACTGCCGAGAAAAGTTCGTGAGACGTTGGGTCGTTCTTCACCGAGGCGGACTGACCTAGAGGAGGGCCCATTTTTTTGCATATATGGTCGATGAGCTTCCGGTTATCCATGTAGTTCATCAAATACAGTAATATTTTGATTGTGGTGAGAACCACGGCAGAGTTCGCATGCTGCATTTGAACGATGATACGCTCGGCGAGTATTTCGGCGTCCTTCGCATCATCCGGAACAAACCTCAATAGCGAGTCCAAGATGTAGATTTGACCCCACCTGCAGGGAAATTGTCGGTTTCAATGGGTCTAGTGACACGATGGGGAGCACGCACTCTGAACTTTCCCCGAGGGCTGTTAACAGTTTGCTCGCAATGTGGAAGTTCAGTTTGAATGTTACCCCGTCGTGTCTGTCCCCAATTTCGGAGAGAGCTGCCACCGCATTGGATACGACGGTGGCGTTCGGGTCTACCAGCAGATCCCGAAGCATTTCCACAAAACCTCCTCTCTCTGCTCTTCTTGGGTCGGTGGCATATAGTTTGGCTACGCAAATTGCAGCCGTCTTGCGTACGTAGGGATCCTTATCCTTGAGACAGTGGCGCAATTGTTCTGTCATCGCTTCGGTCACCACGGGGATTGGGATGTACGACATGGTTCGAATTGCCAAGGCACGGATGACCGGGTTACGGTCGTTACAGTCCTATGATGACGGTAAGTTTGATGCCATGAGGTAGAGAGAGGCGCTCGTGCCTGCAAGAAACTTGGAATGACCAGGTGGATCTGGTCAGGTTTCGACCGTCCGTAACTGACAAGGAACAGGTAGACCACTAAAGGCAGAGGGATTGTGGGTCAGTTCAGGGCGGATCCCCAAACAGGATCAACGCAACTCTTCTTGATTTCAAGCAGGGGAGTACCCAAGCATTGAACAACGTCCGTGAACAGTGGTGACACTAGGGCAGAAAATGGCGATGGGTGAGTATCACCAGTGTGAAGGCAAGGATGAGGACGAATGGCACCGACTGTCATTGCCCATGGTGATGTTTGCCACAATCTTCTTCAAGACCGTCTTCCTTTTCGTGAACTTCTTGTCCTTACTCTCCGCCGCGAGCAGCTCTGCTCGAAACTCCTGCAGAATTGCGAGCACGAATCAGCAAAGACGTGAGAAGGGTAAATACAGTGTTTCACACCTGAATCTTTCCCCGCTGGAAGAGCTTGGCATCCTGACCCTGCGACATGAGTCCCTCCTACGTAGTGGCCGCAATCCAAACCTCGATGACGATGGCCAGTCCGTGAATTGACCGTGATCAGGTCGTAAGCGGTGATCGCGGCAACGCGCATGCCCGAACTCTACGCGGTCTCATGCCTCCATCAGTCAACTTCACCCCGCGTTCGTCGTTGGACCCGAAAATTTACTCTACCGTCGATGGCGTCTTGAAAGAACTCAAGGTGGCGAGCAGAGAACTCCAAAAAATATCTGCGTCCTTCAGACTAGAATTGGAACTGCTCGATCGGCTATTCTACAAGAACAAAAATCAACACCGGGGCGCGCTTTTCTGGCGCAAGGTGACCGAAATGCGGAGGTTCTGTCATAAGCTGGAAAGTCGTAAATCTGATGGACTTGTGGAAGATGCACGTCGTTGGTTCTGGGGACCTCTTGATCAGCAGAAGTGAGCGAGATTTGTAGAAATATCCAGGGCATCATCTGAGCGTGGGTTTGGAAAGTCCCAAAATGTTGAAAGGTTCATGGACTCATTGTCCAGATGACAAGTCGTTGGCAAATGTTATCAGGTGTTCACAGGTTTCCCGGGCGTTGTGCGACGAGGTGATTACACTTCATCCCTCCAACGCAATCTCTTTTCGATCAAAACCCCGAGTCCAGACTTCGAAACGTCTAATGAAAGCATTCGAGTAAGTAAAAATATTCGTCCCGGTCGTGCAAAAATATCTTACCCAATTTCAGACACTTCCTCCTCTGTTTGCAGTCCGCCGCGTTTGCACCGTTGTTGCTTACGTTGTGTGCCATGTCTGCGAGATTTAACTCACAGATACAGGGGATAGTGGAACTCACGTCGGCCTGTAGTGAAACCTTAACGCGGCTTTTGCAAAAGTCTACAGTGGGTGATCGTTGTCTAGGCTTGGTCGTCGGCAAAACTGATGGTTCTCGTGGAAAGTCAACGCCACCCTCCCCTGACCTGCGCCTTGGCGTCACCACCGTGACCCCACCGACAGCGGAGGTTAACGTTGATCCTACCATAGAAACCATTGAACCTGATGGAGGCCAGACCCCACCAGGCGTTCCTGTCGCGTTTGCTCCACCGCCTAGTACGTCCGTTGCCTGAGGATGACAAATACCAACTTTAATCACACCTGTCAACAGTCTTACTCCTAACAGAAGAAAAAAAGACACGCCCTGTCTTCAAGAAACCGAAAAAACGTCCCAGGGACGAGATCGACGACATCTTTGGCTTCTGAAAACTTCCAACCGATATTTACTCATCACATGTAGATCTTGCCACCCAGCTAACAGCTGTGTAATTTCACGCAGTCAAGTTTCGGTCCATCTAGCACTTTCCATTGAACACTGTAAGGAGAAATAATCGTGCGTGACAAAAAGTGCACATGCATGGACACTACCGTCCTCCAGACTCCGAGTACAACTCGTAGACTCTTAAAAAGAGCAGGAAAACCTACGAAGTGTTCCCCTCGAGAGGATGAAAATAAAAGTGGTGGAAAGTGATAAGAACGAAGCTATAAGGAAGGATCACAGAGCCAGTAGAAGTCAATAAGTCAGGGCGAGAAGAGGAAAATGTTCTAGTCCGACACGCAAACAAGAGGAAGCACAGCGTTTAAGTGGGTATTCAAAGTGGGATAGTTAAACTCGTCGCGTCTGTGTTTACAGGAGGAAGAACCCAGCGGCTAGGGCAGCGAGAACGACAGTCGCACCAGACCTGGCAGCGGATGCAGCACCATTTCCAGACAGGTTGGCAGAAGTGTTGGTGCCAGTGGAAGTCGGGGAGGAAGCATCGGTGCTGCTGACGCTGGACGGGCTAGCGGGGTCAGATCCGTAGCCGTACCCGGGCGAGTCGGCCAAAGCGACTTGAGTAATTTCCTTGGGGATGACGGGAGGGTTGCCACCAAGGCTAGTATCGAACCCTCCATCCTTGAAACCATCAGAGTTGGCGGCGAGGTAAGTGCGAGTATAGAGAACGTTCTCCATGAAGCTCTCGTGGGCCCACTCAGGAATACTGGCCATGTCGAGGTTGGTTCCCCATTTGGAGGCAGGCTCGGAGTCCTTGGTGGCGTCGTCAACGTAGGAGCGCATCTTGTTAAGATTGGCGTTGGAGTCAACCATCGGCTTCATCATAGAACCAACTGAAGAAGGACCGGCGAGGGCGTTGGGAGGGTTGATGATACCGAACATGCCCTTGGTGCAGTGGGTGGGAACGGCGCAATGGAAGAAGACAGGGTTGGTGTCGTTGACGACCTGCTCAAAGACGAAGTCCTTCAGCTGAACGCCCGAGGCGAAGGGAACATCGGAAGTCTTGTTGCAAGGAGTGAGCTGAGAGCTCTTGGTGACGGTGTGGTTGTTAGCGCCCCAGATGAACTTGACGGTATCGCCGACGGAAGCGTTGAGGGCGAAGGGGACGTAACGGAGGACACCCTGAGTGGGAGCAACCCAGACAACATGAGTCTTGCCGGTCTTGGTGGGAGTATCCTTGGGAGGAGTCAAAGCAGGGAACTTGGCCTGGCATTGCTTCACGCAGTCGTCGAAGGGATTGACTCCCCAGTTGTTGCCTCCAGAGCCGTAGGTAGGGGAAGGCTGGGGCTCATAAACGGGTGTAGAGGAACCGTACTGAGGAGGGAGACTTTGGTCCTTGCCATCATTGGTAGGGAGAGGAGCAGGGGGACTCGATGGCGGCACTTCTTTATCGGTCCAAGTTGGCGATGGGGATTCAGTAGAAGTGGAGATCATGCGATTGCGGTTCCTGGGACATTCGATCAGAATGGAGAAGGGAGAAGCAGGTCGGATTGTAAACTCACAATTCCTCGGTATCAGACATAACGATGCCATTTGGGGCAGAGACTCCGACTTCATTACCAAGGGCGGAATCCTCGGGAAGCGGCATGGCGACGGTCGCAGACAGGTAAAGAGCGACAAGGCTCAAGACGGTGGAGAGGTGTACCATTTTCACGATTTGAAAGAATGAAAAGTGAAAGACTGTGGTTCTCAAAAGGCGTGTGTGTCGAACAGGCAAATGAACGGTGTTTTCCTCTCAGAGGGGGTTCTCTTGTGACGGACTCTGTCGAAGAGGGTGATCTGCAGGACACGTTAGCATCAAAGGCGGGCCACACGAGCTAAGCTTAGACTGACCCTGGGAGTAAAGAATGCAAGGAAGGTGGGGGTCGAAAGTCAATTCGACCGGGAAAAAGAAAGAAGAGGGGAGGAGAAAGGAGGCGAAAGGGGAGTGAGGACTGGGAACATGCGAAGCAGGAACACAATGCTTTATATGAGAGACTGCTTCCCCATGACAATGGTGATCGGGAATGAAATACTCGCGACCTCTTTCGCCCCTTTCTTCTGGTCCTCTCCCGATTGGTCAAGCCAGGTCAAAAGTCGGTATCCTGGTTACAAATCATATTTCGTCGCAACGGTGTCCCCCCGGTCAACTCGGTCCCACAACGTCAAAATTCATCTAACGTTGCCGTCGTTGCGTCTTACAAAAGAAGGGGGGACGGGGCGTGCCGACCATATGTATACACCACCAGAGGACACCGCCAGTGGGCCTGGTCCTGGTGTTTTTTTTTGGAACAAGCACAGAGAAATTGACTATTTGTCTTCTCGTATCTCTTTGTCGTCGTCGTCATGTTATCGCCCGCCCTTGTGAATGGGCTAAGCACACCAGAACCATCGACGCTGTCCAGCCAATCTGATTTGTCTCACTTCCCGGAATGTCGTACCACAACTGTGGATCCTTCTATACCCGCCGGCCCTTTCACGTCGTTGACGACCGCCAATCAACAGATTGGCTTGGGTCCTTAGCTTTGCCCAGTGCTTCCTTCTTGGGGATGTCGACTGCCGACATTCTTTGTCCCCGCAAGCAAAAGAAAGAATATGAGCGCGCGGTCGTGTGCGGTAAAATCACCGAAATTGAACTAACTTGGTTGCAGTGGCGTGCCCCCTTTTCTCCCACACTTTGGCTACACTCAGCGTAAACGATCCTGCTGCAATGGTGACACGACCCCATCACTATCACTTACCACGCGAAACGTCCTTTGGTGAGGTTGACTCATGCTCGCCGCAAGGCTTTTCACCGGTGGGCTGCTTGGTGGAGGACCCCTCACCTGAGAGCTGATTGAGGGAGGGAAGGGTGGTGGTACCCGATGTCGATGACCGCCAGATTCACATCGGCCAACTTCTGCAATCCCCTCAAACTCTCCAAGAGATAACTTTTGAGTGGGGGTGTCGAGTTTTGGGGTGTCGGTGAGTACACGGAAGCACTATCTGGGAACTCGTCGGCCGCGGAAGTTTCATGATCGCAGATGGGTGAGATGCGGGTGTGGTCAGAAGAGGTCAAGGATCTGTTTTCGTTGAGACGATCGAAGTGGTGTCCGGGAGTGCCTGAAGGGTCTGATAGTTTTTCAGCCGGGATGTCCCCCGTTGGTAGCACGGGAGAAGTGGGTAACGTTGGCAGGGGAGGAATCTCGGCACCTTTAAACCCGAGCTTTCTCGGAGCTGAAAGATTTCGTTGGCGCGTACGGGGGGGGAACCGACCATTTTACCTCCAGGAGTACCGAGGTTTGCAATTGTCAGCCGACACTGGACTTCCAGAGGTTGCTCCGGAACATTGGTGGCAATCCGGAGGGTACTGGGGTCGGTAGGTCGATGGAGGTCGCACGGGCTTGCCACCTGGGTTGATGTGCTTGTGGGCGCGGGCGGTACTGGCGAATCCGCATCTGATGGGGGTGAATAGAGGTTGACGACGTTGGCCGGTGGTCCTAAACGACTGGATGGGTTAGGGTCGCAACCGGGCGTGAATTTAACTCTGTCCAAATGAGTGAGGGGCGAGTGAGCGGGACGGCTGGTCGACAGCATTGTCTGTGGGATGGGGGGAGTGGGACCGAAGTCAGTCATATAACATGGTAACCCGGGACCCGATGAGCGTTCCCATCGCTGAACAACAGGTTACAGAGACCGCAGTTCGCAAATCCGCTCGGAATCCGTTGCATGTATGCGGTACTGATCATGATATGGTGGTCGGAGGGACTCCTTCGAAAGTTCCGGGTGATTGGCAATTATCACATCATAATGATCGAAAATGATCGAATCACCCACTCCTCCAAAAAAAATGGCAACTACTTTGTTCATCGACCGCCCTCATGTTGTCCATCCGGTCGATCGCGAGTCGCGCGATCCAAACGGCGAACACAGTCCCGCTCAGAAGTGTTGGTTACGCCACACTTTCAGAGGAGAAGTCCAGATACAAGGTCGTGGTCGTCGGAGCGGGTGTGTTGTCCTCCACGCATCCGAGACTCGCACTCCTCTCCTGAATAAAGAGTACTTTCCACTAATAGGTACTGGTGGTCTTGCGGCCGCTAATCAGATCTACAACCGGTTCAAGGCCGCCGGCAAATCTCTAAATGCCGGCGATATCGCTCTCATCGACCCCGCCGAGTACCACTACTACCAACCTGGATGGACCCTCGTCGCCTCTGGACTGACGAACAAATCCAAAACTCGCCGACCTTTATCGTCTCTAATCCCCTCTCACTTATCCCACATCGTCGATAGTGTAAAGTCATTCGAACCCAAGGACTCATCGATCATCACGCTCGCCGGTCGAAAGATCTCTTATGACAACCTCGTGGTGGCCGCCGGGCTCCAAATCAATTGGAACGCCATTCAAGGTCTCACCAAGGCCCTTGCAGACCCGAACTCTGGCGTTTCATCCGTCTACTCGTACGATACGGCGGACAAAGTCTGGTCAGATGTCCAAGCTCTTCGGAACGGCACAGCGATCTTTACGCAGCCGGCGGGCGTAATCAAATGCGCCGGTGCACCGCAAAAAGTTATGTGGATGGCCTGGTCCACCTGGGAGAAGGTCCTCAAATCCGGGTCGAACATCAAAACCGAGTTCTACACCGGTATGCCTACCATGTTCGCGGTTCCCAAGTACTCGCAGGCATTGGACGAGTTGAGGGTTAGGAGGGGGATCGGGGCAGGTTTCGGACACAACCTCATTTCAGTTGACTCGGCGGCAAAGAAGGCTACGTTCAAGAAGGTTGATGGATCGGTTGTCGAGAAGGAGTACACCCTATTGCACGCGGTGCCACCCATGGGACCGCTGGATGCGATCAAGGGTTCGCCGATCGCGGACGAGGTTGGATGGGTAAACGTTGACAAAAACACGTTGAGACACGTCGAGTATGGAAACGTTTGGTCTCTGGGTGATTCTTCCAGTCTTCCGACCAGCAAGACTGCTGCTGCTATCACGGCCCAGGCTCCTGTCCTGGCTGATAACCTCTTCCGCGTAACGGACACCGGTTCTTTCGGAAAGGCGCGCTATGATGGATACACAAGCTGCCCAGTGAGTCCCCGAGCGTCTCCGTTGACAGTTATCTGGAGCTTACAACAAACCATCAGTTGCTTACTGGACACGGAGAATTAATGCTTGCCGAGTTCAAATATGGACTTGAACCCAAAGAGACTTTCGCCAAGTACCTTGGTGACCAAGTAAAGCCCCGAAGGTGTGTGCCTCTAGCAATCCTCTTACACTCACCGCTGACGATGGTGCTAGGGAGTACTACCACCTTAAGAAGGACGTCTTCCCGTTCGTTTACTGGAATTATATGTTACAGGGCCAATGGTTCGGGCCCAAGGGCGTAATTCGGCCCGACTACGCGTGAGGGTAGGAAGGGCACGACGCCCCAAACCTGAATCAACCAGGCGGGCTTTTAAGTTATAACGGTTTTTCTTATTTCAGGCTGTAACATAGGTTGCGGTCAGCACGCACTTGGCGATTTTGTACGGAATACACAATTGAATCTTCCCTATCCTACAATTTAACCGTCGGCCCGCTCCTGGATTCACAAACGATCATCAGGCGAGACATCTGGTCCGGATATTATGGCTTTGATCACGGGTTTTCCATCTTCTGACTTGCCGTCTTGGGTGGCTTTGAAGGCCTCGATGGCTTGATCGAACGGGAAACTATTTTGTTGCGGCTAAGTTGAAGGTGCACTTGATTATGAATGGATAGACTGACCGATGGGTCACCAGAGGCTTTAGGTCAACTTTGCCTTGGGCGACGAGGGAGATTGCAAGGGGATAATCGCCAGGCTGAGCAAAGGCATGTAAAATAGAGAGATTACTGGTGAATGTGATGGAAACTCACTCCATATCTGAAGGAGCCCTTGATGGTGACCTCCTTGATCAAGGTCAGGGTCATCGGTATCTGGACATCTGGAGTTCCCATCCCAAGCTAGAATGGAGTCAAATTTTCACGGAGAGTATGGCATGGTCCATAGGGCGCACCTGAACAAACGTCCCTCCTACTTTCACGATGTGCAATGCAGTCTGAATGGACGGTTCTGCCCCGCTGGCGTCAACGGCGACATCTACAGTGTTAACTCCGCCCCGTTCCTGAAGACCAAACTCTTTCATCATCGTTTCAGCGCAACGCTTCGAATATTCCATCTTGCTCTCATTCGGGTTGTGAGCGGGTGGGAGGAAAACGTCGGTGGCTGCGTAGTTTTTTGCGAACTCGAGTCGAGAGGGTACAATATCAATCGCGATCACTCTAGCTGCACCGAGGGCTTTTGCGACTGCCATGCAAAGGAGACCCACGGGACCAGCCCCCCATACGGCGATGGTCTGGGTAGCGCGGAAGTTGGCGATGTTGGCGACTGCATGGACTGCGACGGAAAGGGGCTCAATCTACACCCAGAATCAGCCGGCGGGAGGGTGACTGGAGGGGATTGAAAAGAGAACCATTGCAGCGTCTTCCAAAGTCATCTTATCAGGGATGAGGTACGAGACCCCCGCGGGGAGGCGGTAGTAACGGCCCAAAGTTCCGTCCTGTGGAGGTGTAGCGGCGAATTCTGCACGTAGGGTTAAGGAGCAAAGGTTATCGGGGCAAGTGGGTACACACGGATGTGCCCGCAGAGCTGACGAATCGCGGTCAGCAGCAGCGAAGGTGGAAATGATTAGTCGTTGCAACTCACTTCATACTTGCCACTCTTGCATTCGTGACATAGATCACAGACAGCACCGGGTTCAAGGGCGACCCTGTCCCCCGGTTTCAAGTGGGTCACTTTTGCGCCAACTTTTGTCCGGAGTGTCAGATGTCACTCTGAAAAGCACTGGTTAAAATAATCCAACCTTGATAGACTATTCCCGAGGACTCGTGACCGAGAACCTAAGGATTGAGCAGACCGGTTGGGTAACACCTTCTTCGAGAGGTGCCGGTGAAATACGGTACCATGGGCTGCTCGACAACGAGAGGGCCGATTCTACCATGTTTATAAAAATGAACCTGAGATGGTCAGCCGTGAGATCGCGATCAAAAACTGCGACCGGGCTCGAGTGAAGGCACACATCGGAACCGCAGATGCCTATGTAAATCGAATTGGGTGAACCTTTGGATCGCTAAGGTCGCGAACGGCAAACCTGTCTTTTTCACTTCGACCAAGATCTCATGATCGCCAACTGACGAAGCGGTGAATCGGACGCCGGGGATGTGTTCTGAAGTAGCTTACGTGCTTTGGGGATGGGACGTTGTTGGAACGAGACGTCCTGGATTGCGTTGAGAACAAAGGACAAATTATCATCTTGACCGGTCATGGTTGTCGTCCTGGAGGTGGGAAAATGGAGGTGATTAGCACGTGATGTGTTGACGTCTGTGTGACGCGTGTGTGACGTGCAGAGGAGCGCGTGTTGGAATTTTCCCTTGCAACTTCATGTCTCGATTAACTTCTGCGCAGGTGATAGCCTTGGGCGAATATCTCAAGCCAGACTTCGAACCGGCGACGCTCACCGTTCCTCAACTCCTCGGCGTCTTTGGTTATCACAACATCCGCTACCCGTCCCCCTACACCAAGGCGAAACTCGTCCAGACCTTCAACCAGGAAATCAAGCCAAATGCCTCAAAGTTCAGAAGAGAGAAGCTCAAGAAGGAGAACAGCCAAGCCTCAGACGACGGAATAGTTGACGGTGTCACTGGGCTGCCCCTTACAGCCGCAAAGGTACCCGCCTTCTCCTTATCTCCTCTTCATTTGCCGCTCACTCGGCCACAGCAGCCCGTTCAGCTTCGCAGATCATCGCGACACGCCTCCAGATCTCATTCTGAAGATCATTCTCCCCCTCGACCAGACCCCGTAAGATCTCTCTCTCTCTCTCTGTTTTGATGCGCGACGTTGACACCGCGTTCCCGCCAGCCTAAGCGACGTCGCTCCTCAGCACAACCACGCCTCACCAGCCACACCAAGGTTGAGGTCCCACGTCCACAACACACGATAATCGAAGAGAGCGAGTCGGAACAAGAACCTCCGATGCGCAAGGTGGTTCGAACCAAGAAGACGGTCGGTGGTGTCCTCGTTTCCAACTCTCGGTGTCCCGGTGCTCACCAACGATTGCCCATCTAGTCTGACGCCAAAACGAAGCGTGCTTCACAATGGACAGAGGACAGCGGTTGGGAAGACAACAACATCTTCCAATCCGGTGCCGAATCTTCCTCCCCCGTTCGTCCTTCCCCAACCAAACCCAGGACACGCAAGACAAGTGCCAAACCTCCCTCATCTCGGGTATCAAGAAAGTCTGCTTCAGAACCTCCCCAGTCTCTTCCCCAATCGTCCGTCTCCCGCGTAGCTGTTTTCGACACTATGCCAGAAACCGCCTTCGAACCTGACATCCCTGTGTCGCCTCGCATTACACGAGCTACTCGAGCAAGTCTCATCCACCAGCAGGAGGCTGAACAGCAGCAGTACAAGTCTACCTCCCATCCAGCAGAGGATGAAGGACCAGAAGAGGATTTTGAGCCTGACCAAACAGATCAATCACCGGAGGAGCTGGCTTCCCCTATCCAAGACTCAGCTCAACTCTCGTCCGATGCATCAGAAGGCGTTCAAGCACTGCAAAAATCAGTCTCCGCGGTCTCACGCCGCATTGCTCAGGGTGCTGATGCCCTTGTACCCGCCACCAAACCCAAGCACAAGAGGTCAGGCTTGAATTTGTTCGTTCGGTTTATCGGGTTGGTCGCGATTGGCCTTGTTTCGACCTTTGGATACGACTACAAAGTCAAATCCGCGTCGATCGGTTTCTGTGACACCGGTAAAGACACCAACGATGCACTAGTGGTCGCCAAGGAGCGCTACGCAGCCATGAAGGAGTGCAACTTTGAGCACAGGCCAAAGCTGTGGGCTGACGATAGAGAGGATAACCCCGACTGCCCCTTACCTATCTTTAGTCCCGACAGTTGCACTACCTGTCCAAGGCACTCCACATGCACCCAACACACCGTTACTTGTGAAACCGGATACCTCGTCCGACCACATCCCTTATTGTCCTTCTTGCCTCGTCCGTCGACCGCCACATCAATGTCATGGTCTTTCCCCGAGCAGTGGGAACCGGATTACCCAGTGGACTATGTCTGGAAAGCGCTCGGATTGGCCTTGAACGGGCTTCCGGGTTTTGGTCCGATCGCCCTCCCGCCCCGGTGCGTCGAAGATCCGAAGCGAAAGAGGCATATCGGAGCGTTGGGGAAGGCCATCGAAGCATTTTTGGGTCAGGAAAGAGGTCGAAAGCTCTGCGCGGGCATCTCGCCTAAAGAGGTTAACGTCGATGGGGACAACGAGCAACTGATCGAAGCGAGGACTTGGGGTGTGAGTCTGGACAGCTTGAAAGGGCTCCTGCGGGAGAAGACCGCAGTGAGTGCAAACCTTGTCCCTGCATCATTACGGGGGGGGGATCAAAGACAATAACTCATGAGGAAATTGCAGCCCCATTTACTGGAAACTTTCGATGATACGTTCAATGAGGCTGTCCAACAACTTGTCCAGTGGGGTGGCGTCATTCTGGGCGAAGATTCAAAGTCGGTACCCCTCTCCGGTTATCGAGTCTTGTGGTTTACCTGAAATCGCGCCTTTGTCTCATCCAGCGGCAAACGTTATTTAGCACACGAGACGTCCAGCATGACGTGGGACTGCGTGTTGACGGTAAAGGCGAGAGAGACATGGAGCCAATATCAACGGACCGTTTTCCGTAAGGTTTCATCTCGCTCGGAATTCATCGAAAGCAGTTTAGCTGACTGCTTCTGCTTCTTCTTCCCTTTCGCTATGCTCGCTCGGCAGTGTCGATCGCCTCATTCATCGCCTACTTGTTCAACAGATCTCGGCGGGCTAGAAAGCAGATCGAAGACAAGCGAGTAGCGGAGCTCGTCGAAGTTGTCCTCGACACCTTACGCAACCGGGAGATCCAACATCATACGGACCCTGTTCTAGCGCCGACGCCATATGTTTCGAGTCTGGGCCTTAGGGATCAAGTCATGCACGGAGAATCCTTGTACCCAGTTAGGAAGGAGCGCCTTTGGGAGAGGGTGGAGAGCATCGTTGAAGGAAACGTGAACGTGAGAACGAACATTGAAGAAGTATCTGGTGGACACGAAACCAGGGTATGGGAATGGGTAGGAGGTGCTTGATAGTTGAACGTTTCGTTTGTTTCTTTTTCTTTACCCCTGAGTACTCCGTATTTTTCGATTTCCGTCCGACGTCGCGATTGCGCGTTCCCACCATGCTGTTACCCGTGTATTCCGTACCTATTTTTCTTTTTTACTCGCGCTGCCTATTGTCTTGGTTATCCGGACATATGTTTCCGAAGATCCATAGAAGTGCAAGTGTCCGTCCGCCAGGAGATGAGAGGGAGTGAGCGATTGAGACGCTGAGACGATTTCGGAAGAATTCACCGCGCCATTGTCATGTAACCTTTCTGCTCGATTCGTGTGGTGTGGCTCATCTGGCGTTGGCGGCGTCCGCGACGGTCCTCCGGGAGACGCGTGTTTAGCAGATCGAATTGTGGCTCGGATCCGAATAAGGTCACGCCGGATCCCCGGGAGGCAAGTCTGGGCCGGGTACCGGAGTCGCCGGTGGTGCAGCACAGGGTTTACATATCTTGGGTATTTTTCCGCTCTTTATACACGCCACCGCCGAGCAAGCCTGAAATTCGACAGAACAGACGGGTGGTTAAAACCTCGAGAGAGAGAGAGAGAGAATTCTCCTCGGCTGGTGATTAGAAACCGCGGAAGGGTTACCGGGGGTTCTCGTCAGGCCTGAGCACGGCGTTCGACAATTAGCCATAAGGTTTTTTACTTCCTCCTCCCAGTTGGGTGTGTCCCCAGATCGAATCCGTCGATTTGGGAGACAAAAACAAAGTTCAAGGGCTCGACCGAAGTGGCAAGTCGGGCCTTGATCCATGGCTCATGTGGTGCTGTGCCAAATTACCGGTCGCACGGTACAAGGTTAGGGCCAGCGCACCATCTCATCTTTTGATCTCTTTCAACTTTCCTTTTTCCTCTCTTTGTCCCTTCTCGCTTGATTTTCCTACTTTCGGCACAACGCACCAAGCCGCGCCTCTTTGAAAGCACCGGAATGCAATATGTAATCATCCAACCTGTGCATCAACTCCCCCCTTGCGCTCGGCCTCCTCCGCCATTCCTTAAAAAAAAACAAAAGGGGGCTGGTCCAAACAAGAGCGTCTTTGTCTGCTCATGGCATTCAGACACGCGATAAGTTGCGGTTCATATGTTATCTATCATGTTGTGTCACGGCTTATATTACGCATTGCGCTAACCTTAGTTGCCGAGTCGACCAATTCCAGAAGCCCCCTGGTTGCCGTGGACACCCGGCTGGAGCACCATACCGGTGAACAAAAGACAATTGAACCGACTCGCGCTCGTCCTCGATCAACTTTCGTGTATTTTGCTTCCGTCACATGTCCACTGTGGGGGGGCGATTCGGACCGTGAGTGGTGTGAAATTATGGGGAGCAAACGGATGCGACCTTGGTACACGCACCTACGCCCATCCACCTATCGGAGCCTGCACCTGTATCTTCTCGATTAATGCCCGTTTCATAAACTGTTCTTCAGCCAACGTTCGTGTCGTCTGATAAAACAATGACCGATCAGCGTCATTTATTGCGCATTGGCGAGAGAGAAACAAAAGAGGAGGGTCCACTGGACAGGAACGATCTGGGACCGTGGGATCAGCCGAATCGTAGAAGGAATTAGCTTTACCCTCAAGAAACGTTCGAGGTCAATCCGGCCAGCATTTAACGCTCGGTGCAGGTGATACATCGTGTCCTCGATCGCGTTATCTTCGGCGACAAGGTCAATGAGCCTGCGCGGTAGGAGGGAGACAAGATCAATCGGACAACGTACGGTAGAGAAACAACGTGCTGTGATAAACGTACTGGTTGTGAACGATGGTGGTCGAACAGAGCAGTTCGTCGACCGGAGGGTCACCTTTGTTCCTCAGGTCAGTCACGTTGGCTTCTCCCTGGGTCACAACGTGTCGGAGACGGTCAGACACGCCTCTACAGACATCGCGCACAGCTTCCAGACGAGCCATTTCATCTCGGATAGCGGGTTCACCAGTGAGCAGATCCGCCTGATGTGCACGCAATCTCTCAGCGTCCATGGCCATCGCTTGTGAGAGAGAAGCAAATTCTGAGGTCAGCTTGTCCTGAATCTGGGCGTGAAGCTGTAACAGCTCCGGATTCGGGGGTCTTGGTGGAACATGATCAGACACAGGAGGAGGTGGAACCGCTTGTTCGAGAGCTGAATCGTCCTCATCCATGAGATTTGGTGGAGGAGAACGGAAAGGCTGAGATTGCTGCGCAATTTGTTGGTTCATCAAATTGTGAAGCTGTGGGTACGTCCGATAAGGAGCGGGGAGTGGTGGAGGTGGTGGGGGTGGAGGAACAGGTTGCGCAATCTGGTGCTGTATCTGCGCGAGTGAAGGATAAATGTTAGGTTGGGGAGGGGGTGTGGTAATGGGTGAAGCAAGCGAAGGAGGAGGCGGCGGCGGCGGCGGCGGATGAGAGGTATAATGTCCGGGTTGCGAGCTGATCGGACTTGCTGGGACCTGCATACTCTGGTAGCGCGCAGGTGGGGAGGGTGTATGCTACAAAATAGAATCGATTATGGCCGGGACACGCGCATACATGTAGTAGCGACTTACTCGTGGAGGATCCCATGTCTGAGGGAGGGCAGACTGCTGAATCTGCGGAGGCGAAGCGGTGATGGGTCGGGATGATGACGTACCAGGCTTCGGAGGAAGGGCCGGTCTCCCAGAGTGATCTGTGGTAGGTGGCGCGGCCAATTGCGGTGGTGATGGGATGGATGAGATAGGCGTGTTTGGTGATGGTCCAAGCTGTTCGGGTTGTGAACCGGGGAGTGGGGGTGGGGGTTTTGCGGAATAATGGTTAGGTGGTGCTGGAGAAGCGAGAGGTTTTGGGGTCGGATGATCCTTGGGTTTCGCGTAGACCGGGGGCTCTTTGGAGAAGTGGTCCTGCATTGCTTCTACGAGACCGATGAGGCTGCAACCCTTGAATGGATGTGGATGAGGATGGAGGTGTGAGAACTGGATAGTCTCATACCTCGCTCTTGCGCTGCCAGTTCTGAATGTACTCGATATTGCAACGACCGCTGAGGTCGATAAATTGGCTGGAGCGGATGAGCACGGTCGGGGTAGCTACAACGTAGGCAATCGGGTGTTCCCTTGGATAATCTCGAGTGAGCCAGATTGCGATTGGGATGTTGTAGGTCGCCTGACGGTAGGTGACGGGGAGGGTGCCGTGAAGACAGAGAAGCAGCTGGGTTCTTCCGTCGTCGTAAGCTGTGGGGAAGGGGGTGAGGCGGGGGGTGAGTTTGGAGAAGGAGATGAGCTAAACTGTAGACATCGGTCTTTGGACGAATTGGGGGAAATCTGGCGAGGAGGGCGTCGGCGTCGGCGTAGACTACGTGTGAGTTTGAGTAGAAACGAGTGTTTTCGCGCAACCAGATCTGGGTGGATGAGAGAGGCATCCTCGGATGAGCGAATTAGGAATCCTCAAGGGGGATGTTATTGTCTGGGTCTGAGGGAGCGAGCCGATCTCCAATCTCCATCTTGTCCACCGGATCGACAATACAACATCTCCAGCCTTCTGGCACACTTTGTCCTTTCCGGATCTTTTACGGTTTGCGCCTCTCACAATCGTATAAAAGGCCCACCCTCTCCCACTCAGTTCCTCCCTACGCCATGAATCATCCGAACCCCCTCGACTCCGCAAAGCGCAAGACCGCCCGCAAGTCCGTCATCACCCCACAGCGCAAGCACCACAAGATGCTCAAGGACGGCACCAGCGAGGTTTGGCCCGAGGACGTCGAGAAGGTCTTCATCCAGGGTACCTTCGTCCCCCCCCCTCTCCTTCCACCTTCTCCTGCTCACCCCCCACAGGTCTTCGCGAGTACTGGGAATCTCCCTGGGCCACCTTTTCTCGCGGCCGTTCACGCTGGCGAAACCAGTTCCTCGTCGATTATCTCCAAAAGGCCGGCGTAGAGCGGTCCAGGAAACAAGTCGCCAGTCACATCCAAGTCCTGCGCAATATGTGGAAGGGAGAGCCTGGTAACGTTCTCCGTTCCGAAAGGGAAAAAAACGATCCAATTATAACCCATCCTCTCCCAGAATTTCACCTTGTAGCCGGGGGAGAGGAACTATTCCAAGAGAACGGTCTGCTCTCGACCGACTCTCATCCCCACCCCCATGACCACCCACCCATCCCTGGCGCCTCCAGAATCCGACAGGACGACCGGTCCCATCATCAACATTCAATCCGCGGCGCCTCACCCTCAACTCCCAGCTCTTCTGACTCAGAGTCTTCTCCTATTGCAGGCGTTTCCCATCTCCACCTCAACACAGATGTTTATTCTTCTCCTTCGTCTCCGGCATCGACTTCATACGCAAGTCCAACCCTGGTACACCACCCTTATACGCCAAGCAACTTCCAGGACGTCGCCCCGACACACACAACTGTTCGCTTATCCCGCTTGCAGATCTGGGCCGATGGCCTTTCCCCCTTTACCGTCGAAGTCGATTCCTTGACATCTCCTTCGAAACCGTATTCCCGGGTCATGCTTCGCCTCAAACTTTCCCTCCCCCTCGGCGAAGTCGAGTCATCTACTTCCACTTTACACGGGTTTGGTGGCGCGATCGTCTTGTCCGAACCCTGGTTGTCCACTGGAAAGTGCTTCACTCGCGTTTTCACCGCCAACACTTGCATCTCTAAAGAGCTTGATTACCTTCAACCGACTAACCAGAGTCTTACTGCCTTTCTCCCTGATTCTTGGCTTACTAAAAGTCGTTGGCTTGAAGCCAGTATGTCCGTTTCATTTGTCACCTTCCTCCCGCTAATTTACGTCGTTGTCAGCTTCACGTACCAGCATCACACAACAGATCATAGTTGACGATGAGGTAATAGCCTTCATCGTGTATGATTTGGATCGCGGCACAGATACAGGGCCTGGACCATCTGTCGAGCTCACCGGCTTCCAAAAGTACGCGGGTAATAAGGAGTCCCACCAACAATCTCCCACTCCCGCCCCTCCCACTGTCTCAACCTCATCGTACCACTCTTCCTCCCATCCATCTTCCTCTCGTTACGGCCCTATTTCCCCTCGTGAATCCATGCAACCCCATCCTCAGAGAGCCTACGCCGGCGTTTGATCTCTTGGCGGTGCCCTCAAACTCCCACTTCCTTCCTACGGCGTTTCGGCGGCCCTCGTGGACGTAATCCTAAGGTGCCGAGTTGGTCCCCGGAAAGAGTGGCCGTATTCTAAACTCGCATGTCGCGTAATCATCTTTTTACTGTGTGATCTTCTAGGACCCTTTCCTCTTTATTCTCTTGCGATTTCTTTCGTTCGTCGTTGTAGATTTGTATCAAACACCCTCCTCCTGTTTTCTACCGGTTTTTTCTCTCCCTCCCCCCTACCCCGTTCATTTGCTCACAAGCTTCCCTCTGCATTCACGAGATGTACATGAAATCTAAATGTAATCTGTACTCATCGTGATAAACTACCGGAGAGTGCCCTCGCTGCGTTCCTGACACCCGGATCGATGTGATTCTTCCCGAGCAATACTAGCTCGAAAAACGAGGTTCCGAAAGGATGACATAACTGAGGGTCATCCACCTCGGGTTGGTACATGCCGTCAAACGATCGGTCCTCTGTCGTCAGTAACGCCTCCAACTTTGGATTGTTTCTCACAAGCCCGGCAACGAAATCTACAGCCCGAATAGCCGTCGCCGGATCCCAATGCAGTGCGGCGGTGAGCAGCCGTTTAGCAAATGCCGCCGCGCGCCAGGTAGGAGGAGCGCCCCCGGTATTACGAGAAAAGATCAGGTGGAGCGCATGGAACAGCATCTGAGCTTGGGATGACCAGTCGGAGGCATTGGTCGCAAGGTTCCCCGCACCTGCGTGCCTTACTTTCGCGAAAGTGTCGGCCCCGGTGTCTTCGGCTTCGCTTAGGATGCCGATTAAAGGAATTATTGCATAGATGTGGTTGACGAAATCGCTCAGATCGATGTTGAGTGCTTCCCCTGGCCGTTCATTCAAACGAGTTATGTTCCGAGCTCAAGATGGTGGGAGAGGAATAACTCGCTTACCTTGGCCAGAAAGAAGTTCAAAGGCTGTGGATATACAGAGGAGGCGGTGGTAAACAGGTGTGATGTACGGCGAAAATTCTTCCAAGTCGGCGGGCCCATCAGACGTCATGACGGCCTTTATGGCCTTGAGCAAGTCGCGGAAAAAGTCGACGCTGACCAGGTGTGAGAATTTGGCGATTCCCTGCAGCGCGGCGGGCAGGAGCGGTGTCGGGTACGGGTTCTTGAGAATTTGAAAGTAGAGAACGAAGACGAGCTTCAACGTCTCTGTGTGCTGGAGACAAACATTTTAGCCCACGGAAAACCTTCAAGATGGTCCCATACAGTTTTGTTCCGCTCCTCCTTGTCGACCTCTACTCCTGCTTCTTTCATATCCTTTCGAACAGCCTCCTTCTCCTTGAGCACTTTCTTGGCCTTCTTGCTGAGGTGCGTTTGTGTGGCAGCGGTGCCCTTGCCCCGCCTTTCTTTACTTTTGTTATGGATCGGCAGTTTCTCGACCGAGGTTTTCGATGCCCGCACGCCAATCTCGGTTTTGAGACGGAGGTGTAAAAGACATGAGAGTGCGTTGGGGTTAACTCGGTATTGGCTCTCTTTGATCATCCGGTTAAGGAGCCGGACCACTTCCAAAGAGACAGCGCCAGTCGCATCTTTTTGGAAGACCTTCACCAGGGAGTTATGGCAAAGCTCGGACCCCTGACAGGGGGTGAACATCCGACTGTCGCTGTCAGGTCGGGGAAAAGCTTACGTCGTCCCATCCCTTCCGGCTGAGGCGGCCCATGATACAACTGGTGATATTCGCCCGGAAGTTAAAGTGGGTCACCTCGACAAACAGGGTGCACATGCATTTCAGAGAAACGTCAGCAAACTCCGTCTTTCCTGCGGAACTAATCACGAAACGGTCACGGTCATCAAAATTCGAAAGCCATACCTTTGATTTCGTATTCCAGGAGTTGCAAGAACTTCTGATAAGCCCCGACAAGACCTTGTTCCCATTCACGAAGCCTCGCAACGACCTGTCCGACCTTCTCCGACTTTTCTTGTTCCGTGAGAGAACGAATCCGATATCCGGGGATGACGTCTTTGAAGACAGCCACTTGGGACAGGATGGCAAGTTTTCGTATCGTTGGGTCATTCGCGATCGGTTGTGATTGGGTTGGAGATATGATCGTTTCTAGACTGAAATTGTGCAGACGGCGAAGCAGGGGAAGCTGGAGGAGTGGGGTTGGAGGAGAATGATCCCCAAGAAGTAGAAACAACGTACGCTATCCTCGGGGTCCCCTACAATCTCTTGGCAGATGCTTGCTATTTGCTCCTTCGCGGCATGCATCCGCTCCTTGCGAGATTTAGTGGTTAACACATCCACAACCGAACGTCGACCGAGGCGACTGCCCAGGGTAGCGTCCTCACGAGGTTCCGGGGTAGGTTCTCTGGTAGCCTCCTCATCGTCACTCTCTTCTGAGGACTCCTCGCGAGTTCTGCGAAGCTTTACGCCGACGCTCTTGACCTGCCCGTCCAAAAGTTTGATGGGTAAACGTTGCACCTCGTCAGAATTCTCGTCCCACGAAAGCCGCCGCGGCCTGGGAGCGGTTTCGTACGGCATCTCAGTATCTGAGTCTTCGCTCAGTTCTTCACTTCTACTACCTTGGGAGGATCCCTTTTCGAAGTCGTCGCTTCCGATATTTGAGCTCCATTCACCCTCATCCTCAGAATGAGAACTGACGTCTGGTAGATCGTCCTTCACAGGCTGTCGGATGGGTTTGTTCAGTTTATGTAAACGCAGCGTCTCCTTTTTGCTCCTATCCCGAGTTTTAGAACATGCGTCTAAAAGGTGGGGATAACGCACCTGGCAATGCCTTTGTGATCCAGACTGTTCAAGAATCCAGCGGCTTCTCCATATTCCTCCAGCAGATTGAGGTCTTGATCAGAGAGAGGTGCATCATCCAAACTAGCGGGGATTGAGATGGTTGGTTTGTCCGAAGCCCTTCCCTTCCCCTTCGTGGTGGGATGTTTCGAGGTTCCAGCAGCCACTTTTCGCCGTTTCGACGAGCTCTGGCAAAAATTAGGGCTGAAAACTTTCCCAAACGCGTCAAAAGGTCACCTGCGGCTGTAGTCCCTGGGTCAGTCGCTTCATGCTCGGGCGTGCCATTCTCGCAGGCACAAAAATTTGGGTGCAAGTGATAAGAAAGTTTGGGGACGCCCGATCACTTCCCGACTCGCGAACCCACCCCCATCACACCACCAGAACCATGGAGGAAGTACCGCCGACCTGCTTCGTTATCCGACCACACCACATCCAGAATCTTATGATAATCGGTGTCGTGTTTCAGGAGTTCAAGGATCAGAAGGTCCCACCACAGTTTACGATACATGTGTACCAACTCCTCATGCAAGAAATGGCCGAAGTCAGTGTGCGCCGGTCCATCTCCGCGCCTTCATATTGAGCATCGCCCAGGCCGAGAGCTCGAGGACGCGTCATGAAATTGTACGGGATCTTCAGGGATTCCCCCTGGCCAATGAACCCGTTCCCAGCTACTTGATCAAACGGTTACAGTCCATCGTGAGTGGCTGATGGACGCGTCGGAGATGGGGAGTACTCAACCCAAATCTGGTGGAAGCTCGCAGCAAAACTCGAATATGAAACTCTTGCCCTCTTCATGAAACGTACGTGTTTCTTGTTTCGTCCGTCGGGCGATCTCACACTAAAACTAGGGATGCCATGGTTCTACCTTGGAGATAAAGCCGATGGTGTGGTATGTGCGAATCTTTTTTTTATTGCGTTGGTTCTTGCGTTAATCAGCCTTGCCAACAGGATTCATTGTTCGTAAGCCACTCCCATGATGTTTCGTTGTCTCCTCTGAGGTGAAATCACTACCTAGACCAAACGGTCCTTGTTTGGTTACTTTGTCCGCCGTTGTTTCGTTTCCTTTGTTAAACTCTCGTTCTCTGGGACGATGCGGCTAATCGAGGATTATAATGCCTGGGTAGCTGGAGATCTTGACGCAGGGTACGAATACGATCCCAGGAACGAGAGGGATGCTATCAATTCTGGTAAGTGAACCTTGGTGAGCTCTGGTGTTTGTGTATTTAGTGCAAATTTTTCAAGACGCCGTGATGTTTAAAACGCTGGCTGACAAACAGAACTATGGCGACCCATCAATTTATTTCTTGTAAGTACAACGATTGGTTGCGGGTACTTCCGACGACCGTAACGTCCTGCAGTTGGGAAAAGGGATTCATGACAAATGACGAGGTTCAGGCTGTCGACAGTATCAGTCGTTACTTCGAACAGAGGTTTACTGAAGCTCGCGACTCGTGCGTCCTGTGTTCCGCTGTCTCTGTCGCCCACTGACCAATGCCATAGCAAGAACCGGCAAGGCCTTCTAATGCACTTGATACGGATGCATTACGCCCGACACGAGTACGGTGCAGTTCGGAAGGTGAGCAATGATGACCAAAATGGCAGTAACGACTGATCTGTCCTGTAGCTTCTGACGGAAGCGATCGCTGTATGCAGAATGAATGGAGATCGTATTGGATTGCAACACTGCATGGCGTTTGTGCTCTCATTCTGACAAATATTCTTCGGGCTTACCTTTGGGTTTAGTATTATGCATCGACTACCTCCTAATGAGCGAGGGCAGAAACCATTCCTCAACACAGTTCAGCCGGACCTTCATCCTGTCGAAATATTGTTTGACGTTAAGAAGCTCATGCAAGTACAAAACGTACGCGATTTTTCAAAACGGGGAACGTATGCCTGATGTGGCTTACTAGGAACAACCGCTGTCAGCATCTTTCGAGAAAATATACCAGTTTGTTGGGTGGTACGACCAGTGGATTGACCTGCACGGAAACATCTTACGGCAAAGGGATCAAGATGCTTTTCATGCAGTCCACTCCCTCATCTGGAGCATTGCAGGTCAGTGCATTCATTTCGATTGATTTCTCGAGTTGAACATTTACTAGGATGTGGCCAACTTTCGACGCTTGAGGAACAACTCGTGATCATATTCACCGAAGTGAGAGGTGACGACAACAACCGTTTAACTGTGACAATCAACCAAGCGTATAAAGTACAGTTGTTTTCCTCATCTCAACACTATATTTATGTTCCTAAGCAAACGAACAGAGGGCTCGGAACGGTGAATACCTCGAAGCAATCGCGATGTTATTCGAACCCAATGTCTGGCGTGGATTGTCGATGAACAACTACAATCTGTGGGCAGCAGAAATCTGGCACATCCTCGTTTTGCGTGCCACTCGAAGGTGGGTTGACACTGCAACGTCCCTCGGTCTCACTGGAATTCGATGGCGCTTATTGCTGTCGACAGGGGGCAGATCCGTCTCTTCCGCGAATTTTTACAACCACGGAGACCAGCGGGGCAGTTTAATCCTAAAGAATATTTCAACGACCTCAGCGCTCCGAGCTTGTCTATCATCCGTGATCCCCTTCATGAAACAGTCCGCATGATGGTATTTCTCATTCGACATGCCCTGCAGTAGTCCACTAACAAAGGCCTCAGTCTGTACACCAAGGGGCCACGATGGTCGATAAACTGCTCGTTGCGCTCTGGCACGCAGAATTCCAGTGTCGCTATGGTTTGTATAGGACGGGCTTGATCATGCTTGCGGACATCTCCATGGAATTCGGACTGTCGCAGAAAGCGCGAAGGATGATGGAGGATATCATGCCGCAGGTAACTTCGAGATCTCGTAATCGGAGCACCGTGTTGAAATCCTTATAAGATCATACAAGGCGGTGATCTAGAGCAAAGGGCATATGCGTGTTTCACCCTAGCACGGTGTATTCTCATGGCCGGGCGTGATGCTGGTGCGTCGTCATTGCTTCCCAACACCCTGTGTCTGACCCTGCAAGCAGATAATGTTCAGTCCCCAGCTTCACTGCGTGAAGCAATCCCGTACCTCAAGATTTCTGAGGCAGATTACCTAAAGATTGAGATTTACGCGGCTGCACGTCGTGTGCAATACGTGCTGTCGGTGGTTTACAACACATTGAACATGAAGGCTGAGAGGGACGCGGCAGTCAAGAGGTTGGGGGAGACAGAGGAAAAGTCTAAGGTTGTTTCTGGCGAGGCTGCAGATGCTCAGATGATAGAAATCATCAATCTTGTATCAGAGGTTGGGGTTGGGCTTGCGGCTCGGGAGTAGATCACCAGTACCAGGAAACTCAATCGTGACACCGTCACGCGACTGGTCACGCGTGTGTTTGGCTTTACGGATTTGTAAATAGACGTCCTTTCGACTTGCAAACCCACACTCCCGTCGTCCTCTCTGCGGCCCATGGACGGTCCACCACCACCGGAGGAGGACTTCACCCAGATTCCCATCGCTGACCGTCTCGTCCACAAGAATTGGAAGGCCAGGGTCAGCGCCTACGAGTCCTTGATCAAGAGCTTTCAAAACTCGGCATCTGACAACGATCCTGTCTTCAAACCGTATCTGAATAACCCAGATCTACTCAAGAAGTGTGTATCGGACTCCAATGCTGTTGCTCAAGAGAAAGGCGTTGAATGCGTTGTGAACCTCGTCAAGTTTGCCGGAGAGTATGGTGCCCGAACGAGAGAAGTAGTCGCGCCCGCATTGGTGGAGAAGTGTCTGGGATCCACCAGGGCTGGAACTAAGAACCAAGCTATCGAGCTGTTGTTACAGTACGTGGAAGTCGGGAACTCAGGCGCAGGTGTCGTGGTATGATCATCCACCACTTGCATTTCCGGTGGATATTGAACACTCTTTTCCGACAAGGCGGATATCGTGCCAGGATTGGCAGCAAAGCAACCCAAGGTCGTAGCGGGGTGTGTTACTGCAATGAAGGAGATTGTCAGGTACGATGAGAATGCTTGTCCACCCGTAATCCGCTGTCGACGTCTGCATCGCTAGCAACTTCGGAACCCAAGCCGTCCCTCCTCCATCCGTCCTAAAACCGCTACCGAAGATATTCTCTCACAATGACAAGACCGTCCGAGCCGAAGGAACTCAACTGACGCACGCCCTCTACCAGTTTTTGGGTCCTGGCATTGAATCATTCTTGTCCGACCTCAAACCCGTACAAGTGAAGGAGCTAAAGGAGGCTTGGGAAGTTATGGAGAAGGAGGGCAAAGGAAAGGGTACCCTAAAACCTCGACGGTTGACCCGGACTGCGGCTCGTGAAGCGGCAGAGAGGGCCGAAGCAGCAGACACTGGTGATGGAGGAAGTGGTAGCGCGGCAGGCGACACACAAGGTTCGTCCCCCCCGTCTCTCCGTGCGTTTATGAGACGGTGAACGCTTTTCCGCAGAGGAACCAGCCTTCGACCCCCGCTCAACGGCGGAAGAGGCGGATATCATTTCCAAACTTCCTGCAGATCTATACAAGAATCTCGCTTCCTCCAAGTGGAAGGAACGCAAGGAAGCTTTGGACGACCTTTTGACGCTGCTCAAGACTTCTCTTCGTATAAAGGATGGCCCAGAGATTGGGGAGCTGGCCAGGTCGTTGGCGACAAGGATCAACGGAGATGCAAACGTTATGTGTGTCATTGTGGCCGCAAACTGTTTAGAGGCTCTCGCCGACGGTTTGATGACAGCCTTTTCACGACACCGAGAAGCTGTCGTTCCACCAGTCCTCGAGAGGCTTAAGGAACGGAAAGCAAACGTCACGGATGCTATTGGATTGGCATTGGACGCCATCTTCAAGGCTGTGAGTTCCAATGTCTGGATGAAGTTCCTTCTCTGATCTGCGGTCAAGTCAACCCTCAGCGATATCATTGGAAACGTGACTCCAGCTCTCGGTTCAAAGAACCCACAGGTGAAGGAAGCCTCTCTCAAATTTCTCGTCCGTTGTCTCTCCACCTCTCCCACCCCGGTCCAGCATGGACAGGTCAAGCCCCTCTCAGAGCAACTTGCCAGTTTACTCGAAGATTCGTTCGAGGGAGCAAGGAATGAAGCAGCCGGTGCTCTTGGGACACTAATGCGGATGGTTGGAGAACGTCCGCTAAATGCGATCATGGACGGTCTACCGGATGTCAGAAAGTCGAAGGTGAAAGAGGCTTACGAAAAAGCTACCGTCAAGGCGAAGGTCGGGGCATCCGGTCCGCCGAAACCATCTGGTCCTCCCCCCACGAAGCAGCCTCATCAGAAGAAACCTGCATCCAAGAAGACACCACCCACAGAGGAACCCCCGGCTCCTGCTCCCGACGAAACGTCGGACACCCTCAATGAACCACCGAAAGCGGCCAAGAAACCCCCGGCCCGGTCCATGGTAAGTTACCATAACACCTGGTGCGGAAACCATTGACAACACTTTTGGCAGCAAAAAAAGGCGCCGGAAACAGCTTCTGATTCATCCCCCGGTCCATCTTCTGGCCCCGCACCGGTTGTTAAGAAGTTGCAGTCCACTGCTGCAGGTCCGTCGAAGTCCAAAGCCGCTCCTCTGGCTGCCCCGAACGCGCTGGATACTGTGAAATATAAGCACACACCCGAGGATGCTGACGCCCTGGCGGCGGACTTGATACCTTCTAATATATCTGCGGACCTCGGGAACGCAAATTGGAAAACTCGTCTGGCTGCAATTGAGGAGATGACGACGTGGCTCGAAGGTGTTGTGGAACAGGTAGATTCTGAGGTCGTTGTCAGGTTTATCGCGAAGAAGGGATGGAACGAGAAGAACTTCCAGGTTGGCATGCGCGAGTTCCCGATTTTCATATCTCAACTAACAATCGCACAGGTCTCTGCAAAAACCTACGGGATTTTGATTATGTTATCCGAGCGCTGCAAGTCCTTCGGACGATCATCCATCGCCTTGTCCGTCCCTCATCTAAGTGAGAAGCTCGGAGATGCAAAGCTAAAAAAACCGGCGGGCGATGCTTTAATTGCCTTTGCTTGCAAGACTTCCTTACAATTTGTCCTGAACCAAGGCGAGTAGTAGTTATATTTCCATGTCAATTATGGCTGAAGTAAAACATAGCGTATGACCCCCTATCAAAGCAGAAGGCTCCTAAGGTTATTGCAGATGCTACGACCTGGATTGAGACAGCCCTAACAGAATTCGGCATTGCCGGGTTATCCACGCGGAGTCTTATCGAATTTCTGAAGACTGGCCTGAAGAACTCGAACGCTACGGTCAGAACCAGTGCAACGAAAGCCTTGGTCACGGTCAAGCTCTTCGCCGGTCCTGGTTAGTGTCGTTACCGAGTACCCAGGACACTGTTTGACATCCAGTAGCCATCAAGGACCTCTTGGAGGATTTGAACCCTCAACTTCTTAGCACTATCTTATCTGAGTTCGACAAAGTCGAGGGAACGCAAGCGCCACAGCCCACGAGGGAACAGGAGGATGTCAAGAATATGGCACCGGTGACTGGATCAACGAAGGGAGCTGCAGCGGATCCGATGGATGACCTTTTCCCGCGAGTTGATCTGGATTTGTTGATGAAGGGAACGGCGATCCTGGCGGATAGCAAGAGTGACGCGTGGAAAACAAAGAAAGAGGGGCTGGAAACCCTCCAGGCCATCCTGGACCAAGGCGCCAACAAGAGACTGAAACCTAATATGGGTGAGTGAAATTGTCTCCATATAAAGGAGGGTCGTTGATCACGGTCATAGGTGAGATCGGCTCGATCCTCAAGGCTCGGGTGGTGGATTCAAATAAGGCTGTCCAGGCTCTCGCGCTGGATATCGTTTTGAGAATTGCCATGGGTATGGGCAAACCGTTTGAGAAACACTTACGCCTTCTTCTCGTTCCTGTTGCCACCGTCCTTTCCGACCAGAAAGCGAATATCCGGACGCTTGCCTTGAACGCCCTTACTGCGATGGCCACTGCATGCGATGGCGTTGATGCGATGACAGGAGGGTTGGGCACTGCTCTGGAAACCCAAAACCCTGTTCAGCGAGCATCTATCTTGAACTGGGCCGTCGGGTGGTTCAAAGATCACGGGAGTCCTGGTGTAGACCTGAGCAGTTGGACGGCAACCGTTCTTTCCTGTCTTGATGACCGCAATAGTGATGTCCGTAAAGGGGCTCAGGCGATCCTTCCAATTCTCATCGGTTCTGTTGGCTTCGACGAAGTTATGCGTCAGACGAACTCTTTGAAGCCCGCTTCACGTTCTACTGTCGTTCCCTTTATTCAGGCCGCTCGCGCCAATGCTCCTGCGTCGGCCCCCCCTCCCAAACCCACCACGACTTCGGCACCGACAAAAGCTCCCGCTAAACCCGCACCGAAGCATACTTCCCCTCCCAGTGATACTGGCAGCCCTCCGCCTAAACAATCAGCAAGCCTACCTGGACCGAGTGTAGCGGGTGTTCGTAAACCACTCCCTGGAAGTAGTACGATTCCCCGCCCACAGTCTCGCCTTGACGGAGAGGGTGGGGGCTCTAACTTGCCAAACAAGATCGGTGGCCTCCGTCGTCCCGCGGCAACCGGGTCGGCTCCCACAAAATCGCCGCCCACGACCCTCGGGACATCTGCCGTGCTCACAAGTGTCAACTTTGAAGCAAAGAAGGCAAGGCTAGCCAAGGACATCGGCCGATGGATCAACGAGGGTGGGACGACAAGGAAGGACCTTGCAGACCTTCTCCAGCATCAGATGGAACCCCATGCGAGCAAGGAGCTCGTTTCCCTGTTATTCAGCCACGACCACAATGCTGTCAATGACCACGTTGCCGGCATGGCAAAGATAGTCGAGTTGTATTCAAGTGTTCTTGCCGGAGAGGATACCTTCGGATCACCAAGTGATCTCCAGAATGCCTGTGTGGCCAACTCTGATCTGGTCTTGAAGTATGCCTCTATCAGGGCTCACGAACCACAGTCCAACCTTATCGCCAAAATCTTGGAGCTGGTAGACATAGTAGTCTCCCTTCTACAGAACGTCAATTTCCAGCTTACGGATGCGGAAGCCCAATGCTTTATCCCCACCATGGTACACAAGGTAAGTAATTTCTCGTCGACTCATCTTAATTCTGTAAATGAATCGCGATCTACAAAGCTTGGAGACCCGAGAGAACCTGTCCGAAACAAAGTACAGGCGATCATCCAGTCAACTGTCAAAGTTTACGCATACAGTCGTCTATTCCAGCTCCTCTTGGAAAACGGACTACAATCGAAAGTTGCAAAGACGCGGCAAGGTACCTTGGATGAGTTGGACAACCTCCTGCGCAAATTCGGAATGGCTGCTTGTGAACCAACCAAAACACTGCCAAAAATTGCCTCCATGATCGGAGACAAGGATGCAGCGGTCAGAAAGTCTGCACTCTCCGTCCTGAGGTCAGTACTCACAATCGCAATCCATCGCCCATTACTTACTAGATAATGCAGCGAAGCATACGTTCACGTCGGTGAGAAGATATGGTCACTGGTTGGTCCCCTCTCTCCGAAGGACAAGACTCAGCTGGAGGAACGACTACGTCGGGTGCCTGGACCCAGTTCGAACAGTCCGGACAAGGAGAAGGTTACGTCGCCTCGCACCCCAACAGGTCCCCTCCGCCCTGAGTCCCAGGCCTCAATTAGATCGTTGGGAATCCCCCGTTCTACGACTCCGTCCACCACCACCTCCCGGTTAGCACGACCTGCATCTCCTTCAAGAACCATCCGATCAGCATCACCTGCTCCATCCAACATTGGTCGTGCAGCTTCCCCCGTCCGTGCGTCGAGGATCGCCGGTCCTTCCCACCTTGCAACTCCATCTGCGATCGGACGCCCGAAATCCGCACTCCCCTCCCGCTTAGGGGTTCCGAAACCACGGTCGAACAGCATTCGAACCGAACAACCTCACTTTGGCGAGCCTGTTGAAGAGGGTCACGGTACCATCAATCGTCACCGAACAACCGGTTGTACTGACCCGGAACCTCAGAACCACCACCCCCAACAACCCGAATCCCCTGACGACGTCACGATCACGATTTCGAGCATCCTCAGTAACGACCCAGCCCGCAGCGTAGATGCTTTAAAGAAGATACAGAAGGTTTTGGACGTTGGGCCAGAAGAGGGGCCTTCATCACCAGCCTACCGAGACTTGGCTGAACACACGGAAGGATTGATAGAAACCATCATTCTACAAATGGCGCATGTATTTGAGAGGCCGGAGAAAGTCTCACAAAAGGAGAACTTCAGGCTGGCCAAACATCTCATCCAAACCCTGAACTCTTTTTGCGACCACACCTTCCTGGCTGAGTCCCCCACCGTCGACATTTTGACTTCGCTCTTGGAGGAGTTGACTCTGCGACTTCTTGAGACGGACAACAGCAACGACACTCAGTTGAAGGACTTGTCGAGGTTCATCAATATGATCATTCTGCGTCTGTTTGCCACAGCTCGCCGGATGTCTGTGTTCAGGTAACACCATTCGGGCCACCTAAAAACGTCATTCTGAACCCGTCTTCAGGGCACTTTTCAATCTTCTGCTCCAGATCGTCAAGCCGTTCACTGCCAACGGAACCACTACGGACTCCAAGGAGTTCAAAGTTGCTGAACTTGTCCTCAAATGTATCTGGAAGTTGGCGAGAAACATCCCCCAAGACCTCGAGAAGCAGGCTCTCGATCCCGTGGAATTATTCCCAGCCATGGAACATTTCCTTCAGTCTGTCCCGCCAAACGAGTGGCGTGCGCGAGCCACCAACAAGGTTCCCTGTGGAGACATGCCTTTACGAACGATGAAGGTCATCATCCAGCACGTAGTCGGTGGGTTCCACGTCCAAGGTCCCGTTTTGCGCATCTAATGTCAAATATAGCTCATTACGGGGACGACGTATATGAGCTTCTGGCCGCTTCGTTTGACGACCCTTCTGCTACCATCGTATACCCGTACGTTTATCGCATTCTGAATTCTGCCACTCGGGCAGCGGCCGAAGAGGTCAACTCGGAACCGAGACCCAATGGGACCCGACGATTACCTGCGGCCTCACGCGACTCGCCAGTCGTCACTCGACCGCAATCTCCTCAATCCTCGGTGACGTCAGGGGACCAGCGCCGTTCCTCCCTTAGCCGCCCCCGGACAGCAAGTGTATCGTCCGCCAACGACGACGGATATGGACCGACTTCCGAAGAGCCGGACCCGGACGCTCAGCTCGTCACCATCATCAATCATATCTCGAGCGAAACTACTGGCGCGATGCACAAGGAGGGCATCACGGAATTGCATCAGTTCTTAAAGGCGTATCCCCACAAGAAACCACGGGTGGAGAAACTGTTGGAATCGACTGGCACTGCTTTCCGAAAGTATATCACGCGGGCGTTGGCAAGCCGAGCGGCCGAGGATTCAGACCGCGATGCTGCAGTCGCACACACACTATCCAGTCAGTTTCCGTGGGTTCCGATAAATGGAAACTCTGACAGGGCATGACAGAACTAGAATCAAACAAGCGTGATTCGACCTCTCCCGTCCCCACTTCTCCTGTTCGCTCCGACACGCCGTTGTCTCCCCGTCAGACAAGCGCAACTCCGTCTGTTGTGCCGGATGATAAGCTGTCGCGACTGCACGACATCTTCCAGTACAGGACAAGCACGGCAAGCAATGGGTCGTCCGGCCAAAGGGGGCCATCGTGATTTTTCTGTTATTCGCACTGCTCAGGATCTTTTTACCTGTCTGTACATAATATCCGCCCATAGCGTACCTCTTCTGATGTAATCTCCTTGGACCTTCCTCCCCACACCTCATCCAATCTGGGCCCTTTTCGCATCATAGGGGCGCTGATCACGTGAGCATCCCCAACAGCGCGTCACGGCCTTGGCCAGACCAGACCGCTCACGCTTCTGTCCGTCAACTTTGATCATCGCCTGCGAGGTCCGCCTCCCCACTTCAGCATGTCTGACCATGTAAAATCTCTCCCTCTTTCATCTGACTTGGCCTACGAGACCTCCCTCGTCTTCTGGCGCATGGTCACAAGCATCTTCTTCAGGGAGATACGTCCTCGAGGTGCCTTCAACATCCCCAAAGATGGCCCGGTAATTTTCGTGGCAGCACCACACCATAACCAGGCGCGTTATCTACGGAACTAGTATCGGATTCAACAACGTCTCATCCCTCACAGTTCCTCGATCCGCTCCTTCTTACGTTACAAGTGCACCGGGAAACTCGTAGAAGAACACAATTCCTCATTGCTGCGAAGAGCATGAAGAGAAAAGCCGTCGGATTTTTTGCTGGACTAATGTCAAGCAGTATGTTTCCCGGAATCATATCTTGCGATGGAGCTCATGTGCAAGTCCACAGTCCCGGTCGTGCGTGCGGCTGACGAAGCCAAACCTGGAAGGGGCCTCATCTGCCTTTCGGATACCGATCCGTGTGTTGTTCTTGGAGAAGGTACCAGCTTCCTATCCCAATTTTCACCCAAAATGCAGATTATGCTGCACAAGAACATGAATTTCGCCGTGGCCGAGGTGGTTGAGGTCCTTTCCGATACAGAGCTGAGGATTAAGAAAGAGTTTGGTGGCGAGAACGGAAAAGGTACTGCTCGTTTGCGTGAGGCAGTAAAGGAGTCCGAAGGCAAAGGAGTCACCTATAAGGCCCTGCCGTTTGTCGATCAACAAGAGATGTACGGACACGTCTACCAAAGACTCAAGGAAGGCGGGTGCATCGGTATATTCCCAGAAGGTACCTCTCAAGTTCTCTCCTTCTTCAATGACTGACCATCCCCAGGTGGCAGTCACGACCGAACAGATCTCCTACCACTTAAAGCTGGTGTCTCCATGATGGCTTTGGGAGCCATGGCGAACGACTCGAATGTGAAAGTGAAGATTGTTCCTGTAGGGTTGTCCTATTTCCACCCCCATCGTTTCCGCTCTCGTGCGGTGGTGGAATTCGGGGCTGCAATGGACGTACCTGAGGAACTAGTAAACATGTTTAAGGAAGGAGGTCCTTCTAAGCGCACCGCTGTGGCGAAACTTCTGGATCTCGTCTACGATGGGCTCAAAACGGTTACCGTTAGGGCTCCTGATTATGACACCTTGATGGCAAGTTGTAACGCGATCCCCCTTCCCGAAGTGCCCACCAACCCTGATATTTTCAGCTTATCCAAGCAGCTCGCCGCTTGTACAATCCTCCCGGGCAGCATCTGACGTTGGGCCAAGTCGTTGAACTGAATAAACGGTTCCTAGAAGCGTACTTCCAACTCAAGGACGAACCAAAGATCCAGGACCTGCGCAATAAAGTCTTGAAATATAACCGTTTGCTTCGGGATTTGGGACTGCGAGACCACCAGGTGCGACCATCCTCAAATACCTTCGTATTGTCTAAACGCAAACGCAAATTCAGGTTCCGCGCGCTACCAAGGCTGGATGGAAGACTTTCGGGCTATTATTATATCGGGTTTTACTTCTCTTGGTTTGGTCGACTCTGGCTCTTCCAGGAGTCATCCTCAATGGACCAATATTCATTTTGGCATCCATTATTTCTCGCAAAAAAGCAAAGGGTGCGTCAGTTTTTGTTGCCCACAAAGTCGTGCTCAGCCCTATTGCAGAGGCTCTTGCTGCCTCCACGGTAAAGGTTGCCGGTCGGGACGTACTCGGTTCATGGAAGGTTCTGATCTCCTTGGGAGCTGCGCCTCTTCTCTACGGTCTGTATGCCTTCATTGCAACCGCCGTCATGGTTCGTGCCGGGGCTCCGCTCAAATATCGACTTTGGACCCCATTTATCGTGGTCTCCGCGCTACCATTCATCGGATATGCTGCTTTGAAATTCGGAGAGGCTGGAATGGATGTTCTCAAGTACGAGCCTGAACCTGAGTAAAGCCCCGGACAGAGCTAATCTACCTTTCTAGGTCGTTGCGGCCATTAATAGTATCTTTGGCACCAGGTCAAGCACGTACACTGAGCCGCTTGAGGGTCATGAGAGAGGAGTTGTCCAATGAACTCGCCGCATCAATCAACGAATTTGGACCAAAGATGTACGAAGACTTTGACCAGGTGGGTGTTTCGGGGGGGGGACGCTCCTTGCGGTCTTGAGATTGATTATTGCGTTCTAGTGGAGGATTCTCGTACCATCCGCCAGCGTACCGCCCTCAACCGGTAAACCGGGTCTGTGGAGAAGGAAAAGTGGCGTTGGTGCTGTAGACGCCCAAGGAAACCTGCTCGTGCACCCCATGGTAAACCGTGTCGTAAGGTTTATTGTCAGACCATTCTGATATCAGTTCCATCAGACGTGGCTCGACGAGCGTCTGTTCGGATGGTCCAAATCCGCCATCCGGGGAACGAGTGCGTGGGCAGGTGGTACTCGCAGCCAAGAAATCAGTCGGGCGGCCACTCCAGATTTATCGGAGGATGAAGAGGTCGCTGATTACGATAACGTTCTCGGATACTTGCCGATCTACGAGGGAGCACCTCATGGCCAACACCGTAGCCGAAGTAGGCAAAATTCTTATGCTGACTTGCAGAAGTTGCGTATGTCGGCGATTGGAAAAGGTGCGCACGATTTGATATTCTCTTTGGGTTTATCCCGGGCTTACCAGGGAGTACGCAGGCGATATCGAGACTCACCCAAGTCCACTGGGCGAGGTCGAGGGGAATCACTCTCGTCACGGACATCACGAGCGGAAAGCCTCCCTCTCCGATGGGGTCGCAGTTGACCGCATCGCAGCGGTGAATCGAAAAGAGGAGTTCAAGGAGGTGACGGATGAACTGAATAGGGAAATCCAGGAACACAGGCACGAGGCTAACGTGTAATAATAATAATTCTTTCTCCACCCTTGCCTTTTCAACGTTTCTTTGGTCATCACACCCGATGTCCTTGTAACCTGTGCATAATAATACATGTGTACTTAGTATTCTTTCGAATTACCAATCTCTATGCCAAGTCCTCTCGAGTTTTGCCGGCGGTGAGAACCTCGACTCCGGTTTCGGTAATGCTATCGTGAAGGGGTTAGAAGGGAATCCTGGAAAACGATAACGCGAGGACCACGGACAGTAGGGTCTCTTCAAATTGTGCGCTGCGTCTACCGTCGATTGTAGTCGCGGTCCAATTGTCTGGCCAATGGATCTCTTCCCAATTCGTTCCCAAATTGAGCATCTGTCAAGTGTCAAAAAAATTACCCTTAGCCCGATGGGGATCATGTCTGGGGGGGTGAACGGCACGCACGGGTTCGATGGTGAAAACCTGTTGCAGGAGGGGGTGTCAGCAATCAAGATAACGAATGAGTTCAGTGATGTGGTTTGACCATCCCAGGTTTCATAGCCCCGACGGCTTTGTTCTTCGCATAGTGTGGGACGTTCGGCGAACAGTGAAAGAGGTCGTTCACGCCGTGACCGGTGAACGTCTTCACAACGGCACACCCATTTGCCCGGGCGATTGGTTCACTCCAAAGTCACGGTCAGGAAAACACACCCATCGACAGGACAGATCGCTCACATCGCTTTCCCGACATCTCGGATCAGTGCTCCGGGCTTACATATGCTTATGGCAGCATCCAATGCCTGTCTGGTGACACGCATCAATTTCCTCGAGTCTTCATCGACGTTGCCCACAGGGTAGGTTTCGTTCAAGTCCGCATGCAAACCTTGGGGGGGGGAGGGCAAGTGTTAAGCGCGGGTGGCAGGACGGAAGACTCCGAATGGTCTCACCACCTCTGTAGAAAGAAACGTCTGTCGCACACGAGTGTTTACAGGAGGGGTTCCTTCTGGTTCAGTTTCGCAAGTTTCGACAAAAAATACACGATCCCAGCTCAAATGGCTTGGAGACGTACCGATGTTGATAATATCTCCCTCACGCAACTTTCGCCTGTCTGGGATTCCATGACAGATAACTTCGTTGACAGACCTAAGCTGTACATGAGGCAATAATTGACCCGGTGGACACGATGAACACCCACGTGCAGACTGATTTCGGGAACCCGCGATAGTTGAGGGGAGAAGGATAGCCGCCGCGTTCTATGGTCGCGTTATGAACGATCTCATCGATCTCATCGGTGGATATTCCAGGTTTTACGTGAGAGGCTGCGAGGTCCAAGATTTCACGAGCGGCCTGACGGAATGGTGCAAGGTTAGTGATGAGAGAGGGAGCGAGGGTTACGGAAATGTCGGCACCTTGCAGACCTCCCTCATTTCATTCTGCTCTTCCGTGCTGAGGATCTTGGGTGGTTGACCGGAGGCCTTTATTTCGCCTCGGGGAATACCTGGTTCACGATTAGGTTCGTATTTGGTGGCGGCCAATAGTGTGGGCAGTGGCTAACCGTCCTCTGCGTGGTCGGGGCGAGCGATGTGATCTGGGACATGGCGTTTGGTCGAAAGTGGGTAAGCGGGTCTCAGAGGACCTGAGAAGGTGAAACTTGGGAAGGGATTGTAAGAGCCATCTATAAACCGACAGACACCTAAACACCGGTATCGACTCTCGGAAAACATGGAAGGAACTGACCATCGGATTCCACGGAAAGAGCGCTAACACCGCTGGCGAGGTTGTGAATGAGTTTGTGAGTTTTCTGAGAGCAACGTTCAGTATCCTCCACGCAGAAAGGAGGGGACAACAGAAAAATAAGGACGAACCCCTACGAAAGCTCATTACAGCGGTTCAATGGGCCTAGAAGGGGCAAGCAACGTACAACCAGCTTTAAAACACTCTTGCCCACAAAAGAACGAACCTGTGATTCCCAGCCTGCATGCGATGAGATTGGGAAAAATGACGAAGCAGGAAAAGGGCTAACTTCGCGCAGGTCGGGCACTCTAATCTAGATGGAGGGTTTCCGTTGATGCAATTCGAGCTCTGGCACTTGACTGCGGTCTCAACCATGGTAGCGGACGTGTGGCGGCGAAAAAAAAAAAAAAAAAGTACAGTAAGAGCAGGAGGAGCGGGATGGAATGTCACGTGGGACAAAGATCGACCCTGCAAAGGTTTTCGAAGAGGCAACGACAAGCGTATATTCGGCCGACAATCTTGGGCATGCTGGGGAAAAGTGGATGGACAGAAATACATACATGCTAAGGATGAACGTTCAACGAGCATTAGGCATTAATTGGAGCGGCAAAGTTGAACGATTATAAGGAATGCGGGTCAGTTAGACGGAATGAAGGGAATATTAATGGCACATAGAATAAAGAGTCGTGAACGTTGATTGGAAAGTGCGGGATGGAAAGCGTTATGGAACAACAAAAGCGACAATGATGCTGGGAGTAACACGGTCAAAACTGAAACATTGAAGGACAAGAACAAGTGATCGGCTTGGGAGGGAGAAACACGCCAGTCGTTGGATGGCAAGTACGGGGAGAAACTGACGCAGTCGGAGGTGGAAAAAGGTTGGGATAGCAGGTCGGGATATTATCCACAGCCCATTCAAGAGAAGGCGCGCCAGGCTTCAACGCTTGTTGGGGTGCTTTTCGAGGCGGAAGGCCTTGGTGGTGTCGCCGGCGGCCTTGAAGAGGGATTTAAAGTGAGAGGGCCCAAAGATCTCTGTCAGACCGGTCTGGTTCTGTGAAACCCAGTCTGCAGGGGGCAAGGCCCTCGAGGTTTTGTATAAGCCTTCGTTTTGGACGTTCTCCTCTCGGATGATCACAATCATGCCGGTGAGCAAACACTGGAGAATGTTGAGGACATCGCCAACTGGAGTGTTGTGGCGGAGAGCGGGGAATGCCGAACCGTGAAATACCATTTCCCACTGGACTCGTCGCTCGGGAGAGAAGAAGGAGGTGGCGTGTATTGGAATCTCGATGCGCATGGCAGGGGACCGGGGCAAACCGTTGGGGGACTTGAATGGACTCGGGCATTCGATGCTGAAGAGCATACGAGGGTCGACGGGGGTAACATCGCGCCAACCGTGTTGGTTGACGAGGTCGGACTTGAGCCGCAAGAGCCACCTGTGGGCACGGGTGTAGGTGGTGCCAAGAGCATCTGCGCTAGTGAGGGGGATGCCGGTCCTGGACGCCCAGTCGTCCATTCCCTTCACGCTGCTCGAGAAACAGATTATAGGGGAAGAGGTATCGGACATTGTGGAGAGGGGCGGAGGATTGAGGGAGAGGGCGAGGGGATGAGAGAGAAGAGGAGGGGGTGAAAGGAAGATACTTGAGGACGAGAGGGAAGCGCCATCGTCGTAACACGTTTCCCATCGCCCGGCTCAGTTTCTAAAAGAAGGTAACTCGGAAACATCGTGGTTACCAGGAAGAAGACGGAGAAATATCCCACGGCTAGGTTACAGAACAATGCTCTCTTTGTGCTTAAACTTGCGTGATGCGCGGTCTGAAGAACGGAACCGGAACTGGTTCCCATACAGCTCAAGCTCGACGTGCGGCACATCCGAAACAGTCCCCCCATTATCCACCGTCGTCGTCGAATAGAGCGGAACGCCAAACGCAAAAACGCTCTTCTGTTTGGGTAACACTGTCGGATAAATGTTGGCCCTCTCTCTTCCCCTGCGGGCCGAGATAAGAAGACAGACCGACTTTTCAATTTGTTTCCTCTCGTTATCACCCTAAATCCGTTCTCAGACTCGTAGATGACGATGCCCGACGACCCGACAAGGCACGGATTCGTACTTTGCCGGACTGTTCATCACTGATTAGCACAGGAAAATCTACACCCATTAAGCAACGCCCACCTGTCATGATGCTTCCGTGAAAGTCTGCCTTGACGAGCTTGGCGTGCATCGTCGCGACGTTCGGCATCGCCGCGTTCTGTTCCGTCACTGTCCCCGACGGCTGCGGGCCTAAACCGAGCAGCTCCGAGATGTACCCGAGCCATAGACGGTGGAGCGGGACGTATGCCTCAAACCTGTCATTCATTCCAGACTCGCCAAACAAACAACTCGCCCAGCGTGTCTCTTACTTTGTTTCATCGCCAGGCAACCTCCACGATTCCGGCCGCAGTCTGGGAACCCTCGCCCCTTGCTTTCGTTCATTCTTCCCTGCACGCGCCGGCGCCCGAGCTCTCGATTGGTTTTGGAGGGAAAGGTGCCGCCCCTGGACACGGGAGACAACTTCTTTCCGTGTCGACGCGTCCCCCACCTGCTCTAAGAAACGTGGGACAAATGGCGCTTTGCCATTCACCACAATCGTGGTAGGCCGCCGAATCTGAAGAGAAGAGTTGACCACACGACGGTCCTTGTAAAAAAAAGAAAACACAGCCTTACCTCGGCGTCGTAGATGCTGATTGTCTCTGGCATGAATCGACCCTGTCGGCAAACCCCGGTCCGACTGGTGAGATCTTGAGATGCTGATTCCGACCTTTTGGCTGGCATCGCTGCCATATGCTTTGTCTGGCGGGGTCCTGGAAAAAACGTTGTTCGCCCTTCCTGCTCAAGCGCGCACCGATTCCTTGCTATCAAAGGGGTATTGCACCCGGTTGGTCTCTTCTCGGGCGCCATATCTCCTCCGATGACGAGTAGATTAGGAATAAGGACTGTGTCCAGATAAGATAAAAAAATCCGAGCAGCAAGTTCTTTGTCCTCAAGAAGGTGCCATGGGCGGCCGGTCGCCACCAACTCCCTGCGGGGGGCAGTAGGCGGAACACCTCCTCCCACACCCAAACACACCTTCCCATCCATACACAAGAGTGTCTTTCATTTTTTTCGGTGTAAATTAGTTCCGGTCGGTAGTGCGTATTGGCTAGTACGACGAGTAGTGTAAGTTAGTGCAGTGTGGTTTCTGGTTACATCACAGCAGAACACGTAACACCACAAAATTGCAGTCGTGCGGCCCGCCCTCCCGAGCGGATCCTTCACACCCAGCCACCGATACTCAGGCAGAACCTCGAATCGATGTTGGAGTGGGAATCACCGCTGAATTTTACCAAAAAAGCGGGATGCGGAAAGCACCCTGTCCTTATCCGTTCGCCTGGACGCTTAAGTATATCCCACGAATCCCAACCGCCCGCTGCATCTGTTTAGCCCCATTTCATCTGCCCCAAGGATGCTTACAGGGGCTTCCACAACGCATCATCAAAGAGCCCGACAATGTTTCATCTTTTCTGCCCCGTTGATTCTCTTGTAACTTTGCCCGACAAAAGACCCCGAGTCCCTCGGGCGGAGAAGGCATAGAATATTGTCCACGCGACAAAGTTAAATAGTACATAGTTGGGTGTACAGGACAGTGGGGGGGGGGGGATATAGGGATATATAAGAGAGGGATGTGCACGATCCACAAACTACGCCACCGACTGGCAGGGCGTGCGGGAGTCGGAAGGGACCAAGATCAATTCCCCTCCGGACACTCGGGACACGATTCGTTCTTTGTCAAAACTGAATGATAAAATGGACGGTGCCTCATAAACGTCATGGGACAAGAAAATAGGGACACGTGTCACTCACGATACTTCTCCGGATACTGACGGCTGTAGATCCAGTCCCCGATTAGCTTTGGAACGTTCCGCATACCATTGCCACTTACTACTGCCAGCACGTTCTTGTGCATTCCGGAGGTACGCAGCTATCTGGATGTACAACACTAAATTTGCAGAACCTGTTCTCACACGGCGCCTGTAATCGGAGCCCCACGCGCTGTCAGCTCTGGGCCACGAGGCACTCCACTCCATCCAGGCCACGCACCGCCTCTTCCTGTACAAAGAACACATGTGAAGGGCCATTTCTTGATATCCACCAATACGAGAGGACATACCGTCGTTATTTGGTGTCCGCAAACTGCATAGGACCTTGTGACGCTGTACAACCAAACGGCTTAATCTCCAATAACCGCAAGGGGGCATGGTCTCTGCAAGAACGTACTAGCGTCTGCGGCACATTGGAGTGGTACCAGCGGTGATCGCGGGCGAGGATAAATGGGAGGAGGGTGTGGAATGCTTGTCCGTACATCGCAATCATCGCGACTTTATATCCAACCCCAGGGCCCTCAGGTATGCTCGGATCACCCTGCCGCGTCGTGTCCATGAGCAGAACTAGTGGTAAAATGACCAGATAATCAAGTGCGGGCCGCGTAGCAACGACAGGGAAAAAGCATCTATGGAATTTCACCAAACGGGAGACGATTCGGGAGAAAGACCCACTCTAGTATCGAACGAGGTGTCGACGGTTAATCGATGCGACCCATCTTCGCCAATTGTGGCAATGCAAACTCTGAAAGTTTAACAGCTGTAGCCTCAACAGGGATCCTTCCGGTCGATCGCCAAATTTTCTAGAAACCACGACCAATGTCGTGCGGCCAACCAGACCGTTATCGTAGGAGATCCGACTCTTATTACAGCACCGTTACGCCACCAACCCACGCGTTTTCCATGATTACCTCGAAAACCCCGATCTGCGGGGGGAAGGCGCTACAGTGGTTTGTGTCTGCCGAGGCCTGGGGAACCTTGCCAGATTTATCGTGGTCCGTTCGGGGTACCCCACGCTCACGGGGTACAGCTAACTTGTTTGTATTAACGTCCTTCATACAAATGAAAGGTTATCGTAACTCTATCACTAGCATGAGATCGTGAGGCAAAAAGGAATGATCACCATCATAGGCGCGCACCTTACACGCGTGTTTTCTGTTTATCCTGCGAACATGCCCACAAGGTAGTGGCTCACGCCTTCTGGCGTTAATATTCCCACATCTGATATCACTAGGGAAATCAAGTCCGGCCTACCGGGATTGTCATCCGACGTCTCTTGTGCAAGATGACGAGTTACGCTCACTTGGTATAATCCACTTCCGGATTTAGCGTTACTTGTTCCGCTGACATCCTTTTTCGTGTCCACGATCCAGTGCCGGTACTTGCAGGCAAAACAGCGTCGTCGAGCTCACCACCCGACGGGTGTCCGTTGATCGCTGGCGCCGGGGGTGCTTCAGGCACATGGAGCGGGAAAGGTAGTACCCCTGGCCCGTGGGTCGGTAGGTCGTACTGCGAGAGTGGAAAGAGACGGCGGAATTTGAAACTGATGCTGTAAACGCGGGGGATCGTTAAGTAGATCCGATGAGATCGCGAACCTTTCTGCTAGGGCATAAAACGGCTTGTTCGCGTGTTTTGCGATAATGGCAATCTGGTTGCTACCGGTTGCATTGATGAGACCCCCAGATTCGACGACAGCTTCTGAACCGACAAGCACAAAGTCGACTTTGTCCATGACGTATGCGACGGCTGAATCAAGGACAACCGTGCACGGTATACCGGCTTCAGTCAATGTTTCATACGTTTTCAGCCTTCGAAGTAAGCATCGATGACGACTGAGCGAGGTCACTCGTTAACTTGACGGCGGAGCTTACCCCAATCCTCGCGGTTTAGCTTGCGACCTCGTGCGGTCAGATGAGTTACGATGGTGAATTTTGATTTCACACCTTCTGTTACGTACACAGATATCCGTTTTCTCTGGTGCGCATGCAAAAGCGCCTTCATCACCACTCTGGAGTGAGAATGCGTCAGGATCTGCCACAACATAACATCAACGCGTGAGAAGAAGAAAAAAAGTTGTTGGTACACAGCTGAGAGCCATACCACTGATCCATCCTTGACGAATCCATTAGCAAAGCCAGCGATCTTCTCGCTGTACAAGGCGGCCTCTGCAATGTACTGGTTCCCTTGTCGGACAAGTTTGTCCTTGAAGTCGGAGAGGCTCTAGGAAGGGGGAACAGTGTGACGTTGGGTTCTATGTGGACAACAGAGAGGCACACACCCCCAAGTCGTGTGTTGCCACAGTTACGAAAAGATTGAAGAGCTCACACCCAGCGTTTAGGCTTATCGAGTTTGGAACACGATCAGTAAGCTGCTGGGTGCCCTTGTCCAATACACCGGAGAGTTCGAACATAGTGCCGGCTTGAGAGCACTCCATCATAAGCTGGATGTTGTGGTGTACGCTAGGAGCATCGCACCAGAGGATTTCTCGATAAGTTCCGTTAGGGCCATGATCGCTGCAAGTGGTGGTGCAACCTTCGCGATGGTCATTCACGAACACCAGATAACACATTAGAGCTTACATTCTGTACGTTGCGCTGATACGCGAGATAAATGTCAAAATTCGCCGTCATCCCCGGTGTTGTCAGCAACGAGATTGAGAAGAGTCCGGAGTGACTCCCACAAGGTGATCGGAGATGGCGCACGTGACCAACTTTCCGCTCGATGACCTTGACCACCTCTCAATGGTTATTCCCAGTCTCTGCGCTGTCCCTGACCCCCTCGGTCAAGTGCGCCGGAGTTCCCGTTCAAAAAGAGCTGTACGATAGATCCAGAGGTATTGAGTTCCTCTACCGCCTGGGATCTACCCTGCTTCTGTCAGTACCCCACGACAACCGTCATGCAGCTTTGCGCCTAAGTCCGTTTCCATAGCTCACTCTCCACGATGACAACTGCTGCCACTTGGTATCACCGGTTTTACATGAGGTACTCGATTGAAGACTATCCCAAACAGGTCGAGTCCCCCCATCCCGTCCGCCTTCCCATCCCAACGATTCCGTTCTTGTAGGAAATCGCTGCAGCCTGCATATTTCTCGCGACGAAGACGGAAGAGTGTGGCCGGAAACTGCGTGATGTCGCCCGCGTGTTTGCAGCGAAGCTGGGCAACAAAGATATGTCCGATGTCGCCACTGAGGGCAAGGCAGGTAAACCACACACTGAGAACGTTCCTCCCTTCTTACCCTAGAATAGGAAATCGAAAACATCCAGAGTGCCATCCTCGCCGCAGAAGAAGCCCTTTTAGAAGTACTCTGTTTTGATTTCTGGGTGGAAAACGTCCACGAGCACCTCATTGATCTACTCGAAGACTGGGCTCCTCCCCCTTTGCAAGATTACGCATGGAGCATCGCACACGATTCGTTAGTAACACCCTAAATCTCGACGGGGGATCAAACCGTAACGTGATACTTACCTGATCGATTTGCAGTTACAGGACCCCACTCTGCATATTGTTTCCTCCACGTACCATCGCGTCGGCGTGCTTCATCCTTGCGCAGATGCACTTTGAGGGTCCTAATGCAGCTCCCTTGGACGCGAGGATATCCACTCCCGCCCCCTCCGCCACGTTGCCCACTCCACCTTCCCACAACCCGACGTCCCCGAACCCCATCCAAGACCATACGCGTTTTGCTGCCAATTACTTTTCTCTCTCAGAATCAGAGCTCAAATACGTTGCAGGCGAGAGGTGTCCGATATCTTGCTTCTTTCCTCTTGTTAATATCTTGCACAGAAGCACTTACGATACTCATTCAATTTTACGCCTCTCAAGACTCAATTCCGCATGTTTCAAGCCTGGGTGATGTAAGTCCCAAACTATTACATAAAGCCACAGGCGATTGACAATTATCAGATTAAACCTCCCACCATGAGCCCCTCATATCCGACTCTTTTCGGTCACCTCAATTCAGTGACTGATCAAAAGGAGAAAAGAAACAGTGTTCTGACTCCCGCGCTAGGGAAAAGCCATGCACTTCATTCGTCCGTGGAAGGAGTTCTCCCCAAACCGTAACCATGAAATCAGATGTCCCTTAATGTCTATCCAAGGACCGGCATAGATGTCGTCTCGACAATCGACCGTATCGTCAGGCATTACGCGCGCCCTCGAGTTTTTGATATCGTACATACATGTATTAGTGGTAATATGTATCAGCATGTGCTCTATTTGGGTTTCCAAGCATCCAGGTACCTATCTCGATTCCATCTGCATAGTGGTGGAAATGTGACACGAAAGAGTCCCCAGTTCGTTCCGAGGGCGCTACACTATGTGTCTGCTTACAAGCTTTCATCCTCGGATCGTTTCTCCAATTGACAACCTTCGACTTGCAGTTGGTCCCGTTGAAGTCAATCGGCACGGGACGTTTCCCATTTGAGACCGTATCGTCGCTGAGCTCGTCATCGTCGGGGGACTCATACTCTAGCCCTTGGAGCTCTGAAATCAATGGTAAACATTCAACTCTATGAAAGTACTAAAGGGGGTGACCTTGGCTGTTCCATGAAAGGGTGCCAGACATTTGGGATGGTGTGCGCTTAGCCCCATGAAGAGCTGGAGGTAGAAGCGGGGCGAGCTCGAAATTTGGGACTGGTTCTGGGAACTGCACAAAGGCGGAAGAATGGAGCATAAGAACTGGGATATCAACGGAACTCTGGAGGGTAGGGGGCGCAATCCGGGCAGCGGTTATCTCAGGAAATTTGGGACAAGGCGAGGACTGCCGCTTTCTGATGTCGCTCCCACATGACATCGTGGGCTGTACACGGGTGTGCCCTTGTCCGGTAGACTGGCTCGTCACATACCTCGGGAATTGGGAAGGTGCCGGGTATTCCCAGGGAGGATGCAAGCCAGAATATGATGGTTTCGATGACGGTGGATCCAACATCGTCAAATTTTATGATATCAGTTACCCACGCTCGGGTCCACCCTGTATCGCCATCGATGAGGGGAATGCGTCGCATGCAGAAGGGAACGGGAGCACCTGATGAAAACGCTCCAAAGACCCACCCCTGGTAGTTGGAAACGATGAACCATTGACATGCCTTCTTGACGCATAAGTCCCATAGCTGGCCAAAGAGGGTCCGTGAGTTTTATTACGTGAGAGAGCCGGGGAAATATTCAAACTTTTGCCCAAAGAAGGTCTTTGGAACGGAATGGAGAGTTTGGCTTATCTGGATCAAAAGAAGGAAACTGTGCACGAGATTAGGGAAGAGAGCCAAGGAGAGAGGATTGAGATGCATAACCACCTTGCGGCTGTCAACGAACGATTCCAAGTCTCGAGGTGCCAGGATCCAGGGTGGTTGAATGGCAATAATGAGTGATGGAGGGTACGAAGCAAAATCTTCATCATCTGGGTTGGTCTGATGAGGGTCATCTAGACCGAAGGTCATATGTCGAAAGAGATTTTCGTCCTGGTCGCTCGCATAGTTCAGCTTGACCTTGTGGCCCTTGGTGTCGGGAAACATGATATGAAATACGCGTTCGGCGGTCCGAAGAGGAAAGTAATGAGTCCACGAGGCGAAGCTAAGGAAGCGAGTTAGAATTGAACACAGGTCGGTCCTCTGACCGGTCCGTCGATCGAGCAGACTTACTCGTCGATGGATTGAGGATCGGAAAAAGGGCTAACGAGATTGGTGATGAAGTGAGGGGGGCTTGAGATAGTCACCCTCTCATTGGACACCGGGTCCGCGTCGGCGGCTCCAGGAGCATGTCCGGGAGCATGGCCGCTCATGACTGGGAAATGAAGTGAGAGAAAGTCAGGAGCCGGGAGATGAAACTGATACGTACAACCCCTGATGGTCCACCTCAGCATTTCATAATCCCAGACGTACATGCTCGTCAGCAGTCTGTGAGGCGACGGCCTCGTAGACAGATGGTTCGCATGGGACTTGTGACCTGTTGGCACGACCAGCGGCCCATCCTCGCCCATACCCACCCCACTGATCTCCGGAAGGGTGGTGGTGAGCAGGTATTCACGCAAATCCCAACCTGATTTCGAGAACAGCATTGGGGATTGTTTGAGATGTTGCGTCTCGTCGTCTCCCGGCTTGGATTTAAGGGAATGCCAGCGCACTGTCGGGGGCAGAAACGAATAATTGGGACAAAGGGACTTGAATCATCCTAGTCGTACACCAGAGAGAGAAAGGCAAATGTCCAAACAAGGCTCAAAAGCCCTCAGTCCTCGTCGTCGTCAGAGTTGAGCTCTGCCCTTTCACCAGCCTTCATCGCTCCCACTAAATCGTCCGACTCGCCCTTCTGAGTCGCGAGCCTTTGTCCTGCAGCGCATATTAGCATCCCACGGCCGTCTCTCAAAGGCAACGGGTAGGCATACTGATTAGCGTGTGGATGGCCTCCTGCGTCTTCCTGTCTAGTTTGGCAAGCTTTTTCTCCATCTCTCGCTTCAGGTCCCAGTTCGCCCTCTTGGGCGCGATGTTGAAAAGGTCCTGTTCGCGTGTTTTGTCAACACATACCGTCGTGGGATGCGGCAGGGTCACAAACCAACTCCTGAGCGCGTTTTCCAGCATCCTCTTCGATGATTTGTTCCGCCAATCCCTCTACGTTCTTCTCCACCGTGTCTTCCATTTCCACATCTTCGTCGTTTCCACGCTTTTTAAGTGTCCGCGTCTCAGGGTCGAAGTTCCTGTTCTTAATGAGGGGTTCTGCATTTTCTACTCTGCTGTTGTTAGAAGACAGAATAGATCCGACTTGTCTGACTTGCTCACTCATCCTCCACGGCGTCTCCTGCCCTACGCTTTCGTAGAGCGAGGAGACGAGCCTTGCGAGCTTGTGCGTTCTCTGCCAAAGACATTGCGACCTCTAGAACGTGGACACCTACGACCAAAACCGCTCTCCGCCGTATAACGGGCGTCCAGATCACGTGGGTATTGCGCCGATCATCTGCGTGCTGGTACAAACGCGACGGCGACGTGAACTCAAGGTGGTCTGAGGCTGATCATGCTGCGGTCATGGCTCTCCAATCCCTTGAGGAAGGTGCTCTCTCAAAACGTACTGGTGGCCGTTTGTCACCGTAGGCTCCTCAACACCGCTCCACCCATGGGCGACTTTCCCTGTGAGGTTATCCGGTAAGTCAGCCGACGTTGGCCGCGCATATATTGCGTGTTGACCGTCTTTGTCAGGAACTTCTCCATAATAGCTCATATCGGCAAGTGCATTGCCTCAGCATCGTGACATTCATTCTGAACCCTCCCCCAAGATCATGGCAAGTCGACCCTTGCTGATCGGTGAGCCCTGCACACGTTACGAACTGAGGTCTTATGCTAACTGCCCCATGTCGTAAGGCTGCTCGAGGTATTTGACACTAGCATAGTCGGTGCCTCCTGCTCACTGGACTAGCTAACAGGCACAATCGACAAACGTGTCAAGAGCACTCAACAATTCCTGGATAAACTAAAGGTCGAACGTGAGAGGGGTATCACAGGTCCGTTCCACTGCATTGTCCACCTTCCGATGTGTCATGACGCTTCCAAATAGTAAAGGCTCAGACCGCAAGGTGAAACACATTCGTTCGCACCTCCGACCTGATCTTCACACATTCATGTGAAACCGCATAGTATGATGTACGACTTTGAGGCCCAAAAATACCTTTTGAACTTGATCGATACCCCAGTACGTACCGGGACACCTCGGGGAACCATCAGCTGACCTTCATCTCAGGGCCATGTCGATTTTGCATGGGAAGTGTCTCGATCACTCGCAGCATGTCAGGGTGCTCTTCTCCTTGTGGATGCCACCCAGGGAGTCCAGGCGCAGTCCCTTTCAGTCTTCCATGCCGCGGTGGAAAGGGGGTTGAAGATCATCCCCGTGTTGAACAAGGAAAGCCGGTCTTTATCCTGCTCCAGAGTCCATTTTGGTGATCTTCGTACAGATCGATCTACCTACCGCCCAACCCGAACGAATAGTCGCTCAAATAGAATCAACATTTGGTCTCGACCCGGAAGAGGTCCTACCCATATCTGCAAAAAGTGGGGAAGGCGTTCAGGCGGTTTTAGAAGCAATCGTAAAGCGAATACCGCCCCCGGGAGGGGATTCCGACAAACCGTTGAAGGCATTTCTGTTCGATTCATCGTTAGTTCACCTTTGCACCCTCCTGGAGCGAGGAGTTGAACCATCGGTAGGTATGACCGTTATCGCGGGGTCATTTCATTGATGAGCATGCAATCCGGTGTTCTTCGAAAAGGTGACCAAACCATGTCTACACCATTCCGGTTGGGCGTGCAGTTGACTGCCTTTCCATCTAGGCGATAAGATTGTGTCGTGTCATTCCCGTAAGAAGTATGAAGTAACAGATGTCGGTATACTCCACCCGGAGGAGGTTTCGACGTCTGTGTTGTTTCCGGGGCAGGTTGGGTATGTTTCATGTAACATGAAAGAGTCCTCAGAAGGTTGGAACACTTCATCGCCGGTTTAATGGTCGCTCATATTGGTGCCAGCTCATATCGGTGACACGTTCTATCTTGCGGGACAATCTGTGGAGCCTATGCCTGGGTTTCAACGAGCTAAAGCGATGGTATAGCTTTCGAACTTAAAGTTTAAAGCCTCGTTGATCAGATTTTCCATCGATGACCAGGTTTTTGCGGGAGTTTATCCTGTAGACAGCAACGACTTCACCAAGCTTGAGGAATCCGTTCGGAGGGTTGGTTTGCGTCTAATCTTATGTCGATGTACTTCTCTTCTAACCCTTTCTCTCCAATTAGCTTACGCTTACTGACCGTAGTGTAACCGTTCAGAAGGAGTCTTCAACTGCACTCGGCCAAGGGTTACGGCTCGGATTCCTCGGTACACTGCATATGGATGTCTTCCGCCAGCGACTCGAGGACGAATATGACGCAAGCATTCTGATAACAGCTCCAACTGTGCCGTACAAAGGTCTGCGTCCAGCCATGCCTTTGCCTCGTAGCTCATTGGGTTTCCCTCCGGAAGTTATCTACAGAGAAAAGGGTATTGATCGCACAGTGGTTGTGAGCAATCCCACTGACTTCCCTGACACCACGGACGCGGCGTCGAAGGTCAAGGAGGTTCAAGAACCAGTGGTCAAGGCTTCGATAATTATTCCCGAAGGTGCGCCATTGCTCCGAATCGATAACGGTCCACCGACAACCGAAATCACAGAATACCTGGGGGAGATGATGGACCTGTGTTTCATTCACCGGGGCGAGGGTCTAGACTACAAGTATCTGGACTCCTCTGGGTCATCACCGCGGATTATTATGACGTGCACCATCCCGCTGAGCGAGATTGTCACCGACTTCTTTGACAGGTTAAAGAGCAGAAGTTCCGGATTTGCCAGCTTTGAGTGAGTCCTTTCCCGCCGAACGTGTATGGGAAACCCCCTAATAGGGGTTAAGTTATGAGGATGCCGGGTACAAAGCCAGCAATCTTGTAAAGGTGCGGTCTTCTCTCCACCCGGACCACGCATGGCGCTTACTCCCCGGCAGATGGTGTTCTTTTTGAATGGAAGGCCTGTAGACGCCTTGGCGCTTATCGTTCACCGATCGGCTGAGCAGGCGGTTGGCAGGTGTTGGGTCAGGAAACTTCGTAAGTTCATAATACTTCGCCTTAGTCTTACAAATTATTCACTGACACGAGCTATTAGATAAGGTCATCCCACGACAACTTTTCGAGATCCCAATTCAGGCCGCAGTGGGCAAACGGATCATTGCCCGAGAGAACCTTTCCGCCATAAGAGCGGACGTTACCGCCGGTCTATACGGGGTATGTTCTCTACATGCCTGATGACAGGATTTTATTGCTAAATATCGCCCTCAGGGTCACTACGAACGCAAGATGAAGCATCTGGAAAACCAAAAGGAGTCTAAACGGAGAATGAAACGAGTTGGGACAGTCGATCTTCCGCAAGAGGCGTTTTTCGACCTCCTGAGCAGCGGCAGTAAATCATGAGCTCAGGGTGCACGTCTTCTCACTAGAACTCTCGTACATTCTGCGTGGGTCCCATCTACGTCGGTCGCGTCCTGGGACGAGGCAGACAAGTCTCAAAGTTCGATGTCCTCGTCGTTGTATGTCTCCTTTATCAGCCTGCCGGTTGTCAGCGATCGTTCAGGTGGGGTCTCGGACCACATACTGGTATATGGATGTCGGCGGGTGGTCACCACTTTGGGAAATAGTTAGATACCTGTATACGCAGCCGAAAGGTACTTACTCGTTGGTGATGTATGCATGCACCAGGTCGGGTCGCACGTAATCGTAGTATGGGTTTACAACGTCAACCTTATCCACAAGATTTCCCTCCTCGAAACCCAGGACACTGCTTGGGTCGGAAAAATCTAAGGCACTGTAATCCTGGTAGAGGTTCCATAGGGGGGTGATCTTGAATTGACCAGCACACACAACAACTGGAGTGCTGTGCGCTTGAGCGGCGGTCGCGGCTAACAATGAGCCAGTAACAGCGAACATTCCGCCGTTGGCTATGATCGCATGAGCACCTAATATAACCTTGCTGACACGGGACATGATGGCATAAATCGACGAGTCTGGGACGAGGAAGGTCGAAACTCCGGCTTCGGATAGTGACTGGGCCATTCCATGACCTCGATATCTGCAGAATAAAGTCAATCGTTTGACTGTCGAGTGGTGTTACGACCGGGCTTACGAAGGTCCTGTCTCAGCAACAATCACAGTAAAATTGCGATAATGGGCCGCCGCCTTGAGGAAATTTTCCACCGTAGTCGACTGGCCAATCGTGAGTATAATCTCACTAGGAAGCGCCAACAGGGAGGAATGAGTGACGTGTAGGGGTTCCGCTGCCTTGTGATACGCACTCGGAATGGATGTGATCTTTGGCACTTTTGGATATGTTGTCGTAAACAGTCTCAAGTTCGTCGAAGACGTCTTGAATGGCCTCCATGAGGACTGGCTTGAGACTCCGGGCAAAAGAGTCTGGATCATCAGGGTCATCCTCTTTCAGATCCGCGTCCGTCTCTGATTTCGGGGTCACACCTCGCCGGCGAGGTTGGCCTTGGTATACGAGTTTGGAGATGGAGAGGGCAGTGTCCTCAGGTGCCTTCTTGGCAGCGGTTCGGTACTCTTCGCGTATATGATGTAGAACCTTTCTGACAGTGTTTCCGACGGAGAACTCTGCACGATATATGCCACGAAGACCGTACGGTGCAACAAACGGAACTTACCTTTCGGTTGAGCCTCCGCCAGTCGCCTCCCCGCACCGTGGATGATCTCGATTAGTTGGTCGATGTTTGAGAATCTGGCCTTGGAAACGACCTGCCGGAGAACGAGAAGCGTTTCAAGAGCAGCCCTCCTCGAGCCAACGATTTGTCTGATGTGTGATGAGGTCTGCAGCAAGAATTTGGGATGCTGTTTTTAAGATCACATACCGTCTCCGTAATTTTGAGACCAACGTCTCTACGTTTCGCTGGTAGGCGGTTGCTTGGACATCTCCGGGCATGATAAAGACAGATGAGGATCGGATTGAGATGGAGGTAATATTTGGTGAACGGCCATGAAAGACGTGAACAAGTTGATCGAGTCATCGTCCGTATCTGTTATTCTATCTAGTGCGTAGATACATGCCAGTTCAAGACATCCGCCCATTTTCCAGGAAGCAACTGCGAGATCTGCTCCACGTCTTTGTCGCCACGTCCAGAGAGACACTGGAAGATCTGTCAGAGAAACGAGGACCGTGGTGGTGGAGATCAAACGCACAATCACAATGTCCTGGTCTGCGGGTAGCGTTGAAGCCAGCCGGACGCCCTCCCAAATGGCATGGGAGGACTCGAGAGCCGGAATAATACCCTCGAGCTGGGTCAACATTCTGAATCCCCGGAGAGCTTGTTCGTCGGTTGCGACAACGTATTCTGCCCGTCCAGAATCCTTCAACCAGGCATGTTCCGGACCAACACCAGGATAATCTAGACCAGCGCTGACCGAATGCGTCTCGGTGATTTGGCCGGACTCGGACTGCAGGATATAGGTCCTAACACCGTGTAGCACACCCGGTGTGCCCTTAGAGAGAGTTGCACTATGCTTGTCGCCGTCCAGACCTGCCAAGTGTGAGTAGCAGTTCCTGCATAAACCTGAGGACAATCAGCCACCTTCGCCTCCGGCCTCTACACCGATCAGCCTGACACTCTTGTCGGGGATGAAGTTGTAAAATGTCCCGATCGCGTTGCTGCCGCCCCCGACACATGCGACCACAGCGTCAGGCAACTTGCCCCTCACGGCCTGCATCTGCTCCTTGATTTCCTTACTGATGACCTTTTGGTAATCCCTGACAATCGTTGGGAAGGGGTGCGGTCCAATGGCGGACCCGACCAGGTAGTGAGTGGTTGCCAAGTTGGTCACCCAATCCCTGAAGGCCTCGTTGACGGCATCCTTCAGAGTCTTCGAACCAGAAGTGACCGGGATGACCTGTAAAAGCCTTGTTGGACCACGAAAACTTGAACGTGATGCAACTGGATTACCTTGGCTCCGAGCATCTCGATTCGAAACACGTTCAATGCTTGACGACGGACATCTTCCGCCCCCATGTAAATCACGCACTCCATACCAAAGCGAGCGCAGACAGTAGCCGTAGCTACTCCGTGCTGACCGGCACCAGTCTCAGCGATGATCCTGGTCTTTCCAATCCTGCGCGCGAGAAGTATCTATGTGACGATGTTTACTCCATAATCTGCCTGGGTCAATTAATCATCAAGCTACCTGCCCAATCGCATTGTTGATTTTGTGGGAGCCTGTGTGGTTCCTATGAAGTCGGGGTCAGGTGGGAAAATAGAGAGCCTATATCGGCTCACAGATCCTCGCGCTTTAACCAGATCTTTGCACCGCCTGCCTTTTCGGTCAGCTTTTCCGCGAAATACAGGTTTGACGGCCGGTTCATGTAGCCAAACAAGCTCTCGAACTCTTCCCAGAAGCTTGGGTCTCCCACGGCAGCCTCGTGCGCGGCCTCCAGTTCTGTGAGACAGTCAAACAGCGCTTCGGGGACGTACTGTCCTCCGAATTGCCCGAACCTATGGGGCAGGCCCGCGGTCGTGGTATTGGAAGCTTCTCCAGCCAGAACGGCACTGGAGGGCGTCCGAGCTGGAGTAGCCGTTTGAAGTTTCTGATTCAGAGGCCGAATACTCTGGCAGAAGCCTTCGACGTTTTTCAAAACGTCACCCGCGGGGGAGTCCCTGATCACGTTCACAATTCGACTCCCGATCACAACACCATCCGCGCCGGCGTTTTGGACGGTTTCAAAATGATCCCTGGTGGCCACTCCGAACCCGACTGCCAGAGGGATATCAGTATAATCCCGGATACGACCAATAATCTCAGGGAGTAGTTCGTTGATAGATACATGGGTCGATGAGCCAGTCGTTCCCATCTAATAACAGTCAATTTGCGGGGTGAATTCCAAATGATCAAGGCGAACCTTGGAAACAACGTAGATGAAACTGTCTGCAATTGAACTCAAGAACTTGATTCTCTGACGGGTTGTTGATGGTGCAATCAAAGGGACGTAAGAAACGCTGGGGCATAATTGGAAACCGCAGACGTGGGACAGAGAGAAATGCATACCCAGCAGTGGTGCATTTGTCACGGAAAGCTATGGCTTCCTCTGGTGGAAGGTCAACCATGATAAACCCATTGGCGCCGGCCTCACTCGCATCTTGGATGGCCTTTTGTTCTCCATATGCGAGTACAGGATTGTAATATCCTATAAAACGTGTTTGAGCGTACGCTTTCGCGTTGATCATGCGAGAGGACTGACCCATGAGGAGCACGGGAGCTTTGAGTCCTCTATCTCTGGACGCTTTGACCTGGCCCAGTACCTGAGCATAGGTTATACCCTGCTCGACAGCGACCTTCGAGCAGAATCAGGGAGTGCACGCAAGTTGGACGAGATGAAATACCGAGTTTGACTCCTGGATAACGGGGCCATCTGCTGAGGGATCGGAGAATGGCACACCGAGTTCGATGATATCTGCTCCCCCACGCTCCATGGCCAACAGGACGTCGACAGTGTCATTGGCTGTGGGATAGCCAGCCGTGACGAAGGTGACCAATGCCGCAGTTCCCTAGGTGTTCAGCTGTCAGCAGGAGGGCCAAAAAATCGCTAGAGCGTCCAACCTGTTGCTTCTTTGTCTCGAAAACATGTCGGAGCCCCTCCATGGCGGCAGCAGTGGAGGATGCGGTGACTCGATCTGTGGGTGGGTGATGATCAGGAAATACCGGCTCGGCGATCGTTTAGCGCTTCAGCACCCGTGGGAAGTCAAGCCGGACCAACTTGGCCATGGAGCTCTCATCCGACGAGTCCCGCATCCTGGTCATCTACACGGGAGGCACCATTGGGATGCTAATCGGCTCAGATGGATACTCCCCAGAGCCTTATTTCTTGACCGAGTTCCTCCGCTCCCAGGCACGCTTTCATGATCCTCTCCAGGACTCTCTCTTCTCCAACGCCGGCTCGTCGTCCACATATCGAGAATGGTCTAACACAAACAGTGGCCGAAACTCTCCTTCTGCTTCTGGCACCACGTTCGCGAGCTCCACTCAGCATACCCTACTTGTCCGGTCAACCCGCAAGGTTGGACGGGATGGTTCCTTAGTCCCTATTCCGTCGGGCCTCCGTAGTTCTGGTCAACCAACCGGATGTACGAAAACCTCCGATGGCGTTTACGAATGCCGTCTTCCTAGTCTAGTTACTCCCCGCTCAAGCAGTGGCCAGGGTGGAAAACGTATCCGCTATGCAATTCTCGAGGTTCGCTTTGTTCCGGGGTTATCATAGACCGCGCAATTAAAAGAATTTCCAGTGGGTACCATTGATGGACAGCAGCAATATAGAAATAGACGGTATTTCGTGACCCATTCTGTTTCATCGCTGGGTGTAAACGGCCAGGTCTAGATTGGATTCGCATCGCGACAGAGATCGAGCTCAACTATGCAACCTTCGATGCGTTCGTTATCCTCCATGGCACCGACACCATGGCATACACAGCCAGCGCCCTCTCGTTCATGCTAGAGGATTTGGGAAAGACTGTGGTAGAGTTCATCCATCCTTTCCATCGACCTTTTTTACCTTCTCTGTTTAGATCATGACTGGCGCGCAAATACCCCTTTCTCAACTCCGGAATGATGCGGCGGATAATTTCTTCGGTGCTTTGGTCATCGCCGGCCAATACATAATACCCGGTATGTATTATTCTTGGACGTACTCACTCCTACAACTGGCTTCCCCTAGAGTGTGCACTATTCTTCAATCACACACTTTACAGAGGAAACCGGGCATCCAAGATATCCTCATACGAACTAAATGCGTATGATAGCCCAAACTTCCCCCCTCTTGTTAACGGTATGGACGCTCGCGAATCCTCCTAGTTCGGGCTTTTAACCTTGTGGCACAGTCGGGGTTGATATCGTGGTAAACTGGATGAACGTCATTAGGCAGACCAGCCTCAATCGGTTCAAGGCCCATAAAAGTCAGTGAAGAATTCCAGTGCCGAGCATGACCTAATGGCTCCCTTCTCGTAGAGATGAGCTCTAACGTTGGTAGGTATTGTCAAGCAAATTCACCCGATGATATCGCCTCAGAGGTACTGCACAGCAACCCTCCGCCTATTTCCCGGCATTACAGTCGCCACGGTCCGCGCGTTCCTAAACCCATCTATAAAAGGGGTCGTTTTGGAAACATTCGGCAAGCGCTATGGATGCCCAACTCGATGGCCGGTCTAACGAATTCGTCAGGCGCCGGGAATGCTCCCCAGCGTCCGGAACTAACAGATGCCCTCCGAGAGGCTTGCGACCGGGGAGTGGTTGTCGTGGCGATCTCCCAATGCACAAGGGGCGCAGTTTCGGACGCATACGAAGCTGGCAGAAAGCTACTCCAAGCGGGGGTCATTCCAGGGGGAGATATGACGCCCGAGGCGAGTGATCCTCATCGGACATGTTGCTTCAAGAATACTGAAAGTGGAAATAGTGTGCCCTTACAAAACTATCTTACTTGCTCTCTAAACCTTCCTTCTCCGTAGCAGAAGTTAGGGACCTCGTGGGTACACCCCTTCGCGGAGAGCTCACACGGGCCGCCGCCAAACCACGTGCAACGCAATCCGCACAGACGACCATGGATGAACAAATCGAGAAAATCCAGGAGATCCTGTCACACGTCGTCAGGTTATCCAGTCGGACGAACAGCACGAGGCCGGTTGTACCGTCTACAACTGTGAACTCGGTGGAAGATTCTCCTTCTCCGTGGACATGGACTGCCGCGGAAGCAACGTCAACAGAAGCGTCTCTTCTTCCATTTGTCACACATCTCGCCGTCGCAAGGGACGATCCTCACGGGCTTGAGTTTTGCCTTCGCATTGACACTGTCGGTGAGATGGTGGTCAACTGCCTAGACGTTTCAGGCAGGTCGCCTCTGCACACTGCTGCGATAAACAACAGCGTCAAGTGTGTTGGTATGCTATTGGAGAAGGGGGCGCTTGTTCATCTGAGAGATTCGCTCGGACACACCCCTTTGTACTACGTAAGTTACTCTCAATAGCCCGAAAAATGAAGTATCAACACTCACGTAGGCGGCGAGGATGAAACATGAGAGCATCGTGGATTCGCTCGTTAGCGTGGGTGCAAATCTGGGTGGATCGGACGTAGAAGGCGGGTTCGCTGATGTTGCGATTGAGAAAGCATTACGACACGGGGACGGAGGGGCGATACATGTGTGGCAAAAATCTGGAACCAGTTTAGAAAGAAAAATATGGTAGGCAAAAAAAATCCATAGCTTGTAACTGGATTCTGTGCGATTATCGTGACCGAAAAACCCCACAAATTTGAAGTTCACCCATCCGATAACAGTTCGATGACATCAACATCTGCTCCTACAGCCTCCGCCACGAGGTCCTTGAGCTGTTCGAAGAACACCTGGATCTGATCCCTCTCGAAGGCAAACGTGGAGCCAATGAAACTGAGTTTTTCCTTGAACTGAGCCGATTCTTTATCCAGGTCGAGAGGGATGTATCTGACATGTTCTGCTTCCTGACCATCCTCACCTTTTTCCCGCCAGATTCGCAGCTGGAACCTAATACCTGCGAAACGCTGTTAAACTAAATCAGGACAACTTTTGTAAGGGCGAGTGCTCACTTCTGGCGGTTGTATCGGAACGTTGAGTGTAAACACACTGATAATTTGTGGATCCCCCCGGGAACTGTGGGTCCCTCTCGAATTTGACACCCGTAACGAGGATATTTGTCAAGTCCTCATACAGGGAGGTAACCACCACCTGATGATTGTTGTCGGTGGGAGGTTTAGAACTAGCGCGACCCGTCAAAGTTTTGCCGCGTTCGATCTCAGCCTTGAGATCACCACGCAGCAACGTTTCTGTGACAATTTTAGGAAGCACACGCAAGAAAGGTAGGGTGGCAAACCTGACTCCTGGAGCTCTCGTATCCTGGTTTCCGCTTTGTGAAGTTGTTCAACCTTTATTCGAATTTCTTGCTTCAACTGTTCAATACCCTGATTTGTGACCTTCCGCTCTTCTTCTACAATCTCCCGGGGCAAGAGAGGGGAAGAATCAGCGTCGAGGGAGGTAGCAAGCTTGCGGCTTTCCTCTACCGCCTGTCTATAGTATTTGTATGCTGGAGGAACACATGAGGCACCATCGTATAACGCGATTGACTGACGCACCCCCATTGCTGGCCTCCTGTCGCGCCTTCCAGCTTTCCAACGCTTGTTGTTGATCCGTTTGTATCTTGAGTAGCTCGTCAATTTGTTTCCGTAGCGATTCGTTGGTCTTCTGACTCTGTAGGAGGACGGATAAACTACTTGGCTGTGATTGTACTCAGCTGCGGGGGGACTTGCCTGTAGGAGGTTCCGTTGGAGAGTCTCCTCCTTGGCGGATGCTGGATATGACTCGTTTGGACTCGACCTTGGCCGTGGGGCGGGTATCGACATCTCGACATCGGAAACGTCTGAGACACCGTCAGGTGGTTCCAAATCAATAGGGTCGTCGCGCTGGAGTCCTTTTGCTTTTCCATTTCCCTTCGCGCTCCCATCTGTGGGTTTCAACTGGGGGACAGCGGACTTGCGTTGGGATTGTTTCGCACGAGGTGGCGCGGGAGCATCCTCGCTCTCTGTGACAATGATCGGTTCGGCGCTCCCCTGGGTCTTCTCGTCGGGTTTGGCCTGGGTGCTCGAACGCTTGGGTGCGGTGGGTTTGCGTGAAGCAGCCGACTTTCTTGCGGTCTTGGCTAGACAGTCTGGGAAATCAGCTCTTGCAGGAGTTGTATTTAAGACCACAGACTTGGTTGCGGAGATGGGGGAGGTGACATGACGCGTATCGCGTTTGTTTCACACGGTCGATCATCCGATGAGGTCACCCCTCGATTGGCAAGCTGAGTGTTGGCACTTGGTAGTCTTCCTCTTTCACCGGTCACCTTTCGACTCGGACGCCCAATTCATCCGCACGTGTTTACGGTTGAGATGTATATACATTTGAACGCTTATTCACGACGGCAAAGCACGGATATGAGTGTGAATGAACATGTCTTGCCGTAAACGTATGAGAGTGCGCGTGTACAAATATTACACCCTGAAACCACGAGACTGCCTGCGACCACGAGCTCGTTCGAACTGGTCGACGGCGAGTGAGTAGAATGTTACGCATACGCGAGTAATCGAGATTTACCTTGCGACCCTTCGAGATAGTGTATGGCTTCTTGTGCTTATGGGGACCCATACCAAAGTGCTTGACTGCCTCTCGCGTTGACCTCTTACCACGGAGCAAAATAGTGCTTGACCCCGTTGGAGCGCGGAGGGCAAGCTGATCCAAGGTCAAAGCCTCACCACCGGCCTTCAAGATGCGTTCCTTCGCCGAGGTTGTGAAACGGAGGGCAGCGATGGTCAGTTTTGGAATCTCCATTAATCGCACATCGTCGGTGACAGTGCCGACGTTGACGATGACCTTCGAATCAAGATCCGGGGCAGAAGAGGTCTCTTTGATGATTTTCGATAGGGAAACGGGGGGGCGATTGGTTTTTGAGAGGAAAAGACGATGGAGTATGACCTGGCTTTGATGGTTAATTGTGCACTCCACCCGCACAGTTTCAGTTGCATGTACCTTATTAAACCCGGAGTCGGTGCGGCGGGCGAGGAAACGGTAGAGCTATCCGACTGTGTGAGCCAAAGGTGCTGCCTCGGTCGGGGACGTAGCTCACTTTTACAAGGAGGAGGAGATAGGGGTCCTCACTCTTGGGAGCCGTCCTCGAGCCTTTCTTGACGTGGTGGCGGGCGATATCGATACCCTGGAAAAGATTGAGTACCAGGCGAACAATTCTAGGCGAAGACCGACCATCTTGCTGTCTTATTCTTGATTGCACCGGATCTCTTGTGGGCTCGCAAGGCGATGGGTGTCGGGAGCGAGTGCGGGAAATAACTATACAGTTCGGTCAAGCCACCGGAAGTTTCCCTGGGCAGATTTGAGCGGAGATTCAAATCGTGGACGCGGAGATCAAATGCTAATTTGCAAACAGTACCAAACAACTTCCGCCACCTTCTGTTCCGCTGCGCGCGTCGGATTCACAACGGCAGAGTCGCCCCAATGTCTCAGTTCGAGGATCCGTCCGCTCAAGCATCAGTCGACCCGTATTCCGACGCATACACTCAGCCTGTCGCTCCGCCTCGAGATCAGGAACCCAACCCCCGTCGGTCTCGCTCTCACAGCCGTGAACGTCCAGCATCCTACAACCGCACTTCGACGCCACCAAAACGCCCCGTTCACGCCCCCATCGTGAGTTACAGAGACACTTCCATCTCTGGATTGTTTATAGACCTTATCTTCCAGGCTCCCAACCCATGCAATGTGTTGGGAATATTCGGTTTGAGCATTCGCACAACGGAACGGGATCTGGACGACGAGTTCAGTAGGTACGGTCGCGTTGAGAAAGTGGTCATTGTCTACGATCAACGTGTGAGTCTCACCGACCCTCTGCCATACTCTCATCAGTTGAAGTTGCATCCATCTAGTCAGCTCGTTCCCGTGGCTTCGGTTTTATTACGATGTCCTCCGTCGAGGAGGCTGCCCGTTGCATCGAGAAACTAAACGGAATTGTATGTCACTGGCCAAATTTGGTTCTCGCGTCGGCCTAACCCTGTTTCAGGAGCTTAATGGTCGCCGCATCCGTGTGGACTACTCTGTGACCGACAGACCCCACGCTCCCACTCCAGGTGAATATATGGGACACAGACGCAGATCTACCCGTGATCCCGGCTATGGCAGATACCGTGATCGAGACGACAGAGATCATCGAGACCCTTATCGCGATCGTTCGCCGCGCCGTGGGTATGAGAGGGACCGTGATCGTTACGGAAGGGATAGCAGAGACTGGCGAGACCGCAGGAGCCCGTCCCCAGCTCACGGAGGTGGTCGAGGATACTCGCCTGAATATCGCCGCAGGAGAAGCTACTCAAGGAGTCCACCGAGGGGAGGAAGCCCTGGCCGCTATCGGGAGTCAAACGGTTCGCGTGGTCCTAGCCAGCCCCCAGCAAATGGTGCGGATCCACGTTGGTGAAGTTGACGCAATCGTGGGGGATGAACACCGTGATTGGTTCGACATCCTTAAGCAATCAAAATGCATGCCTAACCGCAAGACCGACAATAGTACCGCCATGTCAAGTTTGCTTTGTTTCTTGTAACTGCTTTGCCTCTGCGATCCGTCTATCCTTACTGTTGAAAATGTGCAAGCGCAACGCGGCCATGTAGCTGTTTCCCAAGGTTTGTTTTCTACCCTGCTATCTACCTGTTAGTGCGTATGTGTATATATACCTAGGTTAGAATGAGATATATCCTTGCCCAGCCACAACGCGTCCGTGCTCGGCATCCCCCGAACCAGGTCATCCTCCGCTCACCTGATTCACGTCACCGTCGTCGTTCCCCCCTCCGCTTCACACTTTCACTTGCAACGTTGCGGGCGTCGCGTTCATCGTTATCGCCCTCCTCGTCGCCGCCCAGCAAGGTATGTGCGCCGTAGATCCCGTCTTCGCGCCAACAGCCATCAATCCCTCTCCTCACATCCGCCCCTTCCCATAGTTCTCTATCCTATCCACACCCCCTCCCAAACCGAACCTCTCTCCCCCACCCATTCCGTTTCTTACAAGACAGATAGTCCCGCGAACTTGTCTCTCTGACTGAACTCGGTCATGCCAGAAGCTGCTGATTCCAACCGGAAGAGATCCAGGTCCCCTTCAGACACTGAGCACCAGAAGCATCATAAACGTCCAAACACAGGCGTTTCCTCAGATGCTACGTCCAACACGCGTGCCAGAGCGTCCTCTGTTTCTTCCGCAAGAATTCCGGGGGACGTAGCTATGACCGAATCTGCTGCTGTCATTGGCGACACGACCGCTTCCACCCCCTCTCCACGGCAGTCCCATGCGGATCTCCCCGCACTACCAGAGACGGAGGATTCCAAGACAGCATCTTCCACCTCTCCCCCCTCAGCCCACATCCACATGAGATGCCTCATCGTCACTCAGGATGCCTCGATAATCATTGGGAGGAACGGTTCGCACGTGAACGAGATCAGGGACAAGAGCAGTGCCCGTGTTATGGTTTCGGAGAGCATCCCTGGAAATCCGGAGCGCATTCTAAACGTCAGTGGACCACTTGATGCTGTGTCCAAGGTTGGTGCTTGTTCTCCGGTGCAGGCGGAATTCTTCTAAGATGACTTTCTTTAGGCGTTTGGTCTCATCGTCCGACGTATCAACGATGAGCCTTTCGACAAGCCGTCTGTTCCAGGGAGTCGTGCAGTGACGATTAAATTCATGATTCCAAACTCCCGCATGGGCTCCGTGATCGGCAAGGGCGGTTCGAAGATCAAAGAAATCCAGGACGCAAGTGGCGCGCGGTTGAACGCAAGCGAGGGCATGCTGCCAGGCTCGACAGAGGTTATCACTTTTCAACTTTGGTTTTCTTGTGTGCTCACTTGTCGATTCGGTAGCGAGTATTGAGCGTCTCTGGTGTTGCGGATGCCATCCACATTGCGACATATTACATCGGGAACATCCTCATCGAAGCGAACGAACGCATGCCTTCGCTTACGCATTCGAGCTACCGGCCATCCAGCTATACACGTCGCCCTGCATGGATGCCCTCTTCCTACGTACCTGGGTATTCCAATCCCTACATGAACAACCCACCACCTCCTCCACAACAACACAACCCCACGCAACAACACCAGCTTCAGACGCAACAGATCTTTATTCCTAACGATCTCGTTGGCTGCATTATTGGGAAAGGCGGAAGCAAAATTAACGAGATCAGGCACATGAGCGCCAGCCAAATCAAGATTATGGAACCGGGAGCCACTAGCACGGGGGTCAACGGCGGCCCTGCCCCCACAGGAGGCGAGGGTGAGAGATTGGTCGTCATCACGGGCCCACCAGCGAATATTCAAATGGCTGTTCAATTATTGTATCATGTAAGCGATATAACCTCGATAACTTCTTCGCTACACAGTTTACACCCGCCCCACAGCGTCTGGAACAAGAGAAGCAGAAGCAAATTCGAGCAGGATCGAATGTATGAATAGTTTGAGGATCGAGCGTACCAACGGGACCTGCTCACCGGAGTTTCCCTTCCCCCTTTCGCATATTGCAGCTTGTTCTACGTGTGTTTTTTTTCGTCCTGCCTGAATTCACGCAGATAAATATGAATCTCTTCCCACATAAATACCTTCCCAATCGTCGTGATTGTGCGGGTTGCCTTTTCTGGCTGTAAGCAAGTTTTCTTCCACCATGGGTAAGTGCACGATGGTTTGTCAATGTTCTCGCCAACCGGTGAAACTAAGTCGATAGGGTTGTCACTGTGGCTTGTGCCTACTGCGGAACAATCTGCGAAACTTTCTTGGATCATGCACACCCGTCCTCTGACCGCGAGGATGCCCGATTCGTACCCAAGATTCCACCCTCATATCACGTTGGCCACCGTCCCTTCGACCACGCCTGTTGCAGAACTTGTCGTTGCCATTCCATCGAGGCAGTCACGGGTCAGAGTGGACTTCTCTGACGTCGTGGTCAGCGACGCGTACTTCCGCAGTGTGCTGGCCGTCGTTGAACCTTCATCCGAAATTTCGTCTCTGCATACGAAGATCAACGAGAACCTGAGCACGCGAAACCCTCAGACCCCCATGTTCCCGCACATGTCTATCTATTACATTGACGATGCGGAGGCAGAGGAGCGTGCCCGAGTCCTTCAAGAGTTGAAAGATAACGGAACTGTGGTCAAGACCAAGGATGGGGTTCAGATACACACCTCGGGGGGACCGACAGGCACTCCTACTGGATCCGAAACCCGCCCTCTCCCGCACGGTGATACACTTCAGGGGTTTGACGGGGTGGAGATTTGGGTTGCACTTTGTGACGGACCAGTCGAGACTTGGACTGTGCTAGAAAAAGTCGAGCTGGTCCAGGGGTGACAGGTGAATGTTTGGACAATGAGTGGACATGTTGTTTGTGAGTACTATGTAGTATCGGTGACAATTGTGTACAGCGGGTAATAATGTACTCGAATCCCTTGAAATGCGCTGCCCGCGTTGCATGACAATGATAAAAGCAGAACAAAAAACAGGAACGAGCGAACTAGAGTACACGATAGACTAACGTCGGTGTGTAACAAACTGAAGTTAAGGTGTTCACATCTGAAAACAAACGAAGGGGGGGGGTCAAATAACTCGGAAAGTGGGTAGTTCGATAGGATTTGATCCTAGGTGCTGGGAGTAGCTGGGCAGTGAATAATCGATTTTTCTGTCGCCGTTTGGCTCGAAAAGCTGGGAGTATGCAGGCAGTGTGTGCGCGTAGTATGGTGATGTTGACGATGCAGTGGCGATTGACGAATCATTGGAGCACGGAGAATTGGATCGAGGAGGGGGAGTAGGGCCAAGTTCTGGAACAGGTGACCGTTTACCGACGTGGCTGAAAAGGATGGGCACCGTGAACTTTAGTCTCACGGTGACGCGGTTCGATGGGTCGCCGTCGACATCGTAGGTGCAGAAGAGGGTGACCCTGATCTCGTGCCTTACGGTAAACAGAGGGCTCAAACCCGTCTCCAGAAACACACAATCGCCGGCCCAGTCCCGTAATAGTTCCCTCTCGTCGCGGGACATACAGCCTTTAGAGGAAACACGAACCATGGGGTCGACCGCGTACCAGCTTGGGTTCGAACGGTCACCTTCCAGTTCTGGGTCTCCGTCGGCAGCAAAAATGTAACCGTCACCAGCGAGTTGATACACCCCCGATTCGCTCTTTGGTAAAAGCGAGAACGAACGTTCGGTGGAAAGGCACCCATCGGCGCAGGTCCCAAGCATACCGATGGCGAAGAGGGTCTGGAGTGGGTGACTGATTAAAAGGGGCTGATTCGGTGGCTGAGAGGCTTCTGGGGGTAGAGAGAAACGAGCGAGATAGGTATCTGAGGGTTTTGTTCTGAAGGTCGGATTAGAATATGGCAAGGCTGCGGGTGTGGGGAAACGAACCTGTATTTTTCAAACTGATGGACGTTGACCATAAAGTTGGTCAACCGCAAACGTTTACAATGGAGAGGTTCCAGGCCGCATGTCCGCATTCGCAAACGTAGTTCGAAGGAATCGTTTTCCATGTCCACGTATTCGGGGACGGATGCTGTAATGGCTATCTTTGAAAGAACATCTGAGGGAATCTTCCCAGCAATACCCTCGCCGCTGAGATTCGAGTCGATGGTGTAAGCGACGAAGGGGATGGGGGAGGTAGGCGCCATGACTCGTGCGATTTCAACGTCACACCGCTTGGCTCGTACAGTCCGCGTGGAAGGGAACAACGATGGGAAGAATGAGCACGTTACTGGGCTGGCGAAACAGGCAAAGTAGGAGGTTGACGGGGCTTGCTCTGGGCTGACGAAAGTGGCAGTGGCGTGGAGGGCGTATCGGATGGCGATAGGTGCGTTTTCGTTGTCCTCAAAAGTGGAGGACGGAAGCCAACCAGGGATAGCTAAGTCAAAAACGACGTTCCATACACAGGGCTTGCTAGAGTCCTCGAACGATTCATTGTTGAGCTCAAACAGAGGATTCTGCGGGGCGAGCTCTTTGGTGACGGAGCAAATGCGGTATGGGGTGTATCCCGTACCAGGGGTCACCAGCTCAGTCTGTCCGTCGAAAGTGATAACCAAGGACTGCAAGAGGTACTGGTCGATTTTGCGACGAAGCTTCGAGGGTCGCAAGGTAACAGAAACGTGACCAGACAATGAATAGGCGGAACTGACAATGCTGTTGGTAAAAATGAAAGAAATTGGCTGGATTCTGAAACTTACGAGCCGTCAGGTTCACCCTCAAGCTCAAGACGGCGAGTTATGGGAACGATCTCCAGAGAGATGGACATGAGTGGCGGTTGACGGAGGAGACACGATAAATTGCCGTGGCATTTCGAGGAAACGTTCACGTTACTTATAGATGAGAAAGATGACCGCCTTGATGAGAGAGGAGTCAACGCTGTTTTGAGAGGACAATGGGAGACAATGGGATCAAAGTGCCGGACGCGACGCGATCGAGAGGCACAGACGTAGCGATGGCATTTGCATGGCAATGGACGAAAGAAGCTTGACACACGACCAACCTTCTCTCGCTTATGTTGCCGCCCCGGTAAACATCCTCTTTGTTCCCCCAAACATGGCAAGTATCCAGAGACGCCGTTTGTCCGTTTGTCTAGTCGAATATCCTGGACACGGCTAATGGGTCCTCCTCCAATCGACGGTTCTCTTTCCGCCCTGCCCTCTCCGTCTGCGCGTGCTGTCGGACTGCGTAACGGTTCCCTTTTGCTTGCTTCATCGCCGCGCGTATCGACGTCGGTGTGACAAATTCTTCGGCATGTATCAACAGGCAATTTCGAGTCTAGTTCCCGCCAACGTACCTGGATTTGAATAGACCGTAGCGCCACCGAAGGCGCCTTCAAATACGCGAATCGGAGTGAGAACGAATCGGGGACCAATCTCTACCAGCGACATCTGAGGAGGGCCATTCGGTTGTAGGGGATCCTTTTCCATAATCTATACCAGGAGATACGTGAACACAGACCACCGACCTCGAACTGGAATGATCCCCACCTGGAAATTACGGAACCAGATCTTCGAATCCAGGATCGAGAACGTCAGGATGTGGTCTACGAAGGGTTTCGCCTTCCGAGCCAACGGAGGGACGCCGAATACCTTAGTGGGCCCAACATCCATAAACATACTGACAATAGGCTACTCGACGGAGCGCATCCACTCACTTGCGTAAAGAGTTCTTTCGTTAATCTTCCCCACCCAGTTTCCTCGAACGCCTTGTCAAAGCTCAGCAGCCCCCGGCTCCCTTTCAGACAGTTGCCCGTCATCTTCAGTTCGTCCATCGTGTGGATGTTCTGGACATGAAGTTTGATGCTCGGACCATTCGGAGTTTTTGCTGCCCACATGTACAAATCTTCATGTCGGCGCGCTTCGAAATACAGCGTGTTGTTGCAATTGTGGAGGTCAGCCAGTTCTGGGAGAAGTCCGAGCTGGTTCTTCGAATCCAACTTTGAGTCTGCAAACCGCTTGTCGGTGAATATAATACCACTCGTGAGATGTATGGAATACACACCCTTTTTTACATGAGGCAGCAACACTTCGAGATCGCTCATGAGATGTCTCATCCTGTGGGTGACCCCACGAGAAGAAAGTAACAAAACTCTTTGCTTATTCCGTTTTGGCTTTGGCTCCTCAGGAACATCCATGTCGTCTGCCTTTCTTTTCCCTTTTCTCTTTATGGCATTCACCTCCTGGGTTTTGAGCAAGGAGGCCATTTTGCAGATGGGCGGAAAAAATGAGCGGAATAGCAGTGATCGAGGAGATCGCGATCACTTCTGCTTCAACCAGGATGAATGTCGAGTGTTCCGCTTGCCACCTCGATGCCGACTTTCTCTCTCAAGGGTCTGGCATTCCAATCCTGTATTTGACGAGATGTGGGCACATATGCTGCGACATGTGTCGTACCAACTGGTTTGCAAGCGGCAAAGAGACCTGCCCCAAGTGTCGACAGCCTCAGACCCGTTCGAACCTCATTCGGATTTATTACGACATTGCTCAACGTACGCAGCCGAGCATATCCTCCGCCGCGGTGGTGGTGTCGCAAGAACCTGGGACTGACCTCCGGGTATCATCTGAACGTTTTCTGGAAGTTGTCGCGGACCAGGCCACAGATATCTTCGGCGCGTGAGTGACCCCTGCCCTTTTGACTCCACCTTACTTTTCGCGGTCCGACCCCTTCATGACAATAGGATACGCGATTTTCTGCAGGGGACGGTCAATCAGACCCTACCGAGTTATTTCTCCGTAAGCCCATGTAGCATACCCCTCACGCCCGCTGTTGTTGATGTTCGGAAACACAGAGGATCGTGAACCTTGTCAGCGTTGCAATACGTAGGATCGAAAACGTGCGTCACGTTTCCTACCACCTCAATCACACCATTTTAAACGCCGACATTAGGACTTTACCCAACTCCGCGCGTCCTATCAACAACTCCAGAACGAGCACGATACGCTCAAGAAAAAGTATCAAAGACTGAAACGTAAACACATCGAGCTGGTGAAAGGCGATGAAAAACTTGCATGGAAACACAAACAAGACCTGAAACGCATGAGCGAGAGGTATGCTATTCAGGAATCTTCTCTCCGTCGCGACTTTCAGGCTACATCCACACGAGCGGAGATTGCGGAGAGCGAACTCTCCACAAAAGATGAGGAGATCAAAGAGCTGAGAGATTCCAAGCTTTTGTTCAAGAAGAAGGTTGGCCCTTGTCGCTGGCCTCGTCACTCGGTTTCTAATGGCCAAATCAGTATCACGCCCTCAAACAGAAGCAATCACGAGGCTCGAGGACCGCAAATAACACTGACATAGAAGATTCACTCGTAATATTACATTAATTCATTATGTGTACACTGTCTACTGCCTGTACCACCATTGGGTGACTATCCGTAAGGCTACACCGTGTACACACGACTCTAGATGAATATTCAGAGCCTTTTAAGGGAACTATCAGGACCCCGTCCGTTGCCTCGGGCCATTGGTATTTCTCCAAACCGCGCATCTGGAATCACAGCGCTGCTGCTGTTTCGCTTGAAAACCGGCCAACCTTCCAAATTACCGGGGACGGGAAGGACAGCTACCCCACCTGCTTCAAGCCCACAGGGTGCCGGTGTCATCTCTGTGCTTGCACTTTTGATTTCGTCCGCTTACGCTGTGTAGAGTGTCTCAGATATTGAGAAATAAACCTCGGCTAATGGAACCCTACTGGAATGGATATGTATATTTCTAGTGTTACGGATAGTCACCTTAGACGTACGCTTTTGTAACTCCGTTCGTCTGCGCGTCGGGGAATATGTCACCAAGAGTTGGGCATGCCATCCTCAACCTCGGTATCTCATACTGGGGTATGGCCTTCAGACAAGCCTTCGTTGCGAACGTATGTCGTTGGACGTACCTCAGTAATGCTGGGGCAGGCCACTGAAAGTGACGAGGTGACTTCGAGGAGACCGAGCCTAATCATTGCCGTGGTTGCTGCTCGCAAAAGACCGTTCACATCGCCTGCAACTCGCAGGTAAAGACGAACTTACACCCTGGATTCTCAAGCTCATACACCCAACATCGCGCAACTGCGTCCAAAACGGTCTTCTTCCAAGCAAATACCTGGTCCCGGCACGTCTCGATCACGGACGAGAGCGATCTGAGGGAGGAAATCCTTAGTTCGTCATCCTCTCGAGACGCCGGTCGTGGTACTCCAGGAGGTGGAGGGTAGAGAGGGTTGAGGAGTTGAAGGATCAATGGCTGAGTGAATCTTCATTGACAAAGAGAACCCATAGTGAAGGATGGAGGGGACGCACCTTGAGAAACCTCACAGCACAAATACCCAAAGATTCCACGAGCAGCGGAACTTGGTCAATAGTCGCTCGGATGGTTGCAACGTCCCGAGAGGCGTGAATCCATATATTCCCGATGATAGCCTCGCCCAGCACCGAACACAGGCGGTCGAATCGCTGCTTCCCTCCTAGTTTACTGAGCGCTCTGCCCGGAAAGAGGAGATCGACGAATTTCACGATTGCAGGTATAGACGTGGATAACAGTTCTGGAGTTTTAGGGTTATGTAGAAAGACAAGCGTTCCTTTCAGGGACTGGTACAGGGCACGATCAGTTTTTGTTAGAATAAAAAACCAAACGGAAGACACACGGAGAAGATCAACTCGTCGACTCCCGTTCGTCGCAAGAGGTCGGGCGGCACAGTTTTGAGCATCCGGGAAATTATGGCGATGCCGCGTAGTTTGTATGAGACTTCGTAATCATCCAGCAAGGTCATGACTGGCGGAACGACTAGATGCCAAAGTCTGTCATAATCCGAACTCTAAATCAACTCAGGTGTGAGCACAACGTGTTACGCGGGACGTTCTCACCTCGATGCGGGCTACAACCCACAGAAGAACATTAGATATCCCCGGGTGGCTCTCTTTCCAATGTTGTGAAGTATACAGATCCTGGGACGCTAACGGCCCTCCAGCCAGCCTACCGAGCACTCGTCCCGTTGACGGGTTGACTTTGGGATGCACGTGTGATTGAAAGACCGGCCGCACTTGATTGAAGAGCACGTGGGTGATCAATGATACGTTTTGTAAAACGTAGTTGTCCAAAATGTCTGTCGGTCCCAGGGTGTGAGTTTCACTCGGGTACGGAAGGCTGCAAGAGACACGTACGTTCAGCCTGGGACCGAGCATCGTTGGAGACCCAAGGGTCATCCCCGACGTATTGTGCGACATGTATGACGAGCTGGCTCTGTTCCTCTGTGGAAATGCCCCCGGAAATTGCGAGGTGGGAAGCCAAATTGCGCAATCGGGTGGCAAGTTCCGTTCTCCATCTCTCCAGCCGAACGGGCAGGTCAGTGATATCCGAAGGTGGAGCAACCCCCATATGAGTGCACTCAGGGGGGATGCGAACCTGCTTCAGGAGCTCCTCCATTGCCATCCACGACCGAAAGAAAGGTGGTATCCCTCACTTCGATCGATCATCAGGGTCAAATCCCTCAAGTCGGGTAGCAATGTACGTGTGAAAGTACATGAGAGGAGAACAAGAAGTCCGAGAAGCGGCAAACAGTACAGATTTAATTTGTATGGCGGCATTACAGGGTGCCCCTTCCTTAGACAAATCCCGTTACAAAATAGCGTGATGTTTTCGTTACAAAAATAGCGAATCAATTGGATTTCAAGTAACCCTCTTCCCCGGAGGTGGATGAACGTTGGCTCAACTGTCGCATGATCCCCCCCTCTGCAGCACGGACGGCACCGACGAGGTCAAAGTGGAAGAAGGGAGTGTCGAGGGGAACCAACGCAGCCCCGTCTTCGCCAAAGACGGCGGTACTGCGTGACCGCGACGGTCGCTTGTCAACGGAACTGCTTTCCAGGTCTGATCGCCTGTTGTCCTTGACGGTTTCATCACGTTGACCCCCTCTGTATGGCACTACCGCGGCAATCTCACGAACGTTTGAAGTGGAATGAGGGTCGCCAATGCCAAAGCCGCCAGCGATCAGTGCACGACGGGTCCAAGGAGAGAGAACAGTGGCGAAGTGGAACTAAGCAGGAATTATAGGTCACGAGCTTCACCCGATGCAATCAGATTACACGTACCTCGACAGGGCCATCCACCCAACGCTCCAACTCACCCCTGGTGTCGATGAGGACTTGGACACCGGTAGTGTCGATATGTGCACTGTAGAGGTCGTCAGCATACGGGTGGAGGATCTCGTAGACCGTGGGGAGACGTACACTCCAGAGAAATCGAGGACAACAGCGCGAAGAAGGGGCTTGTGGCTATCGTCCTCGACAACAGCACCCTTCCTGGGGCCAGGATCGTTCCATGGTCTTTGGCTGGCACTGACCCCAGTAAAATCCCGCCCTCGGCGAGTCGTTTTCTTGGCGTAGTCCACCAGGGTGGAGTTGATGATCGAACAGTTGGGGTACAAGTAACTTTCCTCGAAGCGGTACAAGATAACGCCAGGTGCAGGAGGGATGATCTGCAAACCGGGGTTCACGACGTTGGCACTTGGGTTCAAGGGTACGTAGACTTCTCTGGACCTGGACTCCGGTTCAGTTTGTGAGTGCACCTTGACCTTGCCCAAGAACGTGCCGCGAGGGCGGGCGATGCGCAGAAGGAGGAGGACAAGGGAAGCAACGATGGCGGTATATATACCAATTTCGATGGTGGTGAAGATGATGACAAGAACACCGGCCAACCAGATAACAAATTCCAAAGGAGAGGCTCGCCAGTAGGCGTAAACCTGGGGCGGGGAAGCTACGAGATCAGCGACAGCGTGAATGATGACTGCGGAAAGGCCGGCGGTGGGGATCCAGTAGAACGCGTCCGTCAAGCCATAGAGAGCGACGATGACACCGACGGCAGTGAAAACACCAGCGATCGGGGTCCTGACACCGGACTTGGATTTGAGTGCCGAACGCGAGAAGGAACCGGTGGCAGGATAGGCACTGAAGCACGTTCCGACAGTGTTGGTAACACCGATGGCAATCAGTTCCTGATTGGGGTCAATCTTATAATTGTTGATACGTCCAAAAGCTGGTGGGATTTGAGATAGCACGCATCAGCAGAAGCTAGGACTGAGAAGGGAACGGGAACGTACATTTGGCAATGGCAATATGCTCAAGCAGCAGGATGATGGTGGCAACAGGGAGTTGAGAAGCAAGGGCGGAGACCAGGGCGGGGTCGATATTAGGGGTCCCAACATGCTTGAATCCTCTAGGAACGGGGCCCAATATCCTGATAGGGTATTTGCCTTTGGAGTTGACCCTGTGACGGCAGAAAAGCCACGCGGAAAGGGTAAGGACGACCATGACGAAAGCATTCCTCAGAACTGAGATGAAGAAAAGGGGGCGGGCTGGATGGGTAGATGAGATCATTATCGACGAGGTAAGTGGTGACGGATACAGACCATATCGTGGATATCTCTTGCTCGCATAATCACAGGAAATTCGGATAGCGTACAAGGAAAAGAGACCGACGATACCGAAGGAAGCATCCAGCTTGGTGTTTGGTAAGCCCTTCAAGGTGTTGATGATGACCTTGTAGCATGCAGCACGTGTGCTGGGGTGAACATATTAACAACCGTCACCGTCACAGGACCTTTGGGATGCGCCACTCACTCAAACCCGGTGATACCCAAAAGACCAGGCACCTAAATCAGAGGGTGAGGATAACGCGAAGGCATGAAAGGGGAAAGAGACGGACCTGACCCGAGACGATCGTGATGGCGGAACCGGTCATGAAACCGCTTACGGCAGGGGCCGGGATGAACTCTACGATCCAACCAAGTCGCAAAAGTCCTATGCCAAGGACAGTGAAGCCCTGTGAAAACTTGTTAGAAGTCTGATAAGGGGAACGAGGGCCAATGAATTACAGCGATGAAAGCCACAGTGGTGGCAATCTGTGGGCCTGGCCATCTGTCGGGATGGGAAGCCTCCACGTGCTTGATGATCTGAGCTATTGCCAAGGACATAACAGCCACGGGCCCGATCGACACATCCTTGGAGGTGGCAAAGAACTGGGGGGGAAGGTTAATGTGGTGATCGGTGAAGAAATGGAGGCAGTGACTCACACAGTAGATGGTGACACCAACGAAGGATGAGTAGAGACCATATTCAGCAGGGAGAGTGGCAAGCTAGAGCGCGGATTTAGGACGAGGGTGAAGAGGACAAGGAAGAAGAGTTACAATTGCGTAAGACATGCTCTGAGGAACCAAGACTAATGCGACTGTGGGGGTATGAGTGGAGGATAAATAAACGTAAGAAGGATGTATACCGGTGGCGCCGGCGATGAGGTCACCAGTCAGCCAAGCAAAGTCTGGGAATCAAATGTCAGGCGGTACGGGGGGTCGGTGAGGGAAGGAGCAGAACTGTATCGTGTGATCCATCCCAATATGGGGAACAGGCTCTTAACGTAGACGATCGCCTGTAAGGGCAAATGAGAATCGAATGACGAAGAAGGGGTGGGGTGAATCTACGAACAGAAGTGACGAAGTCGAAATCGAAGAGGCCGCGGATCCAGTCAACACTGGAGACGACAGGGACCGGCTCTTCAGGAAGATCGAGGACCTTTTTGGCGAGCTTTTTAGCCTTGTCCCTAGCGTCCTTAGTGGTCATGATGGAGAGGAAGGGGGGACCAGGTGGGTGAGGGTGGGGAGAGGAACCTAGATTTTATAGGAAGGTGACCGCTGGGCCGGGATATCCAATCGGAACCGATGATGTTAACTAGATATGCGGTCAAATAACGATGTCGTTATCACTGGAGCTAGATGTCGAATACGTCGGAAATTTGGCAAACCCATTCTGACATCTGGTTGACCTGGGCTGAGTATCCCGTTGGAAGTCCGATGGAAAGAAAGCGAGAGCTGGAGAGGAACCCGTACAGGGAGGAACAGCAGAGGGTCGTGGGGGAGGGTGGGCTCATATTTGTGCTAGGATTGCACAAGAGGGATATCTCTCCCAGTGCTGGCGTGCGGTGGATTGAGCCGTAGCACGCAATCGACTGTGTCTTTGACGCAAGCGTCAGTAGAATGCGAGCCGATCAGTGATCGTCAGCGGATCAATTCGAAAGTCTCTCACCCAACGAACGTCTGAATGCCAAAGACGCAGTTTCAGTGAGGAATGTCGTGCTTATACGTTCGCTAGCCTCTTTCATTCGACGTCGACAGCCTGACCGCCCTGGTGCCTTAGAGTGGGCGTTCCCCCTGTTCCGATGCGTTGGACGTTGGATCATCACCTTTTCTCCCTTCGTCGAGCGACACCCACTGGCACTTGGTCAAATTCGACATGGCCCGTAATGGTTCACAGGGCTGGATCGAAGCCACCGTGAGCAAAGACCGCCGAGTTAGTGGCCAGACCAAGTTCGTTTCCGATCCCCGTCGCTATGCGCTCCCGATACCCTGCATCAGAACAAAAGACAGCCCAGGACACTGAGACGACGACGAGACTCTGACGGTATACACGACCTACTTCTTCCTCGCCCTTGCCCTCGTTGTGTGTCGGGTGGATCGCCGAGTAATAACATGTAAAACGCCTTTGTTCTGTCCGAGAGTCACACGTGGCCAACACCATCTCTCGCGGCTGTTTTTGATTTTCATCCTCTCCTTCTGCTCCTCAGTGCGCGGTGCGCCTGTAACGTCGTACCGCACAATCTTACTGCTACATACATCCTTTTCCTTCTCCTTCTAACCAAGTTCTCCCCATTTCTCACGTCTCCCTAATGACCACCACCTTCAAGTCCGTCCCACTCGTCGCTCCTGGCCACACACGCCCCGTCACCCACTTATCTTTTTCGCCTCTTCAAGATGACCAAACCTACTTGTTAATATCCAGTTGTAAAGATGGAAGTCCGATGCTGAGAGAGTGGACCGGCGATTGGGTTGGCACCTTTATCGGTCACAAGGGTGCCGTCTGGAGCAGCAAGATCTCGAGAGACACCTCTAAAGCCGCATCGGGAAGTGCTGACTTCACCGCGTACGCTTCATCTACACAATCTCTACCAAAATATCCCAAATTTCTCACAAAATCGCGTTGCCAGCAAGATCTGGGATACCTACACAGGACAGTGTCTCCACTCTTTCCCTCACAATCATATCGTCCGAACCGTTGCCCTATCTCCAACTTCGTCCCATCTCCTTACCGGTGGCCAAGAGAAGAAGGCCAGGATTTTCGACATCAACCGGCCAGATGGCCCTCCAGATTTTTTGGAAGACACCAACGGTTTGGCCCATGAGGGGACTATCAAGAGTGTCATCTGGGTAGCCGAAAACCTTGGGGTGACGGCCGGAGAGGATGGCAATATCAAGTGTGTAATGCCCTGTGGCTTGAACAAACCAGTAATTGACCAATAACCCTAGGTGGTGGGACCTGAGGTCACGAGGAGTGGTTGCAAATATCCCTTTCCCTACCGCAATCACCTCCATGGAACTTTCCCCTCAAACGGGTAGACTTGTTGTCACTTCTGGAAAAACCGTCGCCTTTATCTCCGCTGCTCTGGGCGGTCTACCAACTCATCGTGTTACACTGCCCTATTCGCCTTCCTCGGCGTCCATCCATCCCACCCTACAAGATCGCTTCGTTACCGGTAGTCTGACAGATGAATGGGTCCGCGTACACACGGTCGATGGTGAGGAGCGTGAGGTTTTGAAGGGTCACCATGGTCCGGTCCACTGTATCGAGTTTAGTCCGGACGGTGAACTGTACGCCAGCGGAAGCGGTGAGCATTTTTCTCGGACCGAGCGATAAACAATTGACCGACTCCACCTTCCCTCCCACCTTCCGCGCTCTGTAGAGGATGGTCAGTTTTGTGCATTTTCTGGTAGATCTCGCTCTAGTGCTAATACCATCCTCACTCGCAGGCACCATCAGGTTGTGGCAAACAACCCCTGGAAAGACGTATGGGCTCTGGCAAGGGAACACGCAAAATGGGGGTTAACGTGTGTTTGTATGTGGGCGTATACTGTATACTGTTTCCTCCTCTTCTGCGCCGTCCCAGCACGATATGTAAACGAAAAAATCTGTTTTCTTTTCTCGCTCTCCTCCCCCCTGCCGGGAAATCGATCATCAACATTGACTATCTCGGACGCTGCCGCATCAAAGCTGCGCATTTCCCACGTGATCCGACGATCGACCTAATGCGCAGCCCGCCGTCAAGCAAACCGCTGCTGCAGACAAGCACCGGTGACACAACTCATCCTCTACTCTCTTCCACCCATCTCCCATCCCCCTTCTCCGCATAGTCCCTGACCATGCCCGATTTATCCCCCGCTCGCCCTTCGAGAAAGGGCAAGGAACGCGAGCAGGCCAGAGATCCCGTACCCACAGATCTCGCAGAAAAGTTTATTGCTCATCAGCGCAGAATTGCTGCGTACGTCCTCTCTGCATCTTCCACCGTCTTATATGCATGCACCCGCCGCCAACCTTGCCCGTTTCTGACCCCTCTGTTGCATTTCTAGCTCGACAAGGCCAAGGGATCGATCCGAGCGCCCCATCCCCCCCAACCTCCCCGCCACATCCATTTCCCCCAGAAAACCACACGCGACACCCGCACCAGTTCCTACCGCCTCTAACCATCTCCAGGACGCGGACCCAGACGAGTTTTCTCGTCGACTCAAGATATCCGCTTCTCCCCACTCGAGTCCACGACCCCATCAGAAACTATACAACCCGAACACCGGTACCATCCCGATGCGCCAGCATCAAGACTCTGAAGTCTTGGTCGAACGCGGTACATCGCATCTCTCTTCGCGCCCTGCCGTCCTATCCCGCACCCAACAGCACTCTCCTCAGCGCGAGAATGCGCAGCAGCGCCAGTTGTTCGATCATCGCAAGGACGATCCCGTTCGTTTCTCGAATATGGCAAGACCCAATGGCATTCCTCAAATAACCAAACCGCCAACACCCTCGCCCCGATCTTCCGTGGACTACGTTTCGGCTTCATCGACGTCTTCATATGCGCAGTCAACATTGTCGTCCAACTTCACCCTCTCCACAGACGGTTCGTCCGCATCTTCAGCCTTATTTGACGGTAAACCACGATCGGAGACCACGGGCACAGTCCTTTCCGCGCAACTCAAACGGCTGTATCGTGAGATATCCCTATTGGAAGCCAAGGTATCCCGTGAAGACGGGGACGAGACCCTTGACGAACCCAGGGTAATGCTCAAGGGCAAGGAAAAGAAGGACGACGATACAGAAAGGGATCGGTGGAAACGTGTGCTCGAAGATCACAAGAAGTAGGTGGTATCGTTCTCGATCGACGACATTCTTTTGACGTCTTCTGGAGTCTTGCAGACATGATTCACAACCTGCTGCGGCTCACCCTTGCACACAATGTCCCAGTGTCACTGAGGGCCGTCCCTGAAAAGTACAACCTGATTATGCGACTCTGGTTACACGGCTTCCATCGTCCGCTCGAGAACCTTCGTCGATGTGCATTCAACAACTCGATCGTCGCTCTTGAACACCTCCAAGATTTTATCTACTTTGCCTACATATTCTACTCCTGCCTTTTCGAGGAGGAGAACTTGTCGGTCTACCGAAGTAGCTGGGTTGAATCCCTTGGCGACCTTGCACGGTATCGGATGGCTGTGTCCGAACTCGTAACCAGCAAGACATCCCACTCCGCTTCTCTGACCCAATCCGCTGTGTCTCAAGTGGCCAACGCTTCCGATGACGTCGCCATGTCGATCAGCGTGGGTGATACGAAGGCCAGCCAAATCAGCGACAATCCGGTTCTACCCAAGGGCAACAGTCCAAGCGTCGGCGTCGAAGCTGCAAGAGCGATGGAACTCCTACCAGAGCGTGAGAAGTGGAGGAACATTGCCAGGGAATGGTACTCAAACGGCCTCACCGAGTACCCTGGATCTGGCAGGCTACATCATCATATGGGCTTCTTGTGCAAGGAATTTGGTGAGGGTGAAGAGTTACGAGGTTTGTATCATTTCATCAAAAGGTGCGCCCCTGGTCTCCCTGGCCCCACCTCACGCGTTTACGTGTTTCCCCAGCATGACAACACTACAACCCTTCACCACTGCCCGAGAATCTATCCTTGCACTCTGGTCGCCGTCTGCTCAGCTGCGCCGTTCCTCCCCGGAAGCCCACGTGTCCGATCTCTTTATCTTGCTCCATGGGATGCTTTTCACAAATATCCAACTCGATGGTTTCCGACCCACGCTCTCGAGGCTTTTGGAACGGCTTCAGATCGAGGAGGTCGAGGAGAAAGATTGGATGATGATGGCTGCGGTTAACATCGGTTCCGTCCTTGAGTATGGTCGCCCGACGGCTGTACTCAGGCAGATCAGCGGTATAGTTCCTGCGATCCCCCCGTTACCGAAATCTCGTGTTTCTTCCAAGAAGGAAGAACGAAGGGACTCTGATCGCATGGATGTTGACGCCGAAGAGGAGGATATCAAGATGCTTGCCGCCGATGGGGTCACCTCATCGCCAATAATCGCCAGGGCCGATGCTGACTTAGATGGCGACCTACCTGTGCATTTGAAACTTTCTCTTCAACTCACCTTCTCCATGCTTTCCCAGGCTTTATCCCGACCGATGCGCAGTATCCCATTCCAGAGAGACACGCTGAACCCTTATATCACGATCATCCTCACCTTCGTGTCAACGGTTGTCAAGAGCGACCACTGGCCCATCTTTGAACGCGTCATCCCCTGGGGTGAACTCGCGGTCTTCCTAAGCAGTGTACCGCGATCTATCATCAAGCTTTCCGACGAGACGGCAGGCTCAAGAGAACCGTCCATCATCACTGCCGGCTGTGCTCCCCTACCCGAGGACGCCTGTCTAAGGGGTATGGCTTGGGGCGGACGAAAGATCTACGAGAGGGGCTTCTGGAACCGGGCTGCCGATGGTCGTATCAATGAAGCTGCCGTTCTCGACGTGAAGGGAGGCGAGGAAGTCAGCGATGGGATCATCGAGGACGACGATGACGACGACGACGACGGTAAAGGAAAATCCCCCCGTATCAGTGATCGGGACAGCAGGTGGATTCGGGTGCTACGTTCTGGCATGAGGATCACCAAATATGTCGATGGGTTCTTGCGCACACAGCAACCGAATGGCAAACGAGTGTGGGCGGTTGAAGGTCGACTGGCTGACAGGGTGGAGAGTTGGAAGGAGCAGCGGAGGAGAGAACGCGAGGAAGAGGATATGCGTAGGATCCGCCGTCGTTGGGATGATTCGATGGATGTCGACGAAGAGCCCGTGGAGGATGCTTCCGAGGAGAGCGACGCCGATGACGAGAACGACAGTGAGGAAGTAAAAACACTCAAGGTTTGTCTGTTTTCGGCAATCATCCTTGAAACGGGCGATTGATTCGACTTTCCTCAGGAACGACGCCGTTACCTTCGCAGTATCTTGCAATCTGCCAACGATAAATTCCATACCACTCCCCAGCCCTCCCGACGCGCGCCGCGCGCCAAGAAGCCCGCGTCAAAACCGACGAACATCATCATTCCGGGTTACACCGTACTGGTCATCGATACAAATATCCTGTTGTCATCCCTCTCGATGTTTGCCTCTCTCGTGGAAAGTCTCCGTTGGACGGTGATCATCCCCCTCCCCGTCATTATGGAACTCGATGGCTTAGCCACGTCCGACTCGCCTCGGCTCGCGGAAGCGTCAAAGGCCGCTCTATCATTTATCTCGTCGAACCACAAGACTTTATCCACCTCCCTTAAGATCCAGACGTCAAGGGGCAACTACCTATCGTCACTCACCGTACGAACGGAGCAGGTTGACTTTGGTGACCGGGACTCTTGGGAAAGGAACATGGATGATCTTATCCTCCGGGCTGCGGTCTGGCACGACGAACATTGGTTTGACCGCTCTAACTTGCTCAAACCTAGCGGGACCGCTCCTGATCTCAAGAACGCCGCAAAAGTTGTCTTGCTGAGTTTGGATCGAAACTGTAAGTATAGCTGATGATCACTCGATGACCCATGTCGCTGACGCCCATTTTAGTGCGTTTGAAGGCGAGATCCAGGCAGTTGGCAGCCGCCAGCCAATCAGACATGGCCGCTATCCTGGCAAATGCCACATGAGTGCTTTGATGCGTTTCGGGGATAGCAAGTCTCGCATTGGATAGCCGCCACTCAGATACCATTGCCTGATGGATGAAACTCGTAGTTTTCTGAAGTCCGACAGGGGTGTTCAGTGCGACATGCGCTTCAGGTTGCGATATCGCCTTTCGCTATCACCGCGTCACGGCGAGTGGGTAGATTCGCGCTCGAATGCCACACAGAGGACATATTTCGCCCCGTCGCGAATCGATGTTTTTTATACCTTTTCTCCTGTCATTTCTCTTGCATTCCAGCCGTCTTCGCTCTTTCATCTAGTAGATAGCAGTTGTATTTATACTCCTTATAGTATCGCTGTACTCGTAGTACATTGGAACAAACAGGGAATTGGGGTTCGCATTTTTTATCACGTGCAGACGCGTTCTCTTGCCCTCTCCCTCACCATACAGATCATGAGTGCGAGGCAACCCTTCCGCCCTACCCCTCGTTCAGACCCTCAGCTCTCGTCCTCTCAGCCAGAGTCTTCGAAAGTATTTCATTCTCAGAGGATAGATGCTGATCTTGGCAACCCCACAAACGGGACTTTCAACCTTTCTGGACTTTTCAATCCCAAGAAACGCGATCAGTCTCTTCCCACTAGAAAATCAAAGTCTCATGATGACCACCAAGTGCCTCCTCAGAACATCTCAAATAACTCTTGGTCTGTCGGCCCACATACTTCGAAGCTTGATACCTCTTGTCCTCCTTCTCCGGTTCTTTCTTCGACGACATCTGGCCTGGGAACCTATCAGAGCGGCGGAATACCTTCTGCGCAGATCGAAGATATACCCTCTTCGCCGATTGTGGATAATGGGAGCGTTACTAGCGCCTTTTTCGCTCAGGAGGCAAACTCTCAGCATCTTCTCCCAATGATCAACGAGGTGGACGAGGACGTGGGACTGGTCAATGGCCCATCAGCAAGCTCTGCCCCCCTTTTCTTCGCAGGACGATACGCGGATGACCCTGGTCCGAGGAAGCGAGCTCAGCGGATGGACGATAGTGTCGATAACCTGGAGAACGTCAATGCAAAGCGATTTAAATCAGAACAGGTAGGTTTTCAGTCGTTTAAATTGGTGAGAAGGCTCGTAACGACCGCAGCCCAAGCAGGCGTCAGGGTCCACAAGCAGATCACGCCCACCCTCCCACGTGCATGTTGCACCCCCGGAACAACTCAAGGCTAAACAACATAAGCTGGATACTTTACTGGGACTCGACTCGGACGCATATATCGGCGAGAATTTGAGGGAGTACGAGGACCTGAAGGAAAAATGGGCAAATTCGTCTGTGGAGGAATGGAACGCTGGCGCCCAAGGTAAATTGGATCGACCGAGGTTCTTTAGATCCGTACGGCTGACTTGGGGTTTAGAAATCGCAGACAAGTTCTCTGGAATTCTAGACATGGTACGTCGGAGCCTCCACCTAACGTGTATCAACCTGAGGACGCATTCGTTGGCAAGGTCAAGGATCATATGATGTGAGCCACGGGTTGTCTTGACGATTATCAGACATTGACACTGTCTTGCAGGCAAAAAATGTCGTTGTATGCTGATATTCAAGCAAAAATTGATGAACACAAGAACGTGTTGGAGGGCAGGTCGAAGGGGTTGACCGAGGCGAAAAGAGATTTGGTGAAGCGGTCTGGAAGTGCGATTGGCAAGGAGGATTGACTCCATCCAGGATGCTTTTACAAAGACTTGTATTTCTTGTGATCAATTTCGTGCATAAACTGCCCCCACATTCGGTCGAGGACTTTTCACTCGTTTCGGGCTGAGTATCCGCATCGACCATCGCAGTGGATGCAAAACGGTCCAAGTCACCAGAAGAAACCATCCCTGGCGCGTGGCGTTTGCTCCGATCCTCCGTCATGTTTAGAGCCGCAGCTATATGCCGTTGTGACCTCGTTCAACGCGCATTCTCAACGACTACTCCCGCGCTCGCCGGCCACAACAAAGTGAGAGCGCGAATTGCTTGACTTGCAAACTAAGTGTCGACTCCTCCCAGTGGTCCAAAATCGCAGCAAAGAAAGGTGTCAATGACATAAAGAAATCCATGATATACGGCAAAGTATCCAGGGTAGGTTTTATTCAACGTTCGCACTGCCCCTTCTTCCAGGGTACTCATGTTGGTATTAGGACGTTATGGTCGCAGTCCGGTGTACGTTCCTCCATTCAAACTCCTTCCAATCGGTCTCACCCCCCCCCCCCCCGTAGCCGGTGGTTCTGCCGATCCCAACACAAATGCTGCGCTTGCAGCCGTACTCAGAGCGGCCAAGTCTTCTGGGGTACCCAGGACCAATATCGAGAACGCGCTGAGAAAGGTGAGAGGATCTCATGTGTGAACCTGTAGTTGGCATGTCGTCGGGCGAACACACGAATTCCAGGCGAGCGGAGGCAAGGACAAAGGCTCGCAACTGGCTACTTACGAAGCCATAGCCTTTGGCGAGGTTGGTATTATCATGTAGGTTCTCTCTCCATCCGGACTGTCTCACACCCTCTTCCCTAACAAGACGTCATTTCCCAGCGAATGCTTGACTGACAATCCAAATCGCACCGTCCACAGACTAAGGGAGCTATTGGCCGGTCACAAGTGAGTCCACCGCGTCGACGGTAAACGTGAAAGTGGTTGAGTTCGACCCTCACAGCGCCCGCTTCGCCCCCGTAAAATACCTCTTCATCCGGAAAGGTCTGGTCCGGGTGTCCATTGGGAAGCTTGAGAATGAGCCCTTAGAAACCCGCACAGAGAACGTAATAGAGGTTGCCCTACCATTTGTCGACGACTTCTCCCAGGACTCCGAATTAGGAGAGACAATAGAGCTCGAGGTATATCGACTTTTTTTGCCTTTAGTCTCGGTTCTCACTGCCTCCATCATAGTTCACTTGCAGACCAGAAAATCTGGGAAAACTGACGTCTGCCCTAACGTCGCAGCCCGAACTTGTTCGCGAGCTCTTGGCGAGCGAACTAGTTTACGCCCCGATCGAAACTGTAACAGCCGACGAGCAGATGGAAGGTGAGATCGCGAGCCTCATAGAGACACTAGAAGAACATGAAGATACTTTGAGAGTATACACTACATTAAATTCAGGTGCAGATTGATACTTTAATACAAGGGTGATCATAGTCGTGAAAATAAGTGGTCCACATTGAGCCCATATTCCAGCATGGGAACTAGCATAGGTGAATTCTTAAAACGATTCAGATGTAGCCGGCCCTCACTCGAATCGCCGGGTCCAGTGATATCCTCTCCTCCCCGAGCCGCTCATAATAGATCTTGACGATTCCTGCCTCCTTCGCGAGCTCTGCGTAGGCCTTGAACTTGTCAACGCCGCAGGCATTCAGTGTTCTCGCCTTCTTCCTCTCGTCCCTCAATAGTTGAGGTGCAACGAGGGAAAAAAGCGGTTTCTTGTCCCCGTTTTTCCACATCTCCCCCAACGCCTCGACCAAGTCCACAAACTTTGGGTCAACCCCAGCACCCTTCAAGCTGATAAATGAGGATCGAGCAGTGACCATCCCATCCTCCGATGATTTGCTGGACTGGGGGGAGACAGACGACGACGACTTCAGCCCTGTCGGTCTTGGGTCACTAAGCGACACCCAGCCGTCACCTTGCTTCATCCCTCTGATCCTGACTACACCATTCTCCATCGCAAGGATGACGTAGTCCTTAAACTTTGCGACGCCAACGGATGCGTAAGCATTGGGTCTCCTCTTCAGAAGCAGCGGAACCACGCTAGAAAACCGAGATTCCGATTCCCCGGTCGACGCCCGAAGCTTTGTCAGGATCGCGACGAGGTCCCGAAAAGAGCTTGGTGTAACGTTCACGGGAGGCGGAGGGACTGCGGTTTCCTGGAGGGGAGGGAGGGAGGGTAAAGGTGTGGCAGAAACACTTGGCTGTACCGGGGGCGGCGGGCCGTCCGGTGACTGTAACGGAGGCTCGCGTAACCTGACTGTAGAAGCCATGAATGATACTCCGGGCATCACGAGGGGGTCGTAAATGACGAGGTTTGCCGCAGCTGCCTTCGTTACATAGTCCTTGATGGTCATTGCACCGACCCGGCCGTATGCCATAATGTCCTGCGCCAATATGAGAGGGTGTAATTCGGAAAGCATCGGTTCTTGTTTGCCCTCGCGCCACAACTTTGTCAGGTTGCTGATCAATGGCTCGAATGGGCCATGCTGAGAAGCTGTGGGATTAATGGGCACTGGAAGCTGTGGCCCCACGGCCAGAGTCGCCCCTGTGTCGCGGAGAGAAACCAATGCATCTCTGGAGGTTGTTGTTCCGCTAACCAATGAAACGACTCCGGAAGTGATTGCCGCGTCAAGGTATTGACTAAAGGTCGTCACACCAGGGACGCTATTGTATAAGGAAAGTAAGTCGGGGTAGCCGAGGGCTGAAATGAGGTGGGCAAGGATGTCGGAGAACGGAATCGGCTTCGCGCCCGTCAACTGTTTGGATTTCAAGAGCTCGACCAGTGGGGCGAAGGGAAAAGTGGTGCCAGTTGCGCGCGTCGGTGGAGTGCTGACGGTGCTGGGGGATGTCGAAGAATGCACAGGGGGATCACGGTAAACCGGACATAGTTTGAGCCAGCCATCACCGTTCTTCACCCCGCGAGCAGTGACGACACCCGCTTCAACCGCCGCTTCGACGTACTCCTTGAACTTTGTCACCCCTGCGCCATCATAGATGGAAGGGTTCTTTCTTAGCAGCCGTGGACCAACGGTGGAGAATCGAGGTTCAGGGTCTTCCGCAAGCCGTAAATCGTTCAGGATCTTAATGAGATCACGGAATCGCGACTCGGCGTGTTGTGATGGGGCATGTTGTGTGGGGCCGCTGGAGCTGGTGTTCCGTTTGTGACAGAGAGTGATCCATCCATCTCCGTCTTGATGTTGTTCGATGGCGACGATCCCGGCTGACTCGGCGAGTTGAAGATAAGCCTTGAATTGAGCAACGCCGACCGCCTCGAACACGTCCGGTTTCCTCTCTCTTAACAATGGGGAGACAGTGGAAAACCGGGGTCTTGAATTCCCGTTCGCGGATAGCTCGCCCAAAACTCCAATTAGTTCTTTGAAATCGTGCTTTGTGTCCATGTTTGTAGGGGGTTTCGCGACTTCGACCCAGGAAAGGCGGGGAGATCTTGGAGTAAACGTTGGGGCGAGGATGTTCAAAGGAACCTCGTGGGCCGGAGGTAAGTCCGAGGAAGGAACCGCCTCGGCTGGCAATGATGTAGATGGTTCACTGGCAGGGGCGCACATTGAGTATAGAACGGATGCAATGACAAGGTTCTTACCGAGGGGTAGGCTCAACCTGTTGGCCGCCCACGGTCTCCTGGGCCGGGGTCTGGGATGCGTGGATAACGGGTGACCTCGCACATATCTTACACTCGCAAGTTCGTGGAACAGGTTTGATGGTACCTGATGGATCCATGTCCCTGGGGTCCTGGATACTAGACTCGACGGAACTTTCCTCGCCAATGAGAAGCAGGTATCCGGGAGAGGAGGGGATGTCGCCTTCACCCTCTGATGGAATCATTTCCGGAGAACTCTATCAATTTTTGGGATTAGCGGTTGAATCGAGGCACATTTGGCACATGCACTCACGAAGGCACCATCTTCATCGACCGGATCGATGGTTTTGGGCGAAGACTGGTCCTGTTGGAATCCGAGGTCAACGACGACACCATGAACGATCGAGACATGTACCGTAGCGGATTCGCTTGTCAAATCAGCCACGGTCCAGTCTTCAGAGGTAGGGGTCATCGGGACGCTGGCCGGCGCGGCCTCGGCGGGGATTTCTGCCTTGGTTGGTATAGGAGTGGCCTCTGATTCCACGAGCGGAACATCCGGCGGCAGGGTTGCATGCCTAGGGCGGATTGTGCTCACAGTAGCAATACTAACTGGACGGGGGGACAGGGCCAGAGGATGGATGGCGGGAGTGATGTGCTCTTCTGGAAGACCAAGGGCGTAAACATCAAACACGGAGGAGTTATCCGACTCTTGGGGGGCGGCATGAAAGGCAATAGAGGACGGGGTCTCGCGACGGGATCTGAGTAGCGGCAGCTTGGATGGGGGTCGTGCTTTCAATATGTCAGATTGCCAATCGTACACGACGGAGGCTTGGGCGGTCAGGCTCTCGTGAGTCATGAAAGAGTTGCTGATGAGTACGACATTGTACTTTCTCCATCGGATTGTGGATAGAAGATAGGCAAAATCACGATCGCCGGAGATGAGGATGATTGTGGCTGGAGCTTGATTGTCCTTGATGAACGCCATGATATCCACTGAGCGAGACATTAGAACTATAGTGCGGTTTCCGGCGCGGTGGAAAAGACTCGCCTATCATCATCAAGTCTACCGAGTTCTTTCCATTGTGCGGGCAGTCTGTGAGGTGAGAGGTTAGCGGGGAGATGTGATGGGCAAGGTGTGTGGTGGACGGACCGGTTAGGGACAAGCCACAGGACTGAAGTTCGGATCGGAGGGAGGATTGCCTTGGAGAAGATTTGTCTGGGAGCTGGAGGTATGCCTTGAAGTTGTTGACCGCTCCGAATTGGTTTGCTAGGATGCGGATGTTGTCGACGAGGTTGTATCCAGAGGCATTGGTGGACGGTGGGCAGTTCTCTGTCTGAGATTCAGCTTGGAGAGGTCTAAGACGGTGAGAACGAGCTGACCGTAGTCCCAGAAGATGCCTACGGGCCCATACGAAGATGCGGTGGGCGGGGGAGTTGGACTGGGCTGCCCGGCGGATGAAGGGGGAGAACACGACATCTGTGGCGGGCGGTCCATGCGATAACCCGCAGGTTGTGAATTTATATTCTGGATATTATACGGCGTGGCAGACTAGTATCACGGTCTATCATAGTCACCTCTAGCTTTGTCCGTTCTCCCCCAATTATTTCAGCACCTTGTTCAGGCGGGCGAGGTGGTAGTTGATCGTCGGTCGGTGCTGTTTGCCACCCATCGGCTGCAACAAAAAGAATGTGGTCAAAGACGAAACCGGAGGCAGTCAACGACCCATACCGTGGACCTCATGCAGTCATACAGCGCCTTGGCGGACTCTGCACACGTCCCAGTCGTCGTCACGTCGTTCTTCGCTGCCCAACACCCGAGCATGGTGGTTAGTTCCGGAGCGCAGAGACTGACCGCGGCGTCTGCAAAACGGTCAAAATGCGCAGAATAATCCACAACAAACGGCCTGTACGCACTTTTCTTTGGTCGGACCTTGAGTTTTTGGATGTGCATGTTCTTCGCGTGGGGGGACGCGGTGATCGACGGAACAGCACTTCCTCGACGATGTCAGCCACCTCCCTCAACAAGAACAACTCGGGTACATCCCTCTTCTCTTCATCTCTCTCACTCGTCTGAGTCAACTTTTCCTACAGCCGTCAGGAGAATCCTTCAAGAGGCAAAGGAACTCGCAAACGACGAATCCACCGATTACACTGCCGCACCGCTCGAGGTCTGCCGTTCTTCCCCCACCCTCCTTGACAAACATTCACCCGTTTGATTCCAGGACGATATATTCGTGAGTCGCATTCAAATCTTACCCCCTCCCTGTAGGATCTTCATTCGCAAACCCAAGGAATGGCACTGCACCATCCGTGGTCCTGCCGGCACGGAGTTTGAGGGAGGACTGTACCATTTCCGCATCCTACTCCCCTCGGAATACCCATTCCGCCCTCCATCTATCTTGATGCTTACCCCTAACGGAAGGTTCGAGCTCAACACCAAGGCACGCTCCCTAAACCCCCAATCACCGCATCCCGTTCACTCACCCTTCTCCAGATCTGCATCAGCTTCACCAACTGTACGTTTTGTTTCGGATACCACCTGGCCCCCTCCCCTTCACCGCTCATCTCCTAATAGATCACGAAGAGTCATGGCAACCCGCCTGGGGTGTTAGAACTGGTATTCTACCTTCGCCAGTCATCCGTCACGCAACTCTCAATTGTCATCCGTGTCACAGCAATTCTTGGCTTACAGGGTTTCTTTCCCCTCCGTGGCAAGGCTGCGCTCGGAGTAGGTGGAATGGATTCCCCCATATCTGATCGGAAACGTCTGGCCGCTCTGTATGTTCCATACCCAATTTTTGAGTGGTTATCCAACACCTCCCCTTTCACTCCCCAGGTCCAGGAACTGGGTTTGTCCCCGCTGCGAAAAGTCCAACCTCGAGTGTTTGCCCAACCCCACTCCGGGAGGCTCGAATCCTGAAACGGCCGCATCTGACCCGCCGGAAACGATACCGGAGGTAGAAGTGACCCAGGTGGCGAAAGATCAAGTTCCGGACATCACCGTCACGGATTCGTCCCCGCCCCCATCCCCCCAGGACCCTCCAGGAGAATTCTTATCAGCAACCGCTCCGATCGTTCCGCAGACTTTAGCCACAACTAGATCCCCGGTCGGCAACCCTAGACCCCCACTGCTGCTGGACACTGCTATCTGCGTGCTCCTCGTGTTGGTACTTGCCTTGCTTTTCAGACGGTTCACCTAAGACCGATCGTCGATTCCCACTTCCCCACTATTTTCACTACTACCCGTGTAACTGTCGTCGACCTTTCACTTGTACACCGTCCACAGAAACTATTTCGTAAGAACACGGATCATTTGCAACGCGTAAAATCCGCCGAGTGACCAATGAAGCAGAGCTCCACATACAGTTTCCACTCCAATATCCATACAACCCGACGATCATATACCAAGTCCTCTTGTGGGTGCACTGCCTTTACCCTTTACCTTCCAGTCGTGCGAGACAATATATGTTGTCAAGGGCGTCCGTTGGTCGAGCCTTGCCCCAGTTGGCGTGTTGACAAGACTCCGGGTTCCTCCACCTCTCCCCCCAATGACACCCACGAACCCTTGGGTAGTCGTAGTGGATTCCGTCAGGATACTTGGGGTTGCGTTTTCTCGTTTCCCCCACAATGGCCCGGGGGGAGCTCGCATCGGCAGCTTGAACTGGGGTTCGCCCAGCTGGCTGAATCTCTTCGCATAGGGCCCATAATCTTTATAGCTGATCCCCCGAGTTCGATCCCTTCGTGAGCCAATACAGCAGAGTAAACTGATTTTCTCCATCCTCTGCCAGAACCCGCCCCCACGTTGGGACGTGGTGATTGGTCCACGGGTGTAACCTCCGGAGTACTTCAGCTCCGGCAGCCGTTTACCGTATGACCCGACCGAATACGTCCTTTTAGGACAAGTGACCTTACGACCAGCCGCTACAAGGACACCACTTGTCCCATCGTGCGTCGGTGCAAAGTCGGCCAGGGTGAGGGCAGATTGCACAACCACTAGTAACCTTCACCGTAAGCGGTTGTAACAGGAAGGTTGGTGGGAGATATTTACGGAAGCGGTCGAGTCCCTTGCCGAAGTTAAACCGACAGAGTATTGCAGCTACTGTAGTAGCATTATGGAACACAAACGATGTCACCGAAACACAGGCAAAAAATGGCCAGGTCTTGAATACGTATGCGTAGGCAGCTGTGCCGAAGATTGATGGCCACAGCGCCAGCACAACCACATGAAGAACAGCAAACACGATGAATACCAGAGGTAGCTCGCGTCTGACAGGAAATTTCCCCTGGAAACAATCGCAATCGTTAACCGTGAGGCTTTTGAGGGTGACCCGCATTGGTTCTGCTCACGGTGAGATGCCACGGGACTATCACCTTGTGCCGAAAAAGAATGAGTGGACTAGCGGCGGGACCCCAGCGTTGACACTTACAACAGCGACGATGACGGAAGCGGCCTGATAAACCACTGCATGTGCAGCCAATCTCTGGAAGGCGTCACGGAAGACGCGATCGATCCAGATCCCTACCGCCATTGCGGTGAAGAGCGTGGACAGCTGGAGGAACGCAGAGAACATCAATATAAGCTGCGCTTGATATCAGCCCCCGCAGTCATGGAAAAATAAAGACCTTGTGTAACCGGTTGATGGTTGGAGATGCGCCAACAGAATTAAAGACCACGCCGACGAAGCGCTGTAGGATCGGGTGTCCAGTGGGGGACTGTGGCTGTGGTAAACGGTTACCGACCTTGTAGAGCGCGACACCAATCACGAAGATGGGGATGAGAGCCACAGCATTCGCTGCAAACAAAAGAATCTGTAGAGTAATGTTCGGCACCAGTGAGTCGAACCAACGAGAGCACGACTGACCGCATGGAAAGCCTAACATCCCACCACTTTCCAAGAATATCTACCCCCTCGCATGCACCATGAACGGCATATTTCTCGTACTCCTCGCGGAGGGACAGGACGCTCTTAACCTGGTATCCTGTCCATCCAGTGTCGAGTGAGTGACTGGCAGCGCTGACGGCCTTACCCATTTGAAAAGATCAAATGTGCTCAGGGGAGGGCGATTCCAGCCGAACATACAGGTGGGGAATGGAGTTGTGGACTACCTAGAGGAGTGTCAACTGTGCGTGCGAAGAAAACTGCCATCGACTCACTGAAAGGACGGATGTCGCAAGAACCCACGACTGTAAGGACATGGCCGCGACGTCCTCTGCGAGAGCATCTTGGGATCTAAGACGCCCGTAGTCAATGTTGGGAAGCAATTCTGGAAAGGTCGGGGCACCAACACATTGTGGAAATACTGCATAGTTGCAATGCACTTCCCACTAAGGATCTTCTCACCACCGTCAAACGGGACGGTGAAATTACGTTGTAACGAGATTAGTCGAAATTCATTGGAGCGGGGCTGGTGTCTGAAGGATCGTTCGGTAGAGATGACCTGGCAGGTCGTCTCTTCACGGCCGGGAATACCATCACAGATTTGTAGCGTATGGTCGCGGATCGCGGGCAATCCATGGGATGCATCAGCCACGCCAAGATATAGACTGGCGAGGCTGCGAGCGTAGTTGTTCTCGCCAAAAGTCACACCCTGGAGGTAAACTTGGGTTATAAAGTGGGTAAAAATGGTGATCGTCCAGCAGCAAGTGAATTTGGACGATGTCATCTGTTTCGCCTGTGGCGTCACGCGAGTGGATTTTGGATTTTGGAGATAGGCAAAGATATCATTTACACCATGCCTCAAGTAGTGCCCGAGATCAGCCAAGATGCGCATTTTCAAAAGGGCCAAAGAAGATAGAAGTGTTAGAAGGAGTGAAGGGGTCACGCCGACTCGACCGACAGAAAACAGGAGAGAGAGGATACAGATGGGAAATGGTCAGGAAAGATTGGGTGAATATATAACTTTAAGAGTTGAAGGTGGATATCGGTCGACGACGAACAGTACGAGACAACCGGAAGAAGGCCAGCTCGACTAACACATGGTCCGGCGAAACCGGGGACGGAAGGAGCGAGGGACGGTCGGGGTTGCCAGTTGAGGGTGAATGGAGCGAAGTTATGCAGAAGTGATCTCGATCAAATAGATGTCATGACTACAGGGCCCACAATGCATTTTGCTACCACAGTCCACTATAATAACCGCGGTGCGGAGGATTTGTTACCACGCAACTAAATTGGGGAAATTTTAAACTGTCCTGTTCAGCGACCTTGGGGACCGAATATACAAACGCAAGGGCTGAGGAAGAGATAAGGTGTTCATGTAGGCGGGGGGGGGGGCATGTACACGTATCAGCGCCGCTTCTGTATCTTACAAGGGAATGGTTTTGGCGAACTTTAAAAATACAAATTTAGTCTTTGTCGATGGGGGAGGTAGTCAGCATTTCAGTGGTTACCACTCACTTGATCACTTTATCGATCATTTCACATGTGGGTTCTAGTACAGCCCCGGATTCATCGGTCGCTTTCGAAATATCCAACGTCGCCAAAGACGTCGCACACACAATGGACAAGTACTGGAGCGCGAGGTTCATCCCTGGACCTGGGGAAAATCATCGAAAAACATAATAGGCGCCACCGCATGATCACTTGCGTACATTTGCGGCGGCCAAAACCAAACATGCAATCAGGATCCGGTTCCGGCGTGTCTCCCATGAATCTTTCCGGTCGGAACTGACTTGGATTGGAGTATACGGTCGGGTCGTTGCAGATCTGCCTGCTCCGTCATTACGGTCAGTGTGAGCTTATGCATTCCGAAGAAACATGGCATCACCAGACGTTGACGAGCAACACGCTACCCTTTGGGATGAAGTGTCCCTTATACACATCGTCTTCCACGGCAGCGTGGGGTACCCCTGCAAAGGCATGGCATCTGGATCAGAACATCAAACACCCAGATATCACTCGCCTAGCGGGCCGGTGACGCCCCAACGAATCGCCTCCTTGATTACGGCATCCAGATAGGGGAGACGCCTACAATCGTTGATAGTCGGCAAGACCCCATTTCCTAACGTTCGTGAAATCTCTTCCTGAGCTTTCTTGCATACATCCGGGAAGGTCGTTATCGCCAGGAAAAAGGAGGCAAGGACAGAGGACGTCTAGGGTAGTTTGGGCTCATATTGTCACCAACGTCGAAAAAGAGGACAATGACTTACTGTATCAATCCCAGCTGTCGTAGGACGATTAGTCAAAGACCAGCAAAGGTATAGTATGCGGTGGTACAGACCGGAGTATAGAGTAAAGGAACTCCATTTGATGGCCTCCTCTGCCCCTGGGAGGGTCCCCTTTGCTTCTAGAGCCTCGGCGACCACACATCTTCGGGCCGCACCAGGCTGATCAAAGCAAGTGGTCCAGAAATGGATGGGTAAATGCATTTATGACCCACAAACCTTTGCCTCTCGGACATATCTGAAGGGTGCCTCAGATACGTCAGTGACCAATGCATACCACGCTTTTGCGGTTCTTTTGAAACCGGCACCGGGGAACCACTCCGGCAGATGCCTCACTGTGGGGTGTCGGCATCAAAACTTCCACTATAGTCCAAATGGCTTACGAAACGGAAAAGCATCCACCAGGTATGCGCCTGGTTCGATGGTCGTGCAAAAGTACCCTATCGTCTCCTCTGCGTCGCGGACGATTGGATCTTGCCGACTCTGAACGGTGTAGCCGTAGACTACATCGAGCAAAAGGCTCGCCACGGAACTGGAAAGATGTTAATCGCCCCGACTTTCGATAGGACGCGCAGACCGATACTTACAAATTTATCTGCCCGATGAGATCATGTGAATCGTCCGCGAGGCCGCTCGCGAAGCCCTGCGCCGCTTCCTCCATCAACGAATGATATTTCTCTACGGAACTCTTTGTGCTGATTCCTCGAGCGAAGAACGACCTGTGCTCCTTGAGTCGAGGACCATAGGGAGTCAACGCCGTAGTGCGATTCCAACCGCAGAGTTCACCGCCCATTACTAGACGTGGGCGGTCGGAATGTATCGCAGAACGATTGTCGAGGATGTCCCTGGCGACGTTTAGTGAATTAATGACCACAACGGTTTGGCCGAAGACTGTGAACGAGTTTATTTGACCTATCGAGAAGATATTGAGCTATTCATGGGACTCAAGTCCTGGCTATATACCATAACGCTCGGCCCACTGGGAGTAAACCAGCCATTGACGGGTCAGAGGAACATCGAGGAGATTACCGAGAAGTGGGAGGGGCTTGGGTCCTGGTGGCAATGGGAGTGTGGGCGGTGTTGGCCGAAGAAACTTCAAGAAGGCATAGATGGCGGCACAACTAAGGATCCCGAGAGCAAAGTGACCAAAATGCACCAGGTGCGGGGACAGCAGGGAAAACATGGTCGACGAGGAACGATCCCGAACGCGGGTGTAACGCATATATATATGTGAATGAGCCACCAATTGAGCGAGAGCGCGGGTCGAGTCTCCATTGAATATCCTATGGGCGGTAAGTGGGCATCGTGACAGCCGCTTGCAATTCGATAGCTCATTTTCGAAAAAACACGCGGGGTTTTTTGTTTGCATGCGGGGCTCGGCATCACCGGTCACCACCAAGCTCGAAATCATGGCAGCAGCGAATACCTCACTCCCCCGCTCACCCTAATCAACCCCCCCATGAGACCAGGTACCTAAGTCAGAGGTCGCCCGATTGATGGATATACATCCGTACGGTGCGGCGTGTAGGCAAGAAGATGCGGACAACTGGGTCCATTGTCAAATGTCCTCTGCAAGGCGGCCTCGGAGAGTCTTGAATGATGTTTCCAGGGGGTGCGCGGGAGCGCACTGTGGGCGACACGCGAACTGTCCCCCAGGTGGGTCTGAAGAATGGCCACATGGCAGTCGGCACGTTTTCCGGGAAAGCTTTTGGGTATAAAGTTGTCGTAGTGCTTGCAAAGAGCATTTTATTCCTGTATACCAATGCAAAGTGACTGACGGGTCCCGGCGGAAAGGCGAAATATAGGTTGGCGAAAACGGACGAGCTGCTCTTTCGCCACAAGTTACCTTTGTCATCGTTGCCCTTCTCCTTGCCTTCTGCTGTTCTTTGACTCTTCTCGTCCGGTCTAGTCGTCGGTTATTCGTTCTTGTGGTCGTTTGTTTGGTCCCTTCCGGGTCTCGTAGGGGTTTTGACAGTTGGATGTCCCCGGCTGCACTGCAACTGTGTTTTTCGAAAACGAGCTATCGAATTGCAAGCGGTCCTCCGGTCCCCCCTACATCACGATATCGATCTTGAATAACTCCCCACCAGTACCCCTCACTTCTTTTTCGTGTCCCTGACGGAAACCGTCACAGTGTCCTCGTCCTCCAAGTTGTAGCTCGCGATCGTATTCGCATTCGTGAGCATCCTCCCCTCATACGATATCCGGATCTTTCCCGCGGAAATGCTGCTACCGGTGTGTTGCAAAATTCGGTCGCGAAGCGTCGAAACCAACAACGTCAGCGGTAGGTCCGGAACAGGCACAGCGCCTCCGTCAAACTTCCATTCTGGTTTGGACTGCTCATTCGGTAGCTGCACATTGAGTGATATCGGATGCTATGTGATCACGGCTCAACTCAGCGATAATGATAATAAAAAAAGGCAAACCGAAGGTACCCACCGGGTGTAGATTTATCCAGTCGGCCTCAGGGTAGTACTGTCCGCTGGGAAGTTTGGCAACTTTCTGGCGTTTAGCTGGCGGGAGATCTGAGCCCTGTGTCTCCCCATCCATCTGGTCTGCTGTCCGGACCATACCCGTCTGTGGAATCAGGTTTGCCGGTGCGCCAACTGGTGGAGGTTGATACCCGAATGGCTGAGCGGCATGCGGTCCTTGGTAGTGTAAGGGTGGCAGCATAATCGGAGTCGGTTGCGGCTGATAGACGGAGGCGGGTTGCGGTCCAGATGATACTGTCGCGGCAGAATACGCGCCAGTTGCTTGTGAGGGTACCTGTGGCAATGAAGGTGGTGCAGGCAAGTTGGCCAACGGCATTGGGGGTGCCGAGGCAGGTCCAATTCCAGGTCCAATCGCCCCGGCCTCTTGCCTGGAAAGCGTCATTTGGGAAATGCACGACGAGAATTTTCAAGTGGAAACTTACGGTCCCAAGCCTTTGGCACGGTGAATCGCAGCGATTTGCTCGTCGAAATTGACGTTGGTGGAATATTTGTCCAACGTATTCGCTTTTGTTGCAGTGTGGCCATCCCATACGACCTTCTCGCGCTCCCGCCTCTTCAGGCGTTCCTCCTCCTCTTCGATTTTCCTCCTCTCTTCATCAGCCTCGGCGCCAAAGATATCTGTACGGGTACGGGCAAGATTCTTCAGTGAGGATACGACATTGGCTCCACGTTGCAGCTCGGAAGCCTGTGCCTTCCTTGCTTCCAATGCATCTCGCTGTGATTTCCAACGAGGGTCCAACAGCTCGATACGCATATGCTCTTGGAGCTCGTTGACCGGCACTTGCTGTCCACAAATCGAGCACGCGGTCATAGTCTGTTTTTGGTTCTTCTGGCCAACTAAGTCGATATAAACAGTCAGTTTCAGGGACGATGAGACATGGTGGACGCACGTTTTGGAACATAATCGGTTCGAATCTTGATATTCCCAGTCGTCTCTGGATTCGCCGAAATGGTCTCAGCTCTCTGAACGACCCCTTGTTCCCGTTGTCTTGTATCCTCAGCTTCATCGTCGCTTTGCTCCATCGCTGCATCCTCATCCCCGCCGATGCCCCCCACTCTTCCAACTGCAGCGGCAGCTTCCGCCTCCGCGGCGGCCTGTCGAGCCCGATGAGCTTCCACATCCTCAGCCGTGGTCTCCATGACCATTGCCGCCATGCGTTTCTGCGCCAATGTCATGTTTTCAACCTCTTGAACACTCATGGGAGCAGGGAGTTCCGAATTCGCATCGGCTGCCGTGAATTCGATCGTTTGAACGATGGCGTAGTCGTGCCAGTCGATTTCAGCGAACGCAACTTTGACTCGATGAGCATCACCTCGTCAAGGACAGAGAATCACGTACTGCGTTCAGCCTCCTGATCGTCTTTTCGCTTTTTATCCTGCTCCTCTTTAACCTTCGCCCATTTCGCATGCTGACGGGCGGCATCGAGCGTTCTCCAGCGGTCCTCGGGGTCCGTTCGCAAGGAAAGAGCCTCAAGGGCATCCTTGGATGGGTTAATGATTTTCGAGTATTGGTCCACAAGGCGGTTGAAGTATCCGAATAAAGAGTGGTTCGGTCGGAGGAAGTCGAACTGATAATTCCTGCCCTCCTTCGCGGACAATGCAGCAAGGAAAGAATGTCCACGGCGAGCGGTAAACAAGGCGGTAAGCTTCATGATATCACTGGAGTCGTGCACAGGTCAAACGCGTAGAATAAAAGCACGGGGTGAACACACGCACAGATCGACGGTAGATATGTTCGGCCAATCGAGGATGAACTGAGGGACAGGGGGTTCCTCGCCCATATCAACCACCGGTTTCTCAACGGGCTGGTCTGTAGGCTCCTTCCCTTCCTTTGGAGCATCTTCGTCATCCACCTCACCTTTCGCAACCTTCTCGAGACGGTCTCTGTAATAAGCATGATAAGGGTCGGCGGGGTGGAGGAACGAGAACTTCGGGTCCTGACGCTGGTTCTCGCGGATCCTGTCCTCAAAATGGGTGGGGTTTGCGGATTTTACGACGAAGGTGGCTGTCCTGTCGATGACGGCTGTGTGCTCACGCGTCAGGAAAAGGATTTACGTGCGAGAAGACACAACAGGACGCACACTTGATATCTGGAGGCGGCAGGATGAGACCACCGGCCGCAAACTTGGAGACATTCTCTTTGAGAGGGGCGTCGACGACCATGTCGCCGTTCGCCCCGTCCTCTGTCGGTCCGGCAGTTAGGTGTGTGTCAACCGCCATCTGTCCGTCGTGGGTGAGAGGACGAGCGCGTGACTTGCGTGACACCGATACTTGGGCGGACGATGTTCGGCGCGTTTCGTGCCAGTCATACAGCCCACGGTGGTCTCCTCTGGTAACTGTGTCAAACAATGTCTATCCACCCTTTTGACTTGACTATCCAACAGGAAGACACCATGGAAATTATCTACCACTAGGAAGGCTAATGTTCGTGCTCGGCTTAAGAAGGTGGACACAGTCATCGAGGCTGTCCGGGCTAGTGGTGTGCAGTGTGGTGCACTCGTACGCTTTAACGTCCTTCTGCGTCATTTTCTGCATGACCGAGCATTTTGACCAGACAAAAGCCCTCGAGTTACCGAAGGAGCACGAGATGCTTCCCAAGGACAAGTACACTGTCTTCAGCCCACACGCACGCGGGTATCGGAAGGGTGTTCACAAGGTACCAAAATGGACGAGGGTGAGTTTTCATTTCTCCATGTTATGATTCCGTCTCATGCAGATTTCAGCTTACTCTGCGGACCAACCCAGAGGGCTTTTAGAGTAATTTATCCTGCCGTATACATGCACTAAGTCATAACCCAACGTTAAAACAGCACAATCTGCACCTTTCCCGCCTTGATGCCCTGCAAAATGTTCTTGTAGGAGAGTATCTTACCGAACACCTCGTCTCTCGTCTCTGGGATGTCCAGCACAGAACGCCTCTTTGCATCCCGGTACGAGAGGTCGATTATGATGTGTGTCAGAGCGGACACCGCCATAGAATCTGATACAATTCGTTTGATTGTGGTCACCGGAGAATGCGCCGCAAACTCACCTAGCTCCAGTAACTTCCCGAGTCTCCCCGGAGTGCCAACTGCGGCCCCAATCTTAGTCCTCCGTAAGTAAGTGACGTGGTCCTGCAACGTCCCTCGTTAAGATGTGTGTGGAGATCAAGGTTTGAAGGATGAACCTCGAGTTTAATATGTCGGGCAAAGAATTTCCCAACATCACCACCTTTCTCTCCTCGAAGTTTCCTGTTCTTGAGGACCCTTGTCTAGCTGCAGTATGAACAATCGATCAAGCGAAACGACCGGGAGGAGAATTACCACATCGGCGACTCGCAGTGCAGAACCTGCGACAAAGATAAGAGTTGGTGCCCCATTGGCCTTGGGTTTTTGTGAAAGGCGGAGCCGAAGGCTCGGAGTAACTGAAAGCAAGGACGACTCAACCCCGCACCACCGTCTTTGTTTGTGAGGTCCTACCTTTGGCAACGAAATCGGGCAACGAGTCGAGGGTCCTTTCGGCAACCCATGGGGATGTATCGATAATCGCACTCTCTGTCTGGACGTCAATTCATGGTGATTTCCTGAGGGCACTCTGGGAGCCACACCCACCAGGAATTTGGATGTCCTCGAGCTCGATGCGAGACAACCTGGAAAATGATTTGGCTTGAGACCCAGCAAGGTACTCAGCGAGTTCCGGAGGTGACTGCAGAGCGATTAACGAAGACTGTTCGTCCTGCGTCTCCTTTAATTTGGGCTTCTGCTCTCGATTGTTTAGTTTCGGACAACCCAAAGGTCCGATTGAGATACTCACCTTAAGTTTCCTCTGCTTCTCCTTCCCACTTCGCTTTCGTTTGTTCCTCTTCTCACTTTCCGCATGTACCGCGGATCCACTTGGCTTCAGAGCGTCGTCGTCCGGACTGAGATCGCCATGACTGCTCTCATGGTGAGAGTCTTCTTCGTCACCGGAGGTAGCGACGAGCCCATCCGGGACATAATCGTCTTCGAGGCGATCTCCAACCTGACCGGGACCAGCCATGAGAGAGCGAGACTGAAAGGCCGAAAATCGGGAGGAAGAGAACCAAATTTCGACGGGTGACCGGTGATCGGCGAGCCACTGATCTTTCAATGCCATCATCAGCTTCTGCCCTCGCACAAACGTACGACTTCTTTTTGGTCCTTGATGTAGAGGGGACCTGTCGGGAAGGAACTGGCATGGACTATCCGAACGAAATCATTGCAAGCATATCCAAATTGCACCTCCGACCTTGGCTGACTATATCTCCCAGGAATGGCCGGTCTGTCTGCTTGGATGGAGAGACAAGGCCAACGGAATCCTAGACATCATTTCTGAATTTCGGACTTTTGTAAAGCCTACGTGGAGGCCAGAACTCTCCGAGTTCTGCATGCGCCTGACGGGCATAACCCAAGTTTGAACCTCAAAAATCACAACCACGGCGTGTCTGACACACCCACCTACAGGACCAGACAGACAATGCACCATCTTTTCCTGAGGTCATGGAATCCATGGCCGAGTTCCTTGTGACCCACGGAATCCTTAACGAGCCCGACCGCCGACCACTCGTCCGCTTTTGCTGGTGCTCGGATGGACCTTGGGATATCTCTAACTTTGTCATCAAACAGTGCTTTATCTCCAAGGTGAACTAGATCTCAACCAAGTCCATCCATGTACCCACGCTTCACCGTGTTCTCGGAAGCTGAAAGTTCCACCATGGATCCCAAATCAATTCATCGACGTCCGTGCTTTACTTTGTGGCCGGGACAGGAAGAAACACGTAAGTCTATGAGCACACACTTATCGACCCGTCTGGTTCATTGTCGTGGTGCATAAAGCGTACAATGAACATCAACAAACAACTACAAGTATTACAACTGGATCCGTTCATCGGACGACCCCATAGCGGAATTGACGTAAGTATGGTACAGTTCTCGCTCGGTCTGCCCTGACCAGTGCTCTTTCGCGTTCCACAGGACGCTCGAAACATATGCCGGGTCTTGGTTGAACTGGCGCGCAGGGGGAGACCTCTGTTGCCAACGACAACCGTTAACTTTCGGAGGCGGTGGAAATGGATGGGAGAGGCAGGGAAAATAACTGAGACGGAGCTTTAGTCCGTTCCGAGTGCGCCTTCGTAGAACTGCCCACCTCTGGGGGAATAATGCAACACCATAGAGTTATTATTAAGCAGTGAAAACGGAAGGCGAGATGTAGGGTAGATCAATACTTCATCTGTTCGCCTCGACAACGTCTTGGACATATTTCAGCTGTCTCGCAACAGTCTCCTTCATCTCGGCAATTTCTGTGCTATTCTTGATGATCGCGCGAATGGTCTCATCCTTCACACGAGCTACTTTCTCCCGCTGTTCACGGTATCTGCACGAAGGGTAAGACAACGTCACACGAGAGTGCGCATGGGGGTAACGAACGCGATCTCGACAGCCTGAAGGCGTGATTTGGCGCCGACGCCATGTGCCATGGCGGCCATTCTCGCTTGAGCCATCGTTCGCTCCAAGTCCGCAGCTCGAGTGTTGTTTACAGCAGCTTCTTGCTGTGCAGCCTATTAAATACAAATACAGGTTTAGTTGTGATGACCGGCTGGTAGGGAACCACAGGCCCGTTACCTCCCGCATTTCTTCCGCTTGCTCTGTCAGGGCATGCACCTTGGCGGCCTCCGTTTCAATCTCCTGGACGAGATCGTCGCACTCGTTCGCAACATGGTCGTGGTCATCGTCCACCACAATTTTCTCCCGCTTGGCAGCATCGATCTCCACGCGGTACATCTCAGCCCATTTGCTGAGCGTAGGCCGAACGACCTTGCGCATGTCTGGTCCCCTGACGAGCTGTTGTAGATCCGAACTGGCCATGTTCAGCTCGATCGTGAGGTCCTCTTCGTTCGGAGGTATTAATCCAGGAGATGACAGGAGGGTGTTATATTGGTCGATGACCTCCTCCGCGGTTGCCACGCGGTTAGTCAGCGAAACCTCGAGAGACATGACCAACTTATTGGTCTCGGCGACTTTAACTTTGAGATCTTCAACGCTGCGGGAGAGGGATTCGTGTTCCGTGTTCATCCGTACGACCTCTTCTGGAGTGAGGTTTTGTACCTTGACAACGTCTGACAACCTAGCCTTTTCTGCCTTGACCTGCTCCAGATCGACCACTGATAGGGCGTATAAGATATTGTGAGCTTATTAGCGAACACAGCTCACAAAGTTGTTCAATTTCTGCCTTCTCGGTGGCCAGACTGCGTAAACCGCTCTGTTTCCGAGCGTCGTGGCGGCTGAGGTTCTGAGCAAACCTATCAAGGTCGCGTTTCATTAGCTCGTTCTGTTTTTGTTCCATTTCTAACGGGGGCTGTGGATGGTTCAGAGGTGGTTTATGGGCTGATGTGAGACTCACGGCAGAGGATCTTAGCTGTTCGTATTCTGCATTTTGACGAGCCAACTTTTCGGATTCCTCGTCCAAGAGAGATTGTAGCCGCTCGTTTTTGACCGCTGAAATCGACCAATTAGCGTTACCGTCGCGTTCTGTTCAGGGCCACAGACCAACCATATCGATCCTCGAAAGCCTGCAATGGGACCGCAAAATCTACCTCTCCACTCATGTAGAGTTCGTAGGCGTGCTCGAAGTATTGGATTGAGAGGGCTTGGTGGTGCATAGGATCGTCGAACTCGTCGGGGACTAGCTCCGCTTCAAGTAAGGTGAGACTGTCACCATTCAGGTAATCCTCGTAACACTGCAAGAGCCAAACATCAGCGGGGGGGGGGTAATGTATAGGTAGCTTCTAACTCGCCTTTCCTAATCCAACAAGCCAATGTAGGACCCCAAGGAGTGATGGCCAGGAGTGCATGCTTGCGGGAGCAGCAAACCACTTGGAGTCGAGAGAAGAGACGTAGGGGTATTCCAAAGCTCTGAGTGCGTGTAATACTTCGTCTTGTAATGGGACGTTATCGGAGAAGTTGTAGCCACCATCAATGATCAAAACCAGTTGCCGGAATACCATTTGATAACCCTTGGCATGGATGTTTGAGAGCGGGTTTGAGGACGTATCGAAGTCGTGGGCTTTGAGCCAACCCACGATATCTTGTCGCATAGTCAACTGATTGTTCTTCTCCCGCAACTGACGGGGGTCCCTTTGTACGGCTATCGTCCTGCTTGGAGGAACAGCTGAGCCCCCACCGCCCCATAGAGAACCTCTTCTCGCGTTATTACTGGATGATGAAAAGGGTCAAGGGAGTAACGCAATGAGACCTGTGGAATGTGCTGACGCCTTGAGAGGAGTCTTTCCGATGTTCTGCTTGGACGTGCTCTGCAAAAGGGGGTTCGCGTTGAGGGATCGGATGACGGATTGTCTGGGTTTCATTGTTGATCCAGACGCGGTGAAGACTGGAGCGTTGATGGACATTCGCATGGCGTGGGGCTGCTTCTGACCGGTGGCTGGTATCGGAAGATTCGAGCGAGAGTCCGCCGAGTGTTGGAGCGTTGAGCGACGATTGAAGTTCATTGTGGTCTCAGCGAGATCGCGACGGTGGCGGGTAAGAGGCGCGTCGATTCAACGTGATCGACCAGCCGATCATCGGCCACAACGCGTCCGGGTCAAAAGATTTGGACCGCTACCATGACCAGCACAGTCTCCGTCGAAATATCCGGTCCTATCGCCACGATAACCTTCAACCGCCCTCGCTCTCTTAATGCCATCACGGCCGAGGGTATTCTTCTCTATCAATATCACCTCATGGCACATCCTTACCGAGTACGGATTTCCCTAGACTATGACGCATTTGTGAATGCTTTAAGGAACATTGACACGAACCCGGCCATAGCAGTCACTGTTTGGCAGGGTAAGCCCGACGCCCCTCCCCTCCCCCCCTTTCATTTTGACTCCCTACTCCACAGCGACTGGCAAGTGGTTCTGTGCTGGCACAGATGTAAAAGCCCGAGCTGGTAACTCGAGTGCCCCTGCTGAGATGACTGTTCGGTCCGCATTTGTGCCCGGTGTTGCCTCGACCCACTTGGACACCTCCAAGGCCGTTGGTCGTGTTGTTCTCCCCGAAAACATACGCTCACTTCTGCTTTAGCTCAGCGACCATTCCAAGATCCTTGTCGCTGCATTGAATGGGCCTGTCATGGGTAAACGTTCCTGTTATGCTCTCTCCTGTGTCTCTCGCTGATGTGTTGGTGATCCAGGAATCGCCGCTGGTCTGTATCCTCCGATCTCCAGACTTAGAACGGTCCACTGATGCGTGTTCGCAGCGTTATTGGGACACTTTGATTTTATTTATGCTCTTCCAAGCGCCTGGCTTCAGGTTCCATTCACATTCTTAGGTTTTCCCCACACCTCCCGCACGGTGAGACGAGACCGCTGATTACATACAATAGGTATCATTGCGGAAGCAGGATCGAGTGTATCCTTCATTAACCGGAGTGAGTATCTGTACATCGTGACGTACGACCGCTCTGACAATGCGGGTAGTCGGAGTTGCTAAGGCCAACGAACTACTTCTATTTGGCAAGAAGAAGACAGCACAAGAACTCCTCGAGTGTGGGTTTTACAAGTGGGAAAGCGAAATTTGTCATCCCCTTTCGATTTCTCATCGTTCGCGTATAGCGAGGTCTTCCCCGAGACTTCTGTCGAAGAGTTTCACAAGGGTGTCAAACAGCGTGTTACTGCAGAACTTGACGGTTTAGTGACCGAAGCTGTTCTCAAAACCAAGCAACTGCTTCAGTTTGGGTTGAAAGAGAAAAACGACATGGATTCGGCATTACTCAGAGAGGGCTACGCGCAAGCCGAAAGGTTTGCTACTGGAGTTCCTGTGGAACGATTCACCAAAATCGCCCGGAAGGAGATCCGTCATAAGCTGTAGTCGGTAGCTGGGGGATAATGATGATTTTGTAAAACGAGGGACCAGGTTGGATAGACGAATCGGTCGAGGGTGGGGTGCTTGCGAGCTTGCTGGGTGACGTTAAGTGGCATTGTACCTGGGACGTTTCAATCGACGTCTCAGACATGCGCACGAGGAGCAGAAGACTTGGACCAATCGTGGGCCGCACTCTGTCATTTTTATTACTGGAGATGCCTTCGAGTTGATCGGGCCGGCCGCCATCACATCTTAACCCATCCCTATGTCGTCTCAGCAGCGAGATCTCTTTGGGGGTGCAATAGTCTTCAGCATCCCTCCCCAATGTGCCGATGCGTCGTGAGTCAGAGTCCGGATAAACTTCGTGGGCCCAGCTTAGATCTACGTAGGCAGATCCGCCAAGTCCCCGACAACCAGGAGGTGTTCCTGTATCCCGATTCCTCGATAAGCATTATTGTCGAGGTTCTCCAACGAGTCGCAGAAAATGACGATGAGGAAGCAGCAAAGTTTGGCGGTCTTTCCATCTCACTGGTGAAATAACCGACAGCGATTTCCTAGGTTCCATTTCTCCTCCTTGGCTGACGACAACTCAGCTGTGTCCAGCTCTATAGAAAGAGTCACCGCGGTACCGAGCAACTGGAGAGACGAGACCCCCCCGATGATCCTCCAGGGCACCCAGCTCGTTCGCAAGTTCAACTCCGCAGTGCTGGACACAATCCACATTCTTTTGGCAGTCTTCCGGGTCAAGAGCAAGGGAGTCGATTTGGTGCTGTCTATGAACGTTCCACTTGAGACTGTGGAGGGCAAAATAGATGATTCCAAATACCAATCGGCGCTACTCGACTTCGATACCGCTGTAAAATCATTCAAAATCCTCGACTCTGGTCTGTTTGTCTGACAGAAGGAAAGACTTGATCATGAGATGTAAAACGATCGGCATCTGGTACACGGTTGTATGAATACACCAAAAACAAGAAAGCGTATAGAAGTCAAGGCCCAAAGCTTTCAGGCTTTTACCAAGGGGGCTCCTCGGCCGCCTCTCCCTGAGGGTCCTCAACGATCTTCTCTCTGACGGGCGACGATGCGGAAGCGGCAGCAGCCTTGGCTTCCTTCTTCCGTTTCATCGACTCTTTCAATTGCGCCCACCTCTCTCTGAAACGCACAATCATTTGTTTCTAGTGGGGATGAGAACATGCCTGCGGGTTTGTCAGGTCGAAGAACGTACCTGAGACTCATTCTCTGCCTTGAGAACCTTGACATCTTCCTCCAATTCTTTGATCTTCTTGTTCAGCTGAGCTTCGCGCTCCCTGCTTGCGTTGGGTGTGATCGATAAGGACCCCAATTCTGGGGGAGCCAATTGCCGTGGTGTTTGTTGTCCCACCGCAGAGGCCGTCATCACGCGTTGGGCCTGCAGATATCGTGAGGATTTTCTCCGAGATTATACGTCAGTCGGACATACCTCTCTTCGAGCATGAAGGATATTGTCCCTGAGGGCGTTGTCCTTGTCTTGTCGCATCTTGAGAACGGCCTTCATCTCACTCAATTGATCCTGCAACGTAGAGAGTTCCGCTTTAAGGGTTGCATTCTCCTTTCTAAGTTTGTGTTTCTCTTCCCCAGATGGGATGACAAAGAATGATTCCGCCAGGTCATCATCTAAAAACTCCAAGTCAGACGGTACGGATGCCACAGAAACGGGCGACAGACCATCGTCAGCGAGAACCTCATCGAGATCGTCCTGCAGGCTGTTCGATGTAGTTTGAGCTCTCTGAGTTCCGGTGGCAATTTGATATGATGTATCAACCAAGCGTTTGGAGAAACCGGATAAACGACTTGCGATCCCTCTGTCGGCCTCGGGCTCCACACCTGAGCCAATTTCCTTTCTAGGAGCGGGGGGATACCGAATGGGGGCGGACGCGAAAGCAACCGGTTGAGAGATGTTTTCCAAAAGATCCGTTGTCACTTTCCAAAATTGATTGAAGAGAATATCTCCAGGTTCGGACTTAGGCTAGATCAGCAGGATACGGACGGGTGGGAAGATATAGGACTCACTCGCTGACCAAGAAGCATGAAAGATTCGTCCCCGGTGTTCTGGGAGTCTACCATCCTGTTGCCTGTTTGCGGGGGAGGCGAGGATGAGGGCCCGGGAACGGAAGGTGGGGCAGGAGTGTGCCTGTGTGGGATATTCTGTGGGAGGGATGGGTCCTTGTTTTCTTCACATAACTTGGCGATCTTGCACTGTATATCCTTTGCAGATTTTGCGTGTTCATTATACAGCATTCGCAGCGTTCCTTTTGTCTCCACGTCAAGGGAATGTTAGGAAGTGGTGACGGCCAAGGCGATTGGACTAACCGGACCTTTTCGTCCGTCGAGACTAGTACACATTCCTGGAAGGCCTGTGCTGCCTTCTCATACTCTTCCGCAGCTGGGATGAGCAGACCCTGGGCTAGATATTCATCAGCATTTGCACCGTGTTGATGGGCCTGAGGGAGAAATCGGGCATCAACACAGGCTGAGTGGAGAGTCTACAGGGCACAGGGACCTTGTTCAATGGGGAGTCTTGCGCACTCATGGAAGTGGGAGGTAAGGAGAAGCGGGCAACGTGTTATACGGCCGGCCTTGGTCGAGGCTGGTGGCGCTGGGTGGTCAAGACCGTGGCCAGAAGATCACAAGATACAGACGATGAACAAGCCGTGGGTGCAGGTCGTTCACCTAGACGTGTCGCTGGGTGGTAGTCGGATTACTATGCACTCGCCTTTGTTGTAATCGTAAACGAACGCACTGCCCCCCAGATCCCAACCGAAGTTGATCACGCTGACCTCCGTCACTCTCCCCACCCTTTGCATCTCAAAAAATGTCTGGCCTCTTCCAACGCGATCCACGGGCCGGAGCTTTCTTGGGTGGTGATAGAGTGTCTGGACAGGATATCAGGGACCAAAATGGTCCTTTTTTTCATACCTTTTTTCGGTAAAATTGCTCACATCTGTCCCAGTCATCGCCGCACAATCCATCGCAAACATCGTTAAAAGCTCCCTAGGTCCGCTTGGTCTCGACAAGATGCTCGTAGACAACATTGGCGTATCGTCATTTCCCCCGATTATGCATTTCAGCAAGCTGATCTCCACCGACGATGTAGGAAGTTACGATATCTAATGACGGCGCTACTATTTTATCTCTGCTGTCCGTTGAGCATCCTGCAGGAAGAATCTTTGTCGACCTTGCCCAAAAACAAGACAAGGAGGTTGGGGACGGGACCACTTCCGTTGTCATCGTCGCTGCCGAACTGCTTCGCCGTGCCAACGAACTTGTCAAGGCTAAAATACACCCTACAACGATTATCACCGGTTACCGTCTTGCTTGCAGAGAAGCATGCCGTTTCATGCAAGAACAGCTAAGCATTAGGGTGGATGTTCTCGGACGGGAGGCATTGATCAATGCTGCAAAGACCAGCATGTCGAGCAAGATCATTGGCAAGTGAGTACTTCGGCTTCATCATTTCCGCACCCCTCCCTCAGCAATGCCATACAGCGACGACGATTTGTTTGCACCTATGGCTGTAGATGCCATGATTGCTGTAAAATCTGTAAACAATCGCGGAGAGACTAAATACCCCGTTAAGGCGGTAAATGTCTTGAAAGCTCACGGAAAAAGTGCACGCGAGTCCCTCTTTGTCAAGGGTTACGCTTTGAACTGCACGGTAGCCAGCCAGGGTGAGTAATGCATACCCCTCCGCCTTCCGACCTCCTTACAATCGTGAACGACAGCCATGAAAACTCGTATAACAAACGCCAAGATCGCTTGCCTGGATATCAATCTCCAGAAGGCTCGAATGCAGCTCGGCGTGCAGATTGTTGTCGATAACCCAGAAGAACTGGAAGCGATCCGGAGACGGTGTGTGGACACCCTAAAACTACTCAACCCAATCGCTAATAATTTTTGCCCCACAGTGAGTTTGAAATAACTCTGGAGAGGGTCAGAAAAATTCTGGCAGCGGGGGCCAATGTGGTCTTGACGACAAAAGGAATCGACGATCTTTGCCTAAAGGAGTTTGTCGAAGCCGGTGCGATGGCGGTTCGGAGGTGCAGGAAGGAGGATCTACGCCGGATAGCGCGTGCGACTGGCGGGACGCTTGTCTCAAGTTTGGCCAACCTGGAAGGGGAGGAGTCGTTTGAGCCCGCTCTTTTAGGGACCGCAGAGGAAGTTGTCCAGGAAAGGATATCTGACGACGAGCTCATTCTGATCAAGGGGACAAAAGTTGTGAACTCGGCGTCAATCGTGTTGAGGGGGGCCAACGACTATATGCTGGATGAGATGGAACGTGCCCTGCATGATACTCTGTCTATCATAAAACGCACCCTTGAGAGTGGATCGGTCGTTCCAGGAGGGGGTGCGGTTGAGACGGCGCTGAGCATCTATCTGGAGAACTTTGCAACCAGCTTGGTGGGTGGCGACCGTGTTTTCTGAATCGATATTACTCAAGCAGAGATCCAGGGTTCACGAGAGCAACTTGCGATCGCAGAGTTTGCCGGTGCGCTTCTGGTGATTCCCAAGACACTTGCTGTGAACGCAGCCAAAGACTCGACCGAGCTCGTTGCAAAACTTCGCTCCTGTCACAACGCTGCCCAAAAAGCGAATGCCGGAGACCCCAAGAAGGCTTACCTCCGCTATGGCCTCGACTTGTTGAACGGTCAAATAAGGGACAACGTAACGGCCGGTGTTTTGGAACCTACCATGAGCAAGACTCGTAGTCTCAAGTCCGCGTTCGAAGCCGCCGTCTCGTTGCTTCGAATTGATGATGCTATTCAATGTATCCCAGGTACGCCCGGAATACTAGTCCTTTAAGTGACTGACTCACTTTTATTCACACAGAATCCAAACCAGATGCAGATGAGCACGGCCACTGAATGGCTTAGATATAGGTTTTGGTCGTCTAGAATTTGTGTAATTCGACTTTGTCAGATGCCCGTCACTTTGTCATTCCGCACCATGAGGGCCACAGACGCGTAAGCGCCCGAATTTCAACATTATCCCTCGACTTCCACTGGCACCGTCAACCAACGACCACCAGTCCTCGTATACCCAGCCACCGTGTTGCGTCGAGTGCGCTTGCCATCGCGTCACTCCTTCCAGCAACATTCACGTTCAAGGTTAACTCTGATTACTCACGAAGATCCTGCATGCCCTCACCGCAGGAAGGGGATGCATCGCCCATCCCGCCCACCGTCTCACGACACCTGGCCACCTGCTACATCAACATAATCTGGATGTGTCTCGACTCTGATTTGGTCCAATCCGCCGTTTTCTTCGCCGAACGATACTATGCACTCGATCACAACAATCACGACGCTAGACATATCTTCGTCACTGCCCTCCTTCATGCCGGACGGAAGAATAGTGCACTCTCCCTACTCAAGGACCATCGGTGTTCAAGTTGTTGCGGTTGCCAGCATTTAAAAGCCCAGACGTGTGGTCTTTTGGGTAGGCATAGGGAAGCAAGGGAAGCACTGGAAGCAAGTTTGAGTGACCCGGCATACGCACCGACTCGTGAGTCCCCCTTCAATCTAGCCAGACATTTGCACTTAAGCGGGCTCGAAATCCATCAGCTTCGATGTCGAAGCGTACTGCGTCTATGTTTCCAGGTGAAGCCGCAAGAAAATGCCTTTCAGGCAATTTGGCTCGAAGAGGGCATCTTTTCGAGCAGGCCACCACCAGCTACCGCCAAGCACTTGCTCTGTGTCCATTCTTGTGGGAGGCGTTCGAAGGATTGTGTGCATTGGGTTGGACACCATTGTTTGTTTCGTCTGAGGGGTGTTTATGAACCTAATTTCTAGGCACCGCTCCCGACGATATCGATGAACTTTTTCCTCCTCGTAAACTCCCAGATGCTTCGAGTACCCTCGACTCAACCTTAAATGTCGTGGGTCCAGTCGCTACTGGCACAGGGTTTTTTACACCGGAACCCACTGCAGGGCCCCGCAAACCGCAATTGGGACGGAAAAAGGACAATCGAGTACTGAGGATGGAACTGCCTACAGGACCCGTGTACGTGCCACCGCTGATAGTATCTCCGTCAGCCGTCTCAACCCCTCTAGCGCTTCACCTGATGCGTCGTTCTTGGAACAAGATGATTCCATATTGCAGCAGAGGAAACCGATCAGGGTACAGCGTCTCACCAATACAATGGGTCAATCTGTAGGTACTCGACCTCTTTCCTCGGCCGATGAGGGGCCAGTGACCAAGAGAAAACGGTCGGTTGGCGTCCCTCAACGAAGTGTCGATGTTCCCAAGCCATCTTCATCCCAGGTGCTGATAGATGAGCGATCGAAAAAGGCACGAACACGCCCGGCCTTAACCATTGCTAATATATTCTCATCTTCCGGTCGCCGTGCTCAGTCTGTCGCGACGTCCTCCAGATTGAATACTAAAGCTCACCGCGAGCAGCCCCAGAATTCCGGCTTCGCTACCAGAAGAAGCACAAGGCTGCTTGGTGGCGCAACTCATAAAAGTTCCAAAGTGCGTTCACTTTAGATATCGTGAGCTGCTCTGCGACGTTTATCTTACATACCCGCTTAAGGCTGGGTTGAAGGAGAGGAAGCAACAGACAGTCAGACCAATATCGCCACCATTCGACTCGGAGATGGACGACGAAGTCTCCGCCTTTGATGAAAGCAATCCGGTTCCCGCATCTCCGTCCAGGACCAGATCTCCAGACGATACGTCCACAAGACGACAGTCAGATGATCACGCGATGGAAATAGCGGAGTGTATTGTCTACAACACAATGCGGTCGTGTGCTCGAGCCTTTCGGGCTTTCGCGAGCTATGATTTACAGAAGTGTGTAGACGAACTCGAGGGATTGGATGCGGTGCAACAAAGAACCCCATGGGTGATGGCGCTGGTTGGAAGGGCGGAATACGAGAAAGGGGACTACGCTGCGGTAAGACGACTTACATCCTCCACCCACCCCCTCCTGACGTGTCAAAAGTCGAGACGAGCGTTTGAGTCTCTGAGGGACCTGGACCCATATCGGATACTCGATATGGAGGTCTATTCCACGTTGCTTTGGCACACGGAGAAACACATCGACCTGTCCTTTTTGGCGCAAGAACTCCTCTCGATCGAACCTCGGTCCCCACAGACATGGATAGCGATTGGGAACTGTTTCTCTCTCCAGAAGGACAAGAAACAGGCCCTCACGTGTTTTGGGAGGGCGACCCAATTGGACCCTGGTTGTGCGTATGCATATACTCTGGCCGGCCACGAGCTTGTCGATACGCGGATCGACCAAGCGATAAACTATTTTCAATCCGGCATTCGAGCAGATCCAAGACATTACAATGCCTGGTGTGTGACCTCACCTTCCACGGAGGAGATTGGCTCATGCTATGCGTTCAGGTATGGTCTGGGTACATGTTATCTAAGGATGAACAAGGTACGGATGGCGGAGTATCACTATCGCAAGGCGGCCGAAATCCATCCTACAAACGCTATCCTGATAGGATGCATTGGTCTGGTAAGCTAGATTTTGTTGTCTGTGTTGCCCGCTGTTTTTCACGTTCTGCAAGACGAAGGAGCGCTCTGGGGACAACGGGGCCGCCGTCCAACTCTACGGGAAGGCGATCGAATATTGTCCGGAAAACGCCCTTGTGCGCTATCGGAGGGGGAAGCTTCTTATCGGAATGAAACAATACAAGGTAAGGTGTTTTTGTTTCTGAGTGCTTCCAGACGCTCACCGGCGCTCAGCTCGCAGTCCAAGATTTGGAGTTCTTGAGAGACCTCTCTCCAGACGAATCCAATGTGGTTTTCCAGTTGGCAAGGGTGTATCGGCTGCTTGGGGACAAGGTAAAGTCTGCGCAACTGTTGGCTGTCGCCCGCGATGTGTCTCCGAAGAGCGTCAAAAAGATCGAACGTTTGCTCGAGCTGAGCAAGGACGAGGACGCAGAGGCAATGGATGAGGACTGATCTAGGGCTTTCTGCATGCAACTGATAGCCTACATCTACATACCTTAGTATAGACATTATGGGCAAAAAAAACCCGGACCGGCCACCTTGTAATCTACCACCCGTCCGGAGCCGTCTCGATTGCGAGCTGCAACTTTACCGGTACCATCAAGATGCATCCGATCATAGATGGATCGGGAGCTGGGTTTCCTCATCCCAAGCCTACTCTCTCGTTTTGGCTCCAGGGTGCACGGAATAACCCATTGATTGGTCACAGGACCACAGAAACAACCCCGAGCAATGCTGATGTGGTCATCATCGGTGCTGGAATGTCCGGAGTCGCAACGGCCTATCATCTCTTCAAGGAACATGACCCTTTACGGGGAGCCCTGCCGAAGGTAGTGATATTAGAAGCCCGGGAGGCTTGCTATGGCGCGACTGGCCGTAATGGTGGTCACTGTAGACCAGATTTCTACAGAGGTGCGTGTTGCGAGTTTATTAGACCCCGTTTTCTGGGTAGATCCTCTTCGAAAGGTTATCCCAAGTACAAGAAAACGTTTGGCAAGGACCAAGCCATGAAGATTCTTCAAAACGAGAAGGTTCGTGATCTTCTATCGTTCCTAGGTTCTGATAGCGAGAGGAACTTCCTGTGGTTGAAGGAAACCCTTGCTCTCTTGGCTCAAGTTGTCGAGGAAGAAAAGATTGACTGCGACCTCTGGAGAGGACATTCATTCGGTCCGTGGGACATTGGATACAGCATCCAATTTACACCGCTTGAACCGCTCCTACCCCCAGATGTTGCGCTGAACCAACCATGCGCCGATAGCTTTCGTGCAGCGCTCCAGGAATTTGCCGCAGACGGGGGCGAAGTCGACGGTATAATCGAATGGATCTCCGATCCGCAAGAGGCGAAACGCCGGACTCGATGCGTGTATGCCCATGCGGCGGTGACGCATCCTGCAGGTTCTTTCTGGCCGTACAAGTTTGTGACCTCCCTCCTCCGCCTCTGCATCGAAAAGTTTTCCCTGAACCTTCAGACAAACACTCCCGTGCTATCCGTCTTTCCGTCTGGTGATGGAAACTGGACCATCGAGATGGGACGTGGTTCAATCAAGGCAGCCAAAGTCGTATTTGCGACTAATGCATACACCTCGACCCTCCTGCCAGAGTTCACCAACAAAATTGTTCCCATTCGTGGACAATGCTCGGCAGTGGTCCCGACAAGACCATACTCGGGTAAGAGGCTCCTCACACACACGTATTCGCTGCGGTGGAGGATGGTAGGTGGGTATTCCGCAACCTCAACGTGGGTTGACCTCCCCACAGCTGGATTCTGACTACTTGATCCAACGACCATCGGACGGAGCGGTTATTGTTGGCGGCGGGGAATGGAACGCACCGCTGGAAGATCAGCTAGGACAAACCGATGACAGTATCACCCACCCAGATATCACTAAGCATCTACGAAACGTTTGTGGGCAGAACTTTGAGGGGTGGGGTGATGAAGCTCTAGGTGAAGGCCTCATAACCGATTGGACGGGGATCATGGGAGAGACACCAGATTGTAAGTGTGTGACAATCGACGGCGATCTCAGTTGACCAGCATCCAACAGTTGTCCCATATGTGGGCGAATTAGAGGGAAAACCAGGCTGCTTTATCTGTGCAGGCCACAATGGACATGGTTAGTTTCCTCCGCGCTGTTTGGGGTTTGTGTAAATCGTGGGCGGTCACTCACGTACCTTACAGGGATGTCCAGGATCATGACGTGCGCGCGGGGGATTGCAATGCTTTTGAAGGGGGGAACGTGGGAGGACACGGGGCTACCAGACTGCTTCCAGCCGACATCAGAAAGGTTGATCGAGAATGGAACAGGGGTTCGGGCGGACTGGACGGGACTTTAAAGCTGTCTAAAGGGAAAGGATAACGTGGCTTTTGTATAGAAAATAAACCCACAGCTGTTACCTGCAAGGAGGGGTTGTTTTCCTAGGGTTTTTCTTGAGGGCGCTCACATGTCGCACCTTGAAAGTGAACGACACCAACCTCACTAAGTATTGGCAGTCATTGAACGAACGATCACGTGGACTCGTCTCTTCGTCTTGCCCACATCGGCCTCTTGGGGACGGCAGCGATTGAAAGCACCGCTGACAATGTTTAAAAAGTAGGACAAGAAAGCGGGCCCATTTGGTGATCTCACCTAGTATTCCAGGTTCCAGCCCTCGACGGATATTTCGGGCCAAACCCCCGTCAAGTCGTCCGTTCAGCGGTCGATCCGCACGAACATTCTCAATCAGTGGAAAATCAACAGCGAAACGCTAGAGGCTCTGTGGCCCAAGAAGGAGTCCATCGTTCATGTCAAATGGTGAGTGCTTGATTCGAGATCGCAGGCGGTACCAGGATGCGAACCATAACAGCAGAGATCACGCATCCATATACACGCTACATGGAGAGCCTATTTTCTTCCAGCACCTTGATGGACCGGTTTACCCGACCCTACGGACTTTACACAAATGTATGCCTGAAACAAGCTGTGGCTCATCAGGTTTCCTGACCGTTCGTGTGACAGATCCATCTGTTTTACCGGTTGTTGGGATCGACCGAGGCGCGATCCGGTTCTTGTTACAGGGTGCGCACATGATGTGTCCCGGAATGACCTCCAAGGGTGGGTATCTTCCCCCGACTGAGTCGGAGTTGCTCGCCGGGACTCCTGTTGCTTTGCATGCAGAGGGTAAGGAGCACGCTGTTGGCATCGGGATCCTGAAACTCTCCACAGAGGAGATCAAGAGGGTGAACAAGAACGTCGGGGTAGAGACGATAACGTATTTGGGAGATGACCTGTGGCACGCTCAAAAGTTGTAGATACATGTATATGCACCAACCCATGTTTGTAAATCGGTGAATGAATTAGTTATTCTCAATGGCGTTTGTCTACCACGACCATGAAGGCTTCAGCCTACCCGCAACGCGCTCGAAAAAACAAAAGAGGCAACCGCCGTCTGTCCAAGACCTGATTTTACGGGCGAGAGAGGAGGTAACGGCCAACGGGGACTGGTTATCCGAGTGTCGCAGTTGGTTGTCTCTCTCGACCTCGACGAGTTACGCATGACCCATCCTTGTGCCCATCTAGGTTTGATTCGCGATTGTGCGGAACCAGGGACCCCTCACCGGGTGATATGCCTCGGTTTGGGGAGCCTGTCGGAGCTGCAGATCGCTCGTGTTCAATTGGTGTTCCTGCAGCTCGTGTTGCAACATGTTCTGGACGTTGTGAGCCGACCTTTTTTTTAATCCGCCGTAAAGATCGCGAGATTTTTTGATTCGAATGAACAGGCTGACGATAGTGTGACGATCTTCGACCCGGTGTTCACACATGGTGATACGTCTTACCTCAGAGACCACGCTGGATATGTTGTGCTATCTGTACGTACAGAACAAGAAGTCGAAGTCGGTGATCCTCCTCCTCAAGTTGTTTCTGATGGGTGTGATGTTCACGTTTCAGGCTGAGCCGGAGAATTACACTACCAGCCCGGATACAGTGGTGTATATGCCGCATTGTGACTTGTCTCTCTTCGAAACATTTCTGAGGGACAACTGGTTTTCTGGGAGGATCTCGAATATCATCCTCGTGGGCAATGACCTCTCCGATCACGCGGACCAGTGAGTGTCTTCTTCGCTTCCGCAGAACGCGGCCAATTCACATGAGACAGCATGCCGTCCCACAAGCTATCAGCAGGTTATCCCTGTGTAGCGAAGCTGGGTAGTTTCAACTCGCCATCTTTTCTTGTAGTCAGGCTGATCGTCCTTTCAGTGCCTTATCTCGAGAGTCGCCCGATACCAAGGTCGGATTTGCTTTACCCGGCGTTTAGTGGCATCTCCATCCAGAGGATCCGAGGCTCGGCTGTTCTACCGGAACGCGATGACCGTTTTTGGAGAACCAAAAGCCAAAGTGACGCCACAGCGGTGATCATTGGACAAAAAGTGGAAGATACCCAGATACCAAAAAATTTATGAAGCCATACTAAAAAGGGGGCAGGGGAGGGGGAGAGGGGAAGAAGCGAAGCGACAGGATGCAGAGGTTGTAATAGAAAGCAAATAAAGAGAAAACTATGTTGCAGGCTGATGTACAAAACACGGACAGAACAAGACGAGGGGAAACGTGGCAATGAGGATGGGGAAAGAGATGCGTCTAGCTAACACTCTTGATGATAGACGGTATGAGTATACCCGTGACCGTCGTTGGCGAATGGAAGGGGGTCGAGTTCAAAACGATACAAATAAGCAGCGTCCGTGTTAACATATACATGAGGCCGGACCTCGGGAGGAAGGGGGATCGAGGCAGGATCGACATCAAGAGATGGGTTGACAAATGACGTGGCTGAGCGACACGGGGTTGGCAGAGTGTCCGAGTCGTCATCCGACGTGTCCTCTATGGCTTCAGGAACGGACAGGTTGTCTAGCTCGTCAACGTCATCGTCGTATGAACGCCCCGCTTCTTGAAGTGGGGTCGTGCTGCTTAATGGATCCTCGGAGCGAATTAGGGGAGGGTGAAACAATGGTGGATACGGAATTGGATAGGATACGGAGATAGGAGGAGACTCATAATAAGACGAGTGATGTACAAGATCTTCAGAGAAAGCAACGGGAGACACGGGTGGACTGGTGAACAAGTATTCCTGGTCGTCATCCGAAACGGAGCGCCTGGTGCCGGTTGGTCCCTCGTCGTCGTCGTCATCCGAGAAGGATTCGAGCAGAGAATCTAACCACTGAGCCTCGGAAGCATCAGACTTGGGGGGCGGCGGAGAAGGGGAAGGTGTGAAATCATAGCTGAGAGCATCAGGGTCGGGGAAGACAAAAGCTTCAGATTGGTCGCACGGAGTCCCTTCAGAATCAGGGCCGACCGACTTGGGGGCAGGATCTTGTGGGGGATACACAATGCCAGAGTGCTCGGAAATGGTGGAGGAAACGGGGCTTGATGGCTGGCACCTAACAATCGAATTTTTGAGGAGAACCCAACGGTGGAGGGAGGCTGTGTCCCGTAAACTGCTGTTAGAAACAGACAGCTGGAGCTTTGAGCGGGCAATACCCGCGAGAGAGGTTGCGAACGAAGCCATTGAAGTTATGGTCTGTTGGGTGACGGAGGTGTGGTGGGATGTCCTTTGCAGGGGTTAGTCGCGTGGGCAATGACACGAGGTGTTGGAAAGTGAAATACCTTATGCAAGGTATTTTGTTCTGCTGAAGACGCAGGATATAAGCTATGGGCGGCCGGAGTTACTGTTCACGAGCGGTGTATACGGTAGACGATGAAGGGCTCGAAGAGGATGGTACCGTTGGAAGAGGTGCGAGCCAGTTTGTTAACCATAGTTACTCCAGGAGTGGCACGTCTGGGGGGGGGGGGGCGACGCAGGAAAGGGAGGGACACTGAGGGAGGAGGGGGGGACAATTTAGACGGACATGGTGGAGGGGGAGGAGGTGAGGTTGGAAGACGAGAGGGAAGAGTCATAGGCACTTAAAA